>Ga0335396_10000986_pt1 | contig 38168 bp, 36 predicted proteins | sample FRY02_FD_205743 | JGI IMG/M metagenome (GOLD analysis project Ga0335396, IMG submission 205743) | Freshwater microbial communities from Lake Fryxell liftoff mats and glacier meltwater in Antarctica - FRY-02 (spades assembly) (version 2) | ecosystem: Environmental > Aquatic > Freshwater > Ice >... | reverse complement strand
CTCGAAAACGCCTGTTTTGCCTCAAAAATAGCTCTATCTGGACACTTCACATGCCTGATTCGTTAGAAACTTAACCTGCCATGACAGAAATTTGTCTAAATTCAGCCTCTCTCCGACAGGCTGCTAGCGCACTTGTCAAGCAAAAATGCACCCTGTTGACGTACTAGTGTGTCATCCACGCTAAAAATTCAGGTTTTGTGATAGGGAATGACCCGATAATTTAGGCTGGATGATGCACTAGTGTGCGTTTGATAGAGTGGGAGAAGACAATGGCAGACGACAAACAGGGAGTAACCCTAAACGATCACCTCTGAGGCAATTGAGGTGCTTGAGCGCCACACCACAGAGCGCAAGCGGGGGCTATCGGTGGACAGACAAAGCAGCAACTCACCGGTGCCGGGCTTGTCGTCTAATTCGCCCGCATGCAAAACCACCTGCTCCTTGCCTGTGACAACAACTTCACGAATCTGCATGGCTCACTCCTACTTCGATGGGTATGGGGAAACCTACCATCGACGGAATTGTGAAATGGCCTAAACCTGCTATGATAGCTTCCTGTGAATGCGAAAGATTATGCACCCCAGAGAGACAAGACGGTGAACCAGAACGATAAACGCAGCCAGCGCTGGCTGCCTTTTATACTATTCCTACTGGTCTTCGTCTGGAGCGTTTTCACTTGGTGGAACCGTTCCCTGCCGCCTCCCACCAGTCGCATCCAGGCTGCCGAAGTTGCCATCACAGAAGCCGGCGGCGTGACAACCCTGGCCCAGGGGATGGCTGGGATCGAAACACAGATTGGGTGGCAATACAACGCCGGGGAGTTGCCCCCTCGCTCCCCGGTCATTGTGGGAGAGTGGGTCTATCTGACCGCTGGCACACGGCGAGAGACCGGCCGGGTGATTGCCCTGAATTTGCATAGCGGTCAACTCCGCTGGGAGAAAGCGCTGGATGGTGTCGCATTACAAGCGCCCATGGTCGCCGGGAATATGCTCTTTATCGGCGTCAGTCAGGGCAAAGTGCTGGCGTTGGATCGGTACAGTGGCGAGACCCGCTGGGCTGTCCCGATAGGCGTGCCCCTATCGGGACAACTGGCCCTAACCGCTGGCGTACTCTTTGTGGGGGCAGATGGAATTCGGGCATTTGATGCAGCCACTGGTCAACAGCGCTGGCATCAACAAAGCGAGAGTCGTATTACCCAATCAGTGCTATACGGCGACGGTGTCATCGCCGCCGTGGATGGCAGCCGATTATACCTGCTGGACAGTTGGAATGGTCAGCAGCGTCTCGTCTTTCCCCTCTGGTTCAACCCTACCGGTGGTCTGGCTATTTCTGGTCAGACAGTGGCGGTTACAGGGGATAGGGCGAACGTCCAGGCGCTGCAACTGCATGGGCGTAACCGATTCTTGGAGCCTACTCTCCGCTTCTGGCGCACCCGTCTCTGGTTATATGGGATTGGGCCTGCCCCATCCCTTCCCATCAGCTATGCCTGGCAGAAGCGCACCCTGAACGCCCTTTCTGCCAGTATGGCCGGCGCAGATGATCAGCGCTTCTTCCTCACTCTGGTAGAGCCTGGCCGGACGGGCCGCCTGGTCGCCCTGGACAGTCAGCAGGGAGAAGTTCTTTGGGAACAACACTTTTCTGCGTCGTTGGCCCCCGGCGCTACCTTATTAGGGCAAGTAGTTGTGTTTGGCATCCAGGATGGCCGCGTCGTAGCATTGCGGCGCGATTCAGGTCAGACGGTCTGGGCAACGACACTAGCAGAACCGCTCCTGGCTGCACCTGTTTTTGGTGGGAATTTGATGGTGGTGACTCTGGCTTCAGGCAGCGTACAGGCTATCCGGTTGGATTCTGGACCGGGTTCTCGCTGATAGTTTTCCTATTCCAACCGTCCCCGCAACTTGGGATCCAAAAAATCCCGCAGGGTGTCCCCTACCAGATTGAAGGCCAGAATCGTCAGGGTGATGGTGAGGCCAGGAAAGAGGACCAGCCACCACTGGGGGCGAAACTGGTTGGCCAGCACGCCGCCCAGCATATTGCCCCAACTGGGGGTGGGCTGAGGGATACCCAGGCCCAGGAAGCTGAGCGCGGCTTCGGCGAAGATGGCACCGCCCATAGAAGCGCTGAAGAGTACCAGAGCCGGTGCAATGGTCTGGGGTGCCACGTGGCGCAGCATAATGCGCGCATTGGGCACACCGATGGCTCGGGCCGCTTCCACGTAGGTCATCTCCTTCACCGAGAGGACAACGGAGCGGATCACCCGTACTGTGCCGGCCACGCTCAGGAGCGTGATGGCGATGATCACAGTAACCACGCCACCACCCAGCGCCGCCAGCAGCATCATCGACAGGATAATGCCTGGAAAGGCCAACAGCACATCAACCAGGCGCTGGCTGATCAAGTCGAAACGTCCTCCCAGATAGCCAGAAAGGATGCCCCAGGTCACGCCGATAATTTTCCCGATCACTGTGGAGATGATGGCTATAGAGAGGGAGATGCGTGAACCGTGGATGAGCCGGCTGAGCACATCCCGGCCCAGGTTGTCGGTGCCCAGCCAATGGGCGGGGTAAGGTGGATAGCGCAGAGCTTTGAAGTCGGCGACCAGAGGGTGGTAAGGTGCGATCTGGTCGGCGAAGATGGCGATTAACAGCAGGGCGATGAGCAGGATCGCAGAGGCAGTGCCCAGGGGCGACATGCCGGTGAATCGTCTGACACCGTCCCAGGCAGACTTGCCCGCGATCAGTCGCCCGGATGGAAGCGGCTGGTCAGCTCCAACAATTGCATGCGTGCTCATAGCTGCTCCTTCAGATCACTCGAAGCGAATGCGGGGATCGATCCAGGCGTAGAGCACGTCGATGACCAGGTTGATCAGGACAAAGATGACAGCGAAGAGCAGGGTGAGGTTCTGCACCATCATCCAGTCCCGCTCCACAGCACCCTGGGCCAGAGCCATGCCCAGTCCGGGAAAACCAAAAGCCTTTTCCACGGCCACCGAACCGCCCAGCAGACCAGCCAGGGCCAGACCGGAGAGCGTAATTACCGGCAGCATGGCATTCTTGAGCACGTGGCGTATGATGACGGTCCATTCCCGCAGCCCCTTGGCCCGGGCGGTGCGCACGTAGTCCTCGCGCAGCACCTCGAGTACTGTGGTGCGGGTCATGCGGGCGATGATGGCCGCCAGACCGATACCCATGGCAAAGGATGGCCCCATAACCATCAGCAGATTGTCCTTTGGATTGTCCCAAAGCTGCTCGATAGTGATGGATGGACGCCAGTTGAGTACCAGCACCGTAAAGAGAATCATCGTCATGCCCAGCCAAAAACTGGGGATAGCCATGAAGAATGTAACAAGGAAGCGCAGAATGTGGTCAAGAAACGATTCCCGCTTCATCGCACTAATCACCCCCACCGGCATCCCGATCACCCAGGCGATCAGAATAGCGAGCAGGGCGATCTCAGCCGTGATGGGCCCCCGGCGTTTGATGGTGTCCATAATCGGCTTGTCGCCCCAGAAGGAGTAGCCCAGGTCGCCGCGGAAGACATCCCCCATCCAACTTAGATATAGCATGTGGAGTGGCTTGTCGAGACCGAGGCTGGCCCGGGCCGCGGCCAGTTCAGCTTCGTTTAACACGTAGATACCGGTGGTTTCCCCATAGATCATAGACAGGGGATCGCCAGGCAGCACCCGCATGGTAATGAAGATGACCACAGTAACGCCGAAGACAGTGACAACGGCCAGCAGCAGCCGCCGAATAATGTATTTGAGCATGGGCACCCCGACTCCCGCAGGTGGTTTAGGAGGTGACTACTCGATTACACGGAGAGATAGGGGCAGCAAGCGTGGGCCTGCTGCCCCTTCTGAATAGACCTTACCCACCCGGGGTCAGGTCTATGCCAAGTTTATTTGTCCAGCCAAACAGTCTCGAAGCGGCCCCATTCGGAAAAGAGGCGATCTTCGAGGGCCAGCCCGTGTACCCAGCTATTCCACATAGGCGAGTGGGCACAGAAACCAAGCAGGAAGAAGGGCGGGTTCTCGTCCAGCATGTCCAGCCCCTTGTTGACCAATGCGTGGCGCTGATCCAGATCGAGGGTGTTGGCCAGCTCGTCCAACAGGGCGTCGAAGTCAGCGTTGGAGTAGCGCGAGAAATTCTGGGAGGCACCAGTGCGCAGGTATTGGTTCCACAGAGGGTATGGGTCCAGCACGGGCGATGCGTAGATGTCGGCCTTGAAGAAATCAAAGTCGCCCGTTGATAGTACCTCAGATGTCAGGGGGCGCTCGACTACATTGATCTTGCCGGTGATGTTCAGGCTGGTGCGCAGTTGTTCCGCAAAGGCAGGTACAGCCACCTCCGAGGAAGATGCATCGGTCCAGGCGGTGAAGGTGGTCTCGAAGCCGTCGGGATAACCAGCCTCGGTCAGCAGACGGCGGGCCTCCTCGATGTCGGCGCTCTTGTCCGAACGGTAGCCGGGCATCTCCATAATTTGTTCAATGGGCGTGGCATAGGAGGTGGCCCGGGGCAGCCAGCGGGTGATGTAGGCAGGTTCCCAGACCGGGGTGAAGGCATCGATCACGGCCTGGCGGTCTACAGCCAAGTGAATGGCCCGGCGCACACGGGGATCATCCAGGGGCGGATGGGTGTTGTTGATAGCCACCATATGGGAGTTCAGGCAGGCAGCGCGCGCCACGCCGATCCCTTCCCGAGATTGACCTTCAGCCCAGGTATCTTGAGAAACGTTAAAGGAGAAGTCAGCCTGGGCGGTCAGCACAGCAGTGCCCCGGTCGACCCAGGCCGGCACATGCAACAGTTCAATGCCGTCCACGTAGGGCAGTTCCGGGTTCCAGTAGTCCGGGTTGGCTTCCAGGATCACCTTTTCGCCTGGGATAAAGTCCACGAACTTGAAGGGACCGGTGCCCGGTGCGACGGTAACACCGCGCAGGTCGTAGTTGTTCTCTTCCAGGGTTTTCTTCGAGTAGATGATCTTGTTGGTGCCGGCGATTAGCTCCAGGAAGTAGGGTGTTGCCCGCTTGAGGGTAAAGACCGCCGTCATACTGTCGGGGGCACTCACCGATTCTAGCATATCCAGCTCTTCACGAATGCCGCCGATGGAGAGGTTGGAGGGCGGGTTGATGATGCGGTTGAAAGTAGCCACCACATCGTCGGCGGTGAATGGGGTACCGTCATGGAAGTGTACACCTTCGCGCAGTTTGAAGGTGTAGGTGAGCTGGTCTTCCGACACGCTCCACGAGACGGCCAGGGCGGGGATAGCCGTGCGATAGCCGTCCGCCAGGTTCCACATAATCAGCCCGTCGTATATCATCGCACAGCCGGTGCAGCCGCCGCCCTGATGAAAATCGAAGTGGGTGGGGTTGTTGCCCCAGGCCGTCTTCAAGATGCCGCCCCGTTTGGGGTTGGGTTCGGGCGCCTTCATCATTTCTTCTACAGGGGACGGAGTGGCCACCACCTGTGCAGCAATCACGCCAGACGTAGGCGTCGGGGCCGGTGCTGGCGGCGGCGGCGTAGCACAGCCAGCCAGCAGACCCAGCGAGAACAGCAAGATCACCAACCAAACAAGTCGTTTCATTGCGCTTTCCTTTCTTGATGTGGCAAAACAGTATGAAGCTCCAAAGCGGAACGATCGCGATCTGGAGTTCGCGATCGAGGGGATATGACTGATACAACTACTTCTGGCAGATGAAGTACGACTGGCATCTAATCAAAGAGGGATACATCGGCGGTCAGAGTGGCAACTAGCCAAGCGTCCAACCATTACGAAAGGAGTCTAACCCAAAGCAGATCGCTTGTCAAACGGTTTTTTCGAGGGGTGTATTTCAGTTTTAGGGCGAAAGAGCTGGAAGCGATGCCCGCACCGGGCTAAAGACCCGGAGCTATTGGGCAACGCCGGATAAATCCGGCTTGAAGAAGCCGTTTTGCGCCGACACAAGCCCCTTGAAAGGGGCGTTGCTCGGTAGCCCGGCTGCTTTAGAGCTGGGCAGCGAGGACAATTCCAGTCCGCCCTAAAACTGAAATACACCCCGACAAAAAACAAAAGCTAACCGTTTCGGCCCTGTAACCAATCTATCAGCCGGTCTAACCAGCTTCTACGCTGTTCCTTGACGGCGCGCAGCTCCCCTGCCAGCTCACCCTATTGCCCGTTCCTTCTCTGCAAGCTGGATGATGCGCTAGCCTGATTGTAAGGCTTCCCGCCCGCAACCATCAAAGTACAGCCATGTCCGGCGGTTGATAGCTGCTCTCCAGCGCTCGCCACGGCTTTCCACAGAAACGGCTGATCACAGCCCATTCCCCCGCACTCAGATTGCCATGGTGGTGGTAGAGAAATCTCTTCAGCCCCGCCGATTCTGCGGATTGCAACAACATCAGCAAGTCACGCGCTGACATGGGATCGCCGTCGTGGGGCCAGCGCCCCGTGTCAACCCAAGGCACAATTCGCTCAGGATCATCAACGGCGGCCAAGGCACGAACGGTCTCTTTGGTCACAATCTGGGCAAAGAATTCCGGTGAGAGTGCGCTTTCCAGATCGTCTCGGCTCGACACATTGGGCAGCGTCAGGCCAAAGAGAGCGTTGACCACGGCCAAGGCATCGCCATCCTGCAACCCCGGATTCCACTGGACGAGGGTTTCCACATACCGGTAGATTGTCCCCAACATGCCGTCGAAACCACGTTGAAAGAAATAATGTTTGGGCAAGAGTATGTCCAGAAATTCGGCCAAACGCACAAAATCATAGCCGCACAGAGGAGCGAAGGCTGCCGAACGTGGACCGACCCCTAGCTTGATCGGATACTCCAGGGCAGTATCCACTTGGGTGCGGATGCCTTGAAAAAAGGCGGTCAGCGAATCAACCCGGAATTGCAGCCAGGCAAAAAGATCGGGGTCTCCTTGCAACAGACGTGCGCCGCCCAGCAGACCGCCGTGGGCATGTAGGACGATGTTAGAGCGCTGCAATGCGTGCAGGTTGGCAAAGAGTCGATCCTTGGCCGCCACCAGCGCGGCATAATCGTAGCCCAGTTGCTGGCACTTGGCCGCAGCGGTTTCGGGCAGATCGTTGAAGATATAAGAGCGATGATTCATGTGGTGAGGTGCAATTTCATAGCCCCACTCCGGCCCATCCATGATCGCACCGTCCACCATGGGATAGTGCTGCAAGGTGTCCACCATACGCGCCGCCAGTGCGCGCTGTGTCCGATCATCCACGATCGGATTCCCAACAGCATCTGCGCCTGCTCCAGCCGATGCCTGAAAGAGCCAGACCGCCCAGCCCCGATCTTTGGCTGCCCGCAACATGCCATCGAACCGGCGCTGCTGTTCAATCGGCGCAACGGGATCGTTGGGAGTCATCACGCCGAACTGTTGGTAGACATGAGGATTGGGGGCAAAGCTCGCCAATGGCTGCCGGTCCGGCTCAAAGCGGGTTCCTGGCATCAATTTTGGTTGGTTGAAGAACAAGGGGCCAATGACCAGACCATCGATACCGCCTGCGGCCCAGCCATCGAAAATGCGCTCATAATCGTCCATAACGTGTTCGATGTCACGCATCACATCCATCCAGAGCTTCATAACGGTACGTTCCTCTACTGTGAAGTGAGAATTCAGATCAATTTATTGCCACTGTCCAGCACAATTCCCAAAAATATCGCTACAAAAACTCATTTTGTCCTGAGCAGCAGCACATCAGCGAGAGTTTTGCCTCTTGTATTACGCCACAACTGTACTTTTCCAGCGTTTCACGAGTGAGTCTTGGACAGGTTATACTTACACGAAAATCGCCCACTTTGATGGTACAGTCGACTTTTCCAGGAGACATAGTTCTATGAATTTCCCGACATTTTCAGCAACCGGACGCCAGACTCCACCCCGCTGGGCCGTAGAACAGCGAGAGCTAATCACCCTCATGAATCAAACGGCGACTTTTTTCGCCGAGCAATATACACGACCGGATGGCACACTGAAGTGGCGGGAAAAGTGGTCTGGTATGGACGGCACAGACAACGGGTATGAAATATTCATTCCCTATCCCCTCTTCTATCTCCTGGGCGGCGGTGACCACGTGGGGGAACTGGCCCAAAAAGAGTGGGATGCTATCACCTGGGCATTCCGCTGATCGCGTTGGACACTGAAGAGACACGGCTGGGCATCGCCCGTCAAATGGGCATCCGTCACGCGCTTGACCCGTTGCAGCCGGATTTTGCGGCCACGCTGTCCGGACTTGTCGGCGATAGAGGCATTGATGTGACTGTCGATGCCACGGGCAGCTATCGCGGGTTGGTGCAGGCCATGGAGTTGACGTGCAAATGGGGACGGGTGGCTATCCTCGGCATCTACCGTCCCGACCCGCCTGATCCGGTCATGGCCGCCGCCATTCACAATGCCTATCTGAAGAACTTTCACAGCAAGGAACTGCGTCTGGTCGGCTGCTCCAACGACCCCGCAGAGCGCTACCCGGCCCACATTTGGCGCTTTACCATCCACGACAACACCCGCCAGAGTCTCGAACTGTTGGGGCAGGGCAAGCTCAATCTGGCCCCGGCCATCACCCACCGCTTTACACCGGAGGAGGGGCCTACGCTTTATGAGCGTCTCTGTCAGCACGAAACGGGGCTTCTGGGGGCTGTTTACGAATGGGACTAAATCATCGAATTTGACACGCTCAAGATCGCATATCTAGTGCATCATCCAGCCTAAATTGTCGGGTCATTCCCTATCACCAAACCTGAATTTTTAGTGTGGATGACGCACTAGCCCTATGCCAGTACTTCGGCCTACTGGAAAGCGAAGTGATGGCAAACCATCACGCTTCGTTTGGCGGGGGGCGGTTGGAAAAGTGCTCTATCTTTGAGTAACTCGCTGGCCACCTACCCTACTTGTTTCACGCCTTATGGCACTTCAGACAGCAATGTTTGTATAGGGCCATCTACGCCGGGATCAGCAATGGACGTAAGCGCTGTGTCGAAGCTTCGGCAGCAGCGTGGGACGTGATCCCGCCCGTCACATGCGCAGGCGTGGATCCAACACATCGCGCAGACCATCGCCCAGGAAGTAGATAGCCAGAACCGTCGTGGTCAGTAACACTCCCGGCAGCGTAGAAATCCACCACGCGGTGGTTAGGTAGTTGCGTCCATCTGCGATCATCGCGCCCCAGGTGGGGATGAGGGGCGAAATACCCAGCCCCAGAAAAGTGAGTGACGATTCAGCCAGGATGGCCCCGCCCACGCCCTGAGTTGCCAGAACCAGGACCGGCGTCCACACGTTGGGCAGCAGATGGTGGGTCACTACTCGGCGGTCGGACATACCGGTACAGCGCGCCGCCTCGATAAAGGGCATAGAGCGCAGAGTCAGGACAGCGCCGCGCACAATGCGCGCGTAGCCCACCCAACTACTCACCCCCAATACCAGAATCACATTGCCCAGCCCCGTCCCCAGGATCGCCATGATGGCGATGGCGAGCAAGATAAAGGGGATCGCCAGTTGGGTGTCGGCGACGCGCATGATGAGAACGTCGGCCCATTTCCCAAAGAAGCCACTGATCAACCCCAGGGGCACCCCGATCAGAAGGGCCACGCTCACCACAGTTACGCCCACCAGCAGCGAGATACGCCCGCCAAATATCATGCGCGAAAGCAGATCCCGGCCCAGAGCGTCGGTACCTAGTAGATGGTAGGTACCTCCCTCGGCCACAGAGAAGGGAGGCAACTGGGTGCGGCTGAGGTCCTGTTTCAGATCTGGATAGGGAGCTACCACTGGGGCCAGGATGGCGACTGCGCTGATGAAAAGCAAAAAGGTGAGCCCAAAGACGGCCCGGCGACTACGCTGAAAGCGGCTGAGAAAGGTCGCGCTAGTCCGGCGCGGCGCCAGACTAGTGGTCCCGTTGGTTGTGGGCGTGGACGGATCACTCGAAGTGGATACGGGGATCGAGGTAGACATAGACGATATCAACTGCCAGATTGAGGAAGACGTAGATGACCGAGATAAAGAGAACAGACGCCTGTACAAGTGGGTAGTCACGCGCGCTAATGGCTTGAAGTGCCAACCGGCCCACACCGGGCCAAGCGAAGATACTTTCGGTGATGACCGCGCCGCCAAAGAGCGCACCCAATTGCAGCCCCACCACCGTCACCAACGGAATAAGGATATTTCGCAAAGCGTGGCGCACAATCACCACCTGCTTGGGGAGCCCCTTGGCATGTGCTGTGCGGATATAGTCCTCGCTCAGCACGTCAAGCATCCCCGAACGTACGAGACGAGTGATCAAGGCCATCAGCACCGAGCCCAACGTCACTGCGGGGAGGACCAGATGCCAGATCGTGCCCCGCCCGGAGGTGGGGAACCAGCCAAGCCCTACCGAAAACACCAGGATCAACATAATTCCCAGCCAATAGGGGGGGATGGCCTGCCCAAGCATTGCCAGCCCCGTTCCGAAGTAGTCCCAAAAGCTATCGCGGCGCAAGGCAGAGAGCAGCCCCACGGGAATAGCCACCGACAACGAGAAGAACAGGGCCACACCGGAGAGTTGCAGGGTAGCAGGCATGCGCTCCAAGAGTACGTTTAGCGCAGGCTGTTGGAAGAAGAGCGAGTTGCCCAGGTCCCCTTGCAGGGCATGGCTCAGAAAGACCATATACTGGACAGGGATGGGCTGGTTGAGGCCCCATTTTTCACGCACGGCTTCGATCTGCTCCGGACTTGCGGTCTCGGCCAGGAGCATGCTCACTGGATCGCCAGGGGCCAGGCGCAGCAGAAAAAAGACCAATACCGAAACCCCAAATACCACCAGCACCGACTGGATCAGGCGACGGCCGATATATGCACCCATGCACATGTACCTTTACTAACAGTGGGAACGCCGGACACGCAAGGCGACTATATCTGATACATGACTGCTCAGCCGTGTGTAGTGGTAGTGGTTACATCGTGACTGATGATAGGTAACCACTACCTGTGTAGTGGGAGGACGCAGATTCACTTGGTCTGCATTGATTCGCGCAGCAATCAGATGAATCTGCGTCCGTTTCTGATAGATAGGGCTATTTCAAAAAGATGACGATCCACGAAGTTCATGAAGAAGCACAAAGTACCAGCCCTTTCTTGCACAACCTTGTGTGGCTTCGTGGATCGTTTTGAAACTGCAGTAGCCCAAGCGAAGCAACTTCGTTCTATCTGCCTATCTGCCAACGATCGACTGTTGACTATCTACGATGCGATACTCAGTCCGTTCCATGGGCGTGTGCTGTCCGGCGCATAGGCCTCGAAGCCCTGAATACGCTGGCGTACAGCCCAGATGTTCTCCTGACGATAGAGCTGAATCTCTACTGCTTCGTCGTAGATGCGCTTTTGAATCTGATTGTAAAGAGCACTAGCTGCCACCGGGTCTACAGCCACACAGGCATCCTGGATATTCTGTTGGAAGTCTGGGTTCTGGGGACCAAAGCCGGAACCGTACGTATCTGTGATGTAAAAAGTCTTATATTGGTTACAGGGGTTGTTCGCCTTGCCGCCCTGTTGCAGTGCCAGATCGTATGAGCCTGATTTGCGCGCATCGGTGTAGGCGCCTGGTTCGAGGAACTGCAGGTCCACTTCAAAGCCGATCTCCTGTAACGCGCCAGCTACGTACTCCATCACCTCTTTCCCCTTGGCAAACCAGAAAGGATGGGCCTTGACCTCGATGCGGGTGCCAGGAGCAACGCCCGCTTTGGCCAACAGGCGCCGCGCCTCGTCTGGATCGTAGGGGATCGGGGCCAGACTGCCATCATAACCAATGGTGCCATCTGGAATAGGCCCACCGATGGTCTGCCCGGCCTTGACAATGTTCTTGACCAGTGCGTCTCGATCAATGGCGTAATTGACGGCCCAACGGGCATCCGGATTGTTGAAGGGCGGTCGATTGTTCTGGGTCAGAAGGTAGAGGTGATCCAGGGATGGGCGGCGATAGATGGCTATGTTGGCATCCTTGGCCAGTTCTTCCGCCAGTTCACCGCTGACATTGGCGATGATGTCCACCTCACCGGAGCGCAGGGCAGCGACACGCGTCGCCTCTTCGCTGATGGGGCGATAGCGCAGGCGATTGACCTTGATCAACTCCGGCTTCCAATAATCCTGATTGGCTTCGCCCAGCCAGTATTCACCCTTGACGTACGCTGCATGGCGGAAGGGGCCACTGCCGATGCCTTTCTCCCAGAAGTTGTCGCCATGGGTCTCAAAGGCCTTCTTGGACAAAATATGCTCGGTCATGAGCAGGTTAAAGAGCGGCGCAGGCTTGGCGCAGTTGAAAACAACCGTAGAGGTGTTAGGAGTATCGACCTGGACCAGCAGATCGCGGAATGAAGTGGAATGCTGGAATTCGGGATTGGCAAGCAGGCGATCGTAGGTAAACTTGACATCAGCGCTGGTCAGCGTCGAACCGTCATGGAACTTCGTGGTGTCGTTCATCTTGACAGTCCACACGGTACCATCGGCGTTGCTGCTGAACTCTGAGCCGAGCCAGTTAATCTGCGCGCCGTCGGGGCCAACATCAAAAAGTTGGTCATAGATGCAGCGGTTGATCTCGCCTTCCATGCGCCCGCCGATAAGCTGGGGATCTTGCGTGCGCAGGTCATCTCCACGCGACCAGATAATCTCGCTGAGCGGTCGGTCTATACCGGGAGCAACGACCGAACATGCCGCCATCAGTTGAGACAAGAACGGTAAACTCACCGTGGCACCAGCGGCCTGCAGAAAACGACGACGTGTAATCGAGTACGACATAAGCCCTCCTTGAAGTCTGTGGAACGAATATTACGGTTGACAAAAGCAAAATCGGGCGAGCGGCTAAGGATAAGGACGAAGCAGGCAGCCATAACAAGGGGGAGATACCAGATTCGACCGTATCCAGAAGAAGCATGGGAGTATTATAGACGGGTATTCTCAGGCTTGTCAACTCGGTTTCAAATGGCTGGGTTTGCCCAGAAAATCCGCACAAATGTCAAAACCCTGACGCATAGGACAATCGCTCACCTTAAGAATTTGGCAGAAATAGGGTAATCTTGGGTTTCACCCAAGGAGACTCAAATGGTGGTGGAGAACGAATATCTGAGTTAGGACTTTCGCTCAAGTCGGTTGGAATGCAGGAATGCGAGGGTTGCGCAACTCAGCACGTAAGTAGTCGCTCAGTAAATCAGTTTTGGTTTGATAAAACGTTACAACGAGACCAACTGGGATACCGACAAAGATATGCTGACGACTGATATTTCTCTGCATCACCCCTTGGCCTTTTCCACACGCCGTCTCAACGCACTTGAAGAGTTCGGCGTGTGAGGAGCGCGAGCAATACCCCTCTTTTTGCACTTCCACCACATGATTCGGCTGGCAGCGTCCTGAGTAGATGCACACTATGTACCCGGATACAAAAAGCAACAACAGTGCCGCCAGGCGCATTCTTCTTCTCTGCTTGGAAAAATTTCACATAAATTCAGTTACTTAGCCATATTTGCCCCAATTTTTGTAAATTGAGACAATAAATTGTCACGATTTACAAAAACATGCTACAATGCCGTGCCAGCATTGAATCCCTGCTCAATGCCCGTATCTGTTCATAGAAGGGGATAGAAGGAAGTCTTCATGATTGATCGAGTACTCGAAAAACGCATCGAACGCTATCTCTTTCGTGGACGAATTGTCATTATTTATGGGCCACGGCGAGTCGGCAAGACCACTCTGGTCAGGAAGGTGCTGACCAATCACCCGGAAAAGCGCACCCGCTACCTCAACTGCGATCTCCAATCGGTGCAGACCAGCCTGGCCGTCCAGGAAGCAGACCTGCTCAAGTCCTTTTTGGGCGAGCAGGACTTGGTTGTACTGGATGAAGCCCAGAACATTCCTGATGTGGGCAAAGTACTCAAAATCCTGGTGGATACTTACCCGGAAATGCAGATCATTGCCACCGGTTCGTCATCCTTTGATCTGGCAAACCGCACCGGTGAACCACTGACCGGGCGCGTCTACCCCCTACGCCTCTATCCAATATCATTGCAGGAGTTGACGGGCAGTGATGGACACAGCGTTGTAGAGTCACGCATGGACAATCTGCTGCGCTTTGGTCTCTACCCCAGCATCATTGACTTGTCCGAAGAAGATGCCCAGTTCGAGTTGCAGGAGTTGGTTTCGAGCTACCTTTACAAAGATGTTCTCATGTATTTGGGTGTCAAACGCTCCAAAATGGTCGGCGATCTGTTACGCCTTTTGGCCCTACAGGTGGGCAATGAAGTATCCTACCCGGAACTGGGTACAATTCTGGGCCTCGACCGCCGGACAGTGACCTCCTACATTGACATTCTGGAACAAGCCTTTGTCGTCTTCACACTGAGTGGCTTCAGCCGCAATTTGAGGAAGGAAGTCGGCAAAACCCAGAAGATTTACTTCTACGATGTAGGTGTGAGGAACGCACTCTTGCAGGCTTTTTCACCCCTTTCTCTGCGCAACGACGTAGGCGCGTTGTGGGAGAATTTCTGCATTGTCGAGCGTATCAAAAAAGCCAATCACTCTGGACTTGCCAGCAACCGCTATTTTTGGCGCACTTATGACAAGAAGGAAATCGACTACATCGAGGAGCGTGACGGGGTACTCGCTGGCTTTGAGTTCAAGTGGAATCCCAACCGCAGTATGAAAGTACCCAAAGAATTCTTGGATACCTATCCGGGCAGCAGCATCGAACAGGTCGATAGAGGCAACTACTGGCGCTTTTTACTCTGATTGCTCTGATGAAAAACAAGAACCATTCTCAACCGCTTACCAGACCTGATACCAGCAAAACCGTCTATTTATGGAAGAAAGGGCATCCATGATTATTTATGCAATAGCCAACCAAAAGGGGGGCAGCGCCAAGACAACTACGGCCTGGATGTTGGCGCGCCAGTGGGCGGCAAACGGCAGTACGGTGTTGCTCATTGACTTAGACCCGCAGGCCCATTTGACTACAGCGTGCAGTTTGCCGGGAGCGACACCTACCATCAGCGATGTACTCACTGCTATCATATCCCCCAAAGAATCATCGGTGACTATGACAGCGGCGGCCCGACCGGTCCAGGCCGATGGACGTATTCGCTGTGTCCCCAGTTCGCTCGAACTGGAGAATGTGGCGCTCAACTTGCAGCAAAATTTCCTGCACACGATAACGGCCCTGCACAGCGCGCTCAGTTCAGAAAGCGCTCATCTGAACGTAGACTATGTACTCATCGATTGCCCGCCTTCCGCCGGTGTACTTACCCTCAATGCGCTAATTGCCGCCGACGCCGTCATTATTCCCAGCGCACCAGAAAACTGGGACATTGACGGTGTGAGCAAAATGATTGGGGTGGTGGAACAGGTACAGGCAAGACGCAAGGGTTTGCCCAGGATTGCTGGAACCATCGCAACCAAAACAGACGACCGGACGGTGCAGCACCAGCAGGGTCTCCAGGCACTGCATTCTCTGCCCATACCTGTCATTGGGCAGATCGTTCGGCGCAATGGCCTCGATGCAGAAGAGCAGATATATGCAAGCTACGCTTCCATTGCTCGCGTTCTCCAGGAGGTCGCCCAATGAGCACTCTACAACTCCTAAACCAGCGTCCTGTCAACGAAATCGACGCCTACAGCAATCTGCGCTATGACTACAGCCGCATTGAAGATGAGTCAGCGCGTGAGCGCGTGCGCCGAGCCGCTGTGCAGATCAAGCCACGGCTGAAACGGGCCGCAGAGGACCTCTTTGTGATTGGGCAGGAACTGGTCTCCATCAAGGAATATCTAGGCCACGGGGAATGGGGCGAATGGCTGGCTACGGAGTTTGGCCTGAGCGATCGTATGGCCCGAAACTTCATGAATGTCTCCCTTCGTCTGGGCAGCAAAACGGAAAAATTTTCCGTTTTGCCAGTCAGCGCCCTCTACGAATTGGCAGCACCTTCTACTTCGCCAGAGGTGATCCAGCAGGTCGAGGGGAAGATCGAGATCGGCACGCTACCTTCGCTCACTGACATCAGGGCATGGAAGGGCGTGCAGCGGCAACAGCGGCTCAAGACACTGACCGTCGCCATCGATAGCTGGGTAGATGCTCAACAACTCGCCGGCGACGAAACCATCCAGCTTCTCAATTCACTTCAAGCCGAAGCCATCGAGGTTCCATCTGAGGTCAGGGAATCAATCATCGACCCGACCTCGAAAGAGATCGGGCAGGCCATTGAACAAAGTTTGACCCAGCGCCAGCAATTGACCGAGCGAGACACAACGACACTGACGCCGGCAGAAGAAATCACACAAACATCTGAACTCGACACCACACTGAGCCAGGCACTGGCGCTTTTACAGGACGAGAAGAACCGTTCTGCCTATGCACGATTGACAGGGAATGATACCCACCTGGCTAAAGCCATCCAGTCGCTGAAACGGGCCATGAAAGCTCTTGCCAGTATTGACGGTGGACAATAATCTCCTCAAACTGGGTAGGCCGTTTCCCAGCTTGACCTTCCATACGGCCAATGATAGGATAGAAAAAGTTGTATAACTTCTTGTGTAAGAGTGATTATAGAGAGGGTGTCTTCCGTGCCAAAAATCGTTTCGTCTACACAAGCCAAGGCTAACCTGGGCACTTTATTGAAGTGGATCGGTCAAAACGACGACGAGGTCATCGTCGAACTCTACAATAAGCCAGCCGCTGTGCTTATGACGTACGCTGAGTATGAGGAGATCGTGAAGCTGCGCAAGCAAGAACAGCAACGGCAGGCGCTGACCGAGTTGCAGGCGACGCGCGCAGTAGCAGGTTCTCGGAATCTTGATACGACCGTAGAAGAAGCCTACCAGTTGGCTGGATTCTTGGCAGATACGATGCGAGACCTGGCACATCAATCATCTCTGCGGATAGAAAGCGCAGGATGAGGGTTCTGTGGCCCTGACCTCTCAGCTAAGATTTTGCGGGCGGGAAAGCAGTGGCTACACAAAGAAGAATAATGAAAACGCTATTGTGTAGTCGTTGGTAGTGCGAGGGAATTTTTTTCGTCTTGCGATAGTGGCATGAGCCACAAACAATAGAAAAAGAAAAGCGGGTTTGAAAACCTGCTTGATTATCAAGCCCGAAGGTATGCACCAACAGCTTGACAAACCAGAAGACAGATATCCAAACCCACTCTCTAGCCAAGTAAAAGGGTAACACGTCTCCGGGTTCAAGTCAAGTCTTTTGGGCGGCATCCCCGTTTGGTGCAACCAAAAGGAGAGACGTTTTATGGCACCCGCTGCACCCCCAGACATCCCCATTGTAGTATACGGACATTCCACCGATCCGACTAAAGATGGTTATCAGATTCTCTATAACTACGAGAGTACCTACTGGCGCGCCCTGGTAGGCAATATGCCCTGGGGACTCTACGAGGTGCTGCGCAGCTTCTGCCACAAGCAGAACAACGTCTGCTATCCTTCGGTCAATCTGTTGCTCGACATTCTGGGTGTCAAGGAACGACGGGTACTCACTGGCTGGATCAAGGTAGTCAATGGCAAAGAGTATCGCTACCCAGGCTTCATCGAAACCCTCTATACTCACAAACTGGTGGTAGCGCAAATTGAGGGTGAAGGCCCAAAGATGCGCTATGTATTCCACGTCAATCTCACACCGGGAATGCTCACGCCAGAGCAACTGGACCAGATTTCGCCACTCTTGCGAAAAAAACATGGAGAACTGCTAGAAAGGTGCGCCGAAGCCCAGCGCGCTTTAGAAAATACGCAGCGTCCCAGCAGGGTAAACCCGCCCCCAGCGCCCTCACAAAATGCAGATGAAGGGGGTCTGGTAAATTACCAAAAGGGGTCTGGTAAATTACCAGAGGGGGGTCTGGTAAATTACCAGGGGGGGTCTGGTAAATTACCAGTCAAACAACAACCAATTAACAATACCCATAGAACAAGCGCGCGTGCGCGCGAAAACAACAACAACAAAAAGGACGTTTCTACGGTTGATAACGATGTTGTTGTTGCTTTGACTTCTCACAAAATTGCTAATCGAGTTGCCCAGCAACTGAGCAAGCAATTCCCCGCTACGTACATCCAGCAAAAGATTGCTTTCCATGACTTTTTGCTGGCAGAACGGCCTGAAGACATCAAAAAGCCCGCGGCCTGGCTGCGCAGTGCCATCGAAAACGACTACAGCGCTCCTGACGGCTTTGTTTCTACCGCAGACAGGGAAAGGTTCGCAAACGAGGACAAAAGACGTGCAGAGGCCCTTGTAGCCACGCAGGAAGCAAATGAGCGCGCTAACGCAGAAGCGGAACGGTCTGAGAGAAAGATTCAAGAACAGCGCTTAGTATGGCTACACGAACAGTACGGACTGACTGCTGAAGCGATCGCTTTCTGGCAAGGCGTGCAGAGAGCGGTCGAAGTGAGTGCCGGGTCCGCCATCCATGCGCTGATCGCCGATGCCTACATCCTCAACCTTAACGGTTCAATTGCACAGATAGGCATCCAATCGAAGTTCAAGTTGAACCAGCTTGCCCATCCAGGCACGCAGACGCAACTCAATCGGATTGCCAAGCAGATTGCCAAGCAGGACATTGCCCTGGAGTTTGTCCCTCTCGAAGGGCTTCCAGGCTAGGGCATTGGGATAGGATGGACTAGTCCGTGTCCAGGGAATGAGCCAGCTACAAAAAATATCCTCCAAACTCTCCTATGAGAATTGTGACGCTCACGTGAGCGTCACAATATATGTTGCTATGAATAATTCTTCGTTATGGGTGTTTGGGTGTGCGAGAAAGTTTCCCGAGTTGAATCGTTCAGGCAGACGGCTAGCGGTTTTTCCTGCGCAAAGGGTTACGATTTATAGTAACATGAGCAAATTACACGTGAACAACATTCAAGCGTAAGTTTTCATTTCCGATTTCGTCATTTTGCCAGCCCAAAATGTGCGTTTTGCCCTCAGTTTCCGTTATAGAGGGCAAGTCAAATGGGCAATTTTACCGCTAAAATGGCTTTCCACTCAACAAACGGATGGAGCAAAACGCACCCGGGAAACTTTCTCGCACACCCTTTTTTGGATTTTTACCAATTGACGGCTTTTCGATTCTCTAGTATAGTCTACTTGGATGCGGTTGCTGCGCCCTCAGACGCTCTTGCGTTTGTTTTTCCCTTTTTTGTTCCATTTGCATATCACAAGGAGGCAAACTGTGGACCGAAAGACCCTGTCACGACGTTCCTTTCTGCGACTGGCCGGTGGGGCCATCGGCGTAACGGCCCTGGCCGCCTGCGCAGCCCCGACCGCCGCACCAGGCGCACCCGGCGCCCCGCCTGCCGCCGCCGAAACCGTCCTTTTCTGGAAGCCGCCGCACAGCGAAAAGGAGGCTGACCTGTGGAAGCCATTGCTGCAAAAATTCACAGAGACCAATCCGGGCATTACCGTCGAACACCAGGTCGTACCCTGGGGCAGTGTTGACGAACAATTTACAGCAGCCTTTGCTGGCGGTTCTCCCCCAGACCTTTTCTACTTGCCAGATGAGTGGTATCCCAAATATGTCAATCAGGATCAGATTGCCAATATTACCGACCGTATCAGTGGTTGGAAGGATAACTACACCTCGGCAGCCTGGGCTGGCGCGACCTACAAAGGTAGCACATGGGGAGTACCATTCCTCGGCGTAGCACAGGGCTGGTTGCTCAACATGAATATGTTTAAGGCCAAGGGCATCAACCCACCCACCAACTGGGAAGAATTCCGCGCCGCGGCCAAAGCGTTGACCGATATCAGCGCCGGCACCTATGGCGTAGTGACCCCAGCCGGAACCACCAACTGGACGGTGATGATCCCCTTACTGGCGGCTGGCGGTGCCAAGTTGCTCAGTGATGATCTGACCAAAGTAACCGCCAATACTGAAGGTGGACAGGCCGCCATCAAAATGCTCTGCGAAGACATTGTGTGGAACGACAAGTCGGGCACACCCGTCGGCGCAACCGCTGATCAAGTAACCAGTTTGTCACTGAGCGGCAAGATTGGCATGATGTGGACCGAGACATCAAGCATCAAGGCCGTGTGGCGCAAAGAAGCTGCCGACATTGAATTGGCGACCATCCCCATGCTCAAGTTGACGGACGACGGCACCAATGCCAGTTGGGCCAATATCGGCTTTATGTTTATGGCCGAAGCGTCCAAGGGCAAAGATGCGGCCTTTAAGTTCCTCGAATATCTGGCGACCAACGAGATTCAGGTTGAATATGTGCAAAAAGGCGTCGACCTGTTGCCGTTGAAGAAAAATATCGCGTCGTTGCCCGATATTGACCCGATTGTGGAAGAAATGGTCTCATGGCTCGGCGAGGGCTGGGGTGTTGGCACTCAGATCAGCATCCGCTGGCGCGAGGCCACCAACTCGCTGGTGCAAGAGACACAGGCTGTGTTAAGTGGTCAGAAGAGCGCAGCCGATGCGCTCCAGGCCGTTGAGGATACAGTGAATCCGATTTTGGATGGAGAATAGAATGGTAGACAGTGGATGGTGGGCTGTTCATGGCCCACCATCCACTGTCTACGTGTGAGGATCCCGCTGTGAGTGCCACATCCACCGCCCAAGTTGCAGCCAACCCAATACCCGCTACCTCTAGACGACGACAGTCGTGGCGTAAGCTACGCGAGACAGCTTTCTGGTACATGCTGCTTTCGCCCAGTTTGTTGATAATTTTTGGCTTCTTGGTCATCCCCATGTTTTGGAGCCTCTACTATTCATTTACCAAAGGTGGAATGCTGGGCAAACATACCTTTGTGGGGTTGCAGAATTATGTCAAAGCGTTTCAACACCCAATCTTTTTGCAGACATTGCGCAACACAACGCTCTATGCGGTGATGACTGTCCCAACTGTGATCGTGCTTGCGCTGATCGTGGCGCTTATCATCTTCCAACTGCCCCGCATGCAGGGCTTTTTTCGCGGCACGGTCTACTTTCCGCTGATCACGCCCGTCGTCATCGCGGCCAATATCTGGGCCTATATTGTCAATCGTGACTTTGGGCCAATGAATCATATTTTGAAATTGTTTGGGGTCACGCCGATCGACTGGCTGGGCGATCCGTTTTGGGCCATCCCGGCCATTGTGATGATGGAGATTTGGCGTGGTTTTGGCTTTTACGTAATTATTTTGTTTGCCGCCTTACAATCTGTTCCCAGGGAACTCTACGAAGCTGCACGCATCGATGGGGCGCGCAGTCTGTGGATTATCTGGAGTATTACCATACCGCTGCTACGCCCGGCGCTTGGCTTTTGCTTTATTATGGCAACCATCTTTAATTTTCAACTGTTTGACGCCATCTATGTGTTGACGAAAGGTGGTCCAGCCTGGAAGACATCGACCGTGAGTTGGTATGTCTATCAGCAAGCGTTTCAATCGGACAATGTGGGCTTTGCCAGCACAATGGGCATTGTATTGTTGTTGGTCATTCTGGCTCTTTCACTGATTCAACTGCGTTTCTTCCGCAGCGACGTAGAATATTAGAGAGTAATGCCTGAAAGGCAAGGCTCTACTCTCCAATCTCCTTTTTCGGAGGCACTGTGGCCGCAACCTTTGGTGGAATTCAATCTCGCCGCAGCCGTTTTGGGTGGCAGACGGTTTGCTATATCTTAATGATTGTAATTTCGGTGGCAACGGTCATGCCCTTTCTCTTTATGGCTTCGACCTCGTTTACCAAATCCTTTACCATGATGTCGTACCCACCCACCCTGCTCCCCAAGAATCCATCTCTGGACAATTATTATGCGATTCTCTTCACCTTCCAAGAGGGGCTCTTCCCGCGCTGGTTTCTGAATACGCTCTTTACCACTGTTTGCATTACCGGGGGCAGCCTGATTTTGAATACGCTTTCCGGCTATATTTTTGCCAAAAAAGAGTTTTATGGCAAGCAGGTAATTTTTTCGCTGTTGCTCTCTACTCTGATGATTCCAAGTGCGGTCACTTTGATCCCAGCGTTTTTGATGATCAACAAATTGGGGCTTTTTAATACCTACTGGGCACTGATCATCCCTGGACTTTCCTCTCCCTTTGGCATCTTTATGATGCGGCAATTTATTTCCAGCCTGCCCTCGGAGTTGATCGAAGTCGCCAAGATCGACGGGGCCAGCGAGCTGCGCATCTTCTGGTCGATCATTATCCCGCTTTCCTTGCCAGCGATGGCCGCATTGGGCATCTTCACAGTGATCAACGCCTGGAATGCCTTTTTGTGGCCACTGATTGTTCTGCGCTCCAATACCATGCGCACGCTTGTGGTTGGGTTGGCCACAGTACAGAGCGAGTTCAACATCAATTATGGTTTGGTAATGGCTGGTTCGGTGTTGACTGTGTTACCAATGCTCATTCTTTATATTTTCTTTCAACCCTATTTTGTCGAAGGGTTACGAATGGGCTACGGAAAATAATCGATGACCCGCTACATTGCTGCCTACGACACCGAAAAGGCGGGCGACTGCCTGGTCGCCTGCAAAAAGATCCGGGCTATGCACGAGACCTTTGATTTCCCCGCCACCTTTTTTATTGTGGGCAAACGGTTGGAAGAAGAGGGGACCGAATATCGCGCATTGCTCGGCGACGTTCCCGCCTTTGAGATCGCCTCACACACCTACTCGCACATCATTCTGCGCGACCACCCCTTTTGTGGCGACACGCCCGACTTCGAGACGCGCAAACGCGAGCTTATACTGGGCAAGGAATTGGTCGAGCAGACCTTTCAGCGCGCTTGCCCTGGCTTGCGACCCGGCTGCGGCTTCCACAACGCACTGCGCGGGGATCGTTGGCTGATCGACAGGGTGAGCGAAGCGGGCTTTGGCTATGTCAGTTCGCTGCTCTGGGGGCCAGAGACGACGATGCCGGCCCTGTTCGAAAAGCCCTTCGCCTATGCCGAGGACGGCCACCCCGAACTTTGGGAATTGCCCGGTCATGGCTGGCACGAAAACTTGCTCAAAGCCCACAATGTAACCGTGAATGTGCGCCGTATCGTCGCCTGGCCCTCGCCCTTCCCCGAAGCTGTGCCTTTGCGCCCAATCTCGTCGCCAGAAGAGGAGTTTGCTATCAATAAACTCTTTATCGACCGCGCCGTCGAGTTGGACTTGCCCTTTGTCTCGTTGATCTGGCATCCCTGGTCACTGGGCCGTTTTGACCCCGCTATGAAGATGCTGGCGCTCACCTTTGCCTATGTGCGCGAGTTGGGGCTACAGCCGACGACCTACGAACAAGAATGGAAGAGGTTGCTTCAATGAAAAACTCCAATACATCTCTTGCACTAGCGGGCGGCCCTAAAGCATTTGCCCAGATGACGGGCCAAACAAAGCCCAAGATCGGCATCGAAGAATTCATCTCCATCGCCGAGCGTTTTGGCTTTTCGACCGCGGCGCTGGAACGGCTGCGCGCGGCTGTTTCCGAAGCTGATCTGGGCAGTGGCCCCAACCTGGCCAAATATGCCACCGCCCAGCCGCCACAAACCAAAGGGGCGGCCTTTGAAGCGCTGGCGCGGGAAAAGTTTGGGGTTAAATATGCATTGGGAGTCAGTTCCGGTACAGCCGCGCTCCATTGCGCTATGATCGCCGCCGGTGTGGGTCCGGGTACAGAGGTGATTGTGCCCGCGATCGGTTTCTATGCCACAGCAGCAACCGTCGTGGCCGCCAAGGGTGTGCCAATCTTCTGTGATGTGGATGAGTCGCTGGGGCTGGATGTTGAGAAGATTGAAGATCTGATCACCCCACGCACGGTGGCAATTGCGCCGACGCACGTGATGGGCACGATCTGCGATGTGGGGCCGATCTTGGCGCTGGCGCGCAAACACAACCTCAAGATCATCGAAGATTGCGCCCAATCGCCGGGCGGCAAATATCGCGGGCGCTATGTGGGCACTCTGGGCGACATCGGCTGTTTCAGCATTTCCGCCTACAAGATCATCGGCGGCGGCGAGGGTGGGCTGGTGATCACCAACGATGAACGGCTGTGGGATCGCATCAATCAATTTGCCGAGGCGGGCGGTCTTTGGCGTCCCGATCGCTTTGCCCCGCCGCGCTACGCAGGCGAACTGTTTAATGGACTCAACTACCGATTATCCGAACTGGAGGCAGCGGTAGATGTGGTGCAACTGGGCAAGCTGGACAGCATTGTCGAACGCCATCACACCGTCAAACTGCGTATTTTGCGCCAATTGAAAAGCTATCGTCAGATCACGCCGCAAAAACTCAACGACCTGGCGGGCGAGATCGGCTATCTGCTGCGCTTTTATCCAGAAAACGTCGCCCTGGGCGCTCGGATCGTCGAGGCACTGGCTGCCGAAGGCATCAACGGCTGGCTGCGCGGTGAAAGTGCCAAACCAGACTGGCACGTCTATGCCGATATGTTCCCGATCACCCTCAAGACCGGCAGCACGGATAGCGATCAACCCTTTGACCAGCCGATCTACCAGCAGCGCGGTGGACAGGTCGCCTATCACAAAGGCCAATGCCCAGTAGCGGATGATCTCTTTGCGCGCAATGTTTCCATTCCGCTCAATCAGTGGTACTCGGCGGATGACTGCGACAACATTGCGGCTGGGATCAACAAAGTACTTTCGGCCTATTGCAGCGAAGATGCCCAGGCAATGGCGTGGCTCTGATCAAAGACCCCTGGCCGGAAGCTGCGCAAGTTGATCGACCAATTGCGCAATTCCCTGCTTGAGCGTGATCGCTGGCACAAAGGCTAGCAGTTGCTGCATTCGAGCGATATCGGCCACCAGGTTGGCGCGGTAATAGGGGATCGCCGCCCCGTCGGGAATCAATTCGAGAGTAGCCTGCCGCCCAGCCATTTGCGCCGCCATCTCCCCAATCGACTGGATCGTCGTGATCTCCGTGCCGGCGATGTTGAGCGTGGCGCTTTGCTGTAAGCGCAACGTGCGCAGCGTTGCCTCCACCGCGTCGGAGATATGCAGTGGATTGAAGGCTGGCTTGCCACTCTGCAACACCTGCAACGGTTCGCCCGACAGCGCCCGCTGCACCCAACGCGGAATCGGGTTGGGCGTACCCAATCCATAAGGAAAGAAGTAGCGCAGCACTACTTTGTGGAAATCACCCGGCGCAGCCTGTACCGCCAACTCCGCCTGCGCTTTGGTCAAGCTGTAAAAGTCCATCGGGTTGAAGGGATCGCTCTCCACAAAGGGGCGATTGGAAGACCCATAGACGCCACCGGTCGAGGCGTGGACAAAGCTGCGCACGTCTGTCTTGGCGGCGTAACGCAACAGACTCCAGGTCGCCTCCACATTGACCCGAAAAGCCAGACTCTCATCAAATTGTTCGGTATCGATCAGCGCCGCTTGATGGATAATTGCGTCGAGTTGGCTGGGTAAACGGCCAGTGTCCAACGGTTGGCTGAGGTCTTGGGCAATATACGCAATACCGGGAAGCGGTTGATGCGGTGCTTGCCGCACCAATGCATAGATTTCGTCTGTTTCTGCCAGTCGCTCCAGCAGATGTCGCCCGATAAATCCATTGGCACCCGTCAGTAAAATTTTCATCGTAATTCGCTTACTCTTCAATCCAAAGCGCCCGCACGGGTGAGGCACAGGCTCCCTTGATTTTCAAGGGCAGTGCGGTGAGCTTTCCCCGTGTTTTCTGCACCTGCTGCAAGTTGATCAGCGGAGCCAGCAGCAAAATATCCTGTTTGAAAAACTTGGTGAAAAAGTTCTGCGGATCGTTGGGGCTATCGTAGCGCGGCGTATCACCGCCGAGCAGTGACGCCTGCTGATCCAGCACCCAGTCGATAGCCGACGCCAGGAAATAGGGGGGATTGGTGAGATAGTCAGGCTCTGTCCAGTGCGTATCCCAGCCAGTGCCGACCAGCAGGGCATCGCCTGGGCGAAAAGTCTCGCCGCTTTTTGCCAACGCCCCTGCCAGATCATCCACGCTAATTGCCTGGTCTGGCCCTTTGGGAATCCAGAGGGTCAGCGCGTCGATCAGGTAGCACCGTTCAAGCGGCACCTGGTCAATGTTGATGGCGTCGCGGTACATGTGTGCGCCGGTTTCCAGATAGGTGGCAGTCTGCACCGCCATACGCACGGTCTGCGAATAGACAGGATAGGCCAGCCAATCTGGCGCTGGAATTTCAGTGATGCTGGGGGCAGGGTAGGGGTCGGCATAAGACCACATACCGTTTTCGATAGACCCGCTGATGTCGATGATGCGCATGGATTTCTCCTACGTCGTAACCACTCCTAGGTTATAGAAATAACCGATTTTGCGGATGCTGTCAAATGGGAAAAGCCAAGCCAGGATGCAAAACAGTGTGTGCCAGCGGTGAACAACGAATTTGGTGGGGCCGCGTAGGGGCGTTGGGCGGCTCGTTATCCAGGCACAGGAGGTTACGGATGGGTTACACAAGGTGTATTTCACATTTAGGGCGAAAGAGCTGGAAGCGATGCCCGCACCGGGCTAAAGACCCGGAGCTATTAAGCAACGCCGGATAAATCCGGCTTGAAGAAGCCGTTTTGCGCCGACACAAGCCCCTTTTAGGGGGCGTTGCCCGATAGCCCGGCCACTTCAGGCCGGGTGATGTCGATATTTCCAGTCCGCCCTAAAACTGAAATACACCCCTCCAAAAAGGGTGTACGAGAAAGTTTCCCGGGTACGTTGTGCTCCATTCGTTTGCCAAGTGGAAGGCCATTTGAGCGGTAAAATTGCCCATTTGACCTGCCTCTATACCGGAAACTGAGGGCAAAATGCACATTATTGGCTGGCAGGACAGACGAAATCGGAAATAAAACCTTACGCCCGAATGTTTTTTACGAGTAATTTGCTCATATTACTATAAATCGTAGCCCTTTGCGCAGGAAAAACCACTAGCCGTCTGCCTGAACGATTCAACTCGGGAAACTTTCTCGCACACTCCTCCAAAAAGGGTGTGCGAGAAAGTTTCCCGGGGTTAAAGACGAGCGCGGCCGATGGGAGAGCGACGCCAAGGATGATCGGGAGCAGGACGACGATGTGTAGGCGTGAGGGGAGGGGAAGAGGCAACGGGAGAAGGAGATGGAGGAGGAGATGGAGGAGGAGAGAAAGGAATATTCTTGGGAAAGTGAGGCTGTAGGAGCGGGAGGGAAGAGGTGGCAGAGGCCCGTAGGAGGCGGCGTTGGCGGCATTTTTGTCGGGCCTGAGAGCGCAGGCGAGCCTCAATGAGGGGCCAGTCTTGCTCCCAGCGGTCGTTACAGACGATATTGCGCAAGGCAAGCATAGGGTCAACATGGGGACGCGCCCAGTGCATACCAGCTCCCTTCAAACGAGCTTCGACGACTACTTTATTGGCGCTTTCCATGGCACCACTGGCGATGGGCCAGCCCAAGGCCAAAAAGAGAGGATAGTTCATCTGCTCTCGCCGTTTTTCCAGGTAGGCGAGAGCTTCAGGTAGTTTGAGGGATTGAGCAGTCGGATGGGCCTTGACCATTGTGTCCAGTTCAAGCAGAAGCGGGTCTGGCCCTGAATGTTTGAGTTTATGGAGTCTGTCCGCATACCAGGAGGCCAGTTCGGGTGAATTTGCCCCGAATGTAGCCTGGCCTATCTTGCTCACGTACCCGGCAGCGTGGGGGAAGTCCAGGATACGTAAAGCATCTGGAGAGTGATAGTCGGTAAATCCTTGCAGCCATTCAGCGCCGTCCTGGAGTGCGCCGACCTTGCCCGCATTTTCCAGCCCCCGTCGTTGGGTTTCCACCAAAGCCAGGCGGCTAAAGGTGGCGGCATCGGTCAGGCGGGAGAAGGAGGTGTGGCTGTGGCTGCGCACCACCCATTCTTTGGCCTTGGCATCCCATTGGGCCTCGCCTACTTCGCCGATGACCATTGTCTTTACCTCGGCCCATTCCCCATGCAACAAGGGCACGAAAGCTCCATCCGCACTCAGTATGGCTTTGGCTGGCCCTCTTGGCGCACGCGGTGTCTCCCGTTCCAGCCGCTCCACTTCCTCGTTTTGTTCGGCCACGTATGCTCCACCCGCCGCCAATGTGTTCTGGCGGGCTGTGTATTCACTCACTTTTACTTCGCTAAAGACCTTCAACATCTCTGCTGCCTGTCGAAATGGCATCCATGCGCCTAAACGCACCAGATTCTCGTGCAATATCGGTGTCAGTTGGCCCGGTATCAGCCCTAACTCCTCATCCAGGGGGAAAAAACCCACCTTTACAGGTTGGGCACACGCCATATTGTCGTTCCAGAACCAACTCCTCTCCCCCTTGCGTCTGCAACCGACGCTTTTTCTTTCCTCCTTCTGCTTTCAATTTTGTCCCACATTCTGGACAGACCGGTTCTTCTCCTCTTGACGCTTCTTTCCAATCCCCTGCTTTGCTCTCCACTGCCAGGTCTGTCACCACACGCGCTCGCACATTTGCCCAGCGCTTGTCCATCTCTTTCTCAATCTCCCGTAATGTCGCTTTCGGATTCTCTTGCCTCCACTCTGACATCCCTTTGGCTACTCCATTCAACATCCCACTCCATTTTTCTACCTGCTCCCCTTTTTCCATTATGTTTCTCCTCATCTTTCTTCCTTTTTTATCACGATTCTTGCTATTTTACCCCTTCTTTTCTCCCTCGGGAAACTTTCTCGCACACCCAATACGTTTGGGTGTGCGAGAAAGTTTCCCGGGCGCGTTTTGCTCCATCCGTTTGTTGAGTGGAAAGCCATTTTAGCGGTAAAATTGCCCATTTGACTTGCCCTCTATAACGGAAACTGAGGGCAAAACGCACATTTTGGGCTGGCAAAATGACGAAATCGGAAATGAAAACTTACGCTTGAATGTTGTTCACGTGTAATTTGCTCATGTTACTATAAATCGTAACCCTTTGCGCAGGAAAAACCGCTAGCCGTCTGCCTGAACGATTCAACTCGGGAAACTTTCTCGCACACCCCTCCAAAAAACGCGCCTTGACAGTCCCTAAAAACTGACAGATAATTTATCCGATGTAGATTTCTCCGCAGGTACAGCCAGTCCGTCAAGCGTCATTCCAATCGATCCAATTTTCTGAGGAGGAGATATGCACGCGCAAGATAAAGGGTTGTCTCGACGAAGTTTTCTAAAGGTAATGGCTGCCACTGCGACGCCGTTGCTGCTGGCTGCCTGCACGCCACCGGCCGCCAACGCGCCGGCCAGCAGTAGTGGTGGCGCAAGCGCGCCCGCCCAGGCAGTGACGACGGTGCGGTACGTGGCGATGGACTACGACAGCCGAATGCAGCCGGACACCCAAGGGGTGATGGATGCCTTCAACAGCGGCCAGGGCGCGGTCAAAGCGACGCTCGAAGTGGTGGGCTGGCCCGATGGCCGCAATCTGCTGCTCACCCAAATCAGCGGCGGCCAGGCCCCCGATATTTTTAACGGCTCCGGCCAGTGGCTGCTGGAATTCGCTTCCGTCAATGAGGCTACCGCGCTGGGCGATCTGTTGGGCCAGGACTTTCTGAGCAAATTCCAGCCCTCCGGTATCCAGGCGATGACCGTAGACGGCAATCTCTACGGCCTGCCTTACTTCCTCGATCCCCGGGGACTCTACTACCGCACAGACCTCTTCGCCGAGAAGGGATTGGCAACACCAGTCACTTTTGCCGATGTGCGCGAGGCAGCCCTAGCCTTGAACAGCCCACCGGCTGTCTATGGCTTCGGTGTCGAACCGGGTGACACCTGGTGGTACGCCTGGATCGGCGCACACGGCGCAGGTGCCAACCTCTCCCCGTGGACTGAAGACGGCCACTCGCGCATCGCCAGCGAAGAGGGGATCGCCGCGGTGCAATATCTCACCGATATGGTCCTGATCGACAAGACCTCTCAGCCCGCCCCCCACAACGCCAACCGGGATGCGGACCTGCAACCACTTTTCCTGGCCAAACAGATGGCGATGCTGGAAACCGGCTCGTGGATGCCAACGATCATCTCGAATGACTCGCCGGACCTGCAATACGATCTGGCCCAGTTGCCGGTAATCGATGGGGCCATGAAACATCCCAACGTCTTCTGGCCGGACTGTGTGATGATGGCCCAGCAGTCAAAGCACAAAGAGCAGGCCGCGGAACTGCTCAAGTTTATGTTCAATGCGGAGAATCGCCTGCAATTCGCACTCCAGCGAGGGGTGATTCCCGAGCGCATTGACGTGGGTCAGGATACAAAGTATTTGGACCCAAATGATCCACTGACGAAATTTAAAGAGTTCTATGTCAAAGAGTTGGCAACGGCCCACAATGTCTTTTTGACTCCCTGGCCTGCCACCGGCAGCGAAGATGAGAACAGCCGTACTAATGCCCTGGCGCGAATTTGGCTGGGCGAAGTTTCGGTTGCGGAAGGGCTGGCTGCTGCGGCCAAAGAGATCGACGAACGGCACGGGTTGTCATAAGTAGGGATTGGGGATTGGTGATACGACGGTACGCACACCAGTCCCCGATCCCCCCAATCGCCAGTAGCTATTCTTTCCGCACAAAAGGGGGTTGAAGCGTGGCGAGTGCATCACTACCTGTCCCATCACCGGGTCTTTGGCGTCAATGGCGGGAGGAATGGGGCGAGAATAAGCTGGCCTATTGGCTGCTTGTGCCCAGCCTGCTCAGTTTTGCGATCTTTTTGATCTTTCCTATCGTCAATATGATTACCACCGCTTTCTCTGAGGTGGACATTATGGCGCGTGCCACCAGTTTTGGCACGTTGCAGAATTTTGCCGAACTGGCCAAGGACGATCGGCTGCCGCTGATTGTCCGGCAAACAGGCCTCTTTGCATTTGGCACGGTGATGTTGGAAGTGATCATCTCTTTTCCCTTGGCGATGGTACTCAACACCCGCTTTCCCGGACGTTCCCTGGCCAAAGCGTTGATTCTTATCCCCTGGGCCATGCCCTACGCCGTCTCCGCCATCACTTGGAAATGGATTTTCCACGGACAGATGGGCACGCTCAACTACTTCTTGAGCGAATTGGGTATCATCAAAAATTATGTAGTCTGGCTGGGTAACCCCACCTCAGCCTTCGCCGCGGCGATGTTTGTGGAAGTCTGGTCCTCAATCGCCTTTATGACCGTCACCTTTCTGGCCGGGCTACAGGGCATTCCGCCCCACATCTACGACGCGGCCAAGATGGACGGTGCCAGTAGCTGGCGCGAATTCCGGGATATGACTCTGCCCCAGATGCGCAACGTCTTTATGATTGTCACCCTACTTTCCATCATTTGGGCCTTCCGCTCGTTTGGCACCATCTGGATTCTGACCAAAGGCGACCCGATCTTCCGCACGGATATTGTCGTTACGTATGTTTACAAGCTGGCCTTTGAATTTCGCAAATTTGGCCCTGGCTTTGCCCTGTCGGTCGCTCTCTTTGTCGTACTGATCATTTTCAGTATCATCTATACCCGTCTTCTGGGTAGCCAGGAAGAGGGGCGCTAACTTTGTCACCCTCTCCGGCAAACCGCATCCTCACCCCACGCACCATCAAACTCATCGGCATCTTTGGTCTGCTGATCCCGGTAATCTTCGTCAGCATCTTCCCGTTGCTGGTGATGATCTCGACTTCGTTGAAGACAAGTCAGGAAGTCTACATCCCACCGCCCACCTTCTTGCCCCGCGCCCCAACCCTGCAAAATTATGTGGACATTTGGCAAGTTGTCCCGTTGGGTACTTATTTCTGGAACAGCCTTCTGATTGGCCTCGGTTCTACCGTGGCGTCGCTGGTTCTGGCGATTCCTGCCGCCTATGCCCTGGCCCGCTATCGTTTTATGGGCAAAAATCTCTATATCCTTTTCCTGCTCGGCATCCAGATGTTCCCACCGATTGTGCTGATTCTGGGGCTGTTTCGGCTGGTGGCGGGCTTCAATATGCTGGACAATCTGCTAACGATTGTCGTTCTCAACGCGGTTTTCGGCCTTTCTTTCAACACGTGGATGCTGATGGGTTTCTTTATGACCATCCCGCCGGAGATTGAAGAGGCGGCAATGATGGATGGCAATTCGCGTATGGGCGCGATGATACGGATGGTCATGCCTCTCTCCTGGCCGGGAATCACTGCCGTGGGCATCTTCAGCTTTATGAACGGCTGGAATGAATTCACTCTGCCCCTCACTTTTCTACGCAGCCAGGACAAACTGCCTCTGACTATCGGCCTCTTCAAGTTTGTCACCCGCTTTAAGGTCGAATGGCATCAGTTGATGGCTGCCTCTCTGTTGGCAACGCTGGTTGTGGTTGTGCTCTTTATGATTGTGCAGGAGCAGTTGACGCGGGGAATGGTGGCAATCAGTGAAAAGTAAGGGTGTTTCGAGCCGCGGATGAACACAGATAAAAACAGATAAAAACAGATAAAAACGGATTTCTGTAATGGTCAACGACACCGTGAAATTTTCAACGCAAAGATGCAAAGGCGCTAAGACAAGACGCTCTTCTCTGCGCCTTTGCGTTAAAAAAGACGTTCCATCACGTCGTTGACCAATACAATAAGAACGGATTTCTCTCCTGAATCGCTCCGCGCCTCTGCATCCCAGAGGGAGAATTTTCCCTTTTTGCAGGGGGTTCCCCATGCGCGGATTGACGCCACGGGGAATGAAAAATCCGTATGAATCCATCAATCCGTACTAATCCGTGTCCTTTTGTTCTAATCGAATCAGCAATGGAAGCTTATTCATGGCTAAAGTCGTCTGTCGCAATTTGTGCAAACGCTATGGGGATCAACTCGCGGTTGACAATGTGAATCTGGAAGTAGGTGAAGGGGAGTTTCTGGTCATTGTCGGGCCGTCGGGCTGCGGCAAGACGACGACTCTGCGCATGATCGCCGGACTGGAGAGCATTTCGTCCGGCGAGGTACTCATCGGTGACCAGGTAGTGAACAATGTGGAACCCCGCCACCGGGATATTGCGATGGTCTTCCAAAACTACGCGCTCTATCCCCACAAGAAAGTCTACGACAACATTGCCTATCCCCTGCAACTGCGCCACGTGTCCAAAGAGGAGATTCGCACCCGCGTCGTCGAGACCAGCAAACTACTCAGCATCGAGCCGCTGCTGGAGCGGCGCATCCGCCAGCTTTCCGGAGGCGAGCGGCAACGGGTAGCGCTGGGGCGAGCCATCATCCGCCAGCCCCGTCTCTTTCTGATGGACGAACCGCTGAGCAATCTAGACGCCCAATTGCGGATTCAGATGCGCCGGGAGATTATCCACTTGCAACGCCAGTTGGCGATTACGACTGTCTACGTCACCCACGACCAGGTGGAGGCGATGACGATGGGCGACCGTATCGTTGTCATGCGCGGGGGGCTTGTCCAGCAGATCGGCGAACCGATGACCATCTACAACCATCCGGCCAACCGCTTTGTAGCCCGCTTTATCGGCAGCCCGCCCATGAATCTGGTTGATGGGATGCTGGAAAACCGCAATGGCAAACTGCTTCTGCGCACCTCTTTTGCCGAATACACGCTGCCTGGGGATGTGCAAGCTAGCTTGGAAAAAAGCCGCTCAGGGTTGGGGTCTATGTCGATCATCTGCGGGATGCGGGCTGAGGATATGACGATTGATCTGACGGAAAATGGGGCGACCAACCACACCCAGGGCGTGGTCGATCTGGTGGAGCCGCTTGGCTCGGACGTCTTTGTGAGTGTGAAATTCGGGGCCGAGATGCTGCTGGCCCGGGCCGCACCAGACCTGCCAGTGCGCGAAATGCAGAAGGTCTGCCTCAAGCCCAATCTGGCGAAGATGCACTTTTTTGACCCAAAGACAGAGCAGAACCTATTGCGTTAAAAGCGGACGCAGATCAAACAGATTGAAACAAAGATTTGCGCTGATTTTAAGATCGATTTCAGTCAAAATCAGCACAGATCAATTCAAATCATGAAAATCTGCGTCCTCTCCGATTTGAAACCTCAGAACGTCAACTGGCCGCCGTCTATGACCAACTGATGGCCGGTGATGAACCCCGAATCCTGGGATGCCAGATAGGCCACGGCAGCGGCCACTTCCTCCGGCTCGCCAAAGCGGTTGAGCGGAATCTTCTTGAGATAGCCTTCCACCCAACGGGGATCGGCCAGTGCTGGCTGGGTGAGCCGGGTTTTGATCAGCCCCGGACAGACGCTGTTAACCCGGATGTTGAGGGGAGCAAGCTCGATCGCCATTGTCATCGTCAACCCCACCACGCCAAACTTGGATGCATTGTAGTGGGCCAGGTCCGCTTCGCCCACCAGTCCGTTGGTGGAAGCCATATTGACGATGCGACCGGCAATCCCTTTTTCTGCCATGTGGCGCGCCACCACTTGGGAGCAGAAGAAGACGCCGGTCAGATTGATGGCCAGAGTACGATTCCACTTCTCGTCTGTGATATCCAAAAAGGGCTCGTCAAACGCGACACCAGCGATATTCGCCAGCACATCCACCTGTCCGTAGGCGGCGAGGGCCGCGGCCAGCATCGCCTCCACCCCGGCCCGGCTCGTCACATCGACCGCAACGAATGTGGCCTGCCCGCCCGCTGTTCGGATCGTCTCCACTGTTTGGCTGCCTCCGGCGGTGTCCATATCCGCTACGACCACCGCAGCCCCTTCCCCAGCCAGTCGCCGCGCTGTCGCCGCACCGATACCGTTGGCTGCACCGGTCACTATTGCTACTTGATTTTCAAAGCGTCGCATGGGTTTCTCCGTTTTTTGGGGCTTTGTCCGCCACCCTATGTGTAGTAAAATCAACGGGCTTCAAGTGTTTTGGAACGATCTGCTGACAGGCTGTAACCAATGGCACAAACTCTTACACTCACCCTGCCCGATTCTGTCGTATGGAAATTACAACGGGCATCCGAACTGACCTATCGCTCGATGGACGATATCGTCGCTGGCGCGGTAGATGCGACGCTGACTGGTGAGCAGACGTTGCCCGCTGCATTGGAAGCAGAACTGGCCGTCATGCACCTGTTCAGCGACGAAGCTCTTTGGACGGCCACCCATCCCTCCATCTCTCTCTTTGAGCAGGAACGACTGGCCCAGATCAACGAACTGGCTCACGAACGTCCACTTTCCCAGGCCGAAGAGTTGGAACAACAGACGCTTTTGGATGCTTATAACCGCTCTATGCTGCGCCGGGCACAGGCATTGGCTCTGCTCAAACAGCGCGGCCACGACCTCACCCCCGCACTACGACTTTTGCGGGACGACTGATGTCCGCCTATATTCCATCGACGTTGCGAGAAGATGTTCGTCGTCGTGCTCGACAACAATGCGAATATTGCCGTAGTGTCGAGTGGCTTACCGGCCAACGCTACGAAATCGATCACATCCTGCCCCGTCAATTGGGCGGTATAACGACTGCCGAAAACCTCTGCTGGGCCTGTTCTTCCTGCAATAGGTACAAACAGGCTCATATCGAAGCTATTGATACCCAGTCTGGCGAAAAAGTCCCTCTTTACAATCCCCGGATTCAGCGTTGGTCTGAACACTTCCGTTGGAATGAGGGTACGACCCAAATCATCGGCATTACATTCGGTTGCCAGAGCGACCGTTGAGGCTCTGTTGATGAATAATCAATGGGCGAATGAAGTTGGACAAATATATTGCTGAAACACGGGGGACTGGATACAGAAATCCAAACACTTTGGAGGAAACATAAACAGTCTATTGAAACATTCTTGTTCTGTCAAATAGGTTTTTTTATTTTCCGAAACGGCACTGGTTCAGTTGAGTTTGAAAGACTGAATGCGGAAAATCTGCGACCAAGAAAAGCCATGGTCAAGGATACCAAGAGAAACAGCAGGAACACGTTTGGTAGTAAAATGGGTATTGACAAAGTTGTGCCAAAGCCAATGTAGGTCGAGTCGAGTTTGGAGAGCAGATTGTAACTTGGCATAGGTATTGGTACGCCGACGAAAACAGGCAAGACGGCGGCGAAACGGATCTACGGTCTGCTGTAAAACGAGCACCTCAACCATACGATTTGGCTGGCAGCAGCAGAAACTCACACACCTGCTGGCACCTGACAGCTCATGCAATATTATTCACGACCAAGCAAAAGCAACAACAACAGCGCTAGCAGCAAACTCACTCAAGACACAAGGGCAGCCCAGAGAGACACTGTTTCTCTGCACCCGCTGGCCCGACGGCCAGCGACATGGTCTCACAGAGTCTCCCTGAAGATGCACCAGCGGGTGAAGTCATCAGCACGCTCATGACTTCACTGTTCCCTCCGGCGCTCACTGTCTCGTACACCACCCATCCCCTACTCCTCGTGTTGAGAAATCCCCCTGTCAGCACACAGGCCAGCTACGGGCCAATAGCGCACACTTGCCTGAATTGACGTAGTAACCTTGCAAATTCACCATGGCTTGGGTAAAATGCGAGGATGATAACACGAAAAACATTATTTTCCGTGCAACAGGCGTTGAAACGGCAAGCAGCAGTTGCCCTCATAGGCCCTCGTCAGGTGGGCAAGACGACCCTGTCTCATGCTATCGCCGAGACAATGCCATCTCTTTATCTGGATTTAGAGTCTTCCGAAGACCGTAACAAGCTGACCGAACCGGCTCTGTTTCTCAACCTCTACGAAGACCGTCTGGTGATTCTGGATGAAATTCACCGTGTGCCAGAACTCTTTCAAAGTCTGCGTGGGTTGATCGATCAGGGGCGGCGCAAGGGACATCGAACGGGGCGGTTTCTCATCCTTGGTTCGGCTTCAATGGACTTGCTGCGCCAATCGGGGGAGAGTCTGGCTGGTCGCATTGCCTATATCGATATGGGGCCATTAGACATTCGAGAAGTTGAGTATAGCCAGCAGGCACTGAATGACCTTTGGCTACATGGCGGCTTTCCGGACAGCTACCTGGCTGAGGATGATAGGCATAGCCTGGCCTGGCGTAAGGACTTTATCCGCACCTATCTGGAACGAGAAATACCACAATTCGGCCCTCGCATTCCCGCGCAGACACTCGAACGACTCTGGACGATGTTGGCACACAACCAAGGCAGTCTATTGAATGCGTCCAAACTGGCGGCGGCCCTCTCGATTAACGGACAGACCGTGGCTCGCTATATTGACCTCCTGGTCGATTTGTTGTTGGTTCGACGGCTGCAACCGTTTCATGCCAACATTCAAAAACGATTGGTGAAGTCACCAAAAACCTATGTTCGGGACAGCGGTCTCGTCCATGCCTTGCTGGGCATTCCCCATCACAATGCTCTTGCTGGACATCCCGTGGTAGGGATGAGTTGGGAAGGGTTTGTGATTGAAAACCTGATTGCCTCAGCGCCGCAGGGAACCAAATCAAACTTCTATCGGACGGCAGCCGGAGCAGAAATTGATCTTCTTTTGGAACTGCCCGACGGGGCGTTATGGGCGATTGAGATCAAGCGCGGCCTTGCGCCCAAACTTGAACGAGGCTTTCATCACGCTCGAGTTGATCTGGAACCGGCCCGCTGCTTTGTTGTCTATGCAGGGCAGGAGCGCTACCCTATCGCAGAAAACGTAGAAGCCATCAGCCTATTGGGTATGGCACAGATGCTGGATACGCTTTAGAACACGCTCGCCGCTGGTCATGGAAGGACAGGAAACCCCTGCCCTTCCATGACCAGCTTACTGATGACCCCATTGACAGATCAAGACCATCCACCTACTACTATGGACATCGACACTCTGAAACCGAGTTTCGTCTACATTCAGTTTGAACGGATCAATCGGGAGAAGAACGAACGCCGCTATTATTATTTGGGCTGGGAACAAACGATCTTGGACAAGGGGGCGGTGGTGCGCCGCTATGGGCGCAAAGGCGGCCAACAGCGAACAATGGCCCCAGCCTCCTACCCTTCTCTGGGTGCAGCCTGGCCGAATATTCGAGCCATTATTCGCCGACGACTGCGCAATGGATATAAAATTGTCGGGCCAGACTATAGTATTGCACTTTCAACGCTCACAATCCGATCCTGATTCTCTAAAAATGTCCCATAGCAGTGAACATACGCAGCTAAATCTGCTCTGATTTCGATAGTTCAATCCCGGCAATAACTTTCCATAAACGCCCCTTATAGAGCCTGGAGAGCGAAGTGAACTGAAAGGTTCACGCTCCGTTCGGAGGGGGCGGTTGGAGACACAGGTAAAGCTGTGCGCTGGCCGCCTACCTTTCTAGCAGCCTGTCGGAGAGAGGCTGAATTTAGACAAATTTCTGTCATGGCAGGTTAAGTTTCTAACGAATCAGGCATGTGAAGTGTCCAGATAGAGCTATTTTTGAGGCAAAACAGGCGTTTTCGAG
>Ga0335396_10000984_pt1 | contig 38185 bp, 29 predicted proteins | sample FRY02_FD_205743 | JGI IMG/M metagenome (GOLD analysis project Ga0335396, IMG submission 205743) | Freshwater microbial communities from Lake Fryxell liftoff mats and glacier meltwater in Antarctica - FRY-02 (spades assembly) (version 2) | ecosystem: Environmental > Aquatic > Freshwater > Ice >... | reverse complement strand
GACGTTCCCGAATAAGACTTCCAGTGCTGCGGGTTGACAGACGAAGAACGCCTCGACATAGTGCGTTTTTGGTTGAGTCGCGCGTGGAATGGTTTCTTGCTCAGGGCCGAGTGAAGTGGACTGTTTGGCAAAGTTCGACTTTCTGTAAGGTATTTTTAAGTGGTAATCACAGAGGTTAGAATCAAACTCGTGTCTGACGTAGATGATCGACTGCGTGCGTTTTGCTCCATCACGATTGATGAGGCATTCGTTGTCAGAGATCTGAAGATCATCCAGGGACAACGCGGATATTTTGTTGCAATGCCAAGTCGCAAACTCACAGAAAAATGCAGTCGTTGTTCTGCTAAGAATGAAGTGAGAGCACGGTACTGTTCCCATTGCGGCGCGCCGCTTCCACCTGCGCCTGAAGCAGACCCTCAGGCCGGTCGCAGCAGGATGTTTGCGGATATCGCTCATCCGATCAATGCGACGTGTCGCGACCAGATTGAGAAGTCAGTATTGAACGCGTTTGAAGAAGAAAAGGTCCGATCGAAGCAACCAAACTATGTCTGCCGGTACGACGACATGGATGATTCTATACCTCGCTCAGGGCCATGATCTGACTGACCTGTCCGATCATAGACTGTATTTGTTCTGCCATTAAACATCCAGGCCCAGCATCCGCATCAGTTCGATGGCATTGCTGCGTTCGACGACGCCGTCGCGCAGGGTGTAGTCGAACGTCATCTGCCCGTCCGTGATCTTGTCTTCAAAGTGCTTATTGACGGCCTGATCAGACATGGATTCGGCAATCTTTGTCAGAGCAAGGTCGTGCGTCGTCACGATCCCAAGGGCATGTCGTGCAACAAGCGATCGGATCACAGCTTCGGCACCGCGACGGCGATCATGTGAATTCGTACCGTTCAGAATTTCATCCAGCAGGAACAAGACGATTCTTGGCTGTTCAGTCAGGTCAACCACAGTTTTCAGGCGGCGCACAACAGTAAAAAACAGCGATCGACCTTCCTGAAGTGAATCGCTCACTCGCATCGCCGTTGCCAACTGGAACGGATACGTGCGAAAACTTTTCGCTCGCACGACAGAACCACACAGTGTCAGCACCACACTCGCACCCAGGCTGCGAAGAAACGTACTCTTGCCCGACATATTGGAACCGCTGATCAACAGCAAAGGTTTGTCGCTTGTCAACGAAACGCTGTTTCGCACGCAGGCAGATTCCTTCAGCAACGGATGGCCGACTTGTTCAGCAATCAGCTCAGGCTGCGTGTCAGAAATCACCGGCAGACAATCCTGCGGATGATCAAAACAGTACCCTGCGACAGACAATGACGCCTCAAGGCAGGCAGTAGTTTCCAGCCAGTCGGCCACGTCACGACCATGTTTCAGTCGCCATCGTTCCAGTAAAAATGTCAGTAACACAAACAATCCACAAGCCCACGCAATCGGCGCAAAAAACTGATTGCGAGTTGCATTGTTGAGCCATTGTGTGAGCTGACTCAAACGCCGAATCGCCTGCGAGGCTGTTTCGGATTCGGAATGAAATCGATTCTGCAAATCGCGAATCGCCGGTTCATCCACGGAATGCCGTTCGAAGACATCCATGACGAGACCAAACTGTCGCAAAGCCGAATCGACGTTATCCATTCGCTGCGCCACAGACTTAATCTGCCGTCGCGTCATACTAATTGCCGGAGCCTGCAACAGGACCACCAGCAGCAACATCTTCAGCGATAAAATTCCCATCAGAACAAGGACGATCACGGGAACAGCAATAACCCCGATCAGCAGAGACCATGCGACAATCCACCATGGCATGGGCTGAGCAGATTCCTGAACCCACTCCATCAGCAGACGTTCGGCCGTCTCCCATTGCGCAGAATCAGGAACACATGCCAGTGATTCCCGCAGAGCCAGCTCGTTCTTTAATCCCTGAGCACGAGCTTGTCGCAGCCGAATTGTGTCACCGTCGCTGATCGTTTGCAGCCATTCTGCCAGTTTCCGGCGACCCGGCTGCGTGCGACATTCGTTGAGTAACTGAAAAAGCGAACCTGGCCCGAAGACATCCAGATCCTGTGTCCACGGATGCAGATCATTCATGAATTCTGAGCCGCTGGAAACGTCCGCACCGAATTCACGATCCAGTCGTCTTAGTCGACTGGCGTGAAACCCACTCACAGCCTGCGCGCGTTTTAGTCGTTTGATGCAGGCTTGATGGAACGGCAGCAGCGAAAAGAACAGCAGCGCCGGAATGCTGATCCACCACCAGGAAACATAGTCCGGATCGCCCAGGCACAAAATGGCGAGACCAACGGCCATCACAAAAATCGCCACGCGAATTCTCACAAAACGCTGATCTCGCCGCGTGAGTTTTTTCTTCAGCACTGCCATCGCGTCGATGCGCGACTGATAAGCAGCGCGGGGATCGGTTACGGTTTTGTCAGTGGCCGAAGCGGGAGCGTAGAGATAGGGTGCCGACATGAGGAATTCTGTTGGGCTGGGTCGGCGCTAGCGGACTATTGATTTAATCAGCCGCAGGGCGCTAGCCCCGGTTTTAGAGTTTGAAAAACCGGGGCTAGCGCCCTGCGGCTAATAGTTACTTACCGAATTACGAAAAAGCAAAGGCCAGCTACTGCCGTTCCGCAAGCTTAAAAAGGTGTGCATCACTGCGAACATACAAAGCTCCGTTTGCGGCACCCGGGCTGCAGAGAATTTTCTCGGCGAGATCCAGTTCTGAAATAATAATGCCTTTGTCTTTTTCAGGCTTCACAACAAAAGCATTGCCATCTTCGTTGAACAGATAGAGATAGCCATTGGCAGAAATAGGTGTGCTGCTGAATGATCCACGAAGTCGCAGTTGCCACAGACGTTCGCCGGTTTGTGTGTCGCCCGCTGACAGAACTCCGGAACTGTTTAAGGCAAATGCCATGCCGTCTACAACGACCGGACTGGCGGTTCCCGGACTGATGGTCGATGAATTCCAGAGCTGATCAAATGTGTTATCCGCAGCAGGTCGGATGGCAGTGAGTCCATTAGATGGAATCACAATGGCACCGGCGTCAACTGTCGCCGACGGAATCGTCGATGCACCTTTGTCGAAATCCCACACAATCTTACCAGAGATTGGATCCACCGCCGTCAGACCTTTTGAAGACTGCAAAAGCACCAGAGCCGGCTGATTGTCGGTGGCCGGCAGGATCGAAGGTGAAGTCCAGTTGGCGGCTCGCGGGCGAGTGATCTGCCAAATCGTGGCTCCAGATTCAACATCAACTCCACATGCGAAGGCTTCAGCATCGCTTTCGACCTGAACCACTACAGTGTTGCCCACAACCACCGGGGACGATGACATTCCAAGGCTGTTACTGGCGTTCGGAAATTCGCTGCCAAAGCCACGCAACCACTGCAGGTTTCCGTTCAGATCCAGGCAGATCAGGTCGTTGCTGGAAAAGAACGCGAAGACGCGTTTGCCATCACTGGCCATTGTCGGTGTCGCGTTGCACATTTTGTCATGCGTCAGCGTGCGTCCGGTGGCGATAAATTGCCGTTCCCATTGCTGCTTGCCAGTTGCGACATCTACGCTGATGACATGCAGGCGATCCTGTGTGTAACCGGAACTGGCCGAAACAAAGACCTGCTCGCCAACAACGATTGGACCAGAAAGTCCCCGGCCGGGAAGTTCCGTCTTCCATGCGATTGTGTCGCCACTCAACTCCGTCGGCAGTGATTCTCCTGCGGCGACAGAGTTCGCCGCATTACCGCGAAACTGTCTCCAGTCGGCAGCGTTTGACGTTGAAACAAAACCCGCCACTACGATCAAACATGTAACGTTCAGTCTCATTGTTGAACTCCTGATTTGATTTCACTTCGCGCGGTGCTGGTGGCTGGCAGAATTGCAGAGCCGGTGCTGTTGCAGACGCGGATCTGGAACTGGTAACGCTGAGCCCAGTCCTGGGTTTGTTCGTTCTGGCAGATCTTAAACATCAACATGTTCTTACCTGCATTCAAAGTCACTGGTACTCGGTACTGATCCAACTGTGAACTGCGATGATATTCTTCTCGCTCGAACACTAATTTGCCGTTCACCCACAACTTCCATGAGTTCGGTGTGCCCAGACGAATTTCAACCTGCTGATCTTTGTCGCTGGTCCAGGTTGTCGTCGCATACATCAGCGAGCCCTTGTAATTTTCGATCTGCTTGGCGATGTCAACCACGCCGTAGTCATCCGTAGTAGCAATCGGCTGCCATTTGACCTTTCCCAACTGACCGTCGTATTCGGCCTGCGGATCTGGATCTTTGCCAGCGTTAATTTCCAACTCGGGACCGAATGCCGTCGCAAAGCCCTTGCCCTCTTTATTGTCAAAAGGACCAACGATTGACCACTGCGACAGAAATCCAAAGTGCCTTTGAATATCGACTTCTTCTTTGTTGGTGCGAAGAGCTTCCGCGATCGTTTTCACCTGGTCTTCATGCACTGCTCCAGTGAATGCCTTGCGGTACAGCGGCGTTGATTTAGCGGCATCTTCAACGCCGCTCGCCTCCTTGATCAGCCTGGCCACCGCATCGCGGCGAAATTCCGGGCTGGCATCAAGCAGCATGTCCGGAATTAATCGATCTTCAACACTGGCATCTGAACGCTTCAGAGTTTCATAAACCAATCGTCGCGCAAACGGAGACTGTTGCTGGTCCGTCACAAAAGCTTCAAGTTCTTTTTGAGGTAGTTTCCGCCCTGCTTTAGTTTCCGCATCTGCGATCTGTTCGAACGCATTCCTGAGCCAGTTGACAGCCAATGGGCTGGCATCGTGAAATCCGTTCAGCAGCGGCAGCAATGATTTTGAGCCGCCCGCCGTGAGTTGATCAACGGCCTTGCGAGCCTCAGCAGAATCCACCGCACCTGGCTGAACTGTTCGAAGAACGGCAATCGAATCAGATGTCGCATCCGCGCAGGCGAAGGACATCAGTCCTGACTGCAGCAAGGCGACTATGGTGCCCGACAAGAAAAATCGCATAGGGTTTACCTTTGAATTATGTTTGCTATTTGCGAAAGTCGTCAATCCTTTCGGATTCGCTCGGGATTGCCGAAAGTCTTGACGACTTTCGCTACCAATGCTACCAGATCTGAATCCGCTCTGCCTTCGGCTTGAACAGCTTATCTCCCGCGTTCACATCGAAGGCTTCGTAGAACGCATCCAGATTCGAAATCGGCCCGTTGGCTCGAAAACTGGATGGCGAATGCGGATCAATCACAAGACGTCGAATAAGTTCATCTTCGCGGTACTTGCGTCGCCAGATTTGAGCCCAGCTCAGGAAAAATCGTTGAGCCGAAGTGTGGCCATCTATTACCGGGCCATCTTTCCCGCCCAACGACATGCGATACGCTTTGTAGGCGATTGCCATACCGCTGAGGTCGGCAATGTTTTCGCCAAGCGTCAATTTCCCGTTGAGCTTACGTCCGGGAAGTGGTTCGTAACCTTCAAACTGATTCACCAGTTGGCCGGTGAGTTTATCAAAAGCTTCGCGATCAGCTTCTGTCCACCAGTCCTGCAAGTTGCCGTCTCCATCATACTTGCTGCCTTCATCGTCAAAGCCGTGACTGATTTCGTGCCCGATCACGGCCCCGATCCCACCATAGTTGGCCGCGTCGTCAGCCAAGGCATCAAAGAACGGAGGCTGCAAAATGGCGGCCGGGAACACAATCTCATTCATACCAGGGTTATAGTAGGCATTCACCGTTTGAGGCGTCATGCCCCATTCTTTTCGATCTACCGGACCATCGAGACGGTCCAACTGTCGGCGGTGCTCGAACTCAGCCGAACGCTGCATATTACCCATCAGATCATCAGCTTTGATTTCAAGTTTTGAGTAATCGCGCCATTCATCCGGGTAGCCGATTTTTGTCGTGATCTTATGTAGCTTGTCGAGAGCCTTTTTCTTGGTTGCATCAGTCATCCATGTCAATTCGTGGATGCTGGTTTCGTAAGTCTTCATCAGGTTCGCAACAAGTGCGTCCATGCGACGGCGCGATTCTGCAGGAAAATGCCTCTGCACATATAGCTGTCCCAGCGATTCTCCCAATACACCAAAGTCCCCCGCTCCGGCACCGGACGTGGCATCGACAGCACGCTTCCAGCGAGGCTTTTGTTCGGGAACACCCGTAATTGTGCGATCGTGTAACTCAAAATGAGCATCGACGAAGTCGGGTGTCAGATATTCGGCTGCGGCATCCAGCAATCGAAATCGGCAATACTGCTGCCATGTCTCGACCGGCGTTTCCGCCACGATTGTCTCCAATGCCGTGAAGAAGCTGGGGGTCATGACGTTGATTTCTTTGAGATCCGGCACGCCCACCGCTGCAAAGAAAACTGCCCATGGTAACTTCGCGGAAACATCTGTCAGTTTTGCAACTTCAAACAGGTTGTACCGTTTTTCCGCATCGCGAAGTTCGGTGCGCGACCACTTGGCTTTGGCCAGTGACGTTTCCAGCTTAAGAATATTGTCGGCAGCAACATCACCGTGCGGCAGCTTCGCGAGTTCATGAAGCTTGACGATATACGCTCTCAAGGCGATGCGCGCTTCTTTGTATTTTTCTTCATCTTCAAGGTAGTAGTCACGATCCGGCAACGTCGTCCCACCCTGAGAAATTGCAGCAAGGTAGCGTGACGAGTTTTTATCGTCAGTTCCAATTCCAAACCCAAACGGACTGCCGATACCGACGACGTTGGAACTGCCAAAGTATCGAATCACGTCCTCTGTCGTGGCCAACGCATTGATCGCATCAAGCTGTGCTTTCAACGGCTCAAGCCCCTTCTTCGCGAGCGTCTCTTCATCCATAAAACTGCGATAGAAATCGCCGACTTTGTGGCTGTTCGCATCGGTTGGCTTCTTGACGGACTCCTCAATGATGGCTCTGATATTTTCGCGAGCCGCATCATCCAGAGCTGTAAAAGATCCGTAGTTCGATTTGTCCGCCGGAATTTCCGTGGACAATAACCAACGACCGTTCACATGCAGAAACAAATCATCCTGCGGCCTGACTGATTTATCAAAGCCATCCGGATCAATACCGGAATCCAGTTTTCCGTCCTGTGCTGCCGCGAGGCTACTTATCGCCGACAGAACCAAAAACATTAAAATTAGTCGAAAACCAGCTCGCAGGCGTGTGAAATATGTAGACGTCATCGGGGGCTTGCTTCCATTCAAAAAAAATGTGATCGACTGACTGTCATCCACCGACATTCAGCAAACTCAAGCAGTATTCTAACGAGAGAACTCATGCATTCACAGTTGTGCTGCACACAATCACTGTGAACAACCACCACCGCCAGAACAACCGCCACTGCCAGAACAAGCCTGTCCCTGCAACGATTTGTTCCATGGCATTTTGGCGATGATCACCCCCATGCCACAACTGTTGCTCAACCCGCCGAATGCCAGACTCGCTCCCACGACGCCGGGAACAACCAGAAACCAAGGATTCAGCCTGGCCAGAAACGTGCCCGCGACGATCATCAGCCCGGCAAAAATTCGAACCTGGCGTTCCAGCGACATCCTCATCTTTGTGCCGCGATTCACGGGCAATCCCGCCGCCACCCAGGCCAGCGTGCCGCCATCGACATTGACGACGTTATCAAAACCAGCTTTTGCAAACGCACTGCATGCCTGAGCTGAACGCCCTCCTGTGCGACAGATAATGTATAATGGCTCTTTCGAGCGTTCGCCCCGTGAGGCCATGATCATCTCTGAATTCAGCGTATCCAGCGGAACGCACAGAGCACCGACGGCATGAACTTCATAGAACTCCGGTCGAGTCCGTACGTCGATCATATCGAAGCCGCCCTTCTTGCTGAGCGGTGCAAATTCCTGACACGAAATCGTACTAACCATGAATGAAGTTCCTGCTCAATTGATGAATCGCCGAACCGAACGAAATTTGTGAACTCAAGATCACGTAGGTTCTATCCACTGTTCTATCTCATCGGCTGCTCACATACGATTGTACCAACGCAGCCAAAGGTTTCAGCGGCTCGCTCTGTTGTTTTTGGCGGAACAATCGGCATCGTCAATAAAAGAACTGTCCCGAAAAGTACGTCAGCCTTTCCAGCCTGACATGAAGCATGCAGTAGAACAAGTCAGCCTGGAAAGGCTGACGTACTCTACATTAAACCGTTCCTGCCAGTTCCCGTTCTGGCGAACTTAAGATCTTCCAGTCGCCGGCAGTCAGACCTTCCAGAGTCAATCTGCCTATCCGCGTACGCATGAGTCGCAGTGTCGGATGGCCGATTGCCGCCGTCATGCGCCGCACTTGACGATTTTTGCCTTCGATCAATTCCAGAGCGATCCAGCAATCGGGAACGTTCTTGCGAAACCGAATGGGCGGATCACGCGGTGGGATTTCCGGCTGAGGCACCAGCATCCGCGCACGACATGGCAATGTTTTTCGTCCCTGAATCATTAGCCCTGCGGCCAGTTGCTCAAGACTTGTCGCTTCGGGAATCCGTTCCACCTGCACCCAATACTCCCGCTCATGCGCATGACGGGGCTCCAGCAGCCGCGCATTCCATGCGGGTTCGTCGCTCAGCAGCAACAGACCTTCGGAATCTGCATCCAAACGACCGATCGGATATACATTCTTTGGAAATCCAAACTCAGCCAAAGGACGATTTGGCGAGCCGTCCGGCGTGAACTGCGAAAGCACTCCATAAGGTTTGTGAAAGGCGATCAGCATGCGTCGTTCATGTTTCAGTTGCTTCGGTGGCATCGGATGAGGAAATTCCGAAGAACGCTTCGAACGACCTGTTCTGCCGTTTGTCCATTTTTCCATTCAACCATTTGACAGCCTGTCTTTTGCTGAACTAGAACTTGTCGCTGTAAACCCGCGTCACAGAAGTCTGATCAATCCCTCATAAAGATCAACCAGGAATCCAGAAGATGAAGAGCATTTTCAAGTCCATGATATTCACCCTGTGCCTCAGCGTCGCGCTGCAGGCAACCGCCGCTGACGGGGTTGCTCCCGTGAGAATGGGATGCGGGGACATGACGTTTGACACGGTTCCCGGCTGGGGACTCGGCGAAGACGGCAAGTCAGTTCTCGGCGGTACTCATGGCAGCGTCGTGATCGATAAAGCGGGCAATATCTACACCAGCGCAAATCTTGGAGTTTTTGTTTTCTCACCGGACGGCAAAGTCGTTCGTCGCTTCGTCGGTGACGAATACTCGAATATCCATGACATGGAAATCCGCGATGAAGCGGAAGGTGAATTCATCTATGGAGCTCGAAACGCCAACGCCGAAGGCATCAAGTTCAGTGCGGAAACCGGCGACATCGTCTTGAAGCTGCCGTTTCCACAAGAGTCAGGTCTGGACCTGCAAAAATTCAGCCCAACCGCAATCACGGTGGCACCAAACGGAGACATCATTCTGTCAGACGGATATGCCAGCAATCACATCTTTAAGTTCGACAAGACCGGCAAGTACGTGATGCACTTCGGCAACAAGGGAAATGACATGAAGCAGTTCAATACGGCTCACGGCATGACTCTGGATACTCGCTATGAACCGGCTCGCCTGCTGATCTGCGATCGTAACCACGAACCAAAGGGCCGACTTTTGCACTATGACCTGGACGGCAATTTTATTGCAGAAGTTATCACCGGTTTGGGAATGCCAACTTCAGTGGCCATTCAGGGAGATTTTGTGTCGGTGCCTGACTTACAAGGCCGTGTTATGATTCTGGATAAGAGCAACCGAATTATCTCGGTTCTCGGCCACAATCCTGATCCAAAGCTGGGTGGCAACTACAACGTACCTCAGGATCAATGGAAGGAAGGCATCTTCAGTGGAACACACGGATCATACTGGGACAAAGATGGCAACCTGTACGTCCAGGACTGGAACGTCTCGGGTCGTCTGATGAAGCTTGTTCGCGTAAAATAATTTTTCTGCAGCTCGGGGTTCGTTGAAATCGTGAGCCGCAAGCCGCGGGTATTACCGTTGTGTTTTTTACACTCACCGGCAGCTGGCGGTCTGTTGATTTAGTCTCAACCGAGATCGCTTACGTTTAACCCGACTCGAAGAGGAGGCGGAGTGGTCTGGCACCTCCTCTTCGAGTCGGGTTAAACGATCAGTTGACTGCTTCGGTGTAGTACCACTCGTTCGATTTTGACTGGATTTGCTCGGCTGGCGTACCCGCCTGCCAAGTCCCAGGAGCCGTCTTGCCTTCCTTGTAAAGCGATTCCATAGGCTCCCAGACGACATCCACTTTGTCGGTGAACAGGTCGCCAATTAACAGGTCCGTAACGGTTCCCTGGAGATCCGGGAAGGTTTTGATGAAACGACCAAAGTTGAAGCCGTCGTAATATTCGCAGACCAGCCGCCGCATGCGGTCGATGCCTGCATTCAGAGCCGGGCCCCACTTGCCGAGCTGTGCTTCCGACAGATCGTTGTTCATCAGCCCTTCCACAACAGCGTCTGCCGCCATTTCGCCGGACTTCAGTGCCAGCAGCATCCCAGACGAATACAGCGGATCCAGGAAGCCAAACGCATCACCAACCATGACATAACCGTTGCCGGAAACTTTTGTCGATCGATAGGAATAGTCGCGCGTCGCGTGATATCCGGAGACACGCTTTGCTCCTGCGATACGCTCCTGAACCGCCGGACAAGCTGCCACCTCTTCATTGTACACTTCTTCGTGAGTTCCGCGACCTTTGAACAGATGGTCAAAAGGTGCGACGATCCCTATGCTGACACGGTTGTTATGCAGCGGAATATTCCAGAACCAGCCGTTCTTACTCTCCGTCTGCAGCACTACGGTAGCGCCTTCATTTTTGCCAGTATCCCGGTAGGCTCCTTCCCAATAAGTCCAGATTGCGCCCTTGTTCAAAACCGGATCCCAGACGCGTAGCTTCATCCGATTCATCAACATGCCGCTTTGGCCACTGGCATCGACGACGACCTTCGCGTTGACTTGTTCAGTCGTGCCATCAGGCTTCTGAATCTTAATTCCGGTGGCTCGATCGCCATCGAAAAGAACATCCAGAACACGCACACCTTCGTGCGCATCCACACCGTGCTCGCGGGCATTGTTGAGCATCATCATGTCGAATTCGCTGCGTTCGACCTGCCATGTCTGTGAGCATTCGTGCGGCTTGTTGTCATAGAAGTAAAACGGGGCTGACTGCTTGCCGTTCGCGCTGACGAACTGCACGCTGTGCTTGTGAACGAAATGACTCGCACGCATTTTGGGGAGCATGTTCAGTCGCTCCAGTACCCAGTACGTTTCAGGAATCATCGATTCGCCGATGTGGTAACGAGGAAAAGTCTCGCGTTCGAACAAACGAACTTGATAGCCCTTTTGAGCGACTAAAGTCGCCACCGTGGAGCCAGCCGGACCACCACCAATCACGACCACATCAGTTTCGGAAACAGATTGCACTTTATCGTTAGACATGTCAAACCTCGCAATTGGTGAGAAACAATCAGGCGAGCGGGCAAGTGAATCCCCTGATCCTCGCGGAATGCCCGAAAATCAGGGGACTCGCATCTCCCGGATCGCCACAGAATCTACTTTAATCCACGCCATTGGATCACTTTCGGCGAGCGGCAGAATCAGTCCCACCACACGATACTGCTACGTCGAAGAAATTCGACTTGGGACAGGTCGAACGACGCAGCCAGATCTGTCCCAGATCTGCATCCGTCAACATGGTCAATCACAAATGGTTGCCGGCACGTCAGCTGTGGGATTGGGTAATTCTATTCCTGCCGCTCGCCTTACTGTAGACCGCGCCAAAACACTTGTCCAGACAAGTGTTGTCGAACACGTACAATGTGTCGAGCAAAAAACTTCCAAGTTGCAGGGAAAACGTTCATATCGCACGAAAAAAGGGCGCTCAAGTCCATGACTTCAGCGCCCTTGTTATGAATCACAGGGTGGAATTTCGCTGGTAAATCAGCGATCCAGCTTTAGAAACCCTGTTCGAGTTTTTTCTTTTCGGCGGCCTGCTTACGAGCAGCCTCAACCTTGTTCGTGAGCTTGAACTCCGGACCAGCCGGGAAGTACTGCACGTCGTCGGTGAGGTAGTCCGGCGATGGCAGTGTTTGCCCGCCGATAGTCGTTTGACATCCGGACAGGAGGGCACTCGAAGCAATAACTGCAACAAGCGTCAACAGAATTCCGGGTCGTCCTTCGATTGTCTTCACGGATCTTACCTTCGTTCGACTGTGACAACTCGGCCGGCAAATCGCCAACCGATGACGATCGCTGGCCGCATTCGGCGCATCTCGTTCGTCCTTGGTATTCATCGGCGTGGCGTCCCGTTAGATTTCATAGAATCGCTGCGATCGTTATATCTTTTCTTCAGACCGTTTTCAGATCTCTGGTGATTCGGCAAAAGTTGCCGATCAAACGTAGGCCGATTTCTCCGAAATCGGCACCTCCACGCACCGACAACCAATCCGCTATACAAACAGAAAGGTCATTCAACATGCTTATCGCCGGAATCCAAACAGATGTCGTCTTCAAGGACATCAATGCCAACCTATCCGTTCTGGAATCTCATCTCCGTTCTGAGGTCGCTCAAGGAACGCAACTGACCGTCTTTCCGGAATGCTTCACAACAGGCTACTGCTTCGATTCGCTTGAGGAAGCGATGGCATTTGCAGAATCGGTTCCCGGCCCCACCACAGATCGTATCGCTTCCATCTGCAAGGAACTGAACACATTCGTCGTCTGTGGTATGCTCGAAAAATCCGGCTCACAGTTGTTCAACACAGCCGTCCTGATTGGGCCTGATGGTTTGATCGGAAGTTATCGCAAGGTCCACTTGCCGTATCTTGGCGTCGATCGTTTCACAACGCCGGGCGATCGACCGTTCGAAGTCTTCGAAGCAGCGGGCGTTCGTATCGGAATGCTGATCTGCTATGACGGCGGATTTCCTGAAGCGGCACGCGTTCTCGCAATTCGCGGAGCCGACATTATTCTATTACCCACGAACTGGCCTCCCGGCGGCGCCTACATGGCAGAATTTTCAATCAACTGCCGCGCGATGGAGAACGGTGTTTACTTTGCGGCGGTGAATCGCATCGGTTTCGAAAACGGATTCTCGTTCATCGGCAAGAGTCGCATCTGCAGTCCCGTTGGTGCCACGATCGCAACGATTGATGAAGACACACCAGGCATCATTCGCGCAGAGATTGATCCGATCGCGGCTCGCACGAAACGCATCGTGCGCGTTCCTGGAAAACACATGATCGACCGCATGGCGGATCGCCGCCCGGAAATGTATGGCGAGATCTGCGAACCCCATCACCTGAAGCGACCGGGGCACGAGGAGTCGTGATTTGAGGTGTTGGGCGAGCTGCAGGGCGTCAGCCCTCCGAGCACGATTTTTGACTCCACACTTGAACAAGACGCCGATCAGAACACTCGGAGGGCTGACGCCCTACCGCTCGCCAATGGCATTCCGCGCGACTAAATAAATGGCAGACAATTTCTCCGTTTGCGCGGCTCGTAGCACCGTAGTGAATTTTCCGAAGTGCAATTGTTGCTGAACCAGGAGTCACTCATGTCCGAAAACCCGTATGCAAGTCCACGGGCAACCAGCGATGCAACAGAGTGGAATAAACCGCCTCGGCGTACTGTCCGAAATCTTCTGATCGTGTGCGGCATTATCGCTTTGGTATTCGCCCTTCTGTTGCCATTCAGACGTAACATCACACCTTCCATTCATAGGACACAATGCAAGAACAACCTCAAGCAGATCGCACTGGCATTGCACAACTACCATGATGACTGCGGTGCCTTGCCGCCCGCATACACTATTGATGCCAACGGCAAACCTCTCCACAGTTGGCGAACTTTGATCCTGCCCTATCTTGAACAGCAGGCCCTTTACAACACCATCGATCTTTCGAAACCGTGGAACCATCCAGTGAATTCCAAAGCGTTCAAGACAACGCTTCCCATCTATCGCTGCCCCGCTTCTGAATTGCCACCGAACTACACCAGCTATCTCGCCAGCGTCGGCGAAAACTCGTGTTTCCATCCAACGAATCCGCGCACGTTTTCTGAGTTCACCGATGGTACTTCGAATACGTTGATGGTTGTCGAATTCCCCAACGAATACGCGGTCCACTGGATGTCGCCGCTCGATGCTGACGAAGACATGATTGTTGGATTCGCATCCCTCGGTAAACTCGCTCACACCGGCGGAACCCAGGTGGCTCTGGCCGATAGCAGCGTCCGATTTTTGTCAGACCATATAGATCCACAGACACTCCTCGCGCTGTTCACTGTTGCTGGCGGAGAAACCGTCGGGGAGTTCTAAGGCCGAAAACCGACCGCAAATCCCCCGCAATCAGCCAGAATCGCTTCGGAAAGCATCAAATAGTCGGGTTGTTCGGGAACTCAAACAGACACTGCTTGATTCGAGCCCAACGCCTCGGCACTATGAGAATGTAGGTCTTCCTTGCCGAGGAGGATTTTTCAAATTGCCGCAAGGCGAACCCAGGGGCGGATGTCCGCTCAACGATGTCGCTTTGTCCTGCAGTTAAGGTGGAGATGGTCGCAGGTCGCGACAAGTCGCGAAGTCCTTTCCGGCAGAAAGGACCTACTGAGGACTGAAACTCAAACATCATGCGTCTGGAAAAACTGCGTGTCTATTTTGAAACGTCTCCAGCTTTGCGGTTGCTGAGATCGCCCAACGCGCCATTCATCATTGACTGGCTGAATCGGCAATTCAAACAAGCGGGACGTATTGCGATTCCTCATTCCGATCTGCTCGCCGCGCTGGTTGAGTACCTGGAAGAACTGCGTGAGACCGATCCGGATCAGCTCACGGCAAAACCGGAATCGTATCTGTCCGACTGGAGCGGCCCTGACAAACTCTGGCTGCGACGATTTCTGGAAGCGGGTCGCGATGAACCGGTTTATCAACTGACGCCGGCCACGGAAGATGTGTTCGTGTTTCTCGATCGTGTCCTCGAACAGGATCCCGGATTTGTCGGCACCGAATCGCGGCTAAAACTCGTCATCGATACGCTCGACGATCTGGTTGTCGGAGCGTCAGAAGATCCAGAAGCGCGGCTGCGGCATCTGCGGGAGACTCAGCGACGTGTGCAGTTGGAAATTGAGCACATCGAAATCGAAGGCGCGGCTCCGCGATATCGCCCTGGACAGATTCGCGAGCGATTCATCACGGCAGTTTCGCTGTTGCGTCAGTTGCAGGGAGATTTCCGCGCGGTCGAAGAATCGTTTCGTGAAATCACGCGACAGGTGCAGCAACGGCAGGTCGAAGGCAGTGACACTCGCGGCGGCATCTTGGGCTTCGCCCTGGATTCAGAAGACCTGCTGAAGAAGGAAGACCAAGGCGTCAGCTTTTACGAATTCGTCCGCCTGGTACTGACGCCGTCGCAGACCGAACGACTGGAATCCATTATCCGCGAAGTTCGCCGCATCCCGGATCTCGAATCGCAGCGTGACGGCATGGAGACCGTTCGCAACATGGTCACCACGTTGCAGAACGAAGCTGAAAAAGTCATGCGGACCAATCAACGCCTGTCAGCCACGCTGCGACGTCTGCTCGACGCGCGGGCTCATGCGGAACGCCAGCGTATGGCGACGGTGCTGCGCGAAATCCGAGGCCACGCTGTTGCTATCGCGAACAACCCGCCAATCGATTCTGTGGGTCTTTCTGTCGAAGTGGACATGGAAATCGAGTCGCCGTTTCGTCGCACGTTTTGGCAGGAACCGACGCGACTGGATGCGATGGATCTGACTGATTACCGGGTCGATGCACCGGATCGCATGGAAGCGTTCCGTGAGCTGGCCCAAATGAAGCGACTGGAATGGAAACAGATGCGGAATCGAATTCGTGAACTTGTCGATCTGTATGAAGCTCCAACGCTGGCCGATTTGCTGGAAAAGCATCCGCCTGAATCCGGCGTCATCGAAGTGCTGGGTTATCTGCAAATTGCGCGCGATGATGGGCATTTGGTGAACACGACCGCGCGGCAGACGATCGTGATTCCGTGGGGAAAGTCTTCCGACGCCGAGCATAACGAGGACGATGTCATTCAAGTCGCGCTACCGCTGGTGACTTTTGTTCGCAAGGGAAGGACCACCAATGGCTGATGATTTGCCGGAGTTCCGTGACTGGAGCCGTGTTGCCGTGCAATTACTTCGCGGCGTTGTGTACAGCGAGGACGATCGCGTCTGGAATGTTTTGTTGTCGAATGTCTCGGCGCTCGATAGTTATTTCGCACGCATCGGCTTACGATTAGTCGTCGTTGAATCTGACGGCATGGCGTACGTGCGGCAGTTGACTGAGGACGAAGCGACGTCGGGCTACGACACCTTGCCAAAACTCTTCCGTGCGACTCGATTGAGTTACGGGCAGACGTTGCTTTCTGTGTTGCTGCGTGACGAATTGCGACGCTTCGAGGAAGAAGAAGTTCGCGACGAACGCTGCGTGATTGACGAAGCAACTCTGCTGCAGCAATGGGAGTCATTTTTTCCAACGAGTCGTGACGAAGTCAAGATGCTGCGTGATCTGCAGGCAGCTCTGAAGAAACTGGAAGAGCTCGGCTTCGTGTCGCGTTTCGGCGGCGAATCCACCGGCTGGGAAGTGCGCCGCATCCTCAAGGCTCGCCTGCCAGCATCGCATCTGGAAGAACTCCGAGATGCGTTGGCCAAGCACGGCGGAGGATCGAAGTCAGGAGGGGATCATGAGTAAAGTAGCCATCACGCTCCGCCGTGATGAGCCCACAGGAATCAGCGCTATCAAACAAGAAAACGTCGAAACTCCAAGCACATTTCGCCTCAACCAACGCGGAACGCACCATGAGGATTGCGCATTGGTGTGTTTCGCTCCGCTTCACACACCCTACAAATTTGGGTCATCGAAAACAGATGTGCAACATGCGTCAATTGGCCAGGTGGCTTTGATAAAGGCTCGTCTCAGTGGAGCGAGACGGCTACATTCGCTGGCACACCTTCACAACATCTCATACAAAGACTGCTAATCAATGCGACTGATGCAAAAGCGATTGTTATTCGCCACGCCGGAGGGAGCCGTTATGGAGGCGCAGCAGGGGTTTCGGCTGCACAAACTGGAACTCATGAACTGGGGCACGTTTGATAGCTCAAACGGGCAGGTCTTCAGCGTCAATCCAGCAGGACAAACAACGCTGCTCGTCGGTAAGAACGGCTGCGGCAAATCGACGCTCGTCGATGCGCTGCTGACGCTGCTGGTGCGACCAAGTATCCGCAATTTCAATGTCGCGGCCGGAGCGGGCAAACGTGAACGTGACGAACGCACATACGTCAAAGGCGCGTACGATCGCGGCGGCGATGAAGAATCGTCATCGAGCCAGACGAAGTTTCTGCGACCGAAGGGCAATCAGTGCTCCGTCATTCTTGCGACGTTTGGAAGCGAAGGCACGGGGAAGAAGTTTACGCTGGCTCAAGTGCTGTATTTGTCCGCCGATCAATCGGTTGAAAGACTCTATTGCATCACTGACGGTGAACGATCCATCCGCGATGATTTCCACGGCTTCGAAGGCACTGATTCAATCCTGAAGACGCTTAAGAAACGCGGCTTTCGAGTCACGCGGACTCACAGCGAATTCGAAGGCTGGTTCAGCAAGATCACCAACGTCCGCGCGAAGGCGATGGAAGTCTTTAATCAAACCGTCGCGGTCAAAGACATTCAGCGACTCAACGATTTCATCCGCAATCACATGCTCGAACAGGCCGACCGCGATGATCGAGTCAATCGGTTGCTCAGTCATTTTACTCAACTGTGTGAAGCGCACGAAGCGCTGGTGCGAGTCCGGCAGCAGGCAGAGTTACTGGAACCCGTTGCCGCGACTGGAAGAGAATGTCTGCGACTTCAGACAGAACTCAAACGCGCCGAGCGTCAGTTGTTGGCAACCACGTCATTTTTTAATCAGAAGATTGTCGAGATCATCGAACCGTTGCTGCACGATCGCCAGCGTGCGATGGCTGATGTGATTGAAGAGCTGGACCGGCTTGAACAGACACGCCGCCGACTCGATGAACAATCCGGCAGCCTGCAGGCCGATATTAACAACGCTGGTGGAGATCGCCTGCGACTGATTCCACATCTGATTGAAACCGCTCAGGCTCAGGCCGCTCAGGTTCGCAGCGAGCAAACTCGGTTCACCGATTCCCTGCGTCGATCGGGATTACCGGATACTGTCGATGACGCCGACGGTTTTCGAAATCTCCGCGCGAGTCTGAAAGAGCATCATTCAGCGGCTCTGAAAAACGTCGCCGTGCTGGATGCGCAGAGAGTTGATATCGGTGTTGAGCGACGTGCGAAGAACGACACGATTCAGCAATGCAAGGCGGAACTTGAAGGACTGAATCGACGTCGCGAAAACATTCCGCAACATTGTGTGGAATTACGATCTATGCTCTGCCGTGATCTGGGATTGAACGCGGACGATTTGAGATTCGTGGCGGAACTTATTGCCGTCAAACCCGAAGAAAACGAGTGGGAAGCGTCGATCGAAAAAGTGCTCAATAGTTTTGCACTCAGCATGTTGGTGCCCGAGCGACTTTACGCGTCGGTGAGTGCGTATGTTGATCGCACGCGGCTGCAGGTTTCTGGTCGAGGCCAGCGGCTGGTGTATCTGCAGGTCGGCGCGCTGGCGACGTCGATGAATGCTCCGGTGCCGTCTGATATGTCGCTGCTGACTAAGCTTGCGTACCGGGAAGGTCACTCGTTGCTGCCGTGGGTGAAGACCGAATTGCAGCAGCGGTTTGATTATCGGTGCTGCGACACAATCGAAGAATTTCAGCAATGTCGAGGACTCGCCCTGACGAGCTCGCGTCACGTAAAGAGCGGCCAGCGTCGGCACGACAAAGATGATCGCGACAAGGTCATGGACCCTCGCAACTTTGTCCTGGGCTGGGACAATCGGCAGAAGAAACAACGCATCGCCGACGAGCTGGCTCGGCTGGAAGCGGAAGAGCAAAAGCTGTCGGCGCGATCGCAACAGATCAGCCGACAACTCGAAACCGAACGCGATCGCCTGCAGGCTTTCACGGCGCTGGATCGCATTTCGTCATATGAGCAGATCGATCCGACGCCGTTTGAAAACACGATCCGAGCTTTGCATACGGAACGTGAGCAGATTGAATCGCGTTCCGACGTGATTCAGGTGTTGCGGCAGCGGCTGGCAGAAGTCGAAGCTCAGAAGGAAGCGAATCGCCTGAATCGCGATCAGTCGATAAGTAAGAGAACAAAACTGGAAGTCGAGATCACAGCGTGTGACAAGAAACTGAAAGAGGCACGTTCCGGACTGGATCGACGAACACGCGACGGGAAGCTGGAAGAAGATTGGGACTACTTTGACGATCTGAACGAGCTGCTGCCTGCTTCGGCAATCAACGAAGCGGATCTCATGACAGGACGCCCGCAACAGCAGCTCAAGGAACAGCTCGAGTACACCGTTGGCGCACGCCGTAACGAGCTGGAGCCGGTGCGAAATGATTTGCTCAAACAGATGTCACGCTTTCTGCAGAAGTTTCCGGACGAAGGTCAGGATCTGGCGATCGGCATCGAGTACATCGACAGTTTTCTCGGCCTGCGTCAGCGAATCATTGACGAAGACTTGCCGCGCCACGAACAACGATTCCGCGAACGGCTGAACGAAAAAGTCATTCAGGAAATTGGACTGTTCCGCGCGGAACTGGAGTCAGAACGCCGCCAGATCGAAGATCGTATCGAGGTGCTGAATGCGTCGTTGAAGCAATTGGAATATCGTCCTGGGACGCATATTCAGCTTGAACCGCGTCCCGTGCGTGATCGCGAAGTGGTCGAGTTCCAGACAAAACTGCGAGAGTGCATTGAGAGTAGTTTTGATAACTCACCGGAGGCCAACGAAGCCCGTTTTGATCGCATCCGTGAACTCGTTGAAAAGCTGCGCGACGAAAACAATCGCCGCTGGCGAGATAAGGTTACGGATGTGCGTCGCTGGTTTGATTTTGTCGCGGCGGTGATCAACCGCGAAACGCTGGAAACCATATCCGTCTATCAGGACAGCAGCGGTCAGTCCGGTGGCGAAAAGGCTAAGCTCGCGTTCACGATTCTGGTGGCGGCGATAGCGTATCAATATGACCTCGACCCGGAACATCCGGCTCCCGATCGTTTTCAGTTTGTCGTTGTCGATGAAATGTTCTCGCGAGTCGATGATCAACATGCCGAGTACGCAATGGAACTTTTCCGCCAGTTCGGTCTGCAACTTTTGATCGTCGCCCCGCTCGATGCCAAAGCCCGCGTGACTCAACCGTACGTCGGCTGTTACCTGCATGTGAACAAACGCGACAATCGTTCGGAGATTTTTGAAATGACGGCGACGGAGTTCGCAGATGTGATGGGGGAAGCGTAACGTAGCCATCACGCTCCGCCGTGATGAGCCTACAAGTGTTGACGCTATTAATGATTACACATCCAATCGTTCTACAGTCCGATACGATGATGCGGAACAAGCAGGCAATTCTCGTAGATGAACATCGTCTCTTATGGGCTCATCACGGCGGAGCGTGATGGCTACATTGTTGTGATGTCCAGGAAACCGCTTCTTCAACCTTTCGAAATCAAAGCCAAAGCCGAGCGGCAGTATGGAAATTTCCTATCCGCGTGGTTGTCAGGTGAGGACTTCTTTCCGCTGCATGTTCCGGGGATCGGTGCTCCCGATGATAATCTCGGTATTGCTCAGCAGCAGGTACAGTTGCTGAAGAGGGGATCGAAGGAAGTCATCGGCTACGGATACTCGATCGAATGGCAAGAACGCAACAGTCGGCAACATGGACGCAATTTGTTTCCCGTTCGCGTGGTGTTTGAAACTCAGGACGACTTTCTGAGGTTCATTGGAAAGCAACGCGAGTTCACTGGCTACGCAGCCTCGGTTGAACGGATCCGACAGAAGTTTCCGGCGCTGGAATCGTGGCTGCAGTCGAATCGCGCACTGTTGATTGAGAATCTTTCAAGCATCGACGGTCTGCTGGATGTCGTCGATTATTTGCTGCGTCATCCTCGCCCCGGCGTGTTTGCTCGCGAAATCCCATTGTCGGTCGATACAAAGTACATTGAGCAGCATGTTCGAATTCTTGAACCATGGCTTAACATCCTTCTGCCACCGGAAACAATCCGCGCTGACGAGCGACACTTTGAACGCCGCTTCGGCCTGAGATACGCGGAGCCTCAAGTACTGTTGCGGTTTCTTGATCCAGAACTGCAAGCAACGTTCGGCAGCCCTTGGCGAGAATGCAGCGTCGCATTGCACGCACTGGCGGCTACTCCGATTGCTGCGGCAACAGTGATCATTGTCGAAAACAAAGTCAACCTGTTGACGTTTCCCGAGCTACCGTCTGCGATTGCGATTGGTGGGATGGGCAATGGTATCGTCGATCTGATTTACATCGCGTGGCTGGCGGATCGAACGTTGTGGTACTGGGGCGATCTTGATGTCGAGGGCTTCGAAATTCTGTCCCGGCTGCGAATTCGCTTTCCGGGAACTCGCAGTTTTCTGATGGATGATGCAACACTGCACCGCTGGAAAGATGACCTCGCCGTTTCCGGCAACCTGCGTTCCTGCGAAGTGCCGCCGATGTTGACAGAGTCGGAAACGGCGGCGTTTCGACTTTGCCTGGCGGGTAATCTTCGTGTTGAACAGGAACGCATTCCACAGTCAGCAGTTGTCGAAGCGTTTAAAAAACATCGCGTCTGACGTGACGCAGTGTGAGCCAAAAGGGTACAGTGCATCACGCAAAGAACGATGCTCGACTTGAGTTTACCGCAACAAGTGGCATTCGCATCCCTCCAAATCTCCTACCGAAGTGAGTTCCCTTTTATGTATTTGAGCGAAATGACGTGGCTCGATGTTGCTGGTCTGTCAAAAGACACGCCCGTGCTGATCCCTATCGCGGCACTTGAGCAACACGGACATCATTTGCCTGTGTACACCGACAGTATGTTGCTCGGCGAAATCGTGCGGCGAGTGGAAATCGCGATGCATGATCAGGTTCTGGTCGCGCCGCTGATGTGGCTGGGGAATTCGCATCATCATATGGATTTCCCCGGCACGATGTCCGCACCGCCGCGCGTTTATCTGGATCTGCTGGTCGGACTTCTCGACAACATGATCTTTCACGGATTCAAGCGACTGTTTCTAATCAACGGACACGGAGGAAATGATGTTCCAGGAAAGCAGGCCGTGTTCGAAGTTCGTCAGAAGTATCGCGATCGAGCGGATCTGCTGCTGCTGTTTTCGACATATTGGGGATTGGGTGATGAAGCCGTCACACGCGATCCGCAATTCACACAACACGAAATGGGACACGCCTGCGAATGGGAAACGTCGATGATCCTGCGCATCGCTCCGCAACTGGTCAAAGATCATAAGACGCTGGCGGAGGTCAAACACGGCAATCCGTTTCTTCCTGCTTCGCGAGGATGGATCACCAAAGATCGCACGGTGCCCGGACATATCGGATCGCCACATCTGGCATCCGCAGAAAAAGGCGAGACTTTGTTTGCGACGTTCAGCGATGGCGTTCAGAACATGCTGCATCGCATCATTCGGTGGGACGGTGATTCGTGGGAGGGATAGATTATGAACAACGTAGGATGGGACTCCAGTCCCGTCCTGACAGGTTTGCGTCTGGACGGGTCTGGAGACCCATCCTACAGCAGAATAGTGTCAACACCTCAAACCTTGTGTATGATCTCAGGTCAAGAACCAATTCCTGAAACCCCACCCAACCGGAACACAACCAATGTCGAAATTTTTGCCGTCGAGATTTGTAACCGCGATCATCGCCATGAGCCTGCTGCTCGTCAGCACACGCACATCACAGGCCGACGACGTCAAGCCGTTGCGAGCGTTACTTGTGCTGGGTGGCTGTTGCCATGACTACAATACTCAGAAGGATTTGCTCGCCAAGGGGATTTTCGAACGAGCGCATGTTGAGGTTGTGATTGGATACGACACAGACACGACAACGAAGCATATGAACCCGGTGTACGAAAAAGCTGACTGGGCCGAAGGTTTTGATGTCATCATCCATGACGAGTGCTCATCAGACGTCAAAGATCTTGCAATCATCGACCGTATCCTTGAACCTCATCGACAGGGACTTCCAGCCGTGATCCTGCATTGCGGCATGCACAGCTACCGCAGCGAAGGTTATCCGAAAAAAGTAACACCTTGGTTTGAATTCACCGGTCTGCAGACAACCGGTCACGGGCGCCAGGCTCCGATCAACATAGGCTTTGTGGCACCAGATTCTGAAATCACAAAGGGACTTGCGGACTGGACCACTGTCAACGAAGAACTCTACAACAACAGTGAAGACAAACTGGTCGAAACGGCGAGTGCATTGGCGATCGGCCAGCAGGAAGGTGCCAAAAATGCGACAGTCGTCTGGACAAACAATTACCGCGAGAAGACGAGGGTTTTTGCCACGACACTCGGCCACAACAACGATACCGTCGGCGATGCTCGTTATCTGGACCTTGTGACTCGGGGCCTGCTATGGTCGTGTGGAAAACTCGATGGTTCTTATTTGAAGAAGGCAGCGAAGTAAGCATTGCTTACTTTACGTCGCTGGACTCGAGTCATTGCTGGAATCCTCGTTCCAGAGTTACATCTCTGGAACGCGCTGCCTTAACGGCCATGACTTCAGTTCGCCGTTGGAGGCAGGAGCCTCCGGAGCGGTGTGTTCCGAGGCAAGAGCCTCGGAACAAGTGCGCTCGACTCAAGTTGCCTTCGCTGCAAGTCGTGAAATTCGCAGGTGGCGGTCATAGTGGGCGGTGGCGACTTGCAGGCCGTCCGGATGGACGTCCATGTCTCGGGCGAGGCTGGGCAGTTGGAAGCGGTGGTAGTCCTTTTCAGCGTCTGGTTTCCAGAACAAGAGGAATCCGCCGCTGCCGCCGCCGCTGAGCCCCATGATTGAGCCGTCACTCAGCCATTTCAGTCGCCAGATAACGCCCTGCGTGATGCCTTCTGCAATGAGTTGTTTTTCCAGCTTCTGTGTTTCTAAGTCGAACAGCAGCACGAGTGGTTCATGCACGGCTCCCAGCGGGTTTGACGCTTTGTGAAGTCCACCAGCGACCAGCCATTTGCCGTCTGGACTAACTGCGATCGCTCGAATCCCACCGAAGTCAACTTGCTGCCCCCCGTTGTACGAATGCAGTGGAGTGGCGTCGAAGGTGCGTACCTCGTTGCCTGTCGTTACTTCCCACTGTTTCAGTCCGCCAATCAAATCACCGCTGATGACAGACAGCCCGTCGGGATGAAACGCGACACAGTAGATGTGTCGCGTGTGTTCTGTGAATTCATAAACCAGACTGCCGTCGCTGATGTTCCAGATTCGTGCGACGTTATCGTTGCCTCCACTGACAAGCAGCGTGCCGTCCGGGCTGACATCAAGTGATCGTATCCAGCCTTTGTGCGCATTGATGCTGCGGATCGGTTTCGGTTCTGCTGCGGGGGAATCCCACCAAGTGAGCTTTCCATCACATCCTCCACTGACAGCAATGTTACCGTCCTTAGAAAACGCGATCGCCTTCACCCACGTCTGGTGGCCACCGTTGATGATCGTGCGAGCGCCATCGGGAAGATTGAAGCGTTCGACAGCGGCGTCTTCTGAACCGCAATACACGAACCGCCCGGCCGGGTCGAAACGACAGGCGTTTAATGGTCGGTCGTGCGGCCATTGTGAAACGACGTGCGCTTGTTTTGGATCGAATCCTTCGGGAATTGTCATGGGGCACCTTACGTCAACAATTGTGAAACCGGAGCCGCCGATGGATCCGCGATTGGCATGTCGCGGCCATCAACATCAAACGAACCAGTCGAATCCACACCCGCCGCCTGCAGATACGTGTGAAACAACGCACCGTGATCAACCTGTCCGTCTTCGACAGCTGTCCCGTTTGCATTGGTCTTTCCGTAAACGGCTCCGCGTGGAATTCGACATCCGGCGAGACACACCGACCACGCTTTTGACCAATGATCGCGGCCATAATACTGATTGATGTTCGGCGTGCGTCCAAATTCTGACAGCACCACAATCAGCGTGCTGTCGAGCATGCCGCGTGCGGCGAGGTCCGCGACGAAGCAGGAAAATGATCGATCGAATTCACCCATTTGCTCAATGTGGAAATTGAAATTTTCGTTATGAGTGTCGTAGTTCGAATGTGACAACTGCACGAACGTAATACCCTGTTCGAGAAGCCGTCGCGCCAGCAGACAATGTCGTCCGAAGTCGTGTGTGCCGTAACGATCGACATCCGAAGCGGGTTCCTTCGACACGTCAAACACGTCACGCTGTCGCATCAGTTGTTCGGCTTGTTCGTAGGAATACGCAAATGCTTCTGTCACTGCCGTGCGACGACGATTTAGAAATCGCTCGTTCACATGACGTCGAAAATCCTGCCGAGCGACGTCAGAAGCTTCGACAATATTGTCAGGCCGAGTTGTGTTCTGAGGCGGGTTGCCATTTCCCAGATAGACGCTCGAATACTTCGGTCCAAGATAGGCAGAATCGTTGCCTCGACCACCACTGCCTCCGGGAGTAATCAAAATATGTCCCGGAAGCGCGCTGTTGTCTGGTGTCAGAGCTCGAGCGGCTACAGCACCAAGTTGCGGAAAGTTACCCGCAGGTGTCTGACGTCGTCCGGTCAGCATCATGTAGGCACCTTTACCATGATCGTCTTCGCTGGTATTGACGCCACGAGCAAGGCACAGATGATGCATTTGCTGCGCTGTCTGAGGCAGCAGTTCGCTAATGTGGATTCCCGGCACGGATGTGGGAATAGCGAGAAAAGGACCACCGGTATCTGTGCCTGGTTTCGGGTCCCAACTTTCGAGTTGGCTCAAACCGCCGTGCATGTTGAAGACCACGATGCGTTTTTGGGCGGATTGCAATTGTTCGGCGACCGCGCGGTTGGCGAAAATGCCCAGGCCACCGGCAACGAAACCGGCGCTGGTGGCGGCCATTGAACCGAGAAATTGGCGTCGAGCCATTCCGTGTTCAGTTGATCGGCAGGCGTAGTTGATTTTCATGATTCATTGATCCCAGGCATGCAGGATAGGTCTCCAGACCCTTCCTTTTTTGGATACGTCAGGACGGGTCTGGAGACCCGTCCTACAAATCAAGCTAATGATTAAAACGAAACTCGGCTGAATTCAAAACTGCCCAGACCAACTCCTGAGCCGCTACGTTTCGGTCGGCCGTTCGACCACTCAAATAGTTGGTTACTTCAGCAGCTTCATCTTCCGTTGGCATGCGAGTCAGAACAGAAAGGTAAATCTCTTCCGCTGCTAACCGCGGGTCCGTCTGCTTAACCACCCGATCAGTCACGTTGTCTCCGGCTGGAACAACCCAACTATTAATGGAACCACCGTTCGAAGAAAACAACGCCTGGTCGGCTGTTGAAAAGAAATCGCCTTGAGGCTGACCGGCTGCGGCCCCGTAAAATGTGACGAAGGTTCCGACGTTGCCCTTCAGCTTGTCGAACGTCTTCTGTTCGAGCTCCAGGTTCCGGGCGGCCAGGACTTCTGCATTCTGTTTTTGTTCATCGGTCAGCGGAGTGCTCTTGTCGAGCTCCGCGACTTCGGCTTGCCAGTAGCGATCATAAACTCCAGTTACGCGAAACACGGTCCAGCAAAGTTGTTCAGGAGTCAGCGGCTTGAGCGATGCGACAGTGAAATTTTCCACCATGCGGCTACCCAATTCGGAAACAGTGGAATTCAATTCCGATTGTTTTGTCGTCAGATCTGATTTTGCAGCGGACACGGCATTTGTGGCGTCAAGCATCGCCAGTTGCAGTCGCATTTGTTCCGTTGCGGCTTCGTTCTGCGCGACGACGACGAGTGAATACTCGGTGACCTGCTGCTGAGCCGACGTCATTTCGGTCTCACGCTGCGAGACAGCAGCGGTGGCTGCCATAATTGCCTGATTGCGTTCGCCGAGCTTTAGAAATTGCCGCACGTCGGAAAGTTGTCGCTCAATCGCGCCCAGTCGCTGCGAGTCATCCGCAGATTTGCGGCGAGCAGACAGCATCACCTGTTCGGACTGCATCAGCGCCGCTTTGAGCGGGTTAAGTTTTACGACGGCGGCTTCCACCGGAGGCATGGCTGTGTTTAAGGCTTCGGTCAGGAGTGCAATTGCAGCGGTCTTTTCTTCGAAGGTTTTTGTTAAGGCCGCTGCTTCTGTCGCAAGTGTTGCTGATTTTGCCAGCAGCAATTTCGCGGTTTCAGGCAACTCTTTCGCGTCTGGTAGTGCTTCGGCAGCTTTTTGAGTCGCTTCCGCCGCCTGTTGCAACGTTGCCGCAATAGTCTGTTTTGTCTGCTGCTGAGTCGTCACGTCTATGAGCACTTTGTTCGCTTCGTCCACCTTCTTTTTCGCGTCGGCGTAAGCGTTGCGAGCCGTGTCGAATTCTCCGGCCACAGGCAACGTGGTGGCTTCGGCCTGGTACCAGGCATCGAGGGCTGCTGAGTAGACTGTCGCCGATTCTTTTGCAGCTTCTTCAAGTGGTAAGCGTTGTTGTTCGGTCTGCGCGATGTGTGCAGCTGCTTGTGCCGCAGGTGAAAGCAGATCGGATGGCGTGTCAAACGAACGCTGATATGTTTCGCTCAACGCCAGTTCACGAAGAAAAGCGTTGATATCATAGTTCATCGCGGCGAATTGTTCGCCCAGGATTCGCAGTAGTTCCGGATCGGTCGCGGGATTATCGGGATGATGCATGTCAACAGGATGCACCAGCCCACGCCCAAACATGTGAGCCCACAGCCGGTTCGCGATGTTTTGATTGAACGCCTGATTGGTGCCGTTCGTTGCGAACTCCGCTAACCTGGCTCGACGACTGAATTTTGGAACGGATTTCACCGCATCGGCGGGTGCGATTTGGTATTCGTCGCCCGGCAGAAAAAAGGGTTCTTCAACGGCCAGGTCATCCGGCATTCTCGCACCAGTGCGATGCTGCGTGCCTTTGATGAACACCGATTCAAACGACAAATCGCTGCCAGCACGTTCGGCATACAGCGTCACCTGCTTATCGCCTTCTTTCCGCACGACCGTGTAGCCAGGAGCCACGTAAGCCAGCAGTCCATGATAGTCCGATTGAAGATAGTCGGCGACGATCGGATGATCATGACACTGCGCGCATTGCATGTCGCGTCCGAAGAAGATACGACTGATATCGTGGGTGAGCACATTTGGTTCGGCACCGCGATCGAGTACAAACCGCGTGGCTGGGCGTTGGTTTGGATCGTCACCATCGGCCGTCAGGATTTCGCGAGCAAGGACGTTCCATGGTTTGTTGTCGCGAGCCGATTTCATCAGCCATGCCTGCCAGTCATCGGCTGTGACATGCGTGTTGGCTCGACGTTCCATCAACATCAGATCCAGCGTTGATGCCAATTGCCGAGAATAGTGCGGCGATGCCAGGAGTCGATCAACGAGTAGCTCTCGTTTGTTCATCGTGGCATCTGCAAAAAACAATCGGGCTTCGTCTGCAGTCGGCGGCATTCCGTTCAGATCAAGCGAGACTCGTCGCAGGAACTCGGCATCAGAACACTGAGCAGGAACGACACCTGTCGCAGGTTTCAATCGCTGATCGATCACTGTGCGAAGAGAATCGTCGCCTTGTGCTGTGCCCGTTTGAACAAAGCCAAAAGTGAGTAGTAGATGCAGCACGATCACAACCGATGTTTTCATCTGTTGTCATCCAATTTAGAAGGAAGGAGGCCGCAGTGCTGGGAAGGGACGGCTAAAGAACCGCCAACCACGACTGACATAATTAGAACTTCCGGTCATGCTGGAGTCAATCTTCATTGCGTTTCGTCTCCTCATAACAGTGGTTGGGAATCCAGGTGACAAGCCTGTAAATAACTACTAAAATCCCTGCAATCCCCCCTGCACTCATCAGCATTACCGCACACCTGCACACTCAACGCCGTTTCAAACGACTTTATTCGTGCTGTCAACAACGGGTCTTCGGTGCAAGATGACAGATGCTGTTTGTTCATGGGCGACGTCGCCGCCAGTTCCAATTCCTGCAAGCGACCGCTTGCTGATCGTTGCTGAATATTGGCAGTCTGTCTGGCAATATCAGGAGCAGAATCAGCAAGATCAAGTTACCAATCACGCATCTCAGGAAATGTTCGCTGGGTGGCGATGCGAGCATCTCATCAATCGGCTGGAGTCCGATCAGCAGCAGGCACCAGATCAGAATTCCGCCGAGGGACATTGCGTCATTCCACGAATCAGAACTGACAACTCGCCGAAGGACGACGATCATCGCAGGTAAACTCAACAGTCCATAGTGATACCAGACAAGATTCGAAGTCAACAGATGAATGAGACACCCGATCGCCAGACAGCTTGCGATTTCCGTAGAACGAGTCTCCAGAGTTGTTGCACTCCAGCTCTTCAGCAACCGCCGCCCAACTACAAATACCAGCCCCACTCCCACCAGTGGTCCAGCAAGTTTCGCCAACCCGCCAGGCGCGCCGTACGTTCGAGCAAAATACGTCAGTGAATAATTTCCCTGTTCCGTCTGAATGATGTCATCCGGCAATGAGCCCACTGCCTGAATCCATTCGATCCAGCAATACAGCGGAAACCAGATCGCAGAAAATTCAACAGCAATCGCGCCGCCCAAAATTCCACCCATCACAGCCGCGACCAGCGGTCTCCTGTTGGACGCATCATGCTCCGGGCGATGCGTCCTCGTCATGCCCACCACCAAAACCATCGGCCCCAGCCACATCACCCCGCACCACAGCAGACTCGGCTTAAACGCCAGACACAATCCCAGCCAGACACCCGCAATGAAATGCCGCACCGTAGCCCCGTCGCTCCGCCGACGGGATTCTGCGTGCCGAATTCCATCAACTGAAGTCAATTCCGGTCGGCGGAGCGACCGGTCTACGGTACCACCCAGAATCGCCGCCAACACGCCCACCATGCCAAATTGAATCTGATTCACATTCGCCACATTCAGATCGATCCGCAACGGAGAAAACCAAACCAGCACCACGGCCCCGAGCAGCATCGACGAGCATGGAATCCGCAACACCCAGCCGAACGTGATGAATCCAATCATCGTTGAAGCAAGACACACGATCCAATAACGATTGATTGCCCGACCGTAGTCTTCGCTTCGTCCCTTCTCCCCTGCAATCGGGGGAGAAGGTGGCCGCAGGCCAGATGATGGGGGCGTTGCTTTGGCACCTATGTCGTTACGATCTCCAGCCGCCGCACCAAACACCGAATACAGAAACGGGGACGAATACGACTCCCATGATCGCTCGTGACGAAAGTTGACAGCATGATAGAACTTCGAATCAGTGCCTTCCGATATCGCCACTTGCCATGCTCGTTCCAGAATCTCATGCCGTACTTTATCCGAATACACATGCGGATCACCGCCGCTGATGACATGCTGCCCGGTGAGATGGAATTGGACAAAATCAATGCCGATATATTCCGATTCCTGAGCCCGCTGAAATGCGAAAACCCCGGCGAGCAACATCAGTAAAAAGCTCAAACATTTGCCGAGATTCAATTGCATCTGCCACCCTTCACAAATTGAGGCATGACGTCCAGTACATCAACGGCGAGCGGCTGGGCGTCAGCCCTCCGTGCGAACTCGTCATTGTGGGCGTAGAGGTCTGATGCCCAGCCGCTCGCCAATCAGTATTTCTGCATTCTATCCCCGTGAGATACGTCAACAGCAATCAGCTTGAGAACTTACATCCACGACTTTGCAAAGAAATGCAATCCTGCCATGCCTGAAAGCAAATATCCCTACACCTGACCGACGCGGATTAGCGCGAATAGTTGCTTGACCACTCACGTTACTGACGAAGCGGATCAGAGACACCCCCTGCTGTGTCAATTTATGGGCCCACATGTTTTTATGATTTCCAGAAAATGCAATCACTATTCTCGACATAATCGTTTGACAACGGCATTCAGGCAATTATGATTATTCCCTTAAACGCTTCTCCCGTTCTCCCATTCTCCGGAACTATGGGTTGAATTCTTGTGGAAAATGGAATCAGGCGGAGAGAATCGCGAAGTGAAAGCATCAGTGAGGTCAGGCAACGGCGGTCCGTCAGAACATTCCTCCGGGAGTTCACGGCATGAGTACTTTACTTGACGCAACGAACGATGCGGCGGTGACTCAAGAGCAGCCAATCGGCACGGACCGCCTCGCGGTGATCGTCCCGGTCTACAATGAAGAACGCACCGTCACCGAACTCCTTCGCCGCCTTGAAGCCCAGCCCTGCGTCTCGCAAATCATCATCGTTGATGACGGATCAACAGATCGAACCTGGGAAGAGCTGGAACCGTGGAGAGCCCGTGCCAACATCAACACCGGCACGCCAGTGTTCGACCGAGCTTCGCTTTCCATCATCGTCCTTCAGCACGACAAGAACCGAGGCAAAGGCCGCGCCATACGGTTCGGGCTGGATCATGTGAGCTGCAGTCATGTCATTATTCAGGATGCCGATTTAGAATACGACCCAGCGGATATTAGCAAGCTTTGGAAGGTGATGTTATTGGGTGAAGCGGACGTTGTATATGGTAGTCGTTACCTGAACGCGCCAGCCTTGCAGAAGGGGCGATTTGTGTTTCAGTTTGGGATCCGATTTCTGAACATGCTCGTTCGGCTCCTGTATGGTGTCAGGCTGACTGATCAAGCAACCTGTTACAAGATGTTTCGCCTTGCCGACTTGCGGATTATGGACTTACAGGCAGAGCGATTTGCGTTTTGTGCGGAAGTCACTGCACACGCGGCGAAGCTGAAGTTACGGCTGCGTGAAGTTCCAGTGAGATATTTGCCTCGCGTCGCTAGTCAAGGAAAAAAAATTCGACTGCGAGATGGTTGGTCAGCGATTGTTTGCCTGCTGTGGGTAAGAATCTCAAAGAGTGAAAGGGCAACGCGCCAGGCATCGCACTGCAAAGACATAGTGTGAAGGGTGTATGTTTCTGTATCTTGGTGTTATAGGCTATTTGAGAAATTCGTCGGGGATTCATGTGGCGACGCGGTCGTGATTGGGTATGGGGCGATTTCTGAAATTGACGGGCGTCTCCTGCAAACGGCCGGGGCGAGTGAGAAGGGGTGAATTAATGCAATCAATCCTCCAGTTTAGAGCCTTGGTTCGAATTGGGACGCCACTTTGCATCCTCAGGATCATTTGTTTAATTCAAATTATCTGTATCGCCACCGTTGGATGTGACAAAGGTGATCCTGAACGTCCTCCCCTTGATTCAGACAAAGGGGACCAGTTCATGCTGATTGACCTCGGGATAGGTACGGTTGGAGAGGATGTCACGAAAGAATTCGTTGTCCACACAGGGAGATTTGTAGGCGCAAATGAGGCAGAATCCGAATGGCGTCTTGATGGAGTTTCGAAAAGCTGTTCTTGTACAACATTGGACATCCCTCGCGAATCATTCGTGTCCGGGACAAAACTGCAATGTTCAGTTACCCTAAAATTGCCCGTAATTCCAGGAACCACAGCTGCAACCACCAAACGACCAGCCGGTTGACAAAAATTAATCCACATGCATAAATTCGTTGCTGCCAATCAATGTACGCAGAAATGCGAAGTTATTTAGCACTTATCTCGGCACACTTGATAGCGTTTGAGCAATTCACGGAGTCACAATGCCGACAAAAACCGTTGCTACTGGAATCTGTCGATTTGATTTTGACGACCGTAAAGTGCATGGTTTCATGGTTCGTATCATGCGTCGCGGCACGATGCACCAGGAATTTTTCTCAGACAAACGCTGCGGCGGAAAGCGGAAAGCACGGCAATCGGCGGATGACCGGATCGCGGAACTCCGACGTGAATTGCCCGAGCCTGTTGAGCAAAAGGGACAGCTCACTCATCGCAACAGCACAGGCAAGGTGGGCGTTCATGTCGCGCATGACATCGACAAACGCTGGCCTGATTGTGAATACTGGTCGTACGTTGCGTCCTGGCTGGACGTGAATCAGAAGCGCATCAACGTCAAGTTCTCGTGCAAAAAATTCGGCGACAAAAAGGCATGGGAACTTGCCTGCATTGCCCGCGACAAAGAACTGCGAGACCGCGAACAGATCCTGAAAATCTATGAACGACGTCAAGCAGCTCGCAAGGCGAAACGCAGGTCCAAACGTTAACGCATTAGGGCGAACTCGTTTGAAGAATACTTTCAAACGGAATGCCCGTTGCACCGACGAGAGTCGCGGCCGCTTGAGACAGTTCGTTTAAAAGGTCGAGCCGAGCGCGGTGGTTGAGAATAAGGCTGTTGCGAGCTTGAACGACTCGGACGATATCGACTTCACCGGCGAGAAATTCTTTCTCCAGACCTTTGAGTTCGGCCGGAAGATCAGAATACGGTTGATCTGATGTGTTTGATTGAATGATAACAAGTGTATCGGCGTAGCGATCCATGGCGGCCAGAGCCTCCAGTTCGGCTCGCCGTTGAGTCTGATTCCATGCAGTGGTTCGCTGGTGATATTCCGCAAGTCGCTGCCGCTCCAATGGTTCACCGTTATTCACAATAGGAAGATCCATCTGCGCTCGGAGACCGAGGAAGGTGGTGCTGTCAGCCGTTGATTGATAGTACGGCCCCACCTGCAGGTCGGGAGTTTTTGATGCACTGGCTAACCCAAGATTTGCCCTTGAGACATCGACGTCGGACCGAGCTGCCATGACATCCGGACGTGACTTCGCCCATCCAACAACGCTGTTTGTCGAATTGAGGACTGCGTGATTCCATTCGTCCTGTGATGACTCCAAATTCGAGATAGCAATGTTCGGAAGCTGCCATCGAAACTGTTCCAGGTCTCCGGAAATGTCACGAAGCGAAATCGGTTGCATCCCGACATGCCGTGCAAGATCACGCAAGGCGTTCTGGAAGTTTGCAGCAGCCAGTTGCTGCTGCTGCTGAGTCGATGTTGTATCGACTCGAACAATCGCCACATCGGCCGCCGTAACCTCTCCAGCGTTCAGCTGGTTTTCAAGGATTTCCAGCAACTGCAGATTGTTCTCATGACTTGTTTTGGCCAGTTCTTGAAGTCCGTGAAGGTACAAAGCGGTGAAGTAAAGTCGCTGTGCCTGCGCGAGTGTTTGCAGTTCAGCCTGGTGGATGTTCCATCGCGTGCTATTCAGCGCACATTTCGCTCCCTGCTCTCGAAAGTCCTGCTGATGAGCCAATTGAATCGTCTGCATCAGCAGAACGTAGTGATACATTCGGTTTGGTCCTCCATTTCCTGCATCCTGAAACGGTGTTGCCTGGACCTGCAGGAAAGGATTGAAAGGGTACGTTTCCGCCACTCCCTTCGCAGCGAGGCTGACTCGCTCTGACTGCCGAAGGGTGATGAGGTCCGGGTTATTGGCAACGGCCAACTCGCACACCTGTGAAAGCGATATTGCATCGACAGAGGAAGCGTTCGATCGCGACTGGACAGTGGAATCTGTGTTTTCTGAGTCCGTCAGGACGGCTGACTGTGACACAGCGTGAATCGGCACGCCATGATCATTTGAAATGACCAATTTGTCTTGATCCATGATGACCGAACGGAGTGCAACCTCTTGCTGCGGCACACCAGGGTGATATTGATCTGACGCTCCTGTATTGTGTCGTCCGCCCCCTGGCGAACGACATCCGGCGCATAACGCGATTCCCAGAATTAATCCCGGAAGTACTTTGGAGCGACGATGAGTTGCCATGAGACATGCTTTTGAACAGTGAGCGAAATGCGTTTCACTATTTTGTTCGTCCAGAGCAGCGTGTCGGGGGCAATGTCCTTGAGCTTGATATTGCAAAGTTAAACTTGCCGCCGAGTCATGTTCAGGGTCGATCGACAGGAATTGCCGCTCGCCTTCCGGTGAACAGAGTTGTATCGGTTGGTCCGGATTTGCCGTCAGGCGTTACAGGCGGATCAGCTTCGCTGTCTTCCAAAGGCGGAACCGCATTACGTCCCCAAAGCAGATAGAGCGGCGGCAGCACAAACAGATTCAGAATCGTGGATGTGACAATTCCTCCCAGAATCACGATCGCCAGAGGATACTCAATCTCATGCCCCGGCTTGTTTCCGGCCAGCACCAGGGGCAGCAACGCCAATGCCGTCGTCAGAACAGTCATCAGAATGGGAATGAGCCGTTCTTCAGCACCGCGAACCACGAGGTTCAGGCCAAAAGGTTCCCCTTCAATCTGCTGCAAATGACGGTAGTGACTCACAAGCATAATTCCATTTCGAGAGGCAATTCCCAGCACCGTGACGAAACCAATCATTGAACCCAGCGATAAAGTTCCGCCCGCAATCCACGCCGCGATGACTCCGCCAATGAGTGCAAACGGAATCGTCAGAGCCACCATAGCCGTCAACTTCAGCGACTGAAAATCCATGTAGAGAATCAGCAGAATACCGAGTAGCGAGACACCGCCCAAAGCGATCAGGCGACGTTGAGATTCCTGCCGAGCAGTGTATTCTCCCAGAAACTCCGGATGATAGCCGCGATCAAAGGTGAGCCCGCGAACTGCGGCTTCCACATCACGTGCAACAGAACCAAGGTCACGTCCTTTCGCATCACAAGTCACGTCGATCCGTCGCGAGCCTCCTTCACGCTTCACTTCGTTCGGTGCCGGCACTATGGCGACATTCGCAACATCGCGAAGAGGAACCTGGCCACCGGCTGGAGTATCAATGCGGATTTCTCTGAGCGAATTCAGATCCGTCCGAGTCGCTTCGGTTCCCCAGACGACGACGTCCTGTTTCACCTGGCCCTCGTAGACTTCGCCGACTTTCGTGCCGCGAAGTACCGTCGTGATGGCGCGACGCACCTGGCCCGGCGTCAAGCCGAATTGCTCAATCGCATCATGACGCAGTTTGACTTCCAACTGAGGCACCAGCACGTTGGCTTCGACTTTCAGATTATTGATGCCTTCGATCTTCGCCATCACTGCTTCGGCCTCTTTGGCTTTGGCACGCAGGACATTCAGATCCGAACCATAGATTCGCACAACGATACTGGAACTGGCTCCAGTCAAAACTTCCTTTACGCGCTCTCGCAAATAGGTCAGCACGTCACGATACAAGCCCGGATAACCATCAACCGCAGTCTGGATTTTTCCCAGCGTCTCGTTGTAGTCCACATCCGTATCGATGCTGACCCAGAGTTCCGTAAAGTTGGGTCCGACAACTTCGTCCGCAACTTCGGCTCGACCAATATGACTGCCAAAGTTTCGAACACCGGGGATGGATCGAAGCTCACGACTGGCCTGAATGGTCACTCGATTCATCGCCTCGATCGACGTGCCAGGCTTCTCCACAAAGTGCATCAGAAAATCGGTCTCCTGAAAGTTCGGGAGAAACTCCTGTCCAAGACCGTTCAAAATGATCAGCGTTCCCACCAGCGATCCGGCCAGGAAGGTAAAGGCCGACTTAGGACGCATTGCAAACCATGGCAACACGGCTCGATAGGGCGTCCGCAGCCAGCGGCTCAGCGGCGGCTCTTTCTCAGAAATCTGATGCCCGGGCAGAATCAGCAGGCACATCGCCGGCGTTACAATCATCGCAACAAAGAGCGATGTCAGAATGGCGACGACGTACCCAATCGCAAGAGGACGAAAGAATGCCCCGGGAAGTCCTTCCAGAAAGAAGACCGGAAGAAAGACCAGCATGATGATCACTGTGGCGTAAACCACGGCACTGCGAACTTCCAGCGACGCGTCAAGCACAACGCGGAAGGATGAACGCGGCTTTGCCAGTGTGCGGTTGATCCGCATTCGCCGCACGATGTTCTCCACATCTATGATCGCGTCGTCCACAACTTCTCCGAGAGCGATCACCAGACCGGCGATGATCATGGTGTTGATCGTCAGTCCCATCCAGTAGAGCAGGATAATCGTAGCCATCAGCGACAGGGGAATGGCGGTCAGACTGATGATCGCCGTTCGCCAGTCGAAGAGAAACAACCCGATGATCACGACAACCAGAATACATCCGATGAGAAGTGATGAAGTCAGATTGTCGATCGAGCGTTCGATAAACGTCGCCGGTCGAAAGATTGTCGGATCGATTTCAACGTCCTTCAGCCCTGGTCGCATTGCTTCCAGGGCCGCCTCCACTTTGCGAGTCACTTCCAGCATGTTGGCTGCTGGTTGCTTTTCGACGATCAGCAACAGCCCGAGCTGATCGTTAATGATGGCATCGCCAATCGCAGGTGGTGTCCCGATCTTGACGTCGGCGACATCTCCCAGGTGCAGAGCGGCCCCATCTCGAAACGATACAACCGTGCGAGCCATCTCTTCGGGTGTTTTCACCGAAGAAATTTGTCGCACGGCAAGTCGCTGGTTGGGCGTGTCCACAAAACCGCCTGCATCCAGAGCGACGGCATCGCGAGCACTCTGTAGAACTCGATCCAGCGAGACGTCGTGGGCCAGCAATCGTTCAGAGTCGACGATGACCTGAAGCTGTTTATCCTTCTGTCCCCAGATGGCCACGTTGGCGACGCCAGGAATGGCCATCAGCCTTGGCCGCATCGTCCAGACAGCCAGTTCGGTCAGATCACTCTGGTCCAGTTTGTCAGACCAGATGCCAATCTTCAACATGCGACTGAGGGACGACAGCGGCTGCAAAATCACGGGCGGCCGAGCGACGTTCGGAAGTCGAGGACCTTCTGATGCCAGTCGTTCCTGAACCAGCTGGCGTGCTCGATAGACATCCGCATTTTGATGCAGCAGTAATCGGATTGAGGATAATCCCATCACGGACTTGGATCGCAAAGTCTCCAGTCCCGGAGTTCCAACGAGTGCGTTCTCCAGAGGAAACGTGACGAGGTTCTCGACCTCTTCAGCGGACAACCCCGGAGCTTCTGTCTGGATCTCAATGTACGGCGGAGCAAATTCGGGAAACACGTCCAGCGGCATTGATGGCACAAGCCGGAGCCCTACCACGATGAGCACCGCCGAGAGTGCCAGGACGGCGATTCGCATTCGTAGTGCCAACTCAATCAGCCAACTCATTGTGAACTCACTCTAACTTGCAGCGAACATTGGTGGGCCGGCACTCGCATTCGCTCGCGTGTCCCACCCTACGAAACTGAATCACTATCTAAACATCGAGCGGAGAATAAGTGTCG
>Ga0335396_10000983_pt1 | contig 38196 bp, 33 predicted proteins | sample FRY02_FD_205743 | JGI IMG/M metagenome (GOLD analysis project Ga0335396, IMG submission 205743) | Freshwater microbial communities from Lake Fryxell liftoff mats and glacier meltwater in Antarctica - FRY-02 (spades assembly) (version 2) | ecosystem: Environmental > Aquatic > Freshwater > Ice >... | reverse complement strand
TACTCGCTTTCGTGGGCGGCCAGCATCGCTTGCAGCCGGTCGCCGTAGTGATCCAAGACCGAGCCAAAGGTGACGTGCAAGACCTGGCGGGCGTCGAACTGATTGAGCAGATCGGGCAGTTGGCTGTCGTTCAGATCAGCCGCGGCAGGCACTTTGCCCAGAATGGCCGAGACGTGATAGCTCTTGCGGTCCTCTTCGTAGCGGCCACGGGCAAAGTCGAGGATTTCCCGGAAGAAGGGGATGTCGATGTTGGACATCACCCGCAGGGCTTCCAGATAGCTGGTCCCGGCTGTCTTCAGATGTACCAGCCCGCCGGTATATTTCATCGCAATCGGATAGACGCCGAATTTGTCCGAGCCGGTGTGCAGGCTGAGTTTGTAGCTGTTGCCGTAATAGCGCATGACCGCGGCGTGCCCGGCAATGTTGTCGTCCAGTTCGGCCAGGTCGCCGATATAGTCCACGCCCTTCTCAAAGCGGCCCACAAAACGGGGGGCCATACTTACGACGGAGACGCCCAAACGCTGCAATTCACCCGCGATGTACAGGTGCTCGTGGAGTGTCGTCGTTGTCCAGGTTTCATCCACAGACATTTCTAAATCAAAGGGCCGGTCGCCCATGCGTGCCTGCAAATGGCGCGCCATAGCAGCCGTGTGGGCCACGGCCCGTGCGTATTTGGCCGCGGCTTTGTAGAGCAGATGCTCATCGAAAGTCAGGATGCGGTCGTCCAGATCGAAACTGCGCAGATAGCGGGCGCGCATGACATCCACCGAACTTTCCAGCGCGTCCCAGGGCAGCGCGGCGACTTTGGCGGTCAGGGAGGCGTCGTCCGCCTCTTCGGCGGCGTCGTCCACGTGGTCGCCGGGATCGATGGTGAAGAAGCTGTAGCCCGCGTCCACAAAGGGGTCGATGTCGGCGATGGTTTTCATGTGGTCGGCGTCTGCGCCCCAATCCGCGTGCCAGCCCATTTGCAGCACACCCCACATCGCGTCGTCCACCACATTCTGGGGCGTGCGTCCGGTGCGGGTGTTCTCGCGCACGGATTGTTGGGCGTAGATGGGCGCGACGCCCGTGTCTTGCGTTGCCAGCACGTGGCCGGGGGTCGCCACGCCCAGCCGGTCACCAAAACCGGCGGAGGTGCGCAATCCCAGCGCGACCGGTGCCGCCCAGGCCAGGCGGCTGCGCAGTTGGCGGGCGTTGGCCGCGGTCAGGCCGCAGATGGCAAGCCCGTCTGCTGTGACCGCGTTGGGCACAAAGCCGTCGGTATTGCCGTGTACGCCGAGCAGCCGCTTGCCGTCCGCGTCCCGCAGCATACAATAGGTTGTGCCGTCTGCTTCCACAACGGAAGTGGCGTAGAGTGACAATTCTGACGGAATGGGGGGCATAGTCTATCTCCTGAAAATGGAACGATTTGGGGTGGTGGTACACGAACATTCGAACTTTGACCAGTCTACTTCTCGCGAGAAGAGATGTCAAAGGGGGAGGGGATGTGAAGGCAAAAGGCAAAGGGAGAAGGCAAAAGGTGTGTGCCGCGCCGTCTGCCTTCTCCGTCTGCCGTTCAGAAAACTTGAAAGTAGCCCAGTAACGCAAGCTGTTAGCTTGCGGCACGGACGTGGGAATAGAACGCGGATGACGCGGAAAGGGCGGATTTATGCGGATAAAGATCTGCGTAAATCTGTGTCTTCTGCGCAATCTGCGTTCCTGTTTTCATGGCTGATTATGCCCAATCGGGCATGGAAACTAACCGGCGATCCGATGTTCCGCCATCTCACAACGGAAATTCTGTCCGGCCACGTCCACAAAGAGTTCGCCGTCGCTGCGGGTGACGGACAGGCTGGCCCGCCGCTCGATCAGTCCGGCCACATCGGCCACAAAACGCGGGTCGAGCGCATAGATGGGAATCTCCTCGGCCCGGAAGATTTTCTTGCCGCTGAGTTGGGTGATCAGTTGTTCGGCGTTCCGGTGGGTGTAGACAGCGGCCCGCTCCGCGCCCCGGCTGCCTTTGTGCAGGTGACCCGCGTCGGGCAAGCCCACATCGATCCAGGCCAGCAGACGCCCGGTCAGGTCATGCACCCAGACCGCGGGTTCGTCCCCCGCGGCCACGCCCTGGGTGAAGCTGATGCCCTCGGCGTATTCCAGGCAGTAGGCGAGCAGGCGCACGGTGAAATAGTCCGCGCTCTCGGACGGCTCGCGAGCCATGCGCAGGTCGAGGGATTCGTAGACGTTGCGGTCCACGTCGGACAGTTCGACGGTCAGGGTGTAGATAGTTGCGTTGAGGGCCATTGGCTAGGCGGCCCGCAACTTTTCCAACGCGTTCTGAACCTGGGCCAACTGAATCCCCACATTCGAGTATTCGTTCACCGCGCTGTGATGTTCCACGCTGTAATAGCCGTCGTAGCCCACATCCCACAGGTTTTTGAGCTTGGCTTCCAGCGGTCCAGCGCAAATGTCCCAGGGAATGTGGGTGTGGCTGACCCAGGGCGCCACCAGCCGGTCGGCCTCGTCCACTTCCTCCGGCGTGCCTATCCAGCCGCCCAAATGGCAGGAGACGCCAAAGCCGGGGTTGTCCACTGCCTCGCAGACGGCCTTCAGATTCTCCCAACTTCGCTCCGGCCCCCAGTGGTTTTCAATGCCCATTTTGAAGCCGTTGTCGTGGGCGAACTGCGCGTAGTCACGATAAGTTTTGACGATGAAATCAAATTCTTCCGGTGTCCAGCTTTCGTTGCGACTGCCCGCGTCGATACGCACGAAACGGGCCTTCAGCTTGACCGCCGCGTGCAGGAATGCCCACGCCTGTTCGCCGTTGCGCCCCCGGATAGCCTCGTCTGCGTCCCAGACGTGGGCCTGGTCCACGCAGATATCGGCCAGTTCCATCTCCCGGCTGACCAGCCCTTCCCGCACTTTGTCCAGATAAGCATCCTCTGTGCTGGGGAAGAAGCCGCTCCAAATGTCGGCGGCGTTCAGGTGGTAGCGGTACTTGCAGCTTTCCAGATAGCCGAAGAGGTCCATCTGGCCCGCGTTGAGCAGTCCGCGAAAGGAGTAGGATAAAATTGAGATTTTCATTTTGTGATCTCCTCATTTTGGGTGGTTGTGTCTCACGCGAAGCCGCGAAGCCGCGAAGATAAAGCAGAATTCCTTCGCGGCTTCGCGCCTCCGCGTGAGAAAAAATCGTGACGTGAACTGTCTCCCCAATTATATTATACCATTTCATCTCGTTTTGGAATGCACCCATTCAGACGCGCCCAGCCCGGCAGCCCTTCCGCTGGCAAAGGACGCTGTGAGCAGATAGCCGCCGGTGGGCGCTTCCCAATCCAGCATCTCCCCTGCGACAAAGACGCCGGGCAGGTTTCGCAGCATCAGGCGTTTGTCCAGTGCTTCAAAGGACACGCCGCCCGCTGTGCTGATGGCTTCGGCCAGGGGGCGGGGAGCGATCAGCGGGATGGGCAGTGCTTTGATGGCCGCGGCCAGTCTTTCGGGCGTGTCGAAGGTGTCACGTGTCAGGAATTCCCAGAGGAGGCCCACTTTCACGCCGTCCAGATTGACCGTCCGTTTCAGGTGGTTCGCCATCGAACGCTTGCCGCGTGGCTGGGAAAGACGGTTGATCAGCCGTTCGTCTGTCCAATCCGGGGCCAGGTCCAGGTGGATAAGCGCGCTGCCCGTCGCCTCGATTGTATCCCGGATGGGCGCGGAGAGGGCGTAGATCAGACTGCCCTCCACACCCGTGGCGGTGACGATAAATTCGCCCTGTTGCGTGTAGTCACGACCAGCCGCATCGGTGAAATGGATGGCCGCGGGTTTGACCGGCTGCCCCTCGAAGCGGCTGCGGAAGTGTTCGGTCCAGTCCACATCAAAGCCACAGTTGGCCGGGCGCAACGGTGCAATCGTCACGCCTCGCTCCGCCAGCAGGGAAACCCAACCCCCGTCCGACCCCAACTTCGGCCAACTTCCCCCGCCCAGCGCCAAAATTGTCGCCTCAGTTTTGACTCGAATCTCGTTATTTCGTGTAGTAAATCGAAGACAATTATCCAAATCCCAGCCCAGCCAGCGATGGCCGACGTGGAAGACGACGCCCTTTTCGCGCAGGCGACGCAGCCAGGCGCGCAAGAGGGGCGCGGCTTTCATCTCCACCGGGAAAACCCGGCCCGACGTGCCGATGAATGTCTCCACGCCCAATTCAGCGGCCCAGGCGCGCAAATCGTCCGGGCCGAAGGCGTTGAGCAGGGGGGCGATATTCGGCTCCCTTGTGCCGTAGCGGGCGAGAAAGTCGGGGAATGGCTCGGCGTGGGTCAGATTCAGCCCACCCTTGCCCGCCAGCAGGAATTTGCGTCCCACCGACGGCATTGCGTCGTAGAGGTGGACGGGCAGCCCGGCCTGACTCGCCATCTCCGCGGCCATCAGTCCCGCGGGTCCACCGCCGATGACGGCGATCACTGGTAGTAGCCATTTTTAACGCAAAGGCGCAAAGAGGCAAAGGCGCAAAGAAAGGCCGGTTCTTCTCCGCGCCTTTGCCTCTTTGCGCCTTTGCGTTGAATTTGCATCATCTCAGAAAAGCCTCGTGCAGGCCGCCGTCCACGTTGAGAATCTGGCCGCTGGTCTTGGAGAGCGCTTTGCTGGTGAGCAGCCACGCCGCCTCCGCCTGATCCTCCGGGGTGATGGGCATTTTGGTCAACGTGCGCTGGGCGTAGAACTCGGCCAGGCGGTTGCGCAGGGCATCGGTCTCTTCGCCCTCGTCGTAGGCCAGATTGTACTTCGCCAGGGAGCTGATCACCCGCTCCCGCGGGAACATCGCGCTGCCTTTGACGACGGTGGCCGGGGCCAGCCCGTTGACCCGCACCAGGGGCGACAACTCCACGGCCAGCTCCCGCACCAGATGGTTGGCCGCGGCTTTGCTGGTGTCGTAGGCCAGCGACCCCTTTTTCGCCACCGCGCCGTTGACACTCGTCGTCAGCACGAGCGTGCCGGGCAAGCCCTGGGCCTCCCAGATTTTGCGGGCTTCGTCGGCCACAATATAGCTGCCGGTCACGTTCACGGCGAAGGTCAGCCCCCATTTGTCGTCGGGGATGTGGCCTGTGGTGTCCGGCGGGAAGAAGATGCCCGCGGTGACGACCAGATTGTCGATGCCGCCGTAGGCCAGCACCACCTGTTCCAGCATCGCCCGCACGCTGGCCCGGTCGGTGATATTGACGCCCAGACCGATGGCGGGACCGCAAGCTGCTATGCCCGTGCCCGCCACGCCGATGCCCACGCCGTAAATGGCGGTTAATTCGTCGGCGGTGGCCTGGGCTGCCTCGGCGCTCAAATCCGCGGCGACGACGTGCGCGCCCTCTTTTGCCAGCCGGTGGGCGACTTCTTTGCCGATGCCGCTGCCCGCGCCGACAACGACCGCCACATTGCGGGCCAACTCCTGCTCCGGCGGCATCCGGCGCAGCTTGGCCTCTTCCAACAGCCAATATTCGATGTCGAAGGCTTCCTGCGCGGGCAGGGCGGTGTATTCGTCCATCGCCTCCGCGCCCCGCATCACCGCCACCGCGCAGTTGTAGAACTCAGCGGTGACACGGCTCTCGCTTTTGTTCTTGCCCCAGGCCACCATCCCCACGCCGGGGATGAGGATGACCGTCGGGTTGGGGTCGCGCATGGCCGGGGAGTTGGGGTGCTTGCAGGCGTCGTAATAGGCCGCGTAGTCCAGCCGGTATTGGGCCAGACCGCTTTCCAGTTTTGTGAGCAGTCGGGCAAAATTCTCTGAATAAGGATTCCAGTCCACGTACAGCGGTTTGATTTTCGTGCGCAAAAAGTGGTCCGGGCAGGATGTGCCCAACTCGGCCAGACGGGGCGCGTCGTGGCTGTTGACGAATTCGAGAATCGTCGGGTCGCTCTGCACAGTGGCGATGAAGCGGTTCTGCTGGCTGACCAGCCCGCGCAGCCGGGGCAGGAGTTCCGCAAGCAGGTTGTCCCGGTCGGTGTCGCTGAGGGCGGCGTATTTCTGCCCGCCAAAGGTCTGCTCGCCTTTGTCCCGGCTGGCGATGTATTGGGCTGCCTTTTCGATGATTTCCAACGAGAGTTCGTAGCACTCTTTGTCGTCGTCGGCCCAGTTAATCAGCCCGTGGCCGCCCATCACCAGCCCCCGGAAACCGGGATTCTGGCGGGCCAGGTCGCCCATCACCAGCCCCAGATCGTAGCCGGGGCGCTGCCAGCCCACCCAGCCGATTTCGTCGCCGAAGATTTCCGCGGTCAATTCCTGGGAATTTTTGGCGGCGGCGATGGCGATGACCGCGTTGGGATGGGTGTGGTCCACGTGTGGGGCGGGGATAAAGGAGTGCAGGGGCGTGTCGATGGAGGTGGCCCGGGGGTTCAGGTTGTAGACGCAGTGGGTGTAGAGGGCCACCATTTCGTCTTCGATGGCGGTCTTGACCCCCTTTTCGTCGGCCCGGTCATAAATGGCCTGCAAGCTGCGCAGTTTGTCCATATACAGGCTGGCGAAGTTGGCCCGCTTGGCCGTGCGCAGGTCGCCGCCGGAGCCTTTGACCCACATCACTTCGACCTGTTCGCCGCTCAGGGGATCGGCCATTTGCACTTTGGAGGAGGTGTTGCCGCCGCCTGTGTTGGTGATGCGCTGGTCTGCGCCGAGAATGTTGGAACGGTATACGAGACGATCCACCGGGTCGAGTTTGTCCGCGGTGGCGTCGTCCCACAGATAGTTGACGTGTTGGAAATTGGATGGCATCTGCTTGCTCTCTTTCGTGCCAGGGAAGGATTGGTATGCACAAAAGAGTGTAGCAGAAAGCGGGGGGTTGTGCGAGTTGGGCAGAAGATAACAACCCAATTTATCCAAAAAAAGGGGAGAGGAACGTTATCTCCCTTTCCCCCGTTTTACGCTTACAGACGCCAGGTATGCTCGCTACCCCGCGGCCCGCCCCACAAATTGCACGTCATCCCACAGCCGATCCTGCACGTAATAGACCCGCACCTCGCCCGTGCCCAGATGTTCCGCCTGCTGGCCCGTATGGCGCTTGCCGCCCACGTCCAGGGAGAATTCCTGGGAATTGGGCACAAAGCCATCAGCCACGATGCGCTTCTGGATGGCCGCGTTGGGGTTGAACTGCATCTTCTGGTTGGCTCGGCCCGCGGCCACAAGACTGGCCCGCAACACCGGGTCGACGCCAGTTGCTGGAGAAGTGGCCGGCGGTGCGGCAGGCGCTACTGGCGGCTGCGGGGGTGTGACCGGCTGCACGACTACGCCACCGGTTGTGCCACCGGCGGTGCTGGCGTGCCACTGCTTCTCCGGCGGCACAGGCGTGGGGATAGGCTGATCCGGGCCGCTCTGGTTCAATTTCTCCAGCCGGTTCATCACACCGCCCAGATGCTCGAAACTGTGCCACGGGGAGACCGCGCCCACCACAAAGAGACAGGCCGCCATCAAATAATCGTCTCGCATCAATTCGTTGTTGTACCAGAGCAGAGAGCGCCAGTACTGCTCCTCCGACACGGGATGGCTCTCGTGCCACGGCCCCACATCCTCCCCGCCAGAGACGCCCTGGGTCATCCCGGTTTCAGTGATAATAACCGTGTGCTTGTTGCCGTATTTGGCCCGCACCCCTTCCAAATCCATCGTGCGCCGGTAGCGCAGGGTGAGCCACATCCCCTCTTCGCCCTTCTCTTCGATATTCTGTTTGTGCAGCCGCCACAGTTCCGGCCAATCGTATTCGTGAAAGCCGAGATATTTGTACGTTTCCAGCGTGCCCGCAAAGTAGTCCAGAAAGTCCTCGCCCCGCATATTGCCGGTGGCGAAATTCATGGCAATCGGCTCGAATCCGCCGGCGCGCAGCCGCTCGCCAAAGGCCACCTGAAAGTCGTCATACTTGCGCTTCTGATCTGCATCCACATGGCCGGGCATCACTTCGTTGTAGGATTCCCAGGCGTCAAAGAGGGGACGCCCCTGAAAGTTCACGCCGTTGGCTTCCAGCCGCAACACCTTTTCGGCATAGGCGCGCCCAATCCCTTTGGGATCGTCTACAAATTTGCTCTGCTCCTGATTGGGCACATAATCCCGCCCGATCAGAAAGATATCCGGGTGAAAGTCCCGCACCTTTTTCCAGAAGTCAATGTTGGAATCCAGCGTTTTGATCACTTTGGGTTTCAAACGACGGATGGCGTCCAGCACATCGTCGCCCGTGCGGTTGACGTGAAAGCCGTATTTGTGGAACCGTGACATAAAACCTCCAAGAAGTGGCAAGTGACAGATGGAAAATGGCAAGTGGCAGTGAGTGGGGATTGGGAGTGGGAGTGTCGTCGTTCCCACTCCCCAATCCCCGCTCCCCAATCCCCTCTGTTACGGCAGCGGTTGCCCCGGCTCTTCCACCTGCGGCGGGGTGGGGGCATAGCGGGGAATATCCCGCATAGCCTCCAGGTCCCGGCCATAGAGAACCATATTGAGCTTTGATTGGTCCAGGAATGGCAAGGGATCGCAGAAGCCTCCCCAGCCGTCGCGCCGGGAATAGGGTTCGATGCGGATGCTGAAGTGCAGATGGGGGCCGGTGCTGTTGCCCGAATTGCCCGATTCGCCCAGCAGCGCGCCCTTGGCCACTATCTGTCCGGGCCGCACAGTCGAGCGGTTCAGATGGGCATAGTCCGAATGGCCCCAGCGATGGGTCACCCGCACCCAATTGCCGTAGCCGCCAGGCAGGAAGTCCGCATTCGTGACTGTGCCCGCGTCTGCGGCCAGAATCGGCGAGCCAACGGGGGTGGCAACATCTACGCCGTTGTGCCCTTTCAGCGCCACGCCGTTGTATTTGAAATTGCCGTAGATCTGCGCATTCTCTCCCCACAATTGAGAAATCGGGTGATTGCCGTCATAGGGCACGCCCAGGCTGATTAGATTGCGGAAGAGGGCCGGGGCCAGCAGCCGAGCGCCGGCGGGGCTGACTTCGGCCATCCAGCCGTCAATGGCAGGATTTTCCACACCCGTCACCCGCCACCAGGAAAGTCCGTCGGCCTGGGCTGGTCCTTCGGCCAGACGCAGCAGAGCTTTGCTGGGAACCAGTGCGGCCACATCCGTGTCGGGTTTGCCTACCCAGCCCGGTGAGCGGCGTACATTCACATCGAAGGGCGAAATGTTTGTGACTGACGCGCCAACTGTGTAGGTGACAACATCGGCCGTCTCGATGGGTTTGGGCGGCGGTGGTGCGCCCTTCCCCAGCAGCTCGCTGCGATTCGGGCCATTTTCCGCGGCCCAGCCAACCAGCGCTTGGTTGGCCGTGTCTGTGTGAGCCAACTGCCACCAGGTCAGCTCGTCAGCGGCCTGGGGACCGGCCTGCACTTTGCCCGGCTTGCCATAGGCCACCTCGCCCACCACATCCTCGGCTGTCTTGCCCACAAAGCCCGGCGTGCGGCGCAGATTGACAAACGTCTGGGCAAAGACTGTCTCGCCCGCGCTGAATTTTCCGGTTGGCGCGGTTGGCAGCGGTGTAGTCGCTTGGGGTGTGGCTGGCTGGGATGTCCCGCCGCCCTGGGCCTGCTTTGTGGATTGGAACAGGACCTGGCCGTCGATAGCCACCTGTGCCACCCAGCCCGTCCTCACTTGCCCGCTGACTGTCGCCTCGATGCGCCACCAGACAATCCCGTCCACAATGCGCGGCCCTTCGGCCACCGTTGCCAGCGCGTCGAGCGGCAGATCGGCCACCACATCGTCGTCTGTCTTGCCCCGGAAGCCGGGAGTGCGGCGTAGCCGGGCCGTGTCCAGAGTGAAGACTCGCTCGCCCACGGCGAAGGGCGCAGTTGGCGGCGCGCCAGGAGCCAGCAGGAAGGAATCGGCAGCCACGGATTGGGCCGACCAGCCATCGGCGGTTGTGCCATCTGCGCTGCGGCTGGTAATGCGCCACCAGACAAAGTTGTCGGCATTTTGTGGTCCCTGCACAATCGTGGCCGGTGTGTGGGGGGGCAGTTCTATCACCACATCGTCGGCAGGCTTGTCCGTCACACCGGGCGATTTGCGCAGACGCACGATTGTCGTTGTGTGTACGGCCAGACCGGTCTTGAAGGAGGCCGCGTCCAGTTGACTGCCGGGAACCTGCACGCCCGGCGTCGTATTCCAGCGATAGTCGTTGGCGAGGGCCTCCTTGAAATCGTCGATCACACCGCCTTTTGTCTCCATCACCCAGCGGTCAAAATTGGGCCAGCGATAGAGAATCAGGGAACGAATCTGCTGGTTGCCCGGCGTCTGGTTCCAGCGATTAATCTCCGCATAGGCCTCTTTGATCCAGCCCTGGTTGGCATCCTCCCAGGGGTGGTCCTCGTCGGCCTCGGTGATATAGACGGGCAGGTGGCGCATATTGGCCGGGACAGATTCCATAAAATCCCGATAGGTAAAGAAGTGATAGTGCCGGTTCTGGAAAGGCGGATTCATCTTCCCGTCAGAGACTACCAATGCCGGGTCTGTGCCGTGGGTGTAGGTGTGTAGGGTAATGCCGTCACAGTTTTCCGGTCCCAGCGCGGCGAGAATGTCCACGAAGTATTGCACCCAATCCCCGTCCGGGTTGCCGGGATAGGCCGTATTGTCGTTCCAGGGGGCCACCGATCCGATAAGCAGCTGATCATTCGCCCGCCCCGGTCGCTTTTTGACTTCCTCGCGGCAGAGGCTGTAGCAGCGGGCGTAGTCGCTGGGGCTGATGGCCTGGCCGTGGTCCACACCCCGGCTTAGCGGTTTCTCCGGGTGCAGCGCGGCAAAGCGATCGGGCAGCGAGCGCAACTCGCCATCCCGTGCCTGGGGGTTCGGGTTTCGGGTGAAGGGTATGTCCGGGCTGTTATACGCGCCGGGCCGCTCGACCCAGTAATTCATTTCGTTGCCGATGATCCAGATGTGACAGCCCTGGCTCGCCTCGACAAAATTGCCCACGCGCCGGGCAAAGTCGGGATATTTGTCGGGCGCGGGGATCGTCCCCTCCGGCTTATACGCGTTGTTCAACCGGACAATCACCCCGTAGCCTGCGTTGGACCAATTCGTGTAGTCTCTTCCATTGCGGTCGTTGGGGTCGCTACCGACCCCCTCCGTAAAGAGCACCCAGCCTTTGCGCCCGGCGTCGGACATATGGTTTTCGCCGCCCGGTTCATGCAGACCAAAAATGTAGGGGGATTCGTGTAGTTCTGACATAGAGTTCTCCATTCGTGAAACGTCTGACGATTTCGTGTGAGAAGCTTTCGTGCGAAGAATTTGTGTGACACAGTTGCTAACTTCATCCCGCCACGGCGCTGCCGGTCTTGGGGAGCGGCGGCAGAGGCTGGGCCGCGTGGGCCAACGGGTGTTCGTTCAGCCAGGCCTGGACCAATTCCAATACATCCGCCGCCCGCATACCCCGGGTGTCCAAAATCAAATCGGTGTGTAGCCGGGCATGGGCCAGCCGTTTCTCCTCTGTCACCAACCAGGCAGAATCCCACGTGACATCCGGTCTGCGCTCCCGTTGGGTTGCGAGATCGATCTCCAGATAGATCAGCGCAACGGGCGGGCGAATTTTGCGCCACATTTTCGGCGACTCGCTGTGTTCCTGGCTGGCGGATCGGGCGTTATAGCCCCGCTCCCGCAGCGCGGAGACCAGCGTAGACTTGCCCGCCGCGCTCACGCCCACCACTTTGATAAGGGGGAGTCTTTCCCATTCGGCCTGGCCTGGCTCCACGTGCGCCTCTTTCTGCTGTCAAGCGGATTGCCAATCCGCTCTACACTTAAATCGGGAAGCTGACGACCAGGCGACGGATGCTGTCGCCCCGCTTATTGGCACTTAACATCACCACCAGCACAGTGCAATCGTCCTGTGCCCGTCCGTCATCCAATGCCAACGCAGTCGCCAGAATGTCGTCGGCCAATGCCTGGGCATCGGTCCTTCCCTGAGCTTTCGCTTGCGCCAACACCGCCTCCACATCCATCGTCTGGCTGCGACGCGACCCGGCGCTGAGAATCCCGTCGGTAAAGACTGTGACGGTCAGCCCCTCGTTTAGGGGAATTTCCGTGATGGCCGGTTTGGTGTTGGGATGAATGCCGACTGCTTCGGTTGGCTCCGACAGCCATTCGTTCTGCCCGTTCCGCTGCAACAGAATTGGACAACGGCTGTTGCGGCTGATGACCAATGTCTTTGTCGCCAGATCGACGCTGACAATATTCAGCTCGGCGCTGACTTTGCCGTTGCGATGGGTGCGCAGATAGTCGTGGGTCGCGCGGGCCACCGCGCCGTCCCGCACCCCCTCAGCCAACAGACTCAGCGCCTTGCGTGCCACCAGATTGCTGATAGTTTTGGCGCTGCGTCCGCTGCGCTGGCCGTCCACCACGACCAAACTGATGCCGCCGTGGGGACGTTCCACCATCTCTACTGTATCGCCGCTCTCGCTGGTGGCATATTTGCCAACTTTCGCCACCGCCGCTTGAATCTCCAAATTTGTCATGAGGTGTCATCTAATCATTAGTATGGGGTTTTGTCAAAGCGCGTTTTTTACTGCCCGTGTACTGTAACCGAGACCTGCCCGGACGAAATAGTGCGCCCGGAGTTGCCGCTCGCCGCTTCTATAAAAAAGGTGAAGCTCTGGCCCGCGCCATCACCAGGCACATCCACCATCAGCAGCAGCGTGCGCTGATTCCTAGCACCGACGCCTATTGAGAGCGCCGTGTCCCCACAGTTCCCGTCATCCCGGCAAATCTGGGCGCTCCACGGCCCAGTCTTGGTCAGGTTGAGGAACATCTCGTCGGCCAGGGAGCCAATATTCTCGACTAACAAATTGACCTGGCAGCGCGCACCCACGCTACACTGCTTCTGGTTGCCCCCGTCCACTGTCACCTGGACGCCAAAGCTGGACGGAATCGGCGTGGCCGAAGGCGTGCCTACGGGTGTCCACGTGGGCGTGGGCGTAAGGACCGGCGTGCTGGTCGGTGTAATCGTCGGTGTCACAGTGTGTGGGACCAATTCCACTATGACGGTGTGGGTTTCCTCGGTCCCATCCACCCGCAACACAACCAGCGTATAGGCCTGGCTGGTCCAGCGCAGACAGACGCGACGTTCGCCCCGACCCCACACCCCTTCGCCGTCCAGAAAGACCGCCCGCACATTCTCCACGTCCCAGGAAATCGTCGTACAGTCGCCGGGGAGGACCGACTGGTGGGCCGCCCGGAATGTGACGCTGGGTTCGACATTGACGGGGGTAACTGTGGCCGAGACGCCCCCGACAACTGGCGTGCCCGGTGTGCTTGTGGGCACAACAAAATCAGGCGTTGGCCGACGGGTGGGTGTCGGCGGGGTGTCGCCGGGCTGGGTGATGGCGACCGCGCCAGCCACCGCTGTTGCCAACTCCGGTGCCAGCGGGTCTTCGATCTGACCTTTGGGCGTCGGCGTTGTGATCACAACAGGCCCCACCGGTGCGGCGCTGGCTGGCGTGGCCGTGACAGCCGCGGGGAAAACGAATGTGGGCGTAAATGCAGGTGGAGGCGTTACGATCACCGCCGGTGCGTTAGCCGGTGCGTTGGCTTGTGCATCGACTTGTGCATCGGCCTGTGGGGGGGTGCTCGGTTGCCCGGTAGCCGTGACAAGAATAAGCACTGCGCCCTGTTCATCGGTCTGGGGCTGACTCTCCACCCGCTGGGAGAGGGTCACGAGGCCCTGCCCCACCATCCGCCAGCCCGCATAGGCCGCCAGAGAACCGCCGCAGAGAAGAAAGACCAGCAGCATTGTCGCCAGCCCTGCCCACATCCCAATCCGGGCTGGGCCTCTGCCCTCTTCCACAAAGGCAAAATCGTTGTCCAACTCGCCAGCCGCGGTCAAAGGCAGCGTCGAATCGACCGTCGGGGGTATGCCTGCCCTGGCCTGAGTCAGACGGAAGCGAGGGCAAAAGCGGTGGCCTTCTCCCAGGCAATAGGTGGCCTGATCCCGTTGGAGAAGTTGCTCTCCACTCGCCAGCCCGTCGTCTGCGGGGTCGATCAGATGAACCACAAAACAGCGGTTTTCAAAGCTTGGATATGCGGCTGCGTCGGACCGGTTGTTGTCGGCATCGACTGCGCCCACGTGGGGGCAGATAGGCTGGGTCATAGACTCTGTAGAACGTTGTAAGGCGAATTGTCATTCTGCTTTACTGAACAAATCGGCGGCCAGGGCCAGGGCTTCGCTTTCGTCGTTTACTTCGCCAGCGGCCTGGGCTTCTGCAATAGATTCTAACAGAAAACCCACCATTCGCCCCGGTGGAAGATCGAGCGAACTCATAAGCGTATTGCCATCCACCAGCGGGGGGGCAGAGATGCCCTTTTGGGCAAAGGCAAAATCGATGATAGCCGTCACCCCGGCCAGATAGTCCCCCCAACCGCCGCCCCGTGCTTTGCCGGGGGCTTGACGGTCGGCCAGGGCCAGGAGCAGGACATCCAAACCTGTGCGGTCATTTTTCTCGCCTGTGGCCGTATCGCGCAGGAAGCGGTAGCAGGCCCGTCGGCTGATTGCGCCATCGGGGAAGGAATCGGACAAATGGTGGGGGCGCATGTGGTTGGCCGCCACAGCCTGGGCCACCTGCACTTCCCGGCGGCTGAAGCGCAGGTGATCGCTCCGTTGCGCCGCGATGGCCGCGCTGATCTCCTCGTGGCCGAAGAAACGGATGCGCCGCTCTCCCGTCTCGTCTGTTTCTTTAGAAATTTCTTTAGAAACTTCTTCAGAAACTTCTTCGGGAACTTCTTCGGAAAAGGCCGCGGGTTTGCCCGTGTCGTGGAAAAGGGCGTGCCAGACAAGCCAGCCAGCCCGGCTGTGGCCTGTGGATAGCTCCTCGGCCAGATGACCCGCCAGCGTATCCCGCCAGGGTGACAGAGCCTCTTTCAGGTCGGCATCCGACTCGGACAGCGCGCTCTCCTCGCCCATCAGCCAATCCCGCAGAGCCGCCACGTAATTCATCACCTGTACGGTGTGGCCGAATACATCCAGATAGTGGGGCGGGCTTTGGGATACGTGATCCGTGGCCGCGACTTCGGGCAGGACGTGGACGAGCAGGCCGAGCCGGTGCAGTTCGGCCAGGGCAAAGCCGGGCCGGGACAGGGCCAGGATTTTCCAGAGTTCGTCCCGCTGACGCTCGGCGCTGGCTTCGGCTATTTGGGGGGCCAGGGTGCGTATCTGGGCATCTGTTGCGGCGTCAAAGGCAAAGCCCAACTGCCCGGCGAAACGCACGGCACGCAACAGCCGGATGGGGTCAGCCGACAGGCTGGCCGGGCTGACCGGGCGCAGCCGGCGTGCCCGCATATCCGCTTCACCGCCGCACAGGTCGATGAGGCGGGGTGGGCTCTCTTTCGTCAATTCCAAAGCCAGCGCGTTGACGGTGAAATCCCGCAGGGCCAGATCATCTTCCAGCCCCCCGCGCAGGGCCGCCAGATCACAAACCAGCGGCGGCGCACCCTCTCGGACGAGGACGATGCGGGCCACATCCCGTTCCGCATCCAACGGGTAGTAGGCCCAGCCCAGACGGTCTGCCACCCGACGGGCCGCGGGCAGCACAGGGCCAGCCAGCGCCAAGTCCAGGTCGGTGACACCCGCGTCCCTCTCCAATAGCGCATCACGCACAGCGCCGCCCACCACATAAACGGGCGTGCGCTCTTCCAAAAGCGCGGTCAGCACCCCTTCAAATTCCCCCGCGTGCCAGGTATCGAAGGCGGCCAGGGATTGGGGATTGGCGACTGGAGATTGTGAGATTGGAGATTGTGAGGATTGAGATTGTGAGGATTGAGATTGCATCGTTGTGCTGCTCACGCTTCTTTCCCCCAAGTTACACGCATATTGGGATCGCCGTAGAGAGTGTAGGCCAGCCAGGTGGAATTGGCCGGGGCGCTCTCTCGAATGCCCGTCCGTGCGCTGTGGAATGCCTCGCCCAGAGTCGCGCCCGCTTGCAGTTCGCCGTAGAAGGCCAGGGCAAAGTCAGCGGCCAGGGTGTCGTTCACCTCCCAGAGCGCGCCGATGAAGACGCCCGCTCTGGCCTGAATGATCATTTGGCTGGCCCAGCCGCCCAGTCCAGCCAACGAGAAGCCCATACGCGCGCCGTGGCAGGTGTTGAGAAAGACCAGCGGTCGCCGTTTACGCAGCCCAAAGACAGCCTCGCCCACCAGATCGTCGGCCCGCAGTTCCGCGCCGTCTTCCAGCAGAATCGAGGAACTGTTGATGTTCTGGCTGTTGACCCGGCCGTGGGTGGAAAAGTGGAGTAGCTCGACCCCTTCTTTGGCAATCTGGCGTACTTGGGCCAGTTGGCGCAGGGGTTCTGTAATGGCGATGTGGCGTGCGGGGAGCGTGTCGAAGAAGGCCCGCTCCCGCTTTACTTCGGTCAGGTTCGTGTCCGGGGCCACCAGCCGGGCCGCGCCGATGTGCAGTCCATCCGGTTGGCCTGGCCCGGCCAGCCAGCGGCTCACCTGCCAGCCCTGGGCCAGAAAGTCGTCGCTCTCGCCCTCGTCCATATCCACTGGCTTGACCATCTCCCAGGGAATCCACGGTTCGTCGCTGATGATGTGCAGGGAGGAAATCTTGCCCTGCTTGCGCAATTTGACCAGCTTCCAATACTTCTGCTGTAGCTTGCCGGGAAAGAGGTTGAGGAAGAGGCCGTTGCCGATGGATGTCAATCGGTCGGTAATCTCGGCCACCGCATCCGCGCCGACGCCCGCGTTGTTAGCGATCTGGCTCAGTTCGTCGTAATAATCCTGCATATAGGCTTGGGGTTCGGTCGTCAGCTCCACTCCACCCATTGGGGAGTAAGACGCGTCCACATCTTCGCGGGGTGAGTAGAGTTCGAATGTGAGCCGCTTGCCATCGGCCCGGATGCGTAGCTCCACATCGGGCGGGGGCGGGGGATTCTGGGAAATCTCGACTGCCGAGGGTGGCTGGCGGAAGGTGAGGGCATCAGCGGACGCGGGTCCGCTCGCGCTGGGGCCGACAGCCACCGGCTCTTGTGTGCTCACCTGCACCACAAAACGGGCGTGGCCGATGAGCCGATCCTTGTGGCGGAAATCGATGCTAATCTGCCGTTCGCCCTCTTCCTGGCCCGCGGTCAGAATAAAGGTGGCTTTGTCCGAATCCTGAAAGCTGAATACTTCGATGGTCTTCTGCCAGGTGTCGTTGTGCTCGGAAAAGCCGGGCGCGTCCACATTAATAAGGATGGTTTCCGGCGTAAATTCTGCGACAAAATCCACGACCACTTCACCGGTGCTAACCGATTCCGGCGCGGCTTCTTTGGTTAGCTGGACTGTTAAAGGACGAATTTGGCCCGGTTTCAGCCAGTTGGCAAAGCGAATGTCTGTCTGGAAGGGAACGGTCAGGGCAGGCTCCGGCAGTGGACTTACCTCAACCGCCATCGCCGGGAGCGCAAACGACTCTTCGACGGGTGCCGCCATTGAAAACTCGGGCAGAGGATCGTCAGGCGTTGCCATCGCCAAGTCCCGTTCAAACCCTCTGGGCATATCTTCCAGCCCTTTGCCGGGAGGACTCTCTTCGGCGGCTGCTTCCGGGCTACCGATCCAATTGGGGAAGAGTTCGCGCAGGCCAGCTTTGGCAAATCCCTGCGCGAACTCTTCCCTAAAGCGCATTCGGGCCGGTTGATAGACCAGCGCCAGGAATTCGTTGCCGTTTACTACGACCAGCGCCTTCCCCTCCCGGCGGCGTTTCCAATCGGCCACCTCTTTGTCCGCCATCGGCCCATTGACATCCGTGACCGAAAAGGCCGCTGGTAGCCAGTCCAGATCGGACATTGGACGATAGAGTTCCCCGTATTGCTGGTCCGGGTCCTGCCGAGAGAGATGGGTGTTGATGCGGTCCACACGTATCACCCGAAAAAGGTTGTCATCCAGTCGAACCAGGAGAAATGCCTCCCGTTCGGCCAGGTTGCTGTCGAGAAAGCGCTGAAGAACGTCGCACAGAAATTCGTAGCCCTCGGCCAGGATGACGTTGGGTTGGCGGTGCTGGTCGAGTACAGATTGGCTGATGGGCATCGGGTTACCCCCTTTGGGTCAGTAGAGAATCTCTTCCAAGTAGTGGTCGTCGTGTTCTGCGACGCATTCGTCGCAAAGCAAGACATCTCCACCCATTTCTGAGCAGGTGTAGCAGTGATAAATTGCCTGTGTCTTTTTGCCATTCTTTTTGCATTCGGTGCAGTTACGATAGCGCGGTTTGTTGCGGTCCGTGATACGCGGATACTCTGCTTCCGCTTGGGCAGCGCCGATAGATTCCAATTGCAGCGTATGCTCGATCCAATCGCCGAAGTCGTAGATGTATTTGAGTTGGTCGCCCACACCCAAATCCAAACCGCCGATCTGCCGGTCAGCGCCATCTCCTTCACCCATCGGGTTAACCGATCCCAGGCCCACCTCGCGAAAGCGCTTTGTGTTGCCTCTGCGCATGCGTTGCCAGAATCCACCCATATGATCCCCGTCGTGTTCAAAGGCACTGACGAGTATATCGTTCAGGTCGGCGAGCGTCTGCTTTCCACGAATTTCGATCTGACGCCACATATCTTTGCGATGTTTGAGAAAGGCGCGGAAGGAGAATACACTTTCTGTCAGAACAGGCGCGGCGGGTCTGCTGGGCGGGAGAATACTTTCCCCTCTCGCATCAGCTACCATTCGCTCAATAGGAGAGTAGTTGTCAGCGTACCGGATTATGTGGTCGAATAGCTTCATGCGCGGGTCTTGTTCGAGCAATGTGTACCAGTGATTGCCGGGATATATCGATTTAACCGATAGAGTCGCATAGGCGGCAAGGACTGCTGATTTGGCAAAAATGTCTTCGCTGCCGGAATTTTCCAGCCGCTCAAATATCCAATCGGCCAGCCGTCGATCTGCCTTTTCGATTTCAGCCCGGTGTTTTCGCGTGATTTTCTCCGGCTCGTGTTCCAGGCGAAAGCGACCGGCATCCCAGTCTTCAATAGTCACCAGCACACTGTCGTTGCGTCGCACGCCGTGCGTTTTGAACCAGGCCGTCAGATCGAAATGAGTCACCTGCGCCGTATAGTCGCCAAAGAATCCCTTGCGTTTTTCACTTAGTTTGCGAATGACGACGGGGACAGGTTTGCCTTTTTCATCGCGGAACTCAATCTGATTGTTTTTCGTCTGCGTGTCACTCCAGAAGAACTGGAATGCTGGCAACGCAATCAGATAGCCTCGTTCGGCCTCCTGGCGTGCAATAGGAATACGAAAACGTACACCGCGCATGACAACACCAGTCGGCGCGACCAGTTCGCCGTCCAAAAGCAACAAAGTCTCGGCGGACATATCCCGGCGTATATGCGAACGAATGGGTTCCTTTGGGTTCTTTGCCCGAGTGGTCCAACGACGCAACACCTCATCGACTATATCTTCGAGGGGTGTTGGCCCATCCAATTCGCCGACGATCTGCTTGATTGTCTCGTCTTTTGACAGTTGTGTGATGGCTGCCATCTCTTCTTTCTCCTATTTCTGCCTGGCAATAATCTGTTCGATGGGCAGGGCATGGCGCACGTGTCCGTCCCGCCCGGTCATTGTCGTGGCCGCGCAGAGCGAGTTGAGCACAGCCTCTTCCACGGCTTCAACCACCGCCGGGAATAGCCCAGCCATCGCGCTGCCCTCGTCCGCCAGAACGGTCGCCGTCTCCGTCAGACCTTCCGGCCAGTGCTGGATGCGCCGGGCCGTGCTGAAGGCGATGACGAAATCTCCGCTGCCGTGGCCAATGTGACTGCCTGTGCGGGCCAATCCGGCAGAGGCGCGCACGCAAAGGCGGTGGAGTTGGCGGCTGTCCAGCGGCGCATCCGTCGCCAGGACGACCATCACAGACCCGCTTTCCGGCGGCGACGGCTGTTCTCGCTTTGGCGGATGCAGCCAATCGCCAACGGGAATCCCCGCGAAGATCAGTTCCTCGGCCCGGCCAAAATTCGTCTGCACCAGCGCACCCACTGTCCAGCTGCCCCGTTCCGCTGGCGTCACCCGGCTGGACGTGCCGATGCCACCCTTCCAGCCGTAACAGGTGGTTCCGGTCCCCGCGCCCACACAGCCTTCCACAACCGGCGCAAAATCAGCGCTGCTCCGAGCCGCTGCCAGAGCCGCGTCCACTTCGGGCTGGCTCACGTGTCGCCCCTGCAAATCGTTGAGATAGCCGTCGTTTGTCTCGCCGACGACCACATTCACCGTGCCTGTGCGGATAGCAATCTCCGGGTTGTGGCGAATGGCGTCGGTTGCCAAAGCGTCGGCCACCCGCCAGACATTCAGCGTGCCGGTCAGCCCGATGGGGGATTCGATCTGGCCCAATTCACGCACTTCTTCAAAGCCGCACGCTTTGCCAAAGCCGTTGATTGTATGCACGGCAGCCGACACTTTCTCGCGAAAGAGATTGCCCGCGTGGGGGAGGATGACCGTCACGCCTGTGCGAATCGCGTCGCCGCGCATGAGCGTCGAGTGTCCCACCCGCACGCCAGGTACATCGGTGATGGCGTTATTGGCTCCTGTAGGCAGGTGACCGATTGTAAGTCCGTGTTGGCGCAGGCGTTTGGGCTGGGCAGTCATAGATGCTTCGAGCGAGGTCTGGTCTGGAGGTAGTCAGAGAGATGCAAAATTTCATTGATTTCTGACATCTCCGGGTCCCAAATGATGAGTTGGCGGTCGTCGCTCAAGACATACTTTTCTCGCTCCTGGGGGCTGGCATCCAATAGAGACGGAATCCAATCCAGGGGGATCGAAATCGCCCTGCCATCGGTCAGATGGATGTGGATGTGATCCGTGTCAAATTCTGCCGACTCGATAACATTCTCCTGCGGGAATGTGTATTGGTTGGCACGATAACGAACCGGATACCGTTTCCCTACAGAAACGGGCTTAGAGACGCTGCTGATAGTCATTCCAATCCTCCAACATTTCTTCACGCTGTGCCGTGACGATTGCCAAAATCTGGTTGATGTCCCGTCGGCTAAAGCGGCCCGAATCGGCAACGGCAACCGGACTCAGCCAGATTTTGGCATCACCCCGTGCGCGTGGCCGTTTTTCGCCAACGTGTATATGGGCTGGTTCATCTGCCAGGACATCATAACTGAAAAAGTAGAAAATGAAGCGATCCTCTTTGTAGACGGTTGGACTCACAAGCTACTCCGCAATACATCGATGGATTTGGTCGGGATTGCCTCTCCATTCAATTGTAACACCCGCGTCAGGTGCGGTCAAGCAGAAAAGATTCTATTCGTGTAGTGATGCGAGGAAACCCCGGAAGTTTGCCAGCGCGCCAGCCAGCGACGGGTGATGATCCCGCACCAGCGTTTCCGTGTCCACACCCGAACGGTGACGGGCCAGCAGGCTGGCGGCCTGTTCGTCGCTTTCCATATCCACATAACTGGAGGAGAGACGCAGGGAGAGTTCGTCGGGCGGCGCGCCAAAGGCTGTGCCGGGGAGGGTGGCGATGCGCCATTTTTCCAGCAGATGGCGGGCCAGATCATCGGAGGTGTGGATGCTTTTGGCCGCCAGAGGCTCCCGCCAGCCGTCGAAATTGGGGTAAAGATAGAAGCCGCCGTCGGGTCGGGCACAGGGGATGTCCAGATCGCAGAGTCCGCGCCAGATGTGCTGGGTGCGGGCCGCGTGCAGACGAGTACATTCGGTGATGTACTCGTCGATTTCCGGGTCGTCAGCATAGGCGGTCAGCGCGGCGTATTGCACCGGCGCAGCGACACAGGACCAGATTTCGCCGCCGATTTTGTTGACCGCCGCCATCATCCGCTCGCCCGCTTCCCCCGCGGGCACAATCGCCACGCCCAGCCGCCAGCCGCCCAGGGAAAGATGCTTGCTAATCCCGCCCAGCACAACCGTTCCTTCTGGATAATAGCGGCTGATGGAGACGTGGGGCTGGTGGCTGTGGGCGGTAAGGGCGTAGATTTCGTCGCTGAGGACAAGAGTATTCGTGGCCCGGCAGACATCGGCAATTTCCGCCAATAGTTCAGGCGCAAGCATCTGGCCCGTGGGGTTGCTGGGGCTGTTGAGAATGAGAATGTGCTGGCTGTGGTTGGAACGGGCCAGCGTCTGGCGAAGGGCATCTGCGGTCAACCGGTGTTCATCCGCGGGGCTGGCGGGAATCTGTAGCACAGGCCGGTTGAGCAGATGGGCTTGGGGTGCGTAGCTGACCCACGACGGAGTGGGCAGGATCGTATCCCCGGCCAGGGCGGCCTGAAAGGCGTAGAGCAGGGCTTTGCTGCCCGGCGCGACAATCACCCGATCCGGCGTGGCATCCACCCCCATTCGCTTCGTGTAGAAATCAGCAATGGCTGCGCGCAGTTCTGGGATGCCTTGGGTTGGCAGGTAACTTTTAGCGCCCGCGTGGGCTGCCAGCGCGGCCGCGATCTTCGGGTGGACGGGAAAGCGGGATTCGCCAAAGCCCAGGTGATAGACCTGCTCGCCCGCTGCCCACATCTCCTTTACCCGCTGGTTGATGTAAAGTGTGGGCGAAAGGGTCTGGTCCGCGGCCAGGGCGGGGGCGAAGGTGAGGGTTGGCGGGATTGATGGGAGGGTCATAGATGGCTGCTTTCTGTCAGGACTGTTGTTGTAGCTTACTGTTGTTGTAGCTTACTGTTGTTGTAGCTTACTGTTGTTGTAGCTTATTGACAGGCATTATAGCACGATGCCGACTCTCCGTTTGCATACGCACGCCTGGATTTTTCCTGCTCTTGCTGGTTGACTGCGTGTGTTCTGCCATCTATACTGAAGTGTAGGCCTGTGATTGAGGCTATTCCAAATAAATGACTATCCACAGATGGCACAGATTTTCACAGATAATACAGAGAAAATCTGTGTTCATCTGAGAAATCTGTGGATAGATTAAAGTTTTGAAACGCCTGAACGAAAGAAGTAGTCGGGTATGCAAAGTGTCCTGGAAAACCAAGAGAATCTAAACAGCGAACTGATCGCACTGCGTGACCGGGTGGCGGAATTGGAAGTGATTGCTGCCCGCCACGAAGATGTGGAGCGCAAGCTGGCCCGCCTGGCCAATTTCCCCGAACAGAACCCCAATATGGTGATTGAGATCGACCTCTCTGGTCATACCACCTATCTGAATCCAGTGGCCCAGGACCAATTTCCCGATCTTTGGGTGAAGGGCCATGACCACCCGATCCTGCATGACCTGTCGTCAATCGTCTCGGCGCTTCGAGCTGATCGGCAAGGATATTTTGTGCGCGAGGTCGATGTGGCGGATCGGATATACGAGCAAAAAATATGTTGCACCGCGGAGGATGTCCTGGTGCGGATATACGTCCACGACATTACTGAGCTGAAACGGGCCGAAGATCGATTGCAGCAGTTGGCCGAGCGTATGCGCTGGCTGACGCAGCGGGTTGTCCTGGCCCAGGAGGAAGAGCGGCAGCGTGTTTCGCGTGAGCTGCACGACGAAGCCGGGCAAGCTCTGACAGCTTTGAAGATCAGCCTGGAATTGATCCGCGCGGATTTGCCGCCGGAAGCCGCCGCGCTGCGCCCCAATTTCGACGACGTAATCTCATTGACCGATGCGACACACCAACAAATCCGCCTGTTGGCCCGCGGTCTGCGTCCACCCGCCCTGGATACGGTGGGTCTGAATTTGACACTGGAAGGTTTTTGTAACGACTTTGCCCGGCTCACCCATCTTGACATTGCCTACACAGGGACAGAGACCCGACCCCTGCCCGATACGGTGAATATCTGTTTTTATCGTGTGCTGCAAGAAGCGCTGACCAATGTGGCTGCCCACGCCCAGGCTGATCGGGTCTGGGTCGAACTGCGCTGTGAGTCCGACCGCACTTGCCTGACTATCCGAGACCGTGGCCGGGGCTTTGACTGGCAGGCACAGGCTACCAGCAGACCCCAGGCTGGCATCGGTCTGCTGGGTATGCGGGAGCGGCTGGACTTGTTGGGTGGTTGGCTGGATATCGATTCTGTGCCGGGGCAGGGCACTTGCCTGACAGCCTGCCTGCCCCTGGAGGTGTTGTGATGATTCGAGTTGTGGTCGCCGACGATCATCATTTGGTGCGGGCTGGTATCCGGGCGCTGCTGGAAAAGGCAAGCGATATTGAAGTGGTGGGCGAGGCAAAGGATGGCCGGGAGGCTGTGGAACAGGTGGTTCGCTTGCAGCCGGACGTCCTGCTCATGGACATTGCCATGCCCCATTTGAACGGCGTCCAGGCCGCGGGCCAGATTCGCGGTTTGGCATTGCCGACCCAAATGGTTATTCTCTCGATGTATTCGGACGAAGTTCTGGTACGCCAGGCGATTTACAACGGCGCAAAAGGCTATTTGCTCAAAGGATCGATCACCGAGGAACTGTTGATGGCCGTGCGTGCGGCCAGTCGCGGCGCCACCTATCTTAGCCCGGTGGTTTCCGATGTGGTGTTGGCTGATAGGTGGAGTGACAGCAACGAGACGGAGACCAGCAACCCACTGAACCAGCTCACACCGCGCGAGTTGGAAGTGCTACAATTGATCGGCGAAGGCCACACCAACAATGCCATCGCCCTCGCCATGAATATCAGTGTAAAGACAGTGGAGCGCCATCGCACAAACCTGATGACAAAGCTGGATGTACACAATTTGGTAGAACTGATTCGCTTTTCCATCAAGCACGGCCTGATTCAACTGGACGAATAGCACCTCTTCCGAAAACAGCCACGAATGAATACAGATAAAGCGGATAAATCTGTAACCTCTGCGAAATCTGAGTTGCACCGTTCCTCCCCTCCGTTTCTCTCTTTCTTTCCCCCCTGACCTGTAGACTGAGGGGAAACCCCCACACGCAATTGGGGAATCCTCCCATTCGGCCTGATGGAACAACCCGATTGATATCACCACTGATCTGTGTGAATCTGGGTTGGCTCTGTCTGCCTGTAGGCAGGGTCAGCAACACTGTCTGCCATCTACTTCAAGCGAGAAACCTATGAACAACACAGCAACGATAAGGCAACCCCTATCAACCAGTTGGCGAATCTTTAGCAAGCGCCTTAACGCACCCTGGCACGAACCAGCACTTTACATCTACACGGCCATTGTGCTGGCCCACTGGGTGGAACATCTGGTGCAGGCGTATCAGATATTTGTTCTCAACTGGACACGCCCTGCCTCGTTGGGTGCGTTGGGTTTATGGGCGCCCAGCCTGGTCACATCGGAGATACTACACTTTAGCTACGCCGTCTTTATGCTGGCGGGGCTGATTATCCTGCGTCCTGGCTTCCAGGGCCGGTCTCGTTTCTGGTGGAACATTTCGCTGGGTATCCAAACCTGGCATTTCGTCGAACATTTTCTCCTGCAGGCTCAGGCGGCGGCCCATCAGAATCTGTTTAGCTCCCAAGTGCCTATGAGTATCTTCCAACTCTGGATTCCCCGTGTTGAATTGCATTTGATTTACAACGCGATTGTCTTTATCCCGATGGTGGTGGCTATGTACTTCCACCTCTACCCGCCCGTCGGGGAGCCCCATCTGCTCTGCAATTGCTCACGACGGCGCACACCTGCGGCGCCTGTCGCAGAATAGGCAGCTCGCGGGATTCGCGCCCGCCGACAGACTCGATATTACTAAATGACCGCGCTAGAAAAGAAGGACGAAAACGTGCGTGTGATAGATACAGGAGTATCCGTTTTCCATCTGCTCTGTCAGGGATGTCAGGTTATACAGCGTGGACTCGTGCCAACGATCTTTTTCCTGGCGTTGCTACTTGCCCTGGCTCGTCCTGTGTACGCCCACGGCGCAGACGGGACACAGGAAGTGGATGGAGTGCCGGTGGGTCCGTTCACGCTCACCGTCTGGAGCTTTCCGGGTACGCTCCGGGTGGGCGAAGTTCATCTCTCCGCTGCTGTGTTGCGACCGTCGGATGGTATGCCCGTTGTGAACTGTACGGTGATTTTCCAACTCTCACCCCTTGACGAAAAGGGCAAGATTCAGGATGGAGTGGGGTTGGTTGCTGAGGCTGGATCGGCGAATGCCACCACTGGTTTTATGCACGAAGCCTTTTTGAAACTGGAGATGTCCGGATCGTACCGGGTTGACGTGCGTGTGATAAACGCCAGCGGTGAACTCGACGGCGTAGCTACTTTTGATGTGATGGTTCGGAGAGTCTCTATTTTGTTCAAATGGCTGGTAATTGGACTTGGACTTCTTACAACAGCTACTGTCGTCTGGTTTATCTATGAAGGGCGGCTTGTCTGGGCGCATCGCAATCTGATCGGAAAGGAAATGGGGGTGGCATGAAGGCCGCCAAGTTTGGCTCCCGGAATCCGAGCGAAAAGGCAGCACGCCTGAACCGGGCGTGCTGCCTTTTCGCGTCTGCGGCAATGAAGATACGTCCGCAGGCAGGCGACGCATTCAATTTGCCGATTTGGGTGGCTCTTGCTACGATCCCCCTTTGAAGTTGACGCACATCTGGGCCTTTCAACTCACCAGCCGGAGCATCCCACTATGACTTCCCATACATCTGCCGACACAGGTTTCGATTCCGAACGTCTGGACCGCCTCTACGCATTCCTGGCCGACGCCGTGGATCGGGGCCTCCTTCCTGGCGCGGCTGTTCAGCTTTCCCGCCACGGAACGCAACTGGACGCCCGCTCGTTTGGCCGCTTCTCTCCCGCCGCGGACGCGCCCCCAATGCAGCCCGATTCCATCTTTCTCGTCGCCTCCATCACCAAGCCGGTAGTCGTCTCCGCGGTGATGCTCCTGGCCGAGCGGGGCCATCTGCTCTTGGACGAACCCGTGTCTGAATACGTGCCCGAATTCAGCGTCAATGGCAAAGAGGCCATCAGCCTGCGTCACCTGATGACCCACACTTCCGGTCTGCCCGATATGCTGCCGGAGAATCAGACCCTGCGGGAAGCGCACGCTCCGATGGAAGAGTTTATCCGCCGCATCTGCGTGCTGACACCCGATTTCCCCGCGGGGACGGGCATCCAATACCAGAGCGCGGGCATCGCCATTCTGGGCGAAATTATACAGCGGGTGAGCGGGCTATCTCTGCGGGACTTTCTGCGCCAGGAGATTTTCGATCCGCTGGGGATGCACGACACCGCGCTGGGGATGGCCGGTCTGCCCAGCGAGCGCCTGTCTCTGGTGAATGTTCCGACCGAGCAGGCGGGGACGGACTGGGGCTGGAACAGCGACTATTGGCGGAATTTGGGCGCGGCCTGGGGCGGGATGTTCTCGACAGCGGGTGACTTGACCCGCTATTTGCGGGCAATTCTCAATGGCGGTGAATTGGACGGGGTACGTGTGTTCAGTCGGGCGACGGTGGCGGCGATGCTGCGGGATCAGACAACGCCGGTGCCTGCAATTCCTGTCGAACAGAAAGCGGCCCACGGCTGGGGATTGGGTTGGCGGCTGGCTCCGGCCACGGGCTGGCGCTATTTCGGGGATTTACTGACACCGGGCAGCTTCGGTCACGGCGGTGCAACGGGGACAGTTTTCTGGGCCGACCCGGCGCGGGAACTGACGTTTGTCCTGCTCACCACCCAACCGGCTATGTGGAGCGAACCGCTGTTGGGGCGCGCCTCGAATCTGGCGTCGGCCTCTGTTCTATAGTTTGACCCCTATCCCACCCAGAATGCCTTCTCCAGATCGGTGAAGTCGCTGGCCGGGCCGTCGAATTTGTTGCGCCCCAGTTCCAGCACATAGACGTAATCGGCGATCTTCAGGGCCGCTCGAATTTCCTGATCGACCAGCAGAATCGTCAAATTTTCTTTATCGCGCAAGTCCACAAGCATCTGATAGACCTCTTCCGAGAGCAGCTTGGCCAGGCCCGCGGTCGGCTCGTCCACCAGAATCACCTTTGGGTTCGTCATCAGCGTGCGTCCGATCTCCACCATCCGCTGCATCCCGCCGGACAACTCACCCGCGTTGGACTTGCGCCGGGCTTTGAGCGCGGGAAAGCGGGCGTAGTTTTCCTCCAATTTGGCGTCGATCCGGGCACGGTCGCTGCGATAGGTCCACGCGCCCAACTCCAGATTCTCCTCCACCGACATCCAGCGAAAGACGCCGGGCTGCTGGGGAATATAGGCGATGCCCATATTGATGCGCTCGTGGGTGGGCACGCCAATCAGCGACTGGCCGTCCAGCAGAATCTGCCCGTCGTTGGGGCGCAGAAAACCGTAGATGGCCTTGAGAAGGGTCGATTTTCCCACGCCGTTCGCGCCCAGCACCGTTGTGATGGTTCCTTCCCGCGCGGTCAGGTCAACGCCTTGCAGGATATTCAGGTCGCGATAGTAGCCGACATAGAGATCGTTAATTTCGAGCATTTCCGTTGCTCCGCTGGGATAGGATGAAAACGAACGCTACTCCATTCGTTGCGCCATTCGTGTGGGCAGAGGGGTGTCTTCTGCTTCCGGCTCGTCCTCGCCCAAATAGGCCTTTTTGACCGCCGGGTCCTGGCGCACAATCGCCGGGTCGCCATCCGCAATCAGATCGCCATAGTTGAGTACCAGCAGCCGCTTGCTGAGAGTGAAAATCGTATCCATATCGTGACTGATGATAATGAACGCTTTGCCCTGGGCGTTGACTTCGGTGATGTAGCGATAAATGATCTCCATCAGCTTCGGGTGGACACCCGCGAATGGCTCGTCCAGAATAATAATGTCCGGGTCGAGCATCAACAGGCGGCCCAGTTCCAGAAGCTTCTGCTGGCCGCCGGACAAGGCACGGGCGTATTCGTTGCGCAGGTGAGAAATCGTCAGAAAGTCCAGGACGCCGGCTGCCTTTTCCTCGAACTCTTTGCGGCGTGCGGTCATATTCAGGGCCATCGCCGGGACCAGCAAATTCTCCATTACCGTCATACGGCGGAAAGCGCGGGTGACCTGGAATGTGCGCCCCAGCCCGGCGCGAGCCACCCGATAGGGCGGCAGAATATCGATGCGCTGCCCGTTGATGTAGACAGTGCCAGACGAGGGCTTCAGCGCGCCGTCCAGAATGTTGGTCAGCGTCGTCTTGCCCGCGCCGTTAGGACCGATCAGCCCGATCAGTTCCGGCCCCTCGACGCTAAATGTCACGTCCTTCAGGACTTGCAGACCGCCAAAGTTTTTGTGCAGATGGTTGACATCGAGTTTGAGCATTTGACTCTTCCGGGTTGCAAAAGGCGTACAGGAAATCAGGCGCAGGAATCAGGCGGCGGTGTCGGTTTCGCCAGCATCTTCAACAATAGCGACAGGCTGCTGCCGGATAGAAACAGTCTCTTTTTGCACCTGACTCCGGGTCAGCCGGTCGAATATCGGCGCAATCAGCCCGTTGCGCTGGAAACGCAGGGTCACCATCAAGAGCAGGCCAAAGAAGACCAGCCGCCAGATGGACATATCGATGGTGAAAGGGCCGATATCAAAACTGGTACGCAGGAGTTCGAGCATAAACTGGATGATAATTGCGCCGATGGCCGCGGCATAGATATTTTCCAGCCCGCCGATCACCGCCATTGAAATCACCAGACTCATCTGCAAAATGATGAGAATGTTGGGTGTGATGATGCCGATGTAGTGGGCCTGCACCGCGCCAGCGGCCGCGGCCAGGGTACTCGTCACCACAAAGATCAGCACTTTGTAGCGCACGATATTTACGCCCAGCGCTGCGGCGGCTTCTTCGTCCTCGCGGATGGCGCGCACAAAGAGGCCAAATCGGGAACCGGTCAGCCAAGCCATCAGAACAATCGAGAAGATCAGTAAAAAGAGCATCACATAATAGGGCGGGATTTTGCTGGCCGCGTTGTATGTCTGGCCCAGAAACGAGACGCCGCGGGGAAAGAGGGAGACCATTTCCAGCCCGCTCTGCCCTTCGGTGATGGGGATTTCTGCGCTGATGGCCGCGCGCAGAATCTCCGAGAAGCCGATTGTGAAGAGGGCCAGATAGGTGCTGCGCAGACGCAACACGAGTCCACCGACCAGCAGGCCAAAGACCGCACCCATCACCACGCCCAGCAGAATCCCGGCCCAGACCGGCGGCGTGACGATCAGACTGCCCTGGGGCATGACAGTCGTCTTGGCCAGGTCGAGACAGGTGTCCCGGATTGTGCCCACATCCCGCGGTTTGAGGATGACCAGCCACCACTTGCCAAAGAGGGGGAAGTCGTTGCATAGCTCGGTGGGCGCGGTGGTGAAGCGCACGAACTTGCCGATTAGCCCGGATGTGTAGCCGCCGATCGCCATAAAGGCCATGTGACCGAAGGAAAACTGACCGCCATATCCGGCCAGCAGTGACCAACTGGAAGCCAGGATCGCGTAGAAGAAGGCGGTGATCGCCAGGTGCATAATGTATGGGGAGACAGTGACAGCCAGCGGGGCGATAAGAGAGAAGAGGACGACACCCGCACCCAGAATCCAGCCAACAGAGCGTCGGCTCATAACTCCCTCCCAAACAGACCGGTGGGTTTGAGTAGCAGCACAAGCGTAAGAATAATCATCCCGTAGGCGGGAATATAGGCCGCGGCCCGTGTCGTGTCCGGTATACAGCCCGTACCAGCCGCTTCCACCAGCCCCACAATCAGCCCGCCCAGAAAAGCGCCGGGCAGCGAACCCATACCGCCCAGCACAATAATCACAAACGAGCGGGCCGCGGCGGGGATGCCCACCTGGGGCAGCCAGGAAAAGACCTGCACCAGTGATGCGCCGGAAAGACCGGCCAGCATTGCACCCATGCCAAAGGCGAGGGTGTTCATCGAGTCCGGGTTGATGCCTGTCACAGCAGCCGCTTGCCTGTCCTGGCTGACCGCACGCAATGCCTTGCCCAGCCACGTGCGGTAGAGAAACCACATCAGCGCACCGAGCATCAGAATGGCGAGCAGGGCTGCGGTGAAGCGGGGGTTGGGGATGGAAATCAGTCCAAAGAGATTGAGATTGCCCGGCGTCATTGTGAGGATCGCGCCGCTGTCTGCGGGTAGCTCGACTCGGGGAAAGTCAAAAAAGCGCTGGGACTTGACCGGATTGGCCCCGACCAGCGCTTGGGTGAGGTATTGCAGGAAGAAGGCCAGACCGAAAGTGACGAGAATGGCATATTCTCCTGGCCGTTCCACATCGCCGCTGTTCATCACCCGCAGAAAGATGCGCTCGAAGAGGACGCCGATGACGAATGTCACCACACAGGCGGCCAACAGCAGGAGCAGCGGCGGCACAAGATAGTTGACGAATCCCAGCACCCCGCCCGTATTCTCGGCCAGTGCTTCGGTGCTTTGGGTAAAGGCTTTGAAGAAGGGCGTGGCTCCCAGATAGTAGACGACCATTCCGCCCACCATATAAAACTCGCCGTGGGCAAAACTGACCACACCCAAAATCGAGAAAATCAGCGTCAACCCTAAGGCCATCAGCCCATAGATAATGCCGATGACAATGCCGTTTGTCAATTGGGAGACGACAAATCCACCGTTGACCACACACAGATTGTTTGGATCGGAGATAGCAAAGCCCGCCACCAAAATACCCAAAATCATAATGCCCGAGAAGACAAGCATTCGGGTGCGCAGGATGGGCGTTTTCCACCACAGGGGGATCAGGCCGACTGGGCCTAGCGCCGCGCCAATCACCGCGCCGCCCAGACCGGCCTGGGATATGTCCAGGTCTTTGCGGGCGTAGATGCGCGGCGTGACGATACCGCCGAGTGTCCCCCAGGCGATGAGCCAGATAACGGCCCACAGAAGAACTGCGCTCTGTTCCATTAGCGATCCTTACCTGTTGTCACTCGCCGATTTCGCCAATTTCACGTAGTCGATTCCACGTAGAATCGCGGGTGGAATCGGGGCGCTGAATGGTGCGAGTTTTGTGTGGTGTAGCCGTCCGCCAGTTCTCGAAGCAGAGCAATCGGGACGGCCTGATGTGGAGGGGCAAGAAGACCAGTCGAGGGGATGCAGGCTATCTGCCTGCATCCCCTCGACTGGTTATAGCTGCTTAGCCAACAGGCTCTGGCGGCTATTGACCAACAATCACGGGATCGCCGGTCTGGTAGATCACCGGGAAGACGACTGTGGAAATGGAGGAATCTTCGCCCTCTTCCTGATACTGTACGATTGTAATGGCCGGGTCGGGGAACTGATGCCACCATTTGGGATCAAGGCCCGCTGTCTCCGGCGTGTTGCTGCTATTGATGGGGAATGTAATCGTCCCCAGCGCGCCTTCGTAGGAGATATTCTCCAGGGCCGCAATGATGGCTGCGGGGTCAGTGCTGCCCGCTTCCTCGATGGCCTGGGCCAGAATCATAATCGAATCGTAGGCTTCCAGCGCGTAGGATTCGGCGACCTGTTTGCCCGTCACTTCAGTGTATTTGGCGATAAAGGCTGTGGCAACGTCGTTGTAAAGCGCTGTGGGCAAACCGACGCGCCGCACAAAGCAATATTTCCCGTCAGGGACATTGGTCCAGAAAGCATTGCTTTCCAGAGAGACCTGATTGCACATGAACGGCACGTCCTGGGGGCCAATGCCCGCGTCCGCCGCTTGCTGGGTGAAGTTGTAGGATGCTTCGCCTGTTGCCAGAGCCATAATCATATCCGGCTCTTCCGCTTTGATGCGTTCGACAATACCGGCGAAGTCCTGGGTTCCGATGTCCACGCCAAAGGTGACGGCGGTGATGCCCATTTCGGCGAGCAGTTCTGTCGTCACTTCCGCAGCCGGGATGCCGTAGTCTGTATTTTCGGTCAGAATTACGACCTTTTCGATCTTTGTGCCTGCCTCATCCCGCAGCCATTGGACAAATTTCACGTCCACGGCAGAGACTTCTGAATTCAGAGGTGCAATGCGGAAGATTTCGGGGTACTGGACGCTGGTGATGGTGTCGTTCCAAGTCTCGGCAAAGACGACAGGAATGCCATTCTCGTGGGCCACTTCCTTGGCCGCTACACCGACAGAGCTGTGATACCCGCCGCCGATAGCCACGACTTTGTCCGAATTGATCAGGCGTTCCATCACACCGGTGCCCCGTTCGGGCAAGCCTTCGGTGTCCACAATGAACAGCTCAACCGGACGGCCCAAAATGCCACCGGCTGCGTTCAGTTGATCCACGGCAATGTTCATAGCATCACGCATGGCCTCGCCACCAACGACCGCGCCCGGCGCAGAGAGAGGGGCCAGGCCGCCGAGTCGGATCGGTTCCGTTGAGGCTGGCTCTGCGGCGGGTTCTGCGGCGGGTGCTTCAGTCGGGGCTGCTTCCTGGGCGGCTGGTGCTGGGCTACCCACTTCCTCGGCCTGGGGCGCGCACGCAGCCAAGGCCATGACCAGCGCGGTAATCAGCGCGAGTAACAATAACAATCGACGGGATCGCAACATTTGCTTCCTCCTAGGAAACGGTGAATTGGAATGTGTTGACCACAAATATACAGAAAATTTGCAGGTAGAAAACAGGTATGACGAGAGGGGGACGTGCAGGTGACGGGTTTAATTCTCGATTGTAGGCTGGAAGCAGAGTGACTTTACACCTTTGTAGATGAAATGTCAAACGCAAATTACTCTTACTCCTCGCTCTCACCGTTCATTTTATCCAACAGTCTTTGTAATGTATCAGGCAAAGGCGCGACAAACTCCCGCGCGTCACCACCCGACGGCAGATACAGACGCAGTTTGTGGGCGTGGAGAAAGTGACGGCCCAGGGCGATCCGTTGGCGTGTGTAGCCGTAGAGGGTGTCGCCGACAACCGGGTGCTTCATCCAGGCGCAGTGGACCCGAATCTGGTGGGTGCGCCCGGTGAGGAGGTTGGCCCGGATGAGGGAAAAGTGGGCGGAGAGACCGCTGACCAGCCGGGTGTAGTAAATGCCAATCGTCTCGTATTCGGTGATGGCCTCCCGGCCCGCGCTCTTGCCGGTCTGGGCGTCGATAGGCAATACTGCCTGCCGTTTGCGTTGCACCGAGTGACGACCAATCGGCGCGCTGATGCGGCCCTTCGGCGGCTCGATGCGTCCTTCCAGCAAGGCCAAATACTCCTTCTCGACCGTGCGCGCGGCAAACTGGCGTTGCAAAAAGTGGTGGGTGGCGTCGTTCTTAGCGACGACAATCAGCCCGGAGGTCTCTTTGTCCAGGCGATGAACGATGCCGGGACGCTTTTCGCCGCCGACACCAACAATTTCTGGGCAGTGGTGAAGAATGGCGTTGACAAGCGTGCCATCCCTGTGCCCCGGCGCGGGATGCACGACCAGCCCGGCGGGTTTGTCTATCACCAGCAGGTCGTCGTCTTCATAGACAATCGAAAGGGGGATGTTCTCGGCCTGGATTGCTGTCTCGACGGGGGCGGGAATATGCACAATCACCGACTGCCCCGGCTCGATTTTCAGGCTGGCTTTGGCGATTCGTCCATCCACCAACACCAATCCGTCGGCAATCCAGCGCTGGATCGCGCTGCGGCTGTGTTGGGAGAGATTCTCGGCCAGCCAACGGTCCAGCCGTTCGTTGGGTGCGGGTGTGGGTACATCCATTTGTAAGGGGTTTGTCATATTAATCTTCTGTGGATTCAGCCGATCCACCTGCTAATTGGGCGGCTTTTTCCTGCCGGGCCGCCTGAATATCCTGCCACAATATCACAATTGCCAATCCGATCACGCCGCCTACCACTGCACTGTCGGCCACGTTCCAGTTGGGAATATAGTAAACGCCGGGAATGCCGGTCACGATAAAATCGGTGACAAAGCCCTGCTCCATACGGTCGATAACATTGCCAATCGCCCCGCCCATTTCCAGTCCCAGAAGCAGGCGCACAAAATTCTCGTTGAGGGGGAGATGGCGGATCGCATAGTAGAGGATGCCCGCCGAGACGACGAAAGCAATAATCGTAAAAAAGATGCGCCCGCCCTGGAAAATGCCAAAGGCCGCCCCGTAATTGTTAACGTGCTGAAAGCTCAGGTAGCCTTCCAGCGCCGGGATCGGCGTTGTCGAGCTATGGAGGGGCATAGCCGCCCGGATCAGCTCTTTTGTCCAGCGGTCCAGCCCAATTACCACCCCGGCTGTCACCAACACAATCCATAGCCGTTGGGCCAGGTTGCCCTCACTCAATTTCTCCGACATTCTCCTGCTCCTCGTTGTGCTATTTAAACCACGAAGGCACGAAGCCACAAAGAAAATCTACACAGACTTTTCTCCTTTGTGACTTCGTGGTTTTTTTCCTGCTGAAGTCACGTATGGCTATTGTATCGCACCTGACCGGAAATGGTGAATTGCAACAGATGTGCTATACTGCTTCGGTTGTCAGCCGCTTCATCCGCTTCAGTCGCTTGTGAATGTGCGGCGACAATTGCCTCTGATCACTGCTACTTCCCGAAGGAGACGGAGATGGCCCGCGAAATAACAATTGCCCTGGTGCAGATGGCCCCAGCCCTGGCAAACCCCGAAGAAAATCTGCGCAAGATGGGCGATTTTGTTGAACGCATTTGCAGCGAACAGCCCACGGACCTAATCGTCTTCCCGGAGCTTTCCTACACCGGCACAGAGTTGGGTCTGCGCGCCACAGATTTGGCCGAACGGGTGCCCGGTCACGCCACCAACTATTTGGCAAAACGGGCCAACGATTATAATGTCCACGTCGTCTTTGGGCTGGTCATCAAGGAGAAGGTGGAAAGCATCCTCTACAACGGCGTGGCCTGCCTGGGACCGGAGGGGGACATTTTGGCCTCCTACCGCAAAGTCCATTTGCTGGGCGAGGAGCGCCAGGTCTACCGGGGGGGCTTTCGTTTCTTCAATGTGGACGCAGAATGGGGTCGTTTTGGCCTGATGATCGGCTCCGATCTTATCTTCCCCGAAGCAGCCCGCAGCCTGAATCTGGAAGGGGCCGAATTGGTCGTGTTGAGCGCCAACTGGGAGGCGAACCATCAGGAGCAGTGGCGGGCACACATAATCAGCCGGGCCGCGGAGAACGCCTGTTTTGTGGCCGCGGCCAACCGGGTGGGCGAAGAGCCGACAATGCACTTTGCCGGGGATAGTATGCTGGTGGGGCCGTCGGGCGAGGTCTACACTGTGCTGGAAGACCCGATTGAGGGCTATGCCGTGGCGACGATTGACCTGGAACGGGTGCGGGAAGTGCGGGAAGAACGCCAGATTATCCAGTTCCGCGAGCCAACCGCCTACCGCTCCATCGTCAAGAAGTATTAGCCCATGACTGAAACGATGCAGACGGCGCAAGAAGCGCAGGCGGCGCGGGTTCTTTTTCAGCCCCTGACCAGCGGTGGCTGGCAAAACCATCCAGAGATGATCGACTACCGGGCCGAGTGGTTGAGCAGCCTGCTTGTCGAGCGGGCCACTTGGAGCGATGACTCTTTCCCCCGTTCGTTTGGCGCGGCGCAGATTGCCGGTCCGGGTTTTGTCTGGTTTCGCTTCTGGCTGCCTGAGCAGGACCAGGTGGTTGAGAAGTATTTCGATGCATCCGGTGTTTCGGTAGGGGTTTATATTCCCGTCACTGAGAAATTGGAGCGGCGGGGCGAAATGTGGCGCACGATTGAACTGGTATTGGCGCTCTGGATGCAGCCCGATGGCCGGGTTTCTGTGCTGCGGGAAGATGACTTTGACGAGGCAGTCGAGCGGGAGATTCTGACACCCGTGGCCGCTGAACAGGCCGAGCGTCGCATCCGGGAGCTAACCACCGCCATCGCCGCCGAGCAGTTCCCGCCACCGCTTGTGCGCAATTTTGAGATGAATTCGGAAGTTGCGCCGCCCATTCACGATTAAGATGGCTTTGGACTGATTTCAAAAACCAATTCTGATCGGAAAAAGCAGACGTCAAACTCCAGAAAGAAATTGACCTGTCCCAGCAAAATTGGTACGTGTGGTGCTTGTGTCCAGGCGAATGCCAGACGTACAGGTGGAAATGAGCCAACGGAAGCAGACAGAAGTAGCACCCGTGCTGGATATTGGGCCAAATTCCCTGTCAATTGAAGTACATTTGATTGTTCTTCCCAGTTCGCACCCAATTCGATTCCAATGTTATAGGGCAGGACATTTACCATAGCGCCAGTATCAAGCAGCCCATGCAAATGCACAGAATGTTCGCCGTTTCGCAAAGTTAGAGGTAGCATTGGACGGAACCCTGCGTCTCCAAGGGCATCGTCTGCTGTTCCAAATGAATAGCGCAGACTACGCTCCATAGGGACTTCCTTTTTCTTCGGCCAAAGCATTGAGCATCACCGTCGCTGCGTCGAAAGCTTCGTAGGGAGACCAAATAGAATACGAAAGTTCTGGCTGGATCAACTGAGCTTCTTCTTGGGCCAGTTCGGAGACGAGAAATTGGATAATATATAACTTCTCAAACCGTCTCAGCTCTTGTAGTCGAGGCATTAAATCGAGCAGTTCGGTAGGCATTCATCACTCCTTATTTACGAAATTCGGGCTTTGTGTCTCTTGTGATTATACTATCGAATTCGTCTCGTATGGAATCGCAGCGTAACTCACCAGCCGCCAATCCCAACTCCCCAACCCCCAAACTCCTATGATCGCAATCCTCGACTACGGCGTGGGCAATCTGCGCAGCGTCTATCACTCCTTCGAAGTTGTGGCCGCACCCCTGGGCATTCAGGTGGATGTGGTGGACAAACCCACCGACCTTACCCGCTGGCAGGCGATTGTCCTGCCCGGTCAGGGCGCGTTTGGCGATAGCGTTGACAATTTGCGTAGCCAGGGATTCGTCGAACCACTCCTGGAAAGTGTGGACGCTGGCCTGCCCCTGCTGGGCATCTGTGTGGGAATGCAAATGCTCTTTGACGAGAGTGAAGAGATGGGCCAGCACGAGGGGCTGCATCTGATCCCCGGACGGGTGCGCCGCTTCCCCGCGGCCATGCCCGACCCCTCCCGTCCCGGCCATCTGCTGCGTGTCCCCCAAATCGGCTGGAACCAACTCCATCGCCGCCAGGACGACCGGCTGTTGGACGGCGTGACCGACGGCACATACGCCTATTTTGCCCACAGCTACTACTGCGACGCGTCGGACCCATCGGTGGTTCTCGCCGTCACCGACTACGGCATCGACTACCCGTCGATTGTCCGCTACCGCAACGCCTGGGGCATCCAGCCCCATCCAGAAAAAAGCCATACCGTCGGATTGCACATTCTTGGCAATTTCATGAAAATGGTAATAGAGGGAGCGGCGACTGGGGATTGGGGATTGGCGAACAGTGCGCCTGATTCCCAGTCGCCAATCCCCAATCCCTGATCTTCAATGTTATTTCTCGTCACCCACGCCCACACCCAACAGAAGAAAGAGGCGGATGCTACCCGCTGGGATTTGTCCGACGGGGGCCGTGCGCAGGCGGAAGCGTTGGCGCGCCTGCCCTTTTGGGATGGGG
>Ga0335396_10000980_pt1 | contig 38217 bp, 49 predicted proteins | sample FRY02_FD_205743 | JGI IMG/M metagenome (GOLD analysis project Ga0335396, IMG submission 205743) | Freshwater microbial communities from Lake Fryxell liftoff mats and glacier meltwater in Antarctica - FRY-02 (spades assembly) (version 2) | ecosystem: Environmental > Aquatic > Freshwater > Ice >... | reverse complement strand
GGCGGCAGATGTGGTAATCTTCTTCATGGCGTTGCTCTCCTTCGTTGGATTCGACACCCCGAGCCTAACAGGCTCAAGGCGAGCAACGCCTACTTCACAATTTCAACAGCGACCGGGACATCCCCGGCGAGAGCGCGGTATCCCCATCTCCATTGTCTCGGAGGACCATTGGTGCAATCACCTCTGATCACGGTCGTCGCTTTAGTCGCATTCTTCTCGGCTCCGGTAGCAGCTCAAGTCCCCGTCACCGACGGTGATACTCTCAAGCTCGACGGCACTACCTACCGGCTTTGGGGTATCGACGCGCCGGAGACCAAGCAGGACTGCCCCGATGGCTGGCCCGCCGGTCGGCTGGCGACGACCATGCTCCAGACGCTCATAAAGGGGCGAACAATCGTTTGCGAGGCAAAGGACACCGACCAATACGGGCGCACTGTCGCCATCTGCCGTGCTGGAGGCGAGGATCTTGGCGCTCTCATGGTGCGCGCCGGGATGGCCTGGGCGTTCGTGCGGTATAGCCGGGACTATGTCGACCAAGAGGCTCGGGCGAAGTCCCAGGGGCTAGGAGTGCATGCACATGGCTGTGCGCCAGCTTGGGAGTGGCGAGCACAGGAGCGGCAGAGACGGTAGGACTGGCAGGCCTCTTCCCGGGTGGGCGGTCGTGCGGCCGCCAAGAGAACACTTGGTAAAGGGTATGTCTGCAGATAACCTTCAGTTTGCGGTTGTTGTGCCGCTTGGGGGCTGGGACATGGGAGGGCTGGCAGATTGGGCTAGGAGCAAGTTTGGCGGCGATATGGTTCCGCAACCCGTAAAGGGGTTGATGGAGCCGATCGATGCCGATGCTCTGGCGAACGAACTCTCGTTGGCGGCGAGGGGTAACGAAGCCGGTGCGCGGGAGTCGCCCCCGAGCGACGCAACCTCGCTCGACATCGTGGAGCAGGAGATCAACGGCCGCTTGAATGCAGAGTGGACACTGCAACGCGGCCATTTGATTTCAATGCTTCGGGCATACCGTGATCGGCTGGCTGAACTCAATGCAGCCAAGGTCATTGGCGGCTTGCGCCTGTCCGCAAAGGAAGCAGGTACCAAATTTGCTTCGGCATGGCAGGAAGTCAGAGGCGATCTGGCGCGGCTGCGCAACGCCTACGTCGAGGCGAGCAACGAATTGTCAGCCTTCAGGATTGCCCACAATCTTGCAAGACCAGCGCGGGACCCAGGCGGCACATGGGCGAACATCGGTTTGCTGTTCATCGTCATTGCGCTCGAGTCGGTTCTTAACGGTGTCTTTTTCGCCAAAGGCAGCGAAACCGGACTCATCGGCGGCGTTGGCGTTGCTATCGGCATCTCGCTCGTTAACGTGCTGATCTGTTTTTTCCTTGGATGGGGGCCGGCACGCTACGTCCATTGGCGGAACTGGCTAGTGCGCATCGGCGCCTTGCTTCTGTGCGCCGGTGGTTTGGTCGGTGTCGCGCTCCTCCATTTCTTCGCGGCACACTTCCGCGACGCCACCGCTGCGGTTGGCGAAAAGCAGGCCTACGCCACCGCCGTCGACAAGCTCTGGCACGCCCCGTTCGGCTTCACCGACGTGACGTCCTGGTATTTGTTCGCGCTGGGTCTCGCGTTCGGTGTGATTGCCTTCTGGAAGGGCTACCGACTTGACGACCCCTATCCTCGCTATGGCGCGACCTACCGGCGGGAACACGATGCTTATGAGAGCTACGCGGAAAAGCACGATGAATTCTTCGATGAACTGAAGGAGATCCGCGACAAGACGATCGGCGAGTTCAGCACGGGTCTTGCCAATATTCCCGAGTATGTGGCGAAGAGCGACCAGGTGCGCGCAGCGCGAATCTCGCTGATAGAGGAATTCAAGGCGTATGAGCACAACCTGGAACACACCGGTAATCGGCTGCTCACCATCTATCGGGAGGCCTGCCGGCAGCGGCGGTCAACCCCGACACCCAAGTACTTTTCGACGGCCTGGGCGCTGTCGGCCAGCGCGACGACAGGCCCCGAGATTGCCATGCTGGTCGCCGAGGTGCCTGACACGATCGTCGGAGACGTGAAGGCATCCCTAGACGAACTTGATCTTTTGTCCAGGCAGGTCCTGAAGGGCTACGACGACCTGGTCGCCGCCACGGAACATCCAACCGACATGAAGTGAGAGTGCGGCGATGGCAAGGAGACGGCGCGCATCCGACCGGGGCGACAAGGCGAAAGGGCTACTGTTCGGCTTCCTCGGTCTGCTGCTGATTCTCGCCTTGGGCGGAGGCGCCTATTGGGTGTCGAAGACAAAGGTGCAACTTGATGCCAATACAAATTGCCCGGTGTCCGGCCCGACCGCCATCCACGCCATCCTGATTGATCGCAGTGATCCGATAACGCCCCTGCAGGGACAACAAATCCGGCAGGTTGTCGACGGCTACATCGCCAATGCCCGCATCGGCGAACGATTCGATCTCTATATAGCCTCTGGGGACGCTGTGAACGTCTTGGCGCCGATCACCAGCGTCTGCAGTCCCGGCCGAGGCGATCAGGCCAGCGAGCTTTATCAGAATCCTGGAATGATCCAGCGCCAGTTCGACGAGAAGTTCGTTGCTGTCTTGCGAGAGAACCTGACTCGGCTGCTCGCATCGTCCACGGCCGAATCGTCACCCATTCTGGAAAGCATTCGTGCGGCAGCGGTCGGCTCTTTCGGCGCTGTCGAGGCCGGTAAAATCCCGCTGCAGATGACGGTAGTCTCCGACTTCGTACAGCACAGCCCGGGCAATTCGCATATCCGGGGCGAGGCTAACTTCGACGATCTAGCCAAGCGGCCAGCATGGCGTCAGTTGCAGGCTAACCTGAAGGGGGCGACCGTCAATGCGCTGTATCTCACGCGCGCATCGGCCGTCCGCAACGGCCAGCCGATTCAGAATCGCGGCCATCAGCTTTTCTGGGAGAAAGCGATCCAGAGCAGCGGCGGAGACATTCGCTTCACGCTGCTTTGACGCAGGACAATGGGGGCGAGTGTGGGAAATGTTGGAGAGGTCTCAGCCTCCGCCGATACCGTGAGTAGGAAGGCCGGCGACATCGCCGCATCTGCAGCCCGGCCGGCATCGAAGCAGGTCATGGCGACGCTGCGGCACGCCGAGCAGCCCGAGCGGCCGTTCCTGCCGCGTCTCAAGATGTTTTCGGACATGCCCGATCGCGGCCTGTTCGTGATCTTCATCGCCATTGGCTTCGTGCTCATCGTCGGCGTGAAGACGTACATCTGGAGGATGGGGATCGCCGAGCACCGTACGCTCGAAATTACCGTGCTTACGGCAATCCTGATGATTGCCTACGGCGTGCTGGCATACCGGGTGCCGGACGTGCGCATGCGGCCGGACCGTCTCGGTGACAATTTCTACTACATGGGCTTCATCTTCACTTTGGCCAGCATGTCGGCCGCCCTGGTGCAGCTTCAAAGTGGCGACGAGGTCGGTGCATTGATCAGCAGCTTCGGCATCGCACTCGCCTCAACCATTCTTGGGATCGCGGGGCGCGTGTTCTTCGTGCAGATGCGCACCGAGGTAGAGGACATCGAAGAGCGCGTGCGCCAAGACCTTCTCGCCGCTGCAAACGAGCTGAAGGGCCAACTTGGGGCCGCAACTAGAGATCTGGATAGTTTCCGCACCGGCATCCAGCAGGCAATCCACGAGCGATTCGAAGAAACAGCCACGTCGTTCAGTGAGGTTCTTTCCGCTCAGATCGAACGGCTCCGCGAGGCTGTCGAACGCACGATCCTCGCGACGCAGGAGGCTTTCCGCGAGCATGAGGCTGCGGCTGCGCGTCTTGTTTCAGTCGGCATATCGGTCACCGAGGCCAGCAACCGGCTGGCGACGCGGCTTGATGCGGTCAGCGTTCCATCCGATGTGCTAGATCGGCAACTAGCTGTTGTCGCCGACAGGGTCGGAAGTGTCGTGACCAACTTCGAACAGGCGGCCGAAGCGGAAAGAGGGCGATACATTGAGCTGAGCGAGGGCGCCGCGCAGTTGCGGCGTGTTGTGACGCAGATTGCCACGCAACTTGCAAAGCTGCAGGAAGTGTCTCGTGGACTTGGCGAGGCTGTCGAGCCCGCCCAGAAGCTCAACGACCGCGTCACCACCACGAGCAAGTCTTTGGAATCGGTGCGCGGCGCCGTTGTCGGTCTCGTGCAATCCATTGGCGAGGTACAGGCCGCGGCCGGCAGCATGGCCGATGCAGCAACAGCGCACGGCCAAGCACTGACCGCCGCGTCGCGCATTCAAGGTGAGGCGGCTACTGCTGCCGCGCGGGATGCCGACGCCGCGCGCGTCTCCGTCCAGGAAGACCTGGCGGCTTCACGCGCCGCCGTTGTGGAAGTGCAAAAGGCCCTGACGGAGATGGTCCAGGCCATCACTGTCGGCCTCGGTCCGGCAAGACAGTAGTCCCTGGGGAATCCACCGATGCGACTGGCAAGCGATCAGAGAGAACACAGGCGAGGGTTGGTGTTGGGCCTCACGATGGCCGAGGTCTTACTCCTGCTGTTGTTCCTGCTTCTGCTAGCGCTCGCGTCACGTCTTGCCTTGCAAGCCAAGAAGCTCGAAAGCACCCAGGCCGTGGTTAGGACTCTCGAACCGCTGCTGAATTCGTTGACCGCCGGCGGCGAGCTTACACCCCAGCAAGTTCAGGACCTTGCTCGGGACCTCGCTGATGCGGCCCGCCTCCGCCGGGAAAACGGCAGGCTGCAGTCACAGCTCGCCGACGCGTCGAAGCGCGTTGACGAACTCGCGCGTCTCGAAGCACGAGCCAATCAGATCAACCCCAATGACCCACCTGCGACAACCCTTCGCAAGGGGCTTGAGCGCATGACCCCGCAGTTTGAAAGCACACTGGCGGAACTGCGCCGGCGGTCGCAGACTCAAGAGGAGATGGAGCGCGAGGCACGCCGCATAAGCCCGAACGCACCGCCCGAGGTGACGATCGCCTCTGCGCTCAGGCAGGCCCGACCAGGCACCGGCGATGACGAAAAGCTTGGCGGTCAGATCAGAGAGCGCGTCGCCGTCCTGCGCGACACAGAGGAGCGGTTAAACAGAGATTTGAGAAACACCTTGGGCGGGCAGCTCGACACTTTGAAGGCAGAGCTCGATCCGAAATCGCTCACGCTTCGCTTCAACCGGCCCGATCTGCTTTTCGAGCAAGGAAAGGCGGCTCTTCGGCCTGGCTTTGAGCGGATCTTGAATCAACTCTTCCCAGAGTACCTGCGCATCCTCTACCGCTTTAAGGACGACATCGAAGAGGTAAGAATCGAGGGTCATACGTCGTCGGAGTGGGGCGCCCAGGTCGGCCTGCCCGCATACTTCCCCAACATGGCGCTGAGCCAAGAGCGCACGCGCGCTGTCTTGGAGTACGGACTTACGAAGACAGACCTACCACCGGAAATCGTCGAATGGGGACGCAAGAGCATCACGGCCAATGGCTTGTCATCCAGCCGGCCGCGCGCGACGGCGGAAGGTACCGAGGATTCGGACGCGTCCCGAAGAGTTGAGTTCAGGGTACTGATGAAAGCGAAGGAGCAACTTCTGCAAATCGTCGAACCCGGGAAGCGGTGAAACGCCCGGGTCGTCGAGCTATCGACTCCCGAACAGCAGTCGGGTCCACTGCATGAACCGACTGCCGCGGTCTGAGCTCGCTGTAGTTGTCGGTGCCGCTGGCATCGCCCGTGGGGCGGGCGGCGGCGGCAATGTCCTGGCGGCGACCAGTACGCCGTGCTGGGCAATGCGAGCACGCAGCGTTGTTGCGTCGACTTGCCAGCCACAGCGTTTGGCAACGGTCAGCAGTGCCGCCGTCTGCATTGAGGTGATCTCGTCGCGCAGCTCTTTCACGTTAGCATTCCAAGGGGTGGCGCTGTCTCCAGTCGATGTCGCGACTATGCCTCCCAGTTCGCTCGCGTTCAATTTTGCTTAGCCCGACTTGAGGCAGGCGGGCTAGTCTCGGGCCTTCGGAGGGCAGTGCAGCGGGGTTGGAAGTGCAAGCACTGCCAGCACCCAAAAAAGTTCCAACAAAATTTGACAAGATCAGCAGGTTTCTGCTAAGAAAAAGCCTATCGTGGCGGACCGCATGTCCGCCGCTCCCGAGCCCGCCCGGCCCCTGATCCCAGGAGCCGCGGCGGGCTTTTTCCTGTCCAAGCGAGGTCCAGAATGTCCAAGCCGGAAAGCCGCGGCCCCGGTCGCGCGCCCCTGCCCGCAACCAGGGTCAACGCCTTCTTCCATCATCTCGGCCGCACCGGCTCGGTGACGGTCGCCGCCAACCGCGCCCAGCTCCGGCGCAGCACGCTCTATCAGATGCGCCAGGACGACGATGCCTTCGCCGAGCGCTGGGCCCGGTCGCTCGATCTCGGCGTCGAGCGTCTGCAGGACAACGCCATGAACCGCGCCCTGAACGGCACGGAGAAGCCGATCTACCGTAACGGCCAGAAGGTGGGCTCGGTCCAGCAATTCGACAATCGCCTGCTGCAGTTCCTGCTGAAGGCGCACCGGCCCGATCTCTACGGCGATCGCGGCCATGCCGCCGCGCCCGCGCTGCCCTTCGACCTGGTGAAGCGCATGGCCGCGGCCGAAACGCGGCTGGCCGAGCGGGAGAAGGCGAAAGGCGCACCCGCGAAGAAGGCCGCTGTCGACGGAAAGAAGGGAGGGAAGAACCATGGCCAGAAATGAACTCGCCCGCGCCGAGGTGCTGCGGCTGCAGCGCATCGAAAACTTTCGCCACGATCCCCTGGGCTTCGTCGAATGGGCCTTCCCGTGGGGCGAGGGCGTGCTCGAAGGCCACGAGGGGCCGGAGGCGTGGCAGCGCAAAGTGCTGAGCCAGATCGGCGAGGGCCTGCGGGCCCAAAAGGGTCCGGTGCGCGTCGCGGTGGCCTCGGGCCATGGCGTCGGCAAGTCGGCGCTGGTCTCGTGGCTGATCCTGTGGGCCATGGCCACCACGCCCTCCACGCGCGGCGTCGTCACGGCCAATACCGAAACACAACTGCGCACCAAGACCTGGGTCGAGCTCGGCAAGTGGCACCGGCTGGTGATGTCGCACAACTGGTACAGCCTCGGCGCGTCAGCGCTGGTCTCCGCGCTGCCGGGCAGCGGCGAGAGCGGCCGCGTCGACATGGTGCCGTGGGCGGCCAACAACGCCGAAGCCTTCGCCGGCCTGCACAACAAGGGCAGCCGCCTGCTGATGGTGTTCGACGAGGCCTCGGCCATCGCCGACACGATCTGGGACACCGCCGAGAGCGCGTTGACCGATGCCGGCACCGAGATCGTCTGGCTCGTGTTCGGCAATCCCACGCGCACGGCGGGGCGCTTCCACGAGTGCTTCGGCCGCCAGCGCGGCCGCTGGCACGGCCATCACGTCGATTCGCGCAGCGTCAGCCTCACCGACGATGAGCGATTATTGGACGGGAATTCAGCGGGCAATTTGCGTGCTTGCACAGCTGGTTCACATTTGGTTGACCCGCATATCATCGCGATGCATCGTAAGACTTGGATGCTCACCCTTGTTGGGATAGTGGTGGGAGCATGACGGATTTGGCGGACACGACACGTCTTTCTCTTTGCCAGCGTATCCATCGTTTCGTGCTGGTCCTGGAGCGCTTCAGGCGCAATCCGAACCGGCGGGAGGCTTATCATGTCCTCTCGGCCATCGAGTGCCTGCGTGAGGGGCGCTACGAGGCAGGGCTGGCGTGCATCCGCGCTGCCGAGCATGTCGAACCCATCCCCGATGGTCTGGCCCTCCTGCCCGGGCTGCACGACGACATGACAGCCACCGAATTGCGCCAGGCCCTGCGCGCCATTATGCGGGTGGGCACCCCCGGCGACGCTGCCGCCGAGGCAGGTCCGAAAACGGGGATTGGCGACACCGGCAAGTAGGCGGCGAAACAGCCAGTCCGGCTGCGACGTTGCGACTGACGCTGTCTTGAGACGCAGTCCCCCCCGGACGAATACCATCCTGCACGGGCCGTCTCGGGGAGCGGGACGTTTGCATCCGGGACTTTGTCTTTCCGCCGGACGATCGGCGTGGCGGTAGCGCTGCCGCCTGTCGAATCTGACCTCTTCGACGCCGAGCGCCGCTCTTGTTGGACGAATTTTCGACAATGCGCACGCAACCGGCGTCGGCAAGCCCCGTTGCCCTGAGCGCATGAACTTCGCCCTAAGTTCGCCAGCGGAAAGAGGAGGGAGGGTATGCGGACCGATATCATCCTTACAAATCTAGGGGCCGAACTGGCCTCCTTGCGCGCGTTGGGCGACCTATGCCGCAGGCGGTCACTCGACGACCGTCGGCTGCGCGAGCGCCACGAGGCGTCCTCTGCTTCCGAACGTGTTCGTGTCTGGCGGGAACGGACGAATATCCCGCTCGCTTCTGCGTCGGGCAACGAACCTTAACCACCCCGCTCGAGGAGCCGTTCGCCGATGCCGCGTCTCGCCTGGACCGATCTTGCCAGTTCCCCCGGCGCCGCCTTCCTTCTGGTGGGCGAACTCACGCCCTGTTTCGCGGGCGGGCGGCGGGACGACGATCCGTTCGACAGCGCACGCCTCCGCTTCGCGGCCAACCTGATCGTCCGCACCTGCAGCCACCTGAAGCTAGAAGGCTCCTTCGCGGTTCAGCCGTCGCGCGACGACAACAGCCTGCTCATCCATTGCGCGGTTACCGAGCCCGCCGACTACGCGCGGCTCGCCGAGGCCACGGGCGGCAGCGAGATCGATGCCGCGCTGTGGCGTGGCCGTCGCCGTTTCTGGCTCGACGATGTCCGCTATGAGTTGCTGCTCGCCATAGCCGGGCCGCCTGACGGGCGCGGTGCCGGGCGGCGCGCCCGTGCCGCTTCCCGGGAAGCAGACGAGCTCTCGCGCTACCGCTGGGGCCAGGATTGAAGGGCGCGGCTTTCCCGCCGGAAGCCCTCTCTCCTTTACCCACCTATATCGACATGCAGCCAGTCCCACCCGCCAAGCCACGCGAATCATTTTCAGTTGCTAGTATGCCCGACGCTGCCCGCCAAGACGCTGTGGTGGTTCCACGGAATGTCCTGCTATGAGCATGATGTGGCCGGCGTTGCTCAAGTTTCGGGCAGCAGGGGTGAGGGCTGAGGGCGACACGGCGGTTGATCAACTCCATTGCACAATCAGTCCATGGTCGATTGGCGCGCGGACCGCGTAGCCTCGCCTTTGCGTATGTGTCGATCGCCTCCTGGATCAGCCGCACGCTGTTGCCGCTGCCCTTGCAACGGCGGGTCCGCAACTCGATCTGCAGCAACGGCCACAAATGGCCCGAGATGGCTTTCGCAGCCCGCCGGGTGAGGCTGGGCGCCCGGACCGAAGTCGCGCTGATTCCGCATTGGGACGAATTCGACCAGGAGGCGCTGTTTCTCAACGCGCTGGAATACGAGACGCCGGTCTTCCGCTGGCTCGAGGAGAACGTCGCTGCAAGCTACGACGTGATCCTCGAAATCGGGGCAAATGCCGGCCTCTACACGGTGTTCTTCGATGCCCTCTGGAAGAACAGCCCGGCTCCGGAAGGCAGGAGCCGGCGCATCGTGTCGTTCGAGCCGTCCCCCGAGGCCTTTCGCCGGCTGATCGCCAACCTGGCCGCCAACCACGCGCACCATGTCACCCCGTACCAAGCCGCGATCGGCGAGACGTCAGGCTTTCAGGCGTTCTACGAGCCGGTCGGACATCTCACCAATGGATCGCTGCTGCGCGAGTTCTCGAATATCTTCAGCGACAGGGTGGACGAGACCGTTGCCGTGGTCCTGGCCGCACCCGAACTGGGACGTTGGCTGGGGGCGGAAGGCCGGACGCTGATCAAGATCGACGTCGAGGGTTTCGAGCCGGAACTGCTGACTGCGCTCGGCCCGCTCCTCGAACGCCACCGACCCGACCTGCTGATCGAGGTTCTGCCGTTCACGCTCGACGCCTTGAACGCCAATCCTGTGCTGGCGGCCTATGACAAGCACCTCTTGACGCCCAACGGGCTCCAGCAATCCGCATCGTTCCACGCGTCCGACCAGCATCGCGATTGGCTGCTGCGCTGGCCCGCCGGGTAAGGATCGCTGCGCAACGTCACATTTCCCACCGGGCGAGCGCGCACCGCGAAGCGCGTCACAAGCTCGAATGGGGAAGAGAACGTGAGGCCGCCTACTGACGCTTCCCGGTCTTCCCTTGCGTCGGCTGCTCGTCATCGGGGGGTGCCGGCGCGGCCTCGAGGAACGACACGGGATCGCTGCCGGGGAAGCTGTCCTTCAGGGCGGCATCCAGCTTCTTGTCCAGCTTCTCGGTCGGGGAGGCGGCTTTGGCGCTGCTGGAACCGGCCTCTTTCTCGCTACCGGCGCGGCCGATGCGCTGCTCCAGCGCCAGCAACTCCTGCTCCATCATCTTGAGGTCCGACGTCTCGCGCTCCGACGTAGCCGTGGCCTCGCGCGCGCTGGCGATCTTCACCTGCAAGTCGTCGCGCTCCTGCATCAGCAATTCTGTCTTGGTCATGCAATCCCCGGCTCGAATTCGCGTGTGTGAATGGTGCAGAGACAACGCCCGCTGGCGCCCGAAGTTGCCGTGGAGGGACGCCGGCGTTTGCTGGCGAACGGCAACCATTGGCGCCCGGGCCGTTGTGGTGGCGGCTGAAATGCTCAGCTCCCATTCGAGAGGACCGAAAATGAAGAAGATGTTTGCTCTTGCCGCGATTGCAGCAATGACTGCCGGTGCGCCGGCGTTCGCCGCCACCGACGCCGAGTGCCAGGACATGTGGAAGAAGGCCGACGCCAACAGCGACAGCACCGTCACGGGCGCCGAGTCGCTGCGCTACATGTCGTTCATGCGCGTCGCCGGCATGACGGTGGCGACCGAAGGCACGATCACCCAGGCCGAGTTCATGACGGCCTGCAAGGCCGACGCGTACAAGGCGCGGCAGGCCGATGCCGGCGCGCCGCTGAAGGGCTCGAACTCCTTCACCGAGGCCCAGGCCAAGGACCGTATCATTGCGCAGGGCATGGACGGCGTCACCGCACTCACCAAGGACGGGGATGGCATCTGGCGTGGCACGGCCCAGCATTCGGGCAAGCCGGTGCAGGTTGCCGTCGACTACAAGGGCAACGTCGTTACGGCCAATCAGTAACCGCCAAGAAAAAAGGAAACAGGAACATGAAGACCGTAAGCCGAGCTTATGACAGCTACGCCCAGGCCCGCGCGGCCGTCGCCGCCGTCGAGAAGGCGGGCGTGCCCAGCGACGACGTCAGCATCGTCGCCAACAAGTATGTCAGCGCCGAGTACGATGACGTCGAGGACGTGAACAAGGCGGCCGCGGGTGCCGGCATCGGTGGCGCAGTCGGCGCGGGCGCCGGACTGCTCGCCGGTCTCGGCCTGCTGGCCATCCCCGGCCTCGGCCCGGTCGTCGCGGCGGGCTGGCTCGCCTCGACGGCCGCGGTCGCCGCGGGTGGCGCTGCCGCCGGCGGCATCGTCGGTGCGATGGTCGAAGCCGGCACCGACAAGGAGCATGCCGAGGTCTACTCGGAAGCCGTGCGTCGCGGCGGCACTCTCGTCACCGCGCGTGTGCAGGACGGCGATGTCGCTCGCATCGAGTCGATCCTCGCCAATTCGGGCCCGATCGATCCGGTCGCCCGGGGCGCCGAGTATCGTGCCGCCGGCTGGAAGAATTTCGACCCGAAGGCGGACCCGTATCGCCCGAACCAGACGGAAATCGACCGCATGCGCGCGAACTGGCCGGGCTGAAGTCCGTCTCAGGCATTCGAGGAAAGGGGCCCGATCAGTCGGGCCCTTTTTTTGTGCACTCGAGGCCGCGTGGGGCGATCGCCATCCGCAACAATTACAGCCGTTGTGAGTTTATCCATGAGGAAGAACAAAGGAGGATGACATGGAAACGCAACGGACCCTTCTCACCGACCTCGCGAATTTCATTATCGGCCCCACCGACCCGAAGGATCGGCTCGATTTGCTGCGCCGCGATCAGCTCGACGCCAACGCCGAGATCCGCGTCGTCCTCGATCGACTGGCGGAGAAATACAAGGTGCCCGGCGTGGAGGTGGACCACGCGATGGCCAACGTCAGTCTCACCATCGACGACATGACCCACGAGGCCGAGAACGACTATCTGGCGGAGATCGAGCTTGCCGATCCGGTGTGAAGCGCCGGGCCGGCGATCTCGGTCGTGTGTCCGCTTCGCGAATTAGCCGCGCATCAGGAGCCGCAGGCCGGACGCCAGGAGGACCCCGCCCAGGACGAGGCGCGTCGTGCGTTGGGAGAGAAAGCGTCGTCCCAGCATCGTACCCAGCGCCGCGCCGACGAGAGCGGCGCCGGCATAGAGAGGCAGTTCGGCCGCCATCGTCTGCCCCGCGGCCAGCGCGCCCGCGAGGCCGGTCAGCGAATTGCCGAGAATGAATGGCGGTGAGAGCGCGGCGGCCTGGCGGGGTGAGGCCCAGGCCAGCGCGATCAGGGCCGGCGCGACGAACACGCCGCCGCCCACGCCGGTCAGTCCCGACAGCAAGCCGGCGGCGACGCCCAGCAGCGCGAGCGCCGGTGCGGCGGGCTTCTTCAGGTCGGAGCGTTGGGCGAGCGGCGTGATCATCAGCGCCGCCGCGAAGAGCAGTAGCAGTCCCGTGCCGGCGAAATAAATCGCGGAGGGGAGCGCCACGAGGCCGCCGACGAAGGCGGCGGGAAGGGCGGGAAGCGCCATCGTGCGCAGCATCGGCCAATCGATCGCGCGGTCGGCATGCAGGCACCAGGTCGCATAGCAGGCGGCGACGACGTTGAGCGCCAGGGCGCTGGGCCGCAGTTCGGCGGCCGGCATGCCGGCCACGGCCATCACCGCGAGGAAGGCCGTGCCGCCGGCCTGGCCCACCGTCGCGTAGACGAGGGCCACCGCCAGCAGGAAAAACGCGACGAGTGCGTCCATGCAGCCGCGCGTCAGTCCCACTGTCGGCGAGGGTCAGCAGGCATACGATCGCTCCATGCCAGTGAGGTTTATCATGGGTCTCTTCCACAGGAGAGGGTCAGGGGCACAGGCGGACGCGCAGGCGGCAGCTGGCGGCTGGTAGTCCGCGCGTCTCGCCGGTCTGAAGGCTGCGCTTTCCCCTTGAAAATTCCGAGTCCGGTTCATGAGGAACCGGCATCGTGGCCGACGTTCCGGATTCCCCTCCCGCGTCCACTCTCGATCCGCTCGGCATTGAGGTCGGGAGCTATGCGCACGATCCGCTGGGCTTCGTGCTGTTTGCCTTTCCGTGGGGTGAGGCGGGGACCGTGCTGGCGCACGACAGCGGCCCGGAGCCGTGGCAGCGCGAGGTGCTGTCCGGGATTGGCCGCTCGCTCGCCAGCGCCTCGGACGCAATCCGCATCGCCGTCGCCTCCGGGCATGGCGTCGGCAAGTCGGCCCTGGTGGCGTGGATCATCGTGTGGGCGCTCGCGACCTTCCGCGATGCCAGAGGGATCGTGACGGCCAACACGGCCACGCAGCTCAAGACCAAGACCTGGCCCGAGCTCACCAAGTGGCTGCGGCTCGCCGCCTGCGCCGACTGGTTCGATATCTCGGCCACCGCGATCGCCAGCACCGAGCCCGAGCACGCGCGGACCTGGCGCATCGACGCCGTGCCGTGGAGCCTGCGCAGCACCGAGGCCTTCGCCGGCCTGCACAATCAGGGCCACCGCATCTTCGTGGCCTTCGACGAGGCCTCGGCGATCCCCGATCCGGTGTGGGAAACGATGGAGGGCGCTCTGACCGACCGCGACACCGAGATCCTGTGGCTGGCCACCGGCAACCCGACGCGCAACACCGGCCGCTTCCGCGAATGTTTCGGCCGCTTCCGCCATCGCTGGCAGCGCCATCAGGTCGACGGCCGCAAGGTCTCGCTCACCGACAAGGACGAGATCGCGCGCTGGGCCGCCGACTATGGCGACGACAGCGATTTCTTCCGCGTCCGCGTGAAGGGCGAGTTTCCGAGAGGGGGCGCCATGCAGTTCATCGACAGCGAGACGGTGGAGGAGGCGGCGTCGCGCCCCGCCGAGAGCCATCTGCGCCAGCCGCTCATCATGGGCGTCGATTGCGCGCGCGGCGGCGACGACCAGAGCGCGATCTGGTTCCGTCGCGGCCGCGACGCGCGCTCGGTACCCGCGATCAAGCTGCGCGTGAACGATCTCATGGTGCTGTCGGGCAAGGTGGCGGAGCAGGCGCTGCGGCATCGCGCGGCGGCGGTGTTCATCGACGAGGGCGGCATCGGCGCCGGCGTCGTCGACCGCGTGCGCCAGATGCTGCAGGGCAAGCTGGTGGTCGGCGTCAATTTCGGTGGCCGTGCCGACCGTTACACCCTGGGCGACGGCATGCCGCTCACCGCCAACAAGGCGGCCGAGATGTGGGCCTCGATGCGGGCCTGGCTGAAGACCGGCGCCATCCCCGACGATCCCGAGCTGAAGGCCGAGCTGACCGGCCGCGAATACGGCTTCGACCTGCACAACGCGCTGCGGCTCGAGAAGAAGGAGGACATGAAGAAGCGCGGCCTGTCCTCGCCCGACAACGCCGACGGGCTGGCACTCACTTTCGCCTATCCGGTGGCCGACCTGCCGGACGACACGCGGTTCGAGGCGGCCGGCGGAGGGGAGAGCGCTCAGCCGGTCGCGATCGAGTCCGACTACGACCCGCACGCCGACCTCTAGGCGACCGCCTCGGGGCTGGACGCACACCAACTGCATTGGCATGGTCGCACCCAGTCGCCCGCAGAGGCGACCGGGAGGCATCCTGGGCGACCGCTCGATCGGCCGACACGATGTCTGAGGCCCGCTGCCCCCTCGTCCCCGAGGGGACGGCGGGCCTTTTCAATCCGATGCAGGCGGACTATCGCCTCGCCACGGGACAGTCGTTCCTGAGCCAGTCGATCGTGCTGCGCGTTGCGCGAAGCGAGGCATTTTTGACCGCTGATGGCCAAGTGTCTGTAGACGCAAGGAACGAAAGCCTCTGGAAGCGGAAATGCCTGGCAGAGCGCAGGCAGGGCGCTCCAAACGGGTAGCCACTCCGCTTTTTCCAACTTCCCGCTTGCATCTTCAAAATCCGGTTCATCAGTAACTCAGGGGCTCGCTTCTCACAGGAGAAACGCCCTTGGGAATTTTTGGTGGCGGACAGGCCGCTTATCCTCCGATGTCGCCGCCGGCTCTGCCGCCGGCGCCCGATCCCGTCCCGTCGATGGTCGATCCATCGGTGCGCGAGGCGCGGGAGGCGCAGAAGAAGCGTGCCGCCGCCATGGCGGGGTACGCCTCCACGATCACCACCGGCGGGCTCGGCCTGACGGGGCCGGCTTCGACCACGGCCGGCGCCGCTGCCGGCAAGACGATGCTGGGGGCCTGAGCGATGGCGAACGATCCCTCGCTTCGCCGCCACATCGATGCCCGGCTCGGCGTTCTGAAGCGCCAGCGTCAGTCGTGGGAGCCGGGCTGGCGCGAGCTGTCGCGCTTCGTCAATCCGCGGCGCGGCCAGTTCTGGTCGCAGCCCAACCAGGGCGGTCGCGGCGCGCAGACCAACGCCGCCATCCTCGATCCCACCGCTCTGTTCGCGCTGCGCACTCTGGTGGCCGGGTTGATGTCGGGCGTTACCTCGCCGGCGCGACCGTGGTTCCGACTCTCCATTCCTGACCGCCGCGTGGCGTCGCTGGCGCCTGTGAAAGTGTGGCTCGACGAGTGCTCCGAGCGCATGCGCATGGTGTTCAACGCTGGCAACCTCTATTCGGCGCTGCCGGTGATGTACGAAGAGCTGGGCCAGTTCGGCACCGGCTGCGCGATCGTCGAGTTCGACCGCGAGGACGTGATCCGCCTCTACACGCTGTCGACCGGCGAATACTGGCTGGGCCTCGACTGGCGCGGCCGGGTCGACACGCTGGCGCGGCGCTTCATGTATTCCTATCGCCAGATCGAGGCGCGCTGGCCCGACCATGGCATTGGCGAAATCTCCGAGCGTGCGCGCGGCGCCGATGCCGACACCGAGATCTCCCTTCTGCACATGATCGAGCCCAACACGGGCTACGACAAGGGCCGGCTCGACCGGGCGGGCAAGAAGTTCCGTTCGGTCTACTGGCGCGAGGGCGGCGGCCACGCCGAGGGCGAGTTCATCCACTGCGGCGGCTATTCGCAGTTCCCCGCGCTGACGCCGCGCTGGTCGCCGATTGGCAGCGACGCCTATTCCAAGGGGCCCGGCCACGACGCGCTGCCCGACGTGAAGTCGCTGCAGATCCTGAAGAAGCGCGAGCACAACGCCGTCGACAAGCATGTGAACCCGCCGATGGGCGCGCATGTCAGCCTGCGCGGATCGGCCTCCTCGGTGCTGCCCGGCGCCATCAACTACTTCACCACCCAGGAGAGGGGGGCGGGGATGTGGCCGCTCTACCAGACGGCTCCCGGCGCGATCGACGCCGTCGAGCGTCTCGTCGCGCGCACCCAGGGCTTCATCAAGTCGGCCTTCTTCGCGGACCTCTTCCTGATGATCTCCGACATGGACGGCGTGCAGCCGCGCAGCCAGCTCGAGATCAGCGCGCGGCGCGAGGAGAAGATGCAGATGCTGGGGCCGGTGCTCGAGAACCTGCACGACGATCTGCTGCAGCCGCTGGTCCAGCGCACCTTCACCATCATGGCCGAGCACGGGCTGTTCAGCGCGCCGCCGCCGGACCTGCACGGCTATCCGCTCGACGTCGAGCTGATCTCGATCCTGGCGCAGGCGCAGAAGGCGGCCGATCTCGGCTCGGTGGAGCGGCTTTGGGCCTTCGCCGGCAGCATCGCCGCCACGCGGCCCGAGGTGCTCGACAAGCTGAACGCCGACGAGAGCATCGACGTCTATGCCGACAAGCTCGGCGCCCCGGCCGCCATCACCGTGGCCGACGACGTGGTGGCCCGGCTCCGCGCCACGCGCGCCCTGCGGGCTGAGGCCACGCAAGCCCTGCAGGTGGCCACCACGATCGCCGAAGGCGCCAGGACCCTGAGCGAGACCGAGGTCGGCGGCGGCCGCAACGCCCTTCAATCCGTACTGGGAGTTTGAGCGATGGACATGGTGAGCGGCCACGACCCCAACGACGCCCGGCAGGTCCGCCAGGCCGAACAACTCGAGAGGCAGGCGCAGGATCGCGTCGCCGACGACCTCTGCGCGGTGATGGCAACCGAGCAGGGCCGCCGCTTCGTGCACGGGCTGCTCGGCCTCTGCGACATCCGCAGCGACGGCTACGTGCCGGGCGGCCTCGAGGCGCAGCGGCACCAGGACTACAGGGCCGGTCGCCGCAGCATCGGCATCGAGCTGCTGGGCGAGCTCGAACGGCACGCGCCGGACATGACCGAGCTGATGAGTGCCGAAGCCCGCTTCAACGAGATCGAAGCCGAATTGGCGGCGTGGGCCGCGGAGGAGCAGAGCGATGGCTGACACGATCCACACGACGACGCAGGGGGAGCAGGGCGCGGCGCCCGAAGTTACCCGGACCCTGGAGGGCGAGGTCGCGGCCTCGCAGGCCGGTGCGGAGTCCGGCGCCGAAGCCGCCGCTGCGGACGCGGTCCCCGACTATTCCGGCCTCACCCTGCCCGAGGGCTATCGCGCCGAAGATCCGGCGTTCGCCGACGCCGTGAAACTGTTCGATGCCGAGAAGATCGCGCCCGAGACGGCGCAGCGGCTGATCGACTTCACCATCGAGCGCGACAAGGAGATCGCGCGCGCGGTCAACGATCACTCCGTGGCGACGTGGAGCAAACAGACGACTGAGTGGCGGGCGAGCTCGGAGAAGGAGTTTTCGCCCGAGGCGCTGGGCGAGGCCAGGGCGGCGCTGTCGCGGGTCTTCGACCGGCAGACCATCAGCTATCTCGAGGGGCTGGGCTTCACCAATCATCCGGGCCTGATCCGGGGAATGGTGAAGGTCGCCCGCTCCATCAAGGACGACTCGTTCGTGGGCGGCAATGCCGGCCGCGGCAACGGCGCGCTGGATCCCAAGTCCCTCTATCCCAACTCCCAGCACAACTAGGAATCCCTCTCCATGGCAACGCTTTCCGTGACCAATCCGACCCTGGCCGACTGGTCCAAGGTCATCGATCCCAATGGCAGCATCGCGCAGGTGATCGGCCTGCTGTCGCAGATGAACGAGATCACCGACGACATGGTGTGGAACGAAGGCAACCTGCCGACCGGCCACCGCACCAGCGTGCAGACCTCGCTGCCGACCGGCACGTGGCGTCGTTTCAACGAAGGCATCGTGCCGACCAAGAGCACGAGCACGCAGATCACCGACTCGTGCGGCATGCTCGAGACCTATTCGGAGATCGACAAGGCGCTGGCCGACCTCAACGGCAACACCGCGGCCTACCGGCTGAGCGAGGATCGCGCCTTCCTCGAGGGCCTGACGCAGCAGCTCGCGGGCGTGCTGTTCTACGGCAACACCGCGACCAATCCCGAGCGCTTCATGGGATTCGCGCCGCGCTACAACACGACCTCGACGGCAACCTCGCAGACCGCCAACAACTTCATTCCGGGTGGCGGCGCGGGCTCCGACAACACGTCGATCTGGCTGGTCGGCTGGGGCGATCTCACCGTGCATGGCATCTTCCCCAAAGGCAGCAAGGCCGGGCTGTCGATGAAGGACCTGGGCGAGCAGACGCTGCTCGACGCGGCGGGCAACCGCTACCAGGGCTATCGCACGCACTACAAGTGGGATGCCGGTCTCACGGTGCGCGATTGGCGCTACGTCGTGCGCATCGGCAACATCGACGTGTCGGATCTGGCGGGCGCGACGCCGGCGGATCTGGTCAAGCTGATGATGCGGGCGATGAACAAGATCCCCAACATCAGGATGTGCCGGCCCGCCTGGTACATGAACCGTACCGTGAAGCAGTGGCTGGACATCCAGCGCAACCTCGGCGCCGCGGTCTCGAACACCACAAACAACACCAACATCCGCCGCACGCTCGACGAGAGCGACGGCCGTCTCTTCGACTCGTTCGGCGGCATCCCGATCCGCAAGTGCGACCAGATCACGCTGGCCGAAGCGACCGTGTCGTAGGCGGCCCCGCAGGAAAGGACACAGACATCATGATGTACGACAAGCTCAACGCCTTCGGCACCGACCAGGCGGTCACCGCGACCGCCGCGTCGACCGACATCGTCGATCTCGGCGCGGCCCGCGACATGGGCAACGGCGAGCCGCTGGAACTGGTGATCCTCGTCACCGAGACGGTCACGGCCGCGGGCGCCGCGACGGTCACCTTCACGCTGGAGACCGACGACAATGCCGGCTTCTCCTCGACCTTCGTGCTCGCCAGCTCGGGCGCGATGGCCAAGGCGGTGCTGACCGCCGGCACGGAAGTGCTGCGGGTGAAGGTGCCGCTCGATGCCGAGCGCTACCTGCGCACCAACTACACGGTGGCCACCGGTCCGCTGACGGCCGGCAAGTTCACCGCGTTCCTCGCCCACGACCGCCAGGCCAGCAGGGCCTACGCGTCCGGCTTCACCGTCTGATCGGAGGCATCGTCATGGCCCAGAAGAACGACCGGCACGACAAGAGCGAGAAGGCGGGCGAGTACGTCGTCGTCGACAATCCCTTCTACGACGGCGTCCAGCTCCACCCGATCGGCGCGCGCATCCTGTGGTCCGGCCCGCCGGGACTCTCGCTCGCCCCGGTCGACGCCCCGCGCCGCCGCAGCGCCGGCGACACGCCGATCTTCGGCGATCCGCTGGCCGGCCGCGGTGACGGCGCGCCCGTCAAGGCCGCCCGGCCCGGCGACCAGGTCGTCCTGGTGCAGTGATCGCCCACGGCTGATCCGCAGATGGGGGCCGGTCATCGGGCCGGCCCCGCCACCGCGAGGAGATGAGTCCATGGTTCCCGACATCGCCTGTCAGTCGGCTGTCCGTCAGCAGGATCGCCACGACGCCGCCGGTTCCTGCGGCGTCGCTCCAGGTCGAGCGCCCCTGCCGATCGAGCACGTGGAAGGCGTGTTCATCGTCGGCCCCGAGGTGCTGGTCGAGCCGGCGCACGCGCCGCAGCCAAGGTACCTCCCGGCGTTGGCGCCGCCCGACGGCGGCGGTTCCTCGTTTCCCGCGGCGATCGAATTGGCCGTCCCGTGAGCCGCACCGAACCTCCGAACGGCAACGGCGCCAACGGCAGGACCGGCCTCGGCGTGCAGGCCTATCGCTGGCTGGTCGGCGGCGGCCTGGCGCTGCTCGTCCTGCTCTCGCAGCGCACGCTCGCCACACTGGACGACACGGCGGCCGCCGTACGCGCCCTGCAGGCCCAGGTGGCCGCCCTGCAGGGCGCGACCGAGAGCCGCTTCAACGCCCACGGCCAGCGGCTCGACACAATCGACCGCCGCAACGACGCGCAGGACGTGAAGATCGACGGCCTGTGGCAACGCCCGTGGTCGCCCACTCCCACCACGAGGACGCCATGAGCCACGCCGCCAATTCCCTGCGGGTCACGTCCGACGCCGGCCTCGCGCTGGTCAAGGCGTCGGAAGGTCTGGAGACCTCGGCCTATCCGGATCCCGGCAACCGCGTGACCGGCGAGCCGTGGACCATCGGCTATGGCCATACGCGCGGCGTGCGTCGCGGCGACACCTGCAGCGAAGAACAGGCGACGGAATGGCTGCGTGAGGACCTGCACGCCGCCGAGGGCGCGGTGCGTCACCTGGTCGATGTACCGCTGACACAAGGCCAGTTCGACGCGCTGGCGAGCTTCGTCTTCAACGTCGGGCCGTCGGCCTTCGGCAACTCGACCCTGCTGCGCCTGCTCAATGCCGGCGATGCGGCCGGCGCGGCCGAACAGTTCAAGCGCTGGAACCGCGGCGCCGACGGTGTCCTGCCCGGACTCGTCACCCGCCGCGCCGCCGAGCGCGCGCTCTTCATCCGCCAGGAGGACTGACATGCCGTTCCTTCCCTTGCTGCTCGGCCTCGCGCCGACCGTCGCCTCCTGGATCATGGGCGACAAGACCGGCGCCGCCGTGTCGCGGGTCACCGGCATCGCCCGCGATATCCTGGGCACCGACGACGCCGCCGGCATCGAGCGGGTGCTCGCGGCCGACCCGAACATCGCCCTGCAGTTCAAGATGGCGGTGATCCAGGCCGAGGCCGATGCCCGGCGGCACGAGTTCGACACGCTGCAGGCCGGGCTTGCCGACGTGGCGAGCGCGCGCAGCCAGACGGTCGAGCTCGCGAAAGCCGGCTCGGCGATCGCCTGGGGCGCCGTCGTCGTCAGCGTGCTCGTGACGGCCGCCTTCATGGCGGCGTTGTGGTTCGTGGTGCGCCAGGAAATCCCGCTCGCCTCGCGGGAGATCGCCTACATCCTGCTGGGCACGCTGGGCGCCAAGTTCGGCGACATCGTCGCCTACTGGGTCGGCTCCAGCTCGGGCTCGGCGCAGAAGTCCGCCGCGCTCGAGAAAGCCGTGGTTGCCGGGGGAGGGCGCTAGATGCCGGCCGACACCGACATCGGCAACATGGCGCTCAGCCGTCTCGGCACGCGGGCCACCATCGCCGACCTGACCGAGAACAGCACCGAAGCGCGCCAGATCAATCTCTGGTACGCCACTGTGCGCGACGAACTCCAGTCGCTGGTCGACTGGAACTTCAATCGCGTGACCCAGGCGCTCGCCGCCTCGGGGACGCCGCCGGCGCGCTGGTCCGCCAGCTACGCCTATCCGTCGGATTGCCTGCGGATGCGTCGCCTCGATTTCGGCGCCTCGACCTGGACGTCGGGCGAGCCGGCCAGCGGTTTCGAAATCGCCTCGAACGGCAGCAGCACCTTCCTCTACTGCAACGAAGACCGGGTGACGGCGGTGTTCGCGCAGCGGGTGGTCGATCCGGCCCGCTTCACGCCGGGCTTCATCCTGGCCTTCGTCGACTGTCTGGCGGCCTCCATCGCGCTCGCGATCACGCAGAAGGCCGATCTCGCCGAGCGCCTCGCGCGGCGGGCCCAGGAACGCATCGAGCGCGCCCTGGCCGACAGCGCCAACGAGGGCTTGATCCCGCTCGACGGCGACCGGCGGGCGCAGAGCCTCGCGGTACGCGGCATCGACGGGAGCGCGCCATGACCCGGCCCGTCCTCCTGCCGAGCTTCGCCGCGGGCGAGCTGGCGCCGGCGCTGCAGGGCCGCGTCGACCTGGCCAAGTACCAGGTCGGTCTCGCAACCTGCGTCAACTGGTTCGTCCATCCGTTCGGTGGCGTGAGTACGCGGGCGGGGACGGCGTTCGTGGGCGAGACCTGCGGCGCGGCGGTGCGCAGCCGGCTGATCCCGTTCAGCTTCAACACGCAGCAGACCTATGTGCTGGAATTCGCCGACCGCAAGATGCGCGTCATCAAGGACGGCGGCTATGTCCTCGAAGGCACCGCCGCCATCACGGGGCTCAGCCTGGCCAATCCGGGCATCGTGACCCTGCCGTCGCATGGCTACTCGACCGGGGACGCGATCTGGCTGGATGATGTCGGTGGCATGACGGAGATCAACCGGCGGCGGCTCACGATCACCGTCCTCAGCGCCAACACGGTCTCCATTGGGATCGACACGTCGGGCTATGGCGCGTGGACCTCGGGCGGCACGGCGGCGCGCCTCTACACGCTGGTCACGCCCTATCCCGAAGCCGACCTTCCTCTGCTCAAGTACGTGCAGAGCGCCGACACCATGACGCTCACCCATCCGTTGCACGCGCCGCGCACCCTGACGCGCACCGGGCATGCGGCGTGGTCGCTGACCGCGATCACATATGCGCCGACCCAGCAGCCGCCGACGGCGCTGGTCTCATCGTCGCCCGGCTCGGGCTTCGACTACGTCGTCACCGCCGTGAGCGACGAAACCGGCGAGGAAAGCGTCGCCTCGGCGCTGGTGAGCGCTACGACACAGACGTCGAAAATCACCTGGACGGATGCAGCCGGCGCCAACTCCTGCAACGTCTACAAGGGCAAGAACGGGGTCTATGGCTTCATCGGCCGGGCGGGCGCGGGGGCCACCGGCTTTACCGATACGACGGTGGCACCGGACACCTCCGACACGCCGCCCGAAGACAAGAACCCGTTCGACGGCGCCGACAAGTATCCCGGCTGCGCGACCTATCACGAAGGCCGCCAGTGGTACGCCCGGACCAATACCAAGCCGCAGACGCTCTACAGCTCGGCCTCGGCCGCCTTTAACAACATGAACACCAGCTCGCCGTCCAAGGACAGCGACGCCATCACCCGCACCATCGCCAGCCGCGAGGTCAACGAGATCCGCTTCCTTCTCAGCCTGAATGTGCTGCTCGTGTGGACTTCGGGTGCGGTGTGGAAGGCGTGGGCCGGCGCGCAGGCCGACGTCATGACGCCGGCCAATTGCGCGGTGAAGCCGCAGAGCTATGAGGGCATCGCCGAAATCCCGCCGATCGCCACCGAGAGCGCGGCCCTCTATGTCACCGCTTCCGCCAGGAAGGTGCGCGATGTGGCTTACGACTTCGGCTCGGACAGCTGGGCCGGCCGCAACGTGTCGATCCTCGCCGGTCACCTGTTCGAGGCGCACGGCATCGAGGAATGGGCCTATGCGCGCGATCCGCACGGCATCGTCTGGTGCGTGCGCGCCGACGGCGTGCTGCTGGGCTTCACCTATCTCAAGGAACACGACGTCTATGCCTGGTCGCGGCATGTCACCGACGGGCAGGTCGAGAGCGTGGCGGCGGTCCAGGAGGGCAACGAGACGGTGCTGTATCTGTCGGTGAAGCGCAGCGTCGGCGGCGAGACCAGGCGTTTCGTCGAACGCATGGCGAGCCGCTATTTCGCCGACGTCCAGGCCGCCTGGTGCGTCGATTGCGGTATTCGCTACGACGGCTGGAACAGGGAGCCGGGCCAGGCCCTCGCCATCGCGGGCGCAGGCTATGCCGCCGGCGATGGCGTGACGCTCACGGCGTCGGGCCACGGCCCGTTCAGCGCCGCCTCGATCGGCGCCCGGTACATCCTGCGCCGCGGCCAGAGCCAGGTGACGGTGACGGTCGTGTCGTACGTCGACGCGGCCACTGTCGGCGCCACGCTCGACATCGCCCCGCATAGCAGCCTGCAGGATCGCGCGACGACGGACTGGGCGCTGGCCTCGCACGCGTTGCGCGGGCTGTGGCATCTCGAGGGACGCGACCTCACGGTGCTGGCCGACGGATCGGTGCAGCCCCTGGCAACGGTGACCAACGGCACGATCACCTTGCCGCGCGCCTCCGGTTCGATCCTCGCGGGCCTGCCCTATGTCTGCGACCTCGAGACGCTGAACCTCGAGGCCGGGCCGCCGACCCTGCAGGGCCGGCAGAAGGTCGTGAACGAGGTCGTGCTGCGGGTGAAGGATACGCGCGGCCTCAGCGCCGGCCCGACGCCGGATCGCCTCGTCGACGTCAAGGAGCGGACCGGCGAGCAGCCGGGCTTCGCCACGATGCTGACGACCGGCGACGAGCGCGTGCTGATCGACCCGGACTGGAGCGCGGCCGGCCGCGTGTTCGTGCGCCAGGCCCATCCGCTGCCCGCAACCGTGCTTGCCATCATTCCCCGCCTCGAAACCGGAGCCTGAGCCATGGCCCTCACGAATACCGACCGCAAGGTGATCCATGCCGGCAACGGCAGCGCCACGGTCTTTCCCTACGGCTTCCCGATCCTGAGCGACGCCCATCTCTCGGTGATCCTCACCGACGCCGCGGGCGCGGAGACGACGCTGTCGCCGTCGCTCTATGCCGCCACGGGACTGGGCGGCCTGGGCGGCGGCTCCGTCACCTATCCGCTCGGCGGGCCCGCCATCGCCACGGGCACGAAACTGACCATCGTGCGGACCGTGCCCTATACGCAGACGACGGTGCTCTCCAACCAGGGCGGCTATTATCCCGAGGTGGTCGAGCGCCGCTTCGACGAGATCTACATGGCGATGCAGCAGCTCGCCGAGATCGTCGGACGCACCACCGTGAGCAGCATCGGCGATCCGGCGACCGAGCAGAGCAACTATGCGCTGATTCAGGTGCTGCAGACTTTCCGCGGCGGCATCGACAGGCTCACGACGGCGGGCGATCTCCTGACCCGCGACGGTGCCGGCTACAAGCGCCTGCCGCGCGGCACGTCGGGCCAGTTCCTGGGCATCAGCGGTGCCGACGCGACCTGGCAGACGCCGGCCTATCCGGCCTTCTCGGGCCGCCGCCAGACGGTGAGCGCGGGACCCGTGACCGCGGCCGGCCTGCCGGACTTCCTCGGGACCAATCCCGCAGCGTTGACGATCACGACCAGCAACGTCTCCGCAAGCTATCCGCTGGCGGCCACGGCGGCGGCCGGCTGGTCGGCGACGAACGGCGCGCCGGTCGATGCGATCGGCGTCGCCACGGGGTCGCTCACCTGGACAGGTCTTACCGCCAGCCGCGCCGTCGCGACGCCGAACTTCCTCTACGTGACGATCGCCAACGGGGTGATGACGACCGGTTCGACTATCCTGCCGCCGGTCTACCAGTGGGGCGGCACGCCCGCCGTCACCAGCGGCCAATTCACCTTCAACATCGCCGAAATGCGCGGCTATCTCGGCAACGGCACGACGGCGCCACAGGCCAGCCTCGTCATGGTGGGCGAGGCCGCGACCGATGGCACGGGCGTCATCAGTACGGTCGAGTATGCCTATAACGCCCTGTACGATTCGGGATACACAGCTACGCTGCCTGCGGGAAATACCTCTACGTCGAAGAATCATTACCTCGGTCTCGTTCCGCAGATCAGCGATTTCCGCGCGCAGTGTATCTCGGCGGATGCCGGGTATGCGGTGGGCGACGAAATCGGCGGCGGCTCTGTATGGACCGACGACGGTTCGGTCAATACGGCTTTCACTTTACGTGTTAGCCGGAGCGATATGAGCGTGATATTGAGCACCAACATCGCTGTTTTGCACAAGACAACCGGGGCGCGTACGGCACTGACGCGCAATAGATGGCAGTGGCGGCAGATCTCGGAGCGCGGCTGGTGATCGCCATGCACCCCGCCACGAGCGACGATGCCCGCGAACTGGCGCCGCTGCTACGGGCCGAGGACCGCGCGGAAGTGCTGGCGCTGGGCGTCACCCCGGTCGACGGGCTTCTGCAAAGCCTGGACGCCGCCCGTGAGGCATGGACCTGGCGCGACGATGGCAGGATCATCTGCATGGCGGGCGTGGCCCCGCTCAGCCTGATCGGCTCGACCGGCGTTCCGTGGCTGCTGGGCTCGACGCTGATCGCCACCCATCGCCGGGCCTTCATGGTCGAGAGCTGTCGTTTAGTTGAACGCTGGCTCACCCAGTTCGACGCGCTGCGCAATGTCGTCGACGCACGTTACACCGCGGCGATCCGCTGGCTCGGCTGGCTGGGCTTCGAGATCGGCCCGCCATTCTCCCTGGCGCACGGCCTGTTCCGCCGCGTGATCAAGGAGGCGGCATGAAGGTTCAGTTGAGCAGTGTCGCCGAACTGGAGGGTGACCCGGGCCTTGCGTCCCTGCTGGTCGAATATGCCGCCGAGTCGTCGATCGCGGGCATGCCGGCGCCGGCCGCCAGGATGGACAGCTACCGCGAACTCGAGGCGCGCGGACTGCTGCAGGTGCTGAGCGCCACCCACGAGGGGCTGCTCGTCGGCTTTCTCACACTGCTGGTGCCGGTGCTGCCGCATTACGGCGTTGCCGTCGCCGTGAGCGAGAGCTTCTTCGTCGCCCGTTCCCATCGTGGCACCGGCGCCGGGCTGAAGCTGCTGCGCGCGGCCGAGGATCTGGCCCGCCGTCTCGGCTCGCCCGGCCTGCTGGTCAGTGCACCGTTCGAGGGGGACCTGTTCAAGGTGCTGCCGCGCATCGGCTATGCCGAGACCAACCGAGTCTTCTTCAAGAAAGTGAGTCATGCCTGACCTCGTACCCTCGCGCACCCAGATCGCGCCGATGAGCGCGGCCGCGATCGACAGGGTGCGGCGGCTCGAAAGCCTCGCGTCGGCGCTGCCGCAGGTTCCCATCGGCACCGACCATGTCTTTCATGCCGGTGTTTACGCGCGCACCATCAAAGTGCCGGCCGGCGTGATGATCACCGGCGTGCTGATCAAGATTCCGACGCTGCTGATCGTGCAGGGCGATGCGATCGTCCATGTCGAGGACGGGCCTCTCGAACTGCGCGGCTACAACGTCCTGCCGGCTGGGGCAGGTCGCAAGCAGGCCTTCGTCGCGCTGACCGACACGCATCTCACCATGATCTTCGCGACAGACGCAGCCGACGTCGACGCCGCCGAGCGCGAGTTCACCGACGAACTCGACAAACTCGTGACACGCAGGGAGACAGCAACATGTCAGGCATGAGCACGGCCGCTATCATCTCGCTCGGCCTGTCGGCCGCCGGTACGGCCGCAGGCTTCGCCGGCCAGCTGCAGCAGCAGCAGGCACAGCAGCAAGCCTCTGCCGCCGCTGCCGCGCAGGCCGTCTATCAGTCCCAGGTCGCGCGGCAGAATCAGGAATTGATGAAGCGGCGGGCCGACGACGCCCTCCAGCAAGGGCGGACCGCCGAAGAGAACAGCCGCCGGCTCACCGGCCAGCGGATCGGCGCGCAGACAGCCCGCCTCGCCGCGCAGGGTACCGATCTGGAGGGCAGTCCGACCGATATACTGGGCGACACCGCCGCCGCGGGCGAGTTCGACGCACTCACCTTGCGCGCCAACGCCGCGCGCGAGGCCTACGGCCACCAGGTGGCGGCAGTCGGCTATGGCAACACGGGGGTCCTGGAATCCATACGCGGGCTCAACGCGACTGACAGCCCGAACTATCTCGGCGCTGGCGCATCGCTGCTTTCGGGCGCCTCGACGCTGGCGGACAGGTGGCGCCGCTTCCAGATGGAACCGCCGAGGGTTCCAACCTAGAGCCCACGGGTGAAGCTAGCGCATGCACAGAACAAGTCATTATACGTCATCGTCGACTGCTGGCGGGATGCCTCAAGCCCCTATCCACATCTCGGCCACACTGCTAATTTTGCGCCATGTCAGGTCTTCACATCAACTACTCGCCACGAATGACAGCAGCTCTCGTCGAAGCTGGCGCATTCAAGGAACAACCGTTCACAGTCGTGGATGTCGGCGCGCGCGGCGGGGTCGCCTCTTACTGGTCGGTCTTTGGCGATCATTTGCGCATCATCGGTTTCGATCTGGACCCTGATGAATGCGCGCGCCTCAATGCCATTGACCCCCGTACGCAGTACCTGCCCTACGCCCTTGATCGTCAGAGCCATCGCCGGACCGTATACGTTGCCAACTATTCCGCTTCGAGTTCGTTCTACCGCACCGATCCGGCCTACTTCGACCGCTACACGGCCGGTCAGAATGCCGCCGTGATGTCCGAGCCGATGCTGGACACCACTACGCTTTCAGCAGCGTTGGCAACGATCGGTCTTCACTCTGCGGACTTCATCAAAGTCGATGCCGAAGGGGCCGAACTCGAGATCCTGCAGGGCGCGCAGGATCTGCTGCCCGGTCTACAGGGTATCCTGTCCGAGATGCGCTTCACGAAGAAGATGTGCGGCTGTCCTGAATACTGGGAGGTCGAGAAGTATCTGCGAGAGCAATCATTCGAGCTCTACGATCTGGACGTCTACCGGCTGAGCAAGAAGGCATTGCCGTATCCATATCTCTATTCCAACTACTTCGACGACGGGCGGCCCGCGGCTGGTCCCTCAACGCAGGGACAGGTACTTTGGGCAGATGCGCTCTACATGCGGGACCTTGTTGGCACCGCCCCCAGTGAACGGAACCTGATCGTTGCTGCCTGCCTTTTTGAGATATTTGGGTTGAGCGATTGTGCAGCCGAACTGATCCTTGCGCATCGCGATACGTTCGGAGCGTTGGTGCCGTCGGATGAGCTGCTCAATCTCCTGGTGCCGGAGGCCAAGGGTCAACGTCTGACGTACAGGCAGTACATGGATCGCGATCTGGTGGGCGACCCTTTGCTGCGGCCTGCCGATGGCAGGCGTTTTCCCGAACCAGTCATCCCGCAATATGACGGTGAATTCGTTGCTTCTTGGGATAGTAAGAAGCAGAAAGCGTCCCCCTGGCGGAGACTCTTGGCTCTGTTTGGCTAGGCGGACGACGCCGCCGGAAAGCGTTCGACATGCTCGCCCTGGTCCGGCGACGCTGGCCATCAGGGGATTGGTCGCGCGATATCAAAGTGACTACTGCGTCCCAGGCAACGTCAGGCCCCGCCCGGCGTTGGAGCCGCACGAAATATCCAACGTGCGGAGAACTCGATGGGTCTGCTCGATGTGTTGACCGGAATGCGCAACGGGCCGCGCGGGAGCGGGAGCGGCGGCGGCATGTCGCCCATTACCATGGCGTTGCTCGGGCTGCTTGCCTACAAGGCGGTCAAGGGCTTTTCCGGTCCGTCGTCGGCGGCGGCGGCGCAGACGTCGGGCAAGGCCGACGAGTCCCCCCGGCCCTCCTCGGGAGGGCTGGGCGAGATCCTCACCAGCCTCGGGATGGGCAGCAGCCCGCTGGCGCGCGGTCTCGGGGCCAGCGGTCTCGGCGGCGTCCTGAGCGGCGGGCTGGGCGACCTCCTGAAGCAGTTCCAGGGGGCCGGGAAGGCCGAGCTTGCCGACTCCTGGGTGAGTACCGGCCAGAACCGGCAGATCGCCTCGCAGGAGCTGGGCGCGGTCCTGTCGGAGGACCAGATCGCCTTCCTGATGGCGAGGACCGGCCTGTCGCGCGAAGATCTCCTGAAGGGGCTGGCCGATCAGCTGCCCAAGGCCATCGACGAGCTGACGCCGACCGGCCGCCTGCCGTCGCCCGGCGAAATCAACAACGCGATCTGAGGCCCGACCCATGCTCTGGATCGTCGTCATCGGCTTCGTCGCGGGGATCGTCGCGCGGCTCCTCTCGTCGGCGCCGAACAAGCCCGCCGGGTTCCTGCTCACGACCCTGCTGGGCATCGCGGGCGCCTTCACCGCCACCTTCATCGGCCAAACGGTCGGCTGGTATCGAGCCGACCAGGGGGCGGGCTTCATCGCCGCCACCCTGGGCGCGCTGGTCGTGCTGTTCATCTGGAACAGGTTCGCGGCGCGGCGCGCGTAGACCCGCCGGGAGCCGTGGCCGGGAGTCTTCACGCGGGAGTCTCTCATGATGGACATCGACTGGCCGGCGGTCTTCGTGGCGAAGAACTCGCTGCTCGAACTCGTGCTGCGCGGCACGATCATGTACCTGCTGATCCTTGCCCTGCTGCGGCTCGTGCTGCGCCGGCAGGTCGGGGCCATCGGCACGTCCGACATCCTGGTCATCGTGCTGATCTCGGAGATTTCGGGAAACAGCATCTCTCCCGCCGAGCAGTCGGTCGTCGAGGGAGCCATCCTCGTCGCGACGATCCTGTTCTGGAGCTACGCGATCGAGTGGCTGCAGTACCGGGTGCCCGCCTTCGAACGGCTGATGCGGGAACCCAAGCTCAAGCTGATCGAGAACGGCCGTCTTCTCCGGCACAACATGCGCAAGGAACTCGTGACGCTGGACGAACTGATGGCGCAGCTGCGCGAGAACGGGCTGGAGGACTGCGCACGCGTGAAGGCGGCCTATATGGAAGCCAATGGCTGTATCAGCATCATAAAGGCCAAGGAGTAGCCGGCTCGCGCCCGCCCTGATCGCGCCGGCTCTAATCGCACTGGGGCCGCCAGCGTTCACGATGGGTCCGCACCGCCTCAGCCGCTTCCCTGCACAGAGTCCGCGCCCCTTCCCTGACGTCGTCGGGGTAGCCGACCAGCCGTTCGTAACGCTCCTGGGCCTTGCGTTCGGCGCCCAACAGCTGCGCCAGCCTGGCTTCGGGTTGAGTGTTCGACGTGACCATGACGACCCAACACCTTTGCCGTGGCGTCGTTGCCGAAAGGTTTTCAGCACGCCTGCTCCGCCGATCGGGCCGGACGTTCGCCGCCGCCCGGAGCTGCAGTCGTCATGTCGGGAGCGATTTGTCTGCTGACGAGCGACCGATTCGAGCAAGGATATCTTCCCCCATCCACATTGGGTGCTAGGACCGCAGCGGGACAAAACCGCCTGCGGGCCGGTGAGACGGGGGAGCAGACGAATGGACGATGGCGTGGCGATTGCGAATTCGGACTTCCTTTCCTTCACCGGATACCGCATCGCCAAGCCCGACGAGTCCGTCGAGAACGCCTATGGTTTGGACGACGGGGCCGACGCGGTCGACGGCGACGGCAGCTACAACGTCGCCCTGGTGCTGGAGCGGAAGGACGACGCGAACCCCGAGACGATGCTGCAGGGCAGCTGGGCCAGCCGGCAGGCGGCGCTGCAGGATCCCGATCTCTGGACGACCTACGGCGCCGATGCCGGCCACTACGCACACGTGACGAACGAGCTGATTGCCGCCGGCTTCCAGATCCTCGACGCCAACGACCCGGCCAACCAGGGCTTTTACACCTCGACCGCCGAAAACCGCACGATCTGGGTCCATCTCACCGGTCCCGACGACTTCAACAAGCTGTTCAGCAATTCCGGCGAGAAGCTGCTGAAATACTCGGAGTCGGCGGAGTTCCTCTACTGGAAGGGGGATCTCACGCTGCCGGCCGAGTGGAAGGTGAAGGGCCTGTGGTTCGACACCGACACGTCGCCGAACGCCGCCCAGCTGGTGACGGGCAGCGAATCGGCAACGCTTCCCCAGGGGCCTCAGGGCATCGGCAACAGCGGCACCAGCCCGAACCTGTCGCCGGCCGGCATGGCGGAACTCTACAACTTTCCGCTCGACGGCCAGAACGTGACGACCGGCGCGATCGGCCTGATCGAGCCCGGCGTCGGCTCCTACACGCCCACCGATCCGACCGGCGCCCGGTTCCAGGCGCAGCTCGACGCCTATCTCGCCGGCCTCGGCATCACCGGCACCGGCCAGGTCAGCGTGCAGGGCATCACCGGCCAGACGTCCGACGGCGAGACTTCGATGGGCGAGCGCTCGCTCGACATCGGCGTCGTCTCGGCCGTCAATCCCAATTCCGACATCCAGCTTTACAACGGCTCCGGCTACCTGTTCTCCCACGCCGACGCCTCGATCTTCACCGCCATCCAGAGTTCGATCTGGAACCCGGCCGGCGGGCTGCCGGCGGTGACGTCGAATTCGTTCGACGATCCCCAGAGCATGGCGCCGGACTCGCCCTATTACTGGGCCTCCTCGGCGTCTAGCTGCAAACAAGACGCCGTGCCGAGACGGCCACCTGGTGGCCGTCTCGGCAGGGGTACGCGCACCTCATCCGGTGCCATCCATCGAGACGCACGCGTTCGCGCATGTTCCTCCGGGATGAGGGGGGCATGGATTGCCCGGCCCTCACGAGCGTGCACAGTGCGCCGCTCATTGGGAGGAGGATCAGATGGTGAAGCCGGTTCGCAGGATCGTGACGGGGCATGATGGCGAGGGACGTTCGGTGTTCCTCGAGGACGGGCCGGCGCCCAATGGGTTCTCGCCGTCGCACTCGCCCAATGTCGGCCTGACCAACCTGTGGCTGCTCGACGCGATTCCCGCATCGAACGAAGCCGGGCAGGCCGACCCGACGGCGCGGCCGTTCAAGCTCGAGCCGCCGGCGGCCGGCAATGTCGTGCGCATCGTCGAGTTCCCGCCCGACAGGGAGCGCAACTACGGCAACCAGGCCGAGGTGTTCCGCCAGTACGGCGCCGCGCAGGCGCACGACGAGGCGGCCCGCCATCCCGGTTTCCACAAGACCCACAGCGTCGACTACGCCGTCGTGATCGAGGGCGAGATCTGGGCGCTGATGGATGTCGGCGAGACCCTGATGAAGGCGGGCGATGTGCTGATCCAGCGCGGCACCAACCACGCCTGGGCCAACCGCACCGACCGCATCGCCCGCGTCCTGTTCGTCCTGAACGGCGCGGTGCCGGCCTGACCGGCTGGCGCCTCCGCGGCGCCGATCAGGCCGCCTTGCGCCCTCGGGCCGCCGGCTTCTTCTTGTTGGCGGTTGCCGCGGCGGCGTAGCGCTCGGCACGCTTGCGCTCGGGGCCGTCGCCCTGGAGGCTCTTCTTCAGCGCCGCCATCAGGTCGACGACGCCGGAATCGTCGGCTGCGGGCGCCGGCTTGCTCTTGACCGGCTTGCCCTTCTTCTTCTCCTCGATCAGCGCCCGCAGCGCGTCCTCGTAGCGGTCGGTGAATTCGGCGGGATCGAAGTCGCCCGACTGCTGCGCCACGATCTTCTCGGCGATGTCGAGCATCTGGGCGTTGGGCTTCGGCAGGTCGGGATGGCCGATCTCGTCGAGGGTGCGGACCTCTTCTGCGGTGCGCAGCGTCGTCAGCACCAGCCCGTCCTCCTCGATCTCGATGGCGCAGACGCGCTCGCGCGTGCTCATTACGAGGCGGCCGATCGCCACCATGCCCTTGCGCTTCATCGCCTCGCGGATCACCGCAAACGCCTCGATGCCGGTCTTGCCCGAGGGCACGAGATGATAGGGGGTGTCCCAATAGAGACGGTCGATCGTCGCACGCGGTACGAACTTCTCGATGTCGACGATGCGCGTCGATTCGAGCTTCACGCTCTCGAAGTCTTCCTTGTCGAGCAGGACATATTCGTCCTTGGCGACGGCGAAGCCCTTGACCAGGTCGCCGCGCGACAGCTCTTCGCCGGTACCGGCGTCGACCGTCTTCATCTTGATGCGGTTGTTGGTCTTCGGGTTGATCAGGTTGAAGCGGACCGTCTCGGCCTCGGTCGTCGCCGACCAGAGTGAGACAGGACAGGTCACCAGGGAAAGGCGCAGATGCCCTTCCCAGCTCGGTCGTGCAGCCATTTTCAGAACCCCTCACGTACGGCGATTCAACTGCTGCCGGCCTCCATTGTTGCGCCGCCCGGAAGCCCGGCGGACGATTTCAAGCTGTGGCGGCCGTTCCGGTTTTGATCTCACAAACTGTGGGGAGGAGAGTCGAACTGCCGCACGAACGAAGCGATCTCACGCGACGAGCGGAGATGATGGACCCGCTTCGATGTCGCCACGTCCCGCACGAGCTGGCGGTAGCGCGGGGTGAGCCTGCGGTGGCAGAGCCACAGCACGCGGTAGCTGCTGAGCGTGCTGCGCCAGATCGGGCTGCCCTCCGGCCAGCCTTCCGGCGTCCTGAAAAGGCCCTGCATCAGGCGCTTGGTCACCCACCAGTGATGGGTCAGGAGCGGCAGGTCGACATAGACCAGCGTGTCGGCGCGGGCGAAGCGCTGCCACGCCGTGTCGACGCAACCGAACCCGTCGATGATCCAGGACTCCTGCGTCATCAGCTGGGCATGAGCCGCCAGATATTCCTCTCGTGGAACCGGGCCGGCTGGCCGGAACTGGATCGTGTCGATGGAACACAAAGGAAGTCCCGTCGCCTCGGCGAGCTTTCTCGCCAGGGTGGATTTGCCGCCGCCGGCATTGCCGAACACCGCCACTTTCTTCATGCGACAGAGAATCCATGGTGATCGCTGGAAAGCAACCCCAAGGCGCAAACTGCATTGGCTCTTAACAACATGAGGAGCTTTCGATGCGTCCGATCTTTGCAGCTGCCGCCGCCGTCATTCTCTCGGCGTCCCTCTCGCTCCCTGCCGTCGCCAAGGACCGTCCCGTCACCGATCAGGAGCGCGTGAAGCTCTAGGAGGCCGTGAAGGCTGCGGGCTGTACCGGTGGCAAGATGGAGTTCGACGACGACAAGGCTCCGGCGCATCCCGCCGGCAGGTTCGAGGTCGATGACGCCATGTGCGGCAACCAGAAGCACGATCTCGCCTTCGATCCGGACTTCAAGATGCTGTCGAAGAAGGGGGACTGAGGCGCACGTCCCGTCCTGCCGATGGCAGGGGATCCAAAGGAAGAAATCTACGCCGCATCGATCAGCCTGGCGGGCTGCCAAGTTTGGGCCGTCTCCCGGGCGATTGGGTGAAGTTGCGATCTAGCCCGGACTGGCGCCGGTGCGCCAGGCGATGGCGGTCATTGAACTCCGCCACGACATTCCCCGGACACCTGGCCTCGGCTACGCGACAGGGTGGCACAATGCCGGAGGATCGGCGGGCAGCGACGGCGCCGCGTTCGCGATCGAGGATCAGCCCCGGAGCACCCGGGACGCAATCGCAGGCGTCGTGGCGCACAGGCCGGCAGTGTGAGGTGCGGCCTTTTTCTGCCTGGGGCATGTTGCGGGTTATACGTCTCCCCACCGGCCCAGACGGAGGCCAGCCCCCGCGGTGAAGTCGGTTCTGCGAGTGTCGGTATCAGTCCGACGGCGGTTTCGGCGCGTATTCAGGAAGAAGCAAGCAGGTCGTGGCCAAGTCCGGCGCGACCCTCGAGAAGAAAGAACTGACAGAATGGCCAAATCACATCCCGTCGACGCACATGTCGGCGTTCGCATGCGCCAGCGGCGCACCCTGCTCGGGATGAGCCAGACCAGGCTCGGCGATGCCGTCGGCCTGACCTTCCAGCAGGTCCAGAAGTACGAGCGCGGCTCGAACCGCGTGGGATCGAGCCGGCTCTACGAGTTCGCCAAGGCGCTCGACGTTCCGGTCTCGTACTTCTTCGACGAGATGCCGGGGAACGTGCTGTCCGGCCGGCCGATGGCCGCCAAGGTGAAGAAGGGCACCGGCTTCGGCGAAGCCGGCACGCCCTTCGCGGTCGAGAAGGACCCGCTGGTCAAGCGCGAGACGCTGCAGCTTGTGCGCGCCTACTACAAGATCCGTGAAGGCGCGGTGCGCAAGCGCATCTACGAGCTGGTCAAGACCATGGGCGCGGCGAGCCACGCCGAGAGCGTGAAAAAGAAGAGGTAACGGAGCGTCTCCGTCGTCTCGACCGTAATCGAGCCCCTCGAGGAATCGGGGGCAAACGCCGCGCGCCGTCGTGGTGACATCTTCTCGCCACCAAATGCCGGCTGTCTCGGGAGAGATGTTCTCTCCACTCCGCTCCGGTCGAGACGCCGGAGCGCTACGCCGCCAGCAGATGCTCCGCGATCTGCACGGCGTTGAGGGCGGCCCCCTTCAGGAGCTGGTCGCCCGCGACGAACAGCGCGATCGTATGGCCGGTCGGATCGCTGAGGTCCCGGCGGATGCGGCCGACCAGGATATCGTCCTGTTGCGAGGCGTCGCGCGGCATCGGGAAGACATTGCGCTCGCGATCGTCGACCATGCGGATTCCGGGCGCCTTCTCCAGCAGCGACCGCACGATCGCCTCGTCGATCGGCCGCTCGCATTCGAACGACACGGCGGCGGCATGGGCACGCAGCACCGGCACGCGCACGCAGGTGGCCGAGAGCCGCAGCTCCTCGTCGCCGTAGATCTTGCGGGTCTCGCGCATGACCTTCGTTTCCTCGTCGTTGTAGCCGGTCGCGGGGTCGATCGCGGTGTTGTGGCTGAACAGGTTGAAGGCATAGGGATGGGGCAGCACCCTGGGCTCGAAGGCACGACCGTCGAGATAGGCACGCGTCGAGTCCGCCAGCTCGTCCATGGCCGCCGCGCCGGCGCCCGACGCCGCCTGATAGGTGGCGATGGTCATGCGCCGGATGCGGTTGTGCTGATGGATGGGCCAGAGCGGCGTGATGGCGATGATGGCGGCGCAATTGGGATTGGCGACGATACCCTTGTGGTTGGCGATGGCGGCGGCGTTGATCTCCGGGATCACCAGCGGCACCGCGGGATCCATCCGGAAGGCCGAGGAATTGTCGACCACGATGGCGCCGGCGGCGACGGCGATCGGGGCGTAGTGCTTCGAGATGCCGCCGCCCGCCGAGAACAGCGCGATGTCGACGCCTTCGAAGCTCCTGTCGGTGAGCTCCTGAACGGTGATGGACCTGCCGTCGAAGTCGAGGGTGCGGCCGGCGGAGCGGGCGGAGGCGAGCAGCCGCAGCTCCTTCACCGGGAACCTGCGCTCGGCCAGGCAGCGCAGGAACTCGATGCCGACGGCGCCGGTGGCGCCGACGATTGCCACCGTGAGGGGGCCTGCTGAGAGAGGGCTTGAATTCACGTCTGTCTCCTTCGTTGAGGCCGGGAGACGGACGCCTGGAATGACAAAGGCCCCGTCCGAAACCGGCGGGGCCTGTGAGGTTGTCCTATGTCACGTTCGACTTACGCGCACGTCCTCGCCGGCCCACCGAAGGTGGTGGTTTTGGTGGTCGTGGTCGTTTTGGTCGCGGAACGCATCATGGTGACAGGGATATAGGGCGAAGGCCGGTCGGGTGTAAAGACCGCGCCGGCCCTCCTAGCTCGCCCGCAGGAACGGCTTGTCGCCGCAGACCGTGACCCTGTGGCCGTACCGGCGGTGCGGGAAGTAGTCGAACATGGCGTGGTGCTGGACGCAGCGATTGTCCCAGAAAGCCACCGAGTTGGGCTGCCACTTGAAGCGGCACTGGAACTCCGGCGTCTCGATGTGGCGGTAGAGCATCTCGAGCAGGGCGTCGCTCTCGTTCCGGCGGAGCTGCGGGATGCGGAGCGTGAAACCGCGATTGACGTAGAGGCTCTGCTTGCCGGTCACTGGATGGGTGCGCACGATCGGGTGCTCGGCGTTGGGGAACTTGATGTCGTCGCGGTCGGTCGCCTTGACGCGATAATAGTGCGCCTTGGAACTGTCGTGCAGCGCGGTCAGGCCTTTCAGCATCTCCTTGATCGGCTCGGAGAGCGTGTCGTAGGCGCGGTACATGTTGGCGAACAGCGTGTCGCCGCCGCCCTCGGGCGGGACCTCGGTGAGATAGAGGATCGAGCCCATCGGCGGCTCGACATCGCACGATACGTCGGTGTGCCACTCCTCGCCGGCGACGTGCCTGGAGTTCTCGTCGGCCTTGATCTCGAGAATCTCGGGATGCTCGGGAATGGCGATGGGCGCGTTGGGATGGACGTGGAGCGGCCCGAAGCGCCGGCCGAATTCCTTGTGCTGCTCGATCGACATCTTCTGGTCGCGGAAGAAGATCACCAGATTTTCCATCAGCGCGTCGTGCACTTCCTGGAACTGCTGGTTGCCCAGCGGCTTGCCGAGATCGACGCCGGATATCTCCGCCCCGATGCACGGCGTCAGCTTGCGTACTTCGATCGACTGAAAGGCCATTTTCGTTTCCTCCCGGAACTCAGGTCCGTTGAGAGGAAGGATACGCTGTTCGTGGGGCCAGGCAAAACAGTCGATACGTCAAAGATTTGTGCGGAAGGTGGGCCGGCGGGGGCGATTCCGGCTAGAGCACTTTTCGAGTCAGCGTGGATATCCAGCTGCGCAGAAGTAGTTCTGGAACTCTTCTGGTTTGAACTGAGAGATGGCATCTCCGAAGGCG
>Ga0335396_10000978_pt1 | contig 38287 bp, 28 predicted proteins | sample FRY02_FD_205743 | JGI IMG/M metagenome (GOLD analysis project Ga0335396, IMG submission 205743) | Freshwater microbial communities from Lake Fryxell liftoff mats and glacier meltwater in Antarctica - FRY-02 (spades assembly) (version 2) | ecosystem: Environmental > Aquatic > Freshwater > Ice >... | reverse complement strand
GTTTTTTCATTCCTTGCTCGCCTTTGAAGTTCAATTTCCCGTAATCTATCTTCGCCTGTTTTTACACTGCTTTCCATGGTTAGACAGATTATTTCAAGTTCTGAAACTTTAATTGAAAGGGCATCGACTTCACCATTTTCTTTATCCCGATCTTCATCAAGGTTGCGTAATTCGTTGCCACTTATTTTTAATTCTTCATCTAACCCATCTCTGCGTTGTTTCTGGCCTTCAATCCTAGCGCGGAGATCGCTGATCTGTTCAGAAAGAACATCAATATCCCTGCGTTGATTTTCGATCCTAGAATCCGAAAGGGAAAGAGAATGTTTTGTGTCATACAAGTTAGTTTCAGCAAGGCTGATTGCTAGTTCAATATTAGCAAGGGTGTTCTTAAGCTCGCGTAATTCTGCTTTTCGAGAAAGAATACCTGTCTCAGCGTGGTGGGTGCCAATGGTGAGTGTGCCATCTGGTTCAAGAATTTCTCCTGCGAGTGTAAGCAATCGTACAGAAGGATAAATTTTAGATAAAGCTTGGGCAGTACCTAATGATTTAACTAATAGAGTTCTACCTAACAAAAGCAAAGGGAGGTTATCGAAATCTGGATTACTGCATTTTACAAATTGATGTGCCCATCCAACAATTTCATCTTGATTCTCGAATAATATCGGTTGTTCTTTAAATAATTCAAGAAAGGGAAGGTCTTGTTGAAAATGACTTTGAAAAGAAATCCTGCTGGAAAAAGGTTCTGGGTGAGAAGCAAGCGCCAGTTCAAGTGTGGAGTGATTTTGTACAAGGATGCGTTGTGATTTTTCACCTAGTGCCAAATCAATGAGTGCAGCAAATTCGCTAGGAACTTCGAGAAAATCTGCAACCACGCCTAAAACGGTGTTCCATAAAACAAATTCCGGGTCTTTACTAAGTTCAAGAATTTCTTTAAGCCCGCTGCCAAAACCTTCGAGACTTTTTTCAAGCCCTTCAAGAATTTCGATTCTGCTAACGGTACCACTTCGATTTGCTTGCGCTTCGGAAAGATCTTTGGCAAAGGCATCCCGTGCAATTTCAAGTGCTTCTTTTTCTTTACCTAAATCTAGTAAGGTTGTTCGTGCTGCAACCAGCCTGATTTGTAAAATCTCATCTGCAACTGTTAACTCGCTGATTTCTGCATCAAGAATGGTAAGAGATCCCACGGCGTGTTCGTTGCGCTGCCTGAGTTTACCAGACTCTCGGTTGTACGATTCTAGCTTGGCTCGGGATCCAGTGAGGGCATTTTGCACCCGTGCCAGCGACCTCATATTTTCTAAATGTTCTTCTTTGGCTTTGAGAACAGTAAGCCGCAAGTTTGAATCTTCTTCATTCGCTTCTTTTTCGCTTGCATCAAGAATATCAACAATTTCTTCAGAGGCTTTGCAATTGGATTCAGCTAATTCGGCTTCTTGCCTAAGGAGTTCTAGTTGTGAATCTAAGATGGCTAAGCGTTTATTGTGTTCAATAAGAGATTTGCGAGCTTGAGATAGATTTTTTTCGGAAGATTCAAGTGAATCGCGGTCGCCTTTTTTCGAAGATTCCCCCGAAGCGATATTTGCCCTGGCATCAGAAAATATCAGGTCTGCGCTTCTAATGTTATCTTCAAGATCCCGCAGAAATAATTCTTTGTCCTGTGCCTTTTTTTCGAGTTCATCGGTTTCCGATAAACCTAATTCTAAATCCTTTTTTAAACCTGATAACTTGGTGTATTCAAATTCCAGATTTTCGCTGAGTTGTGAGTATTCTTGCAAACCTAAGGTCATCCTTAAGGTTTTTAACCTTTCTGAATACTCTTGCCATTTCTGCGCTTTGGTCGCTTGCAAGCGTACAGTTTTTAACTGCCTTTCCACTTCCTCAAGGATATCTTTTAGGCGTTCAACATTCTGATCTACTCGTTCCAACCTTCGAAGAGATTCTAGTTTTTTGACTTTGAAACGACTGATTCCTGCGGCTTCATCAAAAATAATTCTTCGATCTTTAGGCGAAGATTGCAACAGACTGTCGACTTTACCTTGTTCGATAATACAGTAGGCATCGGAACCCGCACCACTTCCCATAAACAAATCTTTGATGTCTTTGAGCCTACAGATTTGTTTGTTGATTAGGTATTCGCTGTCGCCGTTCCTATAGACTCTGCGGGAGACTTGGACTTCTGCACTGTCGTGTTCGAATATTTTTTTTGTATTGTCAAAGACGAGAGAAACTTCTGCAAGTCCATTTCCTTTTCGAGTTGCAGAACCGTTGAATATGACATCGGTCATATCTCCGCCTCGAAGACTTCGAGCGCTTTGCTCACCAAGTACCCAGCGGATAGCATCAACAATATTACTTTTGCCTGAACCATTAGGTCCGACAATGGCAGTAATACCTAGGGGGAATTCGAAATCAGTTTTATCGGCAAACGATTTGAAGCCGATTAATTCCAACCGTTTCAGCATATGCGATTCCGGTTATGGGGCAATTCGCAACTTGAGCCCAATTGATTCCCGTGTTGTTCCTTACAAGTGTGGCTCATTACTTATCCACACTTGTTTTCTTTCGTTCCGCTGAGACTTTTTCTTTGGTTGCGGGTGTCTTTTTCTGAAGCAAGGCTTCTTCATCCGAGGTATTGTTAAAACTTAATGGCCTAAGTGGGGCGTACAAAGTTGGCGTTGCAGTTGGATCGGGTCGCGCATCCATCGCTAACCCACCTTCTCCTTCTTTGGTTTTATTCTTCCCTACCTTTACTAAATCATACACGGAAACCGCTTGAGGTAAGGCATCATTTCTTACCCTACAAGATAATCCCTGTGTTGTATCTGCCTGCCTTAATAATTCGGTGACATCGGGGTATAGGGCACCCATTTCTGAAAGCGTGTGAATCACTTCGTTGACAGTAAGCCCGCACGATTTTCGCGATGTTTTTCCACCGCGTAATGGAATCCGAGATAGGTTACATTTCGTGTCATCTTCTCCTGAAGTGAGGGTGAATTCTCCTGCTTGTAAAGAAAACGGCGGCTTAAACATTGGTTCCTTCCCAAACAAAACTATCTCCGGTCTTTTGCTCGTCGATATATGAACCATTCCGGGTGTATCGGGTGATACACGGTGTAACCAAAACGATTCACTTAGGTAGTCCCCTTGGATGGTTTCATTCTTTTCATCAAGAGCTCTTAATGCACGAAAGGCTCCATAACGAGTTTCATCATCCGAACAGGAATAAAGTATTTCTCGTAACTTGACCTGACAAATAGCTTCATCTAGGGATGCCATTGCGGTGAGAGAAAAAGCCCTAAGGAGGGGTTGATCGATGACCGACCTAGCAAGTTCTTCAGCACAAGATGGGCTTCCAAGGTAAGCAAGTGCTTCTGCAGAACAAAATCTGATTAAAGGGTGTTCGCTTTTTAAGCCATTCTTTAAAGTGGGAATTGATTCAGCACCCAAGGCTTCAAGTCTTAAAGCAGCAGTAACGGATCTGCTAGGATCGGTTAGGTCTTCGTTAAGTTTTTTGATGTAGTTGGCACGGCCTTGGCCACCTTTACCCGCATCATTTTCACGGGTGGGAATTAACCTGACCACTCGAAGATAACGAGGTTGATTTAATTTATATTGGGGAGGAACACGCAGCGAAACCGAAATATTGTTTTTAGTATGGGCAATAATCGAGGTGGGGTCGCTTTTGCTAATTTGAAAAGTTTCGTTGATCTGATCAGAAATCATCCCGGAAACCCTAGCAAATTGTTGATCCTGATTGAGAACTAAAGTGAAGGGCCAATCGGTTTGAGTTTTACCACCACCCCAAATTCTACCCGATTTAACACGGCCTTCATCGTCATCGCCATTCTTCCCGAACCCTACAAGAAGCGGGCCTTCTGCCTTGGCCACCGCGTGACCGCGTAAGGTGTTTTTTGGTCCGTTATAGTTAGGTGAAAGATTCTTCGCAAAATCGTAATTGTAAAGAATGCACTCTTTTAAATAACCACCTTGAAGGCTTTTAGCCTTGCTTCGTGGTGGCAACTTCACTTCGATATCAATGCTATCAGACTTGCGTGTGCCAGGTGCAATTCCTCCCGAAACCAGTACCAAAGCTATATCATTACTTGCCAACAGTTCTTTAATGTTTTTTACACCTTGTTTACGCAAATCATCTTCTAACATTGTGCGATTTACATCATTAGTTGGCTCGCCACCAGTTCCTTCGAGACCTACCACCAACCCGATGCCACCAATTGGCAATGCATCTGCATTTCCCATCGTACAAAATTCACCTAAAGTGCGAACCCCATAGCGGTCACGCTCTGTTTCTTCCTCTGCCAGTAACCTTGGAGTTTGATGCATACAGCCTGGAAGGAGTGTTAGAACTGAAATAAGTAGTGCTAAGGTGCAACGGTATTTGAAGTTCTTTTTCATAGGATTATTTCTTTTTTGCATCAAACTATTCTCCAACTAACTCTTTAGTTTTATTACTCTGTTCAAAACTTTTGAACAAAGTAATTTCTTTTGCTTAGAGCGTGGAGACAATACCTATTTGAAGAAAGGAGTCAAGTCGAGAAGGTGGGGTAAAGGTTATATAGCGAGATAAAATTAGAGAAAGGAGGAAAGATAGGCAACAATATTGCTTCTCCTTCCCCCTTTTACTTCGGAAATTCGTTTATTCAAACTTTTTAACTTAAACTTTTTTGTACCACCATCTTCATCTTTTCTAAACCAGTCCGAGCCACCAAGTTTGCATCTTGCATCCAATAATCTCGGTTAAACAGTTCTAAAGATAGAAATCCTTTGAATCCATTTAGCCTTAAGCTTTTTAACATTTCGTTAAGGGGGGCAATGCCATCGCCCGGATAAACTCGGTCTTTATCTTGAATTTCAGTAGCACTTAATTTTGGGTAATCGTTCATATGGAAAACCTGCAAGGCGCCTGGCCCAAGTTGCTTTAATCCTTCAAAATCTGAACCACCCTTAAACAAATGATACACATCAGCAAGAATACAAGCATCTTTGTGCTTGGCTTCGATAGCAACTAAAGCAACTTCGCCTAGCTTACTAAGGTTTTTGGAAAAGCCCCAAAGTTCAACTTGTGGAATGACCCCAATAGAGGAAGCAGCTTCCAATAAAGCGCGGTAGCGCTGTGCTGCTGCATAAAGATCGATACCAGCTTTATTAGTCGCTCCAGTAGGGGGCGCCGCAAGTCTTTTACCACCCAGTTGGCTAAGGTTATCCATAGTTTTTTTGGCGAGTTCAAGGGCCTGACCACGCTTAGCGTCATCATCCACAATCCACTCAATGAAGCCGATTGCACTTTCCATAGTAAGGCCGCGATCTTTAATTCGCTTGCCCATATCTTTTAAATTTTTACCATCCTTGATGAACTGATCGATATCACTAATCCAAGGTTCAATAGCGTCGTACCCAGCCTTAGCAGCAACTTCAACCTGTTCTTCAAGAGAAAGTTTCTGGCCTCGTATGGTGCTGGTGTTAAGCATAAACTTAAAAGGAGATTTTACTTCCACAGCTTTGGTTTCAGCAGAGGTTAGTGAGGAAACCCCCGTTAAACTAATTGCAGTTGCCCCAGCAAGTAAACTTCTTCGAGATAAGCCACTCATCTTTTATTTCTCCCTATATAAATTCGAATGTTAAAAATAGAGTATGTACAATTAGTTGAGATTAATCCAGTTGATTGAGACCAAAAATTTGAAAATGAAAGGTCACTTCTTTCCTGGATAGGCTTTCTTTATAGCATTAATCATTTCATCAATCTTGGCAAGAAATCGGGATCGATCTTTTGGATTCATCGGAGATGGGCCGCCCGAAGCTAAGCCACTTTGACGCAGTTCTTCCATCAAGCTGCGCATTCCCAAGGCTGATCCGATATAGTTTTCTGTGAATTGCTTCCCTTTTGCATTAAGTACCAATGAGCCTTTTTCTAAGCACCTAGCAGCTAGAGGGATATCAGTAGTTACGACAATATCGCCCGGCCCGGTTTGTTCTGCAATCCAATCGTCGACTTCCCCAAAATCTGGCTTTATAACCAGATTAAACAACGGATTCCCCGGCATGCGTAAGGGCATTTTTGCGATTATCTCAACCTTCAAAGAGTACCTGATTGCAACTCGATAAATCTCGTCCTTTACCGAACAGGCATCAGCATCAATAAAAATAATGAACATAATACTTATTCTATTTGGTTTAAGATGAGTTTAGAGGTGTTGTCAAAAAATGCTCTATCCTAATTCTTGCTTGCCTAACGCTAAAGTTTGGATTGGCCGATACCATAAATAGGCAAATAGCCTTATTTTTCTTGCCTTTTGTATGTTCCAATGAAGTAATTAGTGGTAAGATTATTGAGATACCCACCTGGAGCCAAAGATGACTGATTTTTTTAAGAAAAACTTTTGTGACGGCTTAACACGCCGTAACTTCCTTAGAGTAGGTTCGATTGCTCCTTTTGGAGTTACCCTTCCTAGTATTTTTCAGGCAGAAGCTGCTTCCAACCTGAAATCTAATCAGCGCTCTGTCATTATGATTTATCTCTCTGGTGGTATGGCTCATCAAGATAGTTTCGATCTAAAACCTAATGCCCCAGCCGAGGTGCGTGGCGAATTTAAACCGATTCCTACCAATGTTTCTGGTATCGAAATTTCTGAACATCTTCCTAGGCTTGCTGCTTGTGCTGATAAATACCTTGTGCTTAGATCCCTTGTTGGCCAGATCGATGAACATTCCAGTTTTCAAAGCACAACTGGTTTCCCCATGTCGGTTACCAAGCGAGATAGCAAACCCCACTTTGGTTCGGTAATTGCCAAGGTGCAAGGCCAAACAGACCCGTCTATCCCTGCGTTTATCGACCTGTTTCCGACAATGCAACATAAACCCTACAACAGCCCACACGCTGGATTTTTGGGCAGGGCTGCTTCCGGCGTTCGCCTCGATGGTGAGGGCATCGATACCATGAAGTTGCAAAATTTATCTGCTGAGCGTTTTGAAGAAAGGAAAAATCTTCTGTCTCAGGTCGATTCCTTCCGTAGGCATGCTGATCGACTCGAAGTTTCTGGCATGAACCAAAATTACCAGCGTGCATTTGAAGTGCTTACTTCTAGTAAACTAGTCGAAGCAATTGATGTTACTAAAGAATCTGAAAAAGTTCGAGACCGCTATGGAAAAGGCTCGAGCAAACATCTAGGCGATGGAGCACCTCTTTGGAACGATCAACTTCTGATGGCTCGCCGGCTTGTGGAAGCAGGGGCCCGCTGTGTGACCGTAGCTTATGGTTTTTGGGATACGCACGGTAACAACTTTAAACATATGAAGCAGCACCTTCCTACTTTTGACCAAGGAGTTTCTGCTTTAATTGAAGATATTTACGCCCGTGGAATGGATAAGACAACAACTATTTGTGTTTGGGGTGAATTTGGAAGAACTCCAAAAATTAATAAAGATGCTGGCCGTGATCATTGGTCCAGAGTCAATTTTGCCCTCCTTGCTGGCGGTGGAATGAAACCCGGGCAAGTTATTGGCTCAACCGATAGTAGCGCTGGTTCCGCTAAAGATAATCCCATTCATTACCTTGATGTGCTTGCCACTATTTATCAAAATATGGGGATAGATCCTCACGCAATGGTTTACGATATTAGTGGTAGGCCTAACCCTGTTTTACCAAGTACGGTCTTCCCAATTAGCAAAGTATATAGTTAAGAAACTTTGTGAAGCAGTAATTAAAAAGCCGAATACATAAAAAAAGATGCCCTAGTGATTAAGTTCACTAGGGCATCTTTATTAAACAAAAGCTATTACTTTTAGTAAGTCCGCATTAGCTTTTTTTGTCCTTCTTCACTTCGGTCCAATGATTGGTTTTTGCAGATTCTAATACAGCATCGCAAATGCGCTGGGTTTCAAGTGCATCTCTAAAGGTAGGGCCAACGGGTTTGCCTGTTCCTAGCGATGCAACGAAATCTGCAACTTCGTGAATGAAACTATGTTCGTAGCCAATTTGTAAGCCGGGTACCCACCAGTTACCCATATAGGGGTGGTCACCATCGGTAATATGAATAGACTTCCAGCCACGCAGAGGGCCCTCATCAGCGTAATCAAAGTATTGCAATCGATGGAGGTCGTGCAGATCCCAGAAGATAGAAGCGTTTTCACCATTGATCTCGAAAGTGTAAAGAGCTTTGTGACCCCGGGCATAGCGTGTGGATTCAAAGCTAGCAAGAGAGCCGTTTTCAAAGTGCCCCATAAAGGTGCAAGCATCATCGATGTTAACTTTTTCAAGTTTGCCTGTTTGAGTATGTTTCCGTTCTTTGACAAAAGTTTCGGTCATAGCGCTAACATCTTTGATAGAGCCATTAAGCCAAATAGCAGTATCAATGCAATGGGCAAGAAGGTCGCCAGTAACGCCACTCCCAGCAGCTTCGGAATCGAGTCTCCAAGTACCCGCACCCCCTTGAGGTAGTTCAGGGTTGATGGTCCAGTCTTGCAAGAATTTGGCACGGTAATGAAAGACTTTGCCTAGGCGGCCTTCATCGATCAATTTTTTTGCAAAGGTAATGGCGGGAACCCTGCGGTAGTTGTACCAAACAATATTAGGAACGCCTGCTTTTTCGACTGCTTCCACCATCCGTAAGCCTTCATCGCCATTCATTGCCAAGGGCTTTTCGCAAAGGATGATTTTTTTGTTTGCAGCAGCGGCAAGCGCAATTTCAGCGTGAATATTGTTAGGTGTGCAAATGTCGATAGCATCGATATCCTTGCGTTCTACAAGTTTTCGCCAATCAGTTTCAATGCTTTCATAACCCCAATTATCTGCAAAACTTTGAGCTTTTTCAGCATTGCGAGCGCAAACTGCTTTAAGCACGGGTTTGTAGGGTAGGTCAAAAAATAACGGGGCTTTTACATAACCATTGGAATGTGCTTTTCCCATAAAACCATAACCAATCATACCGATATTAAGAGGTTTTTTAATCGTTGCCATTACTGTCTCCAAAAGTAAAAAAAAGAGAATTCAAAAACAAAAGGTTAGCTAGTTTTTTCGTGTGCATCTCGCACCGCAACCATTGCAGCAAGAATCTTGTTCCAAGTTTCTTGAGTTTCTAAGACTTTGTTGCTAAACATACAACCATCCCAGCAGATATGCCTGATCCCGCGGTTTGCAAAATCTTTTAACCAGTAGCCCGAGGCCTTGGTGATATCAAGTTTGCCTTTAGGATCGTCCGCAAGGCAGTGCCTACCAGTTTTGTCGTGAGAGCCCGACCCGTGTACGGTGCCATCGTTTTGGGCAACATGAAAATCGATGGTCCAGGGCCGAAGAGAATCCGTCATAGTGGTGTAAGCGATATCAAGTTCGTCAGAAGAATAGCCTTCTTTTAAAAGTGCGTGTTCTGGTGCGTTATAGCCCATCAAATAAAGGTAAGTATGAGCAAGGTCAGCTTGGAAGCCAACGGTGCCAGGCATGCCCGTTTGTTCTAAAAGGTGAAGCATATGTTTCCAAGAATGCATACCGCCCCAGCAGATTTCGCCTTCTGCTGCAAGGCGTTCGCCGTGAGCCGCAGCAATAACGCCAGCCTCGCGGAAAGTTTCAGCAGTTTTTTTGGTGTTTGCGGTGGCATCTTTAGCCCAGTCGGTTGGCCCACCAGCGGCGTCGATTCGAATCACGCCATATTTTCTTACGCCGTGGTTGTTTAAAATGCGAGCAATTCTGCAAGCTTTCTTGACAGCGAGAACAAATTTAGCCCTTTGTTCGGGGTTGCCAAAGGAGGAGTCACCAACAGTTCCTGGCCAGATGGGTGCAACCAAGGACCCCACATTAAGACCATAGGCAGCAATTTTGTCCGCCATCTTTTTGATGTCATCATCGCTGGCATCGGGGTCGGTGTGAGGGTGAAACAGGAAAATATCAACGCCATCAAACTTCTGACCCCGAACTTGTGCATTTACAGTGAATTCCAGCATTTTTTCGAGGCTAATTGGGGGGTGATCGGTCCCTGCTTCTTTGCCAACCAATCCAGGCCACATAGCATTATGTAATTTCAAACCGTGGTTACTGCTCATAGGGAATCCTTTTTTAAGAAACTATGAAAAAATCTGCAAGCTAATGTATTACCCTTAAGGAGGGCCAAGGGCAAGAAAACTGTTGAGATTATTTTATAGATTTGAAATGTTCGAAAACTTTAAGCCCTATTTTTCCTATCAAAACTTCTGCAGCATTGTCCCTAGTCCATTTCTTATCAGCATTTTCTGTTGTAAGTACGCATATTGCAATGGGGCCCCCTTCAAAATACATAATTCCTGCATCGGTCCTAGCATCCGAAACCGCACCCGTCTTATGAGCTATCGCTTTTAACTTCCCTGCTAACTCTCTAGGCAATAAATCTTTATCTTCACAGGTTTTTAAATGCTCGATCATATCTTTACAAGATTTTTCATTAGCTGCTTTATTCGTATGAATCATTTCAAGAAGTTTGATGGTTTCATTTGCGGTGGTTGATCCCAAGCCATATTTTTTAGTTCGTTCAGGATCTACAGAAGTCGTCGACCCTTTAAAAACCTTGGCATTGATTTTCGTGTTAGAAAAACCAAGTTCTGTCATAGTTGAATTTACAGTACGAATTCCAATATGATCTAAAACAAGATTGGTAGCAGTATTATCAGAATAGGCAATCATAAGCCTAATAGCATCATTAAGAGGAAAGGATGTCCCCTCGGTGAAATTTTTACTTAGAATGCCTGCCCCTGGAACTTTGTCTTCTTTTTGAAGTAAAACCATTGCATTTAAATCTAACTTACTCTGATCAGAAAGGCGGTATGCCGTAGTCATCACCGCTAATTTAATTAAGCTTGCGGTGGGCATTACAGTATCGCCATTTATAGAAAAAGATTCGTTAGTAGATAGATTTTTTATGCTAATAGCAACCTTGCCTTGATGAGCTTTGATCAAGGGTTCGATTTTCGAAGCAAGCGAAGGACTTTGGGCCACGGATATGTTTTGTGGAAATAAAAGAAGAATCCAAACCAAGAGAAACACGCTTGGTTTGGGTAAAGAGTTTAAAAAAGGTGAAGTAGTAATCAAACTAGAAACCTCCTGTTTAGCGTTTCTTCTTTTTGTAATCGCCAACAGCGGGTGCATCTGGGTTGGTGTGAGGGCCAAAGTAGCGAAGTGTAACCAGAGGTTCAAGCCCGGTATTTTCGAAAGTTACGCCCTGAACAGCAGCTTCGTGGCTTACAAAAACCTCGTCATCGGTAAGTTCCCCAAACCGAATCATCGCTGGAGTTTGTAGCGGATGCTTGCCTATTTTTCCAGAGCCTTGAACGGTGATTAACCCGTAAGCGCCTCGATCTTTGATCGAAACTTTAACCCCAGGATTAATGGTAAGTTCCTTGGCAGAGAAAAGCTCTTCGCCATCGATTTTTCCATAAACCACCCAACGGTCAACATATCCTTCCGATTCAGTATCAGCAGCGGCAATAGGTTCAAGATAATGGCTATCTTTAAAGTTTGGGTTGATATTACCTTCCCAGTTAAGCTGGTTGATGATGAAATCAAGGTCTTGGTGCTTTTCCTTGGGCATATCCTTGGTGAGAAGATGCCAAGGTACAGCACGACCTTCTACCATGCTTTGATACATAGCAAAAACATCGGAACCCCACTGCGGTTCGTAAGTGACCAATGAACCTGGAGCGTGAAGAACGCACGGGGGAACCAACCAACCAGTGCCTGGTTGCAGTTTGTAAGCTTTGCTGAAATTTAATATACCGTTATCTCCTTCGTTCCATCGTTCCAAACACTTGCGTAAATCATCTTTAGTAGTGCCCGGTTCGAGTCCGAAGAAGGTGTAGGGGAAGTTATTGCCCACGGAATTTAGCTGTGGTGGAAAGTAGTAAGATTCAGGCTTACCTTCTTGTCCAACTTTCGCAGCTTGAGCTTTACTCTGATGCATATGGTGAGGGATGGGGCCCATATTATCAAAGAACTTGCTGTAAACAGGCCATTTACGATACTTTTTCCAAATCGCAGAACCTACAAGCCTTTCACCTTCAAAATCTACAGCATCCTTTAATAAGAATGATCTTTCACCATCAACCACAACATAACTATACCCTTCATCGATTTCTCGGTTTTCATTTGCGGCCGGTGTTGTGGATGCAAACCATCGTTCATCAATACCTCCGCGATGTGCGCCATAAGCATAAAGGTCTTGTGGTGCCAGTTTGATACGCCTTCCTGGCATAAGAAAACTGCGTGGAACCCAAGTTGGTGCTAAGCGAAGAATGCCATCGCCTGCCTCAATAGCATTTCGAACTTTAGATTCGGAAGCCTTGGGAATTTTCTTTTTGATGTTTGACTTTGCCATAAGTTAACTGCCTTATTAAGAAAGAAAGAAAATTGAAACAAGAAAAGGTTAAAGCAATTCAAAAATACATTCGATTTCGACTGGAATACCACCAGGAAGAGTATGTGCAGAGACGGCACTTCTAGCGCCTACGCCGTTTTCTTCACCAAATACATCCGCCATCAATTCTGAAAACCCGTTGATAACTTTAGGTTGATCTTTAAAATCAGTGGTGCAATTAACCCAGGCCAAAGTTTTTACAAGTCGCTTAATTTTATCTAGTGAGCCAATAGTTTCTTTAACCGTTGCAAGCACATTGATAGCAACCGCCCTGGCAGCTTCTTTACCTTGCTCTAAGGTTAAATCTTGGCCAACTCTGCCGTTAAGTGGTGTAGTATCGTGAATTTTTGCAGGTCCGTGGCCTGAAACATAAAGCATATTCCCTACTAACACAGCGATTTTATATTTTGCAACCGGCTTAGGCGCGGGGGGAAGTTGAATATGAAGTTCTTGAAGTCTAGTTTCCGGTTTGGTTGCCATTGCTTTACCTTTCGTGTGTCGTTTAAAAAAGAACTTACCTTTGCACTTATCGTTATAAAACATATCTAGGTCAAGTGTTAGTTCGAATTATTGTATTAGACAAGGTTATTGGAACCAAGAAGTCCAAGATTGAGGAAGATCAAATTTTGGACCAAATCGAGAAGAAAAACTTTTAGAAAGCGCTTCCCAATAAGGAATTCCTTTAAGCCTAATCCAAGGCCCTGGGCCTCCTCTGAATGCGGGCCATCCTATTCCCCTAACCGCTAAGAAATTCCAATCTGATTCTTCTTTAAGGGCATAAGTTGCTTTCAACTTTGTAAATTCGATTAGCATTGCAAATAAAATGCGTTCACGACCTTCTCGTACCCTGTTTCCAACGCTCATCGATTTACTAACGGGGTCGAGACTGCGCTTTAAAGTAAGGCTAACGAGGTTTTGAGCAAGTAAATTGGGCCACCAAGAATTCTTTCGATGTAAAAACCACCCTTTCCCTTCATCAATCCCAAGCCATTGCCTTGATTGCATCAACCCAAATAAATCAGTAAAGTCAGAATTCAAAGGACTGTACTTGTTATGCAACTGCTTAACTTGATTAAGTCCAATCCAATCAGCCCAGAACAATGGTCCTGCAGTAAACCCCCAACTTCGCATCGAGTTTTCAAGGTTTGATAAAGGTAACCCTTCTCCTAATAACTCAATATTTTCCGTAAGTCCTGCAAAAAGAATTTTAGCACCCAGACTAAAATTAGTTTCCCTAGGAAGAACAGCAGTCTTTCCTAGTTTGGCAACCCAGGCAAGTAGAAAATTTCTTTCCTCAATCGAACTAGTTTCTTGAATGACTAACTCCGCACAAGGGTATCTCCCCAGCGGATATTGTTGCAACAAATAAGCAGTATTATTAAGAATACTTGGATCAGATGTGCCATTAACAAAAAGGCAATTAGGCTGATTTTTTTTCATCCCTTCCAGATGAGAAGAGTTAAGAAAAATTGGGTCTAGAATAAAGGCAAGGTCGATTTTTTCACTGAAGTTTTGAGATGTGTTTCCCCCGTTTATTGCGATTCCTTGGATCATATTCATTCTGTTGGACACTTCTTGCACAGACCAGATTCCTTTGCGGATGGTCTCATTCATTAGGTTGTTGATAGCAAGAAGAGTATTGCCAAGTCCGGTGGGGCTTTTAGCAAGGATAGAAACCTGAACCCCACGAGAAGCATGAAGAAAGGCCCATTCCGCGCTGGTTTTCCCTTCACCCATTAAAGCCACCCTGCGGGGGAAAGGGGTTTCTGACGGGAATTCGGGAATTCGTGAAATATCTTCTTTAGTAAAGTTAATAAGATTAATACAGGCAGGGGAAGTTAAAAGTCTGGTAAAAAGCTCTGCAATCTTTTGTTGCCCAAGTTCAGGCTTTTTTAATTTTGAAAGATCCGATAGAAGTTCCATCGTTTGCCTTGGTCCCTGAATTTCTTCCGGATTGTTACGACTAAGAATTCGACCGAATGCCCTTAAAGTAATGGCCCTTTTTGCGAAATTGTTTTCAAAAATAAATGACTTAAGTGAGAAGTTTGACGAAGGCAAATTGTTTTTCTTGCCTTCACGCATTGCTATCCCTGTAAGCCTGGTGAATTCAGATCGAAGTTGTTGTTCGGTTTGTGCCTTCGCATCGGCAAGCCCATTTTGAAAAATCTCTTCCACCTTCCATCTCGCACCTAGTACCACCAACTTAAGAACTTGCTGCAACCCAATTTTTTTTACAAGGAAAAAAAGGGAACCAAGGGCAGGGCAAGCCCCTAACTCAACTTCAGGAAATGCAAATAGGGTGTTTGGCCTTTCGTAAACCAACCGATAATCACAAGCCAAAGCCAATTCTAACCCCGCACCAACGCAAGGTCCACTAATCGCAGCAATGGTAGGCGCCTTAAACTCTTTTAGTCTTTTAAAAACCCGCATTGCTTCATCTTGCCAACTTGAAACATTTCCAAGGCTTTGTAAAGATTGCCATTCATCTAGGTCTGGGCCAAAAGCAAAGCCACTGGTCTTACCACTTCGTAAAATAACCACGGGAATAAGCGGAAGTTCAGCTAATTTATCTAACCCCGCATCCAGATCTCGGAGCATAGAAAGATTGACTTTGTTCACTGGATCGCCTTTGGCATCCATTACCACCATAATAGTTCCATCCTGATCTTTTTCGATTCGAACGGTGTTACTGCTGAAGATGACCATCAATAATCCAAATAGAATAATTTAAAGCTATGTCCAAGCTACTTCTGTTTAGTATCCTCTATCAAAGGTAAAGGTTCAGCAGAAAATTTAGTTAAAATGAGAATTCAAAAGGTAAGATTTATATGAGTTTGTCTAAAGCAATTATCAAAACCGAGGTTTCAGGCTTTCCTTGCAGGCGTGGCAAAGTGCGAGATGTCTATGACTTAGGTGATAAACTTGTAATCGTAACCACCGATCGAATAAGTGCATTCGATTGGATTCTCTCCGAAGGCATTCCCGATAAAGGTAAGATATTAACACAAATTACCCTGTTTTGGATGAATTTACTTAAAGTAAGTAACCACTTAATAAGTACAGAATTAGTAGATATGGGCCCCGCTTTCTTAGCCCAAAAAGATACTCTGGAAGGTCGTAGTATCTTGGTGAAAAAAACCGAAGTCGTACCAATTGAATGTGTGGTCCGAGGTTGGCTCGCAGGATCTGGTTGGAAAGAATATCAAGCCTCGTTAACGGTATGCGGAATTAAGCTTCCTCCGGGTCTTAAGCAAAGCTCTAAATTACCCGAAATACTTTTTACCCCTGCAACTAAAGCTGAAACGGGCCACGATGAGAATATTTCTTTTGAAGAAATGGTTCGTTTAGTTGGTGAAGAAACCTCTAAAACGCTTAGAAACCGGAGCAAAGATATTTATGAAAAGGCAGCAAAATTTGCCTGCGATAAAGGCCTTATTCTTGCAGATACTAAATTTGAATGGGGTAAGCTTCCTTCAGGCGAAATTATTTTAATTGACGAAGCTCTTACACCCGATAGTTCCCGATTCTGGAATGAAAAAAGTTACTCGGAAGGTATTAGCCCCCCTTCATTTGATAAACAGTTCATAAGAGATTGGCTTGAAACAACACCTTGGGATAAAAATAGTTCCCCGCCCGAAATGCCACCGCTTATCATCGAACAGACCAGAAAAAGATACCTAGAAGCGTTTGAAATTCTCACCGGGAAATGTTTTGAATAACCATCCTTTATCTGGTTATCCTTAGGCCAACAGGCAGAGAATCTCCTAGAAGATTAGATTGACTTTCTCGCTCTAAAGGCACAAATTCTTCGAGTGCCTTTACCCATTCAGCAGGAATCTTTAAAGGTTTTAGCTTCATTATGATGGTTTCACGCAAATCTTGGTCTAGGTCAAGTGCCCGTTGACCAGTGATCCTTCCTGTTTGAGCAAGGCAAAAAGCCCAACTCATTTCTTCTGATGGGTGGGTTGGAATAAATTCTAAAAGCCTGCTGACCCAAGTTGAAACCACCTCTGGATGTAGGACTGAATTTAGTGGGCCATAAATTAAAGTGCGTGCTGCAATTCGGGTCAGCGACCAAAATAAAAAAGTTGGAACAGGTGTTTTCTTAAGCATTTTAAGCAAAGAATTCCCTAGATTTTCTTTTGTTTTAAGATCCAACCTTTCAAATGCTGATGCAGCACGCCACATCTCTGCTAATTCATTTTGTAGAGGCTTTGCGACTAACTTATTTAAATTAGGGAGAAGGATGTTTCGCATCCGATCAAAGAGAGAAAGCTGTTGGTTAGAGGAAATCCCTCCTGCGATCCTACGCCAAAGAATCCAGAATTCCGCACCAGATTCTAAGATTTTAGGTGCGCTGATTGGTTTGGCTCGTTCATCGCGAGGAGGGGCGATTAATTCTTTCCATAATTTAGTAATGCGTATTTTGTCTGCTGGTGCGCCATAGCCTGGGCGCAAACAAAATCCCGTAAGAATGTTCCATCGTGAGGAAAGGGCAGGGGATTGTTGCCTGCTAGGCGCAAGTAGATAAAGTTCATCCCATAACCGTCTACATAAACTTAATGGCCAGTTCTCTCTGGTTGCATCAAGAATGTTTTCAAGAACTTTGTTAAGTTCCTTGGGGTCAAATTCTGGGTTTGCTTTGGTAAAGGTTTTTTTTAAGCAATCGCAGGCAGCTAATGTTGTGGATTCAGGCCAAGTTTCGCTAGCGTTAACGGAGATAGATTCATCAGAATCTTCAATAACATCGCGCAAATTAAATTCTAGTTTCCATTCGTTGTTTCCATCCTTTGCTAAGCAAGAAAGTTCAAGTGTTCCAATAGCAGTGGATTGGGATTTTAAAATAACCGGAATGCTTTTTACCCCAGAGCGTTTACCCCCACGAAGAATAGTTTGCAAAGGAGGTAAAGAAAGAAGCTGTTTTTTTGGGATATTAATGATGGATCCTGCTAAATCTTTGCTTCGTAAGGTGGAAGTGAAAATAGGAAAAATCACGGGCTGTCCAATAGCTAGTTCAATTTCGTGTTGGTCAAGGGTAATGGTTTTACCTTCTTCGTGAAGTTTAGGAAGAACACAGAGTAGGGAATCATTGCCAGCGTGATCGCCGATGCCAAGGTAGTAAGATTTAGCCAACCCGCCGCCAATATTCTTTCCACCACTATGTTTCAGCCAAGCGAACCAAGCAGCGCCTTCTGCAACGGCAAGGTCGACGGAAGGATTTTCGAGAACAAGTGTGGTGGAAGTATCTGCAGAGTTGGGTTGCCAATTCTTAATAATAGAAAGGACTTGTCTTTGCAGTTTAGTAGATCTGAAAACCCCACCGTTAAATAAAACCGCATCCGGAGGTTTGAAATCGGTGCGATCAGAATGCGACTTTAAGAAAGAAGCAAGGTGTTTGGTGATAGCGGGGTCAGCAACATAAGGTAGGCCCATTTCATGTAAGCCTGTTAAAGAAGCAGATTTTTGAGGAGATGAGTTAGAATCGACTTCTGGGAAAAAACCATTGATGATTAAAGATTCAGCTTCTGAAGCTAAAATCTCGGCACGCAAAGTCCCACCTACAATCGATCTGCCACGCCCCATAATGTTGACCGGAATTTTATCAGGTGGAGAATCAGAAAGAATTTGCTCTTTAGCATTTCTGCAAACTTGGATGAGTTGAATGTACTGGGCAGCATCAAGCTTTGTCCCCAAAGAAAATTTTGCTTCGATAAGCTTTGCCAAGGCCAGATCCATGTTGTCCCCACCCAAAAGTAGGTGATCACCCACCGCCTTGCGCAAGAAGCTGATTTCTCCATTTTCACTGATGGTTTCGATAAGGGTGAAATCTGTTGTGCCTCCCCCTACATCTATAACAAGGCATTGCATACCTTCAGCTAATTCTGGGTGAGGTATTTTTTGTTGTAGGGAAAGCCAGCGGTAAAAAGCAGCTTGGGGCTCTTCAAGAAGAATGATATTTTTTAATCCCGCCAGTTTTGCTGCTTCTATTGTTAGGCTTCTTGCAATGTCGTCAAATGATGCGGGAACCGTAACAACTACGGTTTGGCTTTCTAATGGCTCTGTTAGATGGCCCAAGGAAACACTATAATTCCAACTTTCGATAAGGTGTTTTATATACCGACAAGAAACCTCAACCGGGGAAAGTCTTTGTACTTCGGGGGGCGCAGTCCAAGGAAGTAAAGGTGCCTTGCGGTCTACTCCGGGATGGCAAAGCCAAGATTTGGCAGACGAAACCAACCGAGTAGGAACTTTTGCACCTTGCGACCTTGCAAAATTCCCTGCAATGAAGTTTCTGCTTTTATCCCAGGGTAAAGCGCAGGCATCTGGGGGCAGATCGTGAGTACCAGGCAAATATAAAAACGAAGGGAGTAAGTTATGCCCCCGTAATTCTGACGCCGCATCTAATTGTTGTACCTTGTGAAGTTTTATTTCTACTTGCTTTGATTTATTCGAAATATCAACATAAGCAATTGCACTATTCGTGGTGCCTAAATCTATCCCAGCTAGATATCTTCCCATTGCAATGGATGTCCTTATAGAAACCTTCTTATAAAAATCATTTTATGAAAGATGGAGGTAGAAAAAAAGAAAACCGTGTGAGTTGCTATCACACGGTTCATTATAAAATGTTAAAGCTTAAGATTAAAGTTTCCCGATAAGACTTTTCTTGATGCCATCTCCTAGGTTATTCTTACCTAAATAAATTTCCCAAATCGCTTTAGAAAACTCTATACTTTTTATAGTAACTTCGATTTTATCAACAATTAAGCAATGAATCCCCACCCCCGGAATATGAGTAAGCTTGATTTGATCCCCTTTAATAACTTTAGTTTCCTTAAATAAATTGTCGAGCAAAGCAAGCTCTTCAGGAAATTCCTCTTCTTTATGGTTTAATAGAACCGAAGATCTAAAACTGGCCGCCATATCACGGCCATCTACTTGGCGCTCCATAACTAACTGAAGTTGTTTGAAAGTATCAGCTTTAACAAGTTCCTCTGCAGATTTAAAATTCACACCTTCTTGAGCATAACTTGCAATAGCATAAACATTGACCAGAAATTTGGAGCGCATTGCAACTCCAGTAAGATTAAGCTTGGTCGGTTTATTATTAAGTTTATATTCAGAAACGGTGCTAAAGCGAACCCCACTGCCACTTACACCAATAGTTTCAGACCCAAGGGCCGAAAGTGTAATGAATATTAAGCCAGCTATGCCCAAAAGTATTTTGCTCATATTAAATTCTCCAAAAGTCTGGCTCGCCTAAAAGAAATTATAAATCGTACTATCACAGATTTAGACTACAAAAAGCAATAGGGATTAAGAAGGGAAGATGAAATTTTCATTCGCTTTAATAATTGCTTTAGATTCCCCCCAAGATTCTAGTGAGGGCCCCAATCCCAAGTTCCACCACTTGCGATGGTTTCGATTGTGAAATAACAGGGTTTAATAGTTCTAATGATAGATAACCTTGGTACCCGATTTTTTTTAGCTCCTTGAAAATCGCAACTAGATCGATGTCTCCGTCACCAGGAAATATCCTGTCAGAATCGGTGGCTAATTCCTTAGGCACTGCTGAAATATCGGAAACCTGAACAAAGAATAGTTTGCTCGGATCTATCGCATTAATATCTGCTAACTTGCTGGGCCCACAATGAAAGTGGAAAGTGTCTAATGTGATCCCCACATTCTCCATTCCCGAAGCGCTGATAAAAGCATAAGCAGATTCAAGGTTATTAGCAAATGCAGATTGATACCTGAATTCAAGCGAAAGCTTGGTATTAAAAGCCTCGGCCCATTGGGCTGCTTCTCTTAATCCAGCAAGGGCCGTTTGCAAAATGGTTTGGTCAACTCGAGCTGGAAAATCCGAACAAATGTTCAGCAGCGGAATTCCCAACCCCTGACAAAGATCAAGCCTCTTTTTGAAATGATCGTAATGGCTTTTCTTTTGCTCGCCCGTGGAAAGAAATAACCCTCCTTGATACGAAGCTGCTGCAAGCGTTACCCCGTGATCCGCAATCAGGGCCTTAGTCTCTGCAATATTTGATGTTTCTAAATGCTTTTCGAGCTTGGTAAGCCACACCTCAATGGTTTGGCAACCACCCTCAACGCTTCCTTTTACATCCTCTGCAAAATTAGTACTTAATACACACGCCTGACTGATACAAGGCTTCATCAAAGGCTCCATTAAATAATTGGATTAGCAACCACTTCAATTTCAACAAGATTATCAAAAAAGGTTGCACCACCACCTAAATCGGTTAAGGCGGTACTGGTTGTTGTATTCACATTGGCTTTCCCAGGAACATCTTTATTCCACCAAAGCCCCTGAGCAACAGCAACCCCGTTAAGAACAGCATCCGTGATTTGGGCATAGGCCAGAAATTCACCTCTGTTATTAAAAACGCGAACTTGAACATCATCAGTCACACCACGACTTGCAGCATCGGAAGGGCTAATCAAAAGCGTAGGCCTAACAGCTTCTTGTTTCTGCCAGTCCAAGTTTGCGAAAGAAGAATTAAGAAAAGCAGGATCTGGCGGAGAAAGAAGCTGGATAGGAAAATGAGCAGCAAGCTCTGGCCTTAATTGCGGATCTTCGTGTGGCGGAATGTAGGTGGGTAGTGGGTCTAATCCTAAATTAGCCATCTCTTTACTATACAGTTCGCATTTGCCGGAGGGTGTGGGGAAATTCCCTTGGGCGAATGGTGCAAAATTCTTGGGCAAATCTAACCGTAAAAATCCTTCATCCTTTAACTTTTCAAAGGTTATTCCTTTAGAGTGAGTGTCGCAATTGAAACCATTCTTTCCCGGTTCTAATGCTTCTTTGATCAAATCAATATCCGAAACTTCAAAAAGTTTTGGATCAAGTTTCATTTCCCGTGCTAGTAATCTAAATATCTGCGTGTTGGGTAAAGACTCACCTAGTGGTTCTATCGCTGGTTCATTGATTTGAAGGTGCAAATGTCCATAAGAGGAATGAAGATCCCAATGCTCTAGTTGGGTGGTAGCAGGTAGTACAATGTCAGCGTAATCAACAGTATCTGTAGGGAATTGCTCAAGTACAACGGTAAAGAGGTTATCTCTTTTTAACCCCGCAATGACTTTTGATTGGTCTGGGCAAACGGCTGCGGGGTTAGCATTATAAACAACCAAAGCCTTAATTTGAGGGTTGAGATTTTTATCGGTAAGAGCATCTGCAAGTTGGCTCATATTAATCGATCTGGTGGAAGCAGGAATTAAATCTTGTCGTTCAAAAGAGGCAGAATTTTTAAGTGAATACATACCACTGGTGCTGAGGAAAGCCCCACCGCCTGTTTGTTTCCAAGCCCCAATAATTGCAGGTAAGCAAGTGATAGTTCTTACCGCCATCCCACCGCCGCCGTGCCTTTGCATACCATAATTCAGCCTAATAAAAGCAGGAGAAATGGTAGCGTAATCGTAGGCAAGTTGCTCGATGATTTTAATTCCAAGCCCTGTGATAGAAGAAACTTTTTCGGGTGAATATTCAGAAAGACATCGCTCTTTTAATGCTTCACCCCCTATACAAAAACGATCTAGGTAGTCTTGATCCTGAAGATTGTCACGAAAGATAATATGCATCATTGCAAGTGCTAATGCAGCATCGGTTCCCGGTCGAATAGGAATCCACCAGTCGCTTTTCTCTGCGGTTTTAGAGCGAAAGGGATCGATGGTGATGATTTTGGCCCCCGCTTTTCTTGCCTTGTGCATAATCGCCCATAAATGCGAATTCGTTACGCTTGTGTTTGATCCCCAATTAATAATGTATCTGGAATGCAAAACTGCTTCTGGGTCAATCGCTGCTCGGGTGCCTAGGGTCATTTGGCTTCCAGCTACACCTGCGGTTGCGCAAATAGTTCGGTCTAAAAGAGAAGCACCTAAACTGTGAAAAAATCTGCGATCAAGGCTATTACTTTGTAACTTTCCCATAGTTCCCGCATAGCTATAAGGAAGAATCGATTGTGCCCCTCCTTCCGACTGGATCAGTTCATTTAATTTGTTAGCAATAGTGGAAATAGCTTCTTCCCAAGTAATTGCTTGGAATTTCCCTTCACCTTTAGCGCCTACCCTTTTTAATGGATGCAATAAACGGGTAGGGTGGTAGGTACGGTCAATATACTTTGCGACTTTACCACATAAAAACCCCTTCGTAATGGGGTGAGATGGGTTCCCTTTAAGATTGATGGCTTTTCCATCTTGGACGGTGACGACCATAGAGCAAGTATCTGGGCAATCGTGGGGGCACGAAGCGTGAACGGTTTTTAATTCTTGACCCATAATCGACTCCCGATGAATCATAAGTAACTATAGTATTATCATAGATGGAAATGAACTAAATCCATCGATACGAGAAGGAAAAAGTAAGACCCAAGGGTTTAGAGTGCATTGGTTTGTTGTGTTTTCCTTCGATTTGTTACGCTTGAATATTAAAATCTAGGAAAGTTGAGTTGCAAGTGATGGCAGTAGTTCCAAGAATTGAACAAGCAACCTTTGTTCGTTTTTGCTGTATAGTTTTCAGTAGTAAATTAATTGACAAATAAAAGATATGAATAAAGTGTTGAGTTGGTAAAATTTATACTGTATGGTTTATTTATCATCATTAAGCAAGCATTTAAAATGCTCTTAGGGTGCTAGACCTCTTGGGCAAGGTCAAAGTCGTTTTTGTAAAAAATCGGGTGGTGTTTCTCTATTTGGTAGAGTGGTTCTACCAAAGTTTAAAAGTGTTAAGTTGTATTCCAACAATTTAATCGTATTTAGGCTTTGCCGATGCCCAGCGAGGACAAGTGAAATACAATTCAGAAAAAGCTTTAGAACTATTAAGACTCGGGTCGGGAAACCCTGCTGCAAAGTTTCGAGAAGGGCAGGAAGATGCTATCAGGCATATAGTAGAAGGCCGTGGCCGACTCCTTGTTGTGCAAAAAACAGGTTGGGGAAAAAGCTTCGTCTACTTCATTGCGAACCTATTGCTGCGCAATGCCGGTAATGGCCCAACACTGCTAGTCTCGCCTCTTCTTTCCCTTATGCGTAATCAAATAGATGCAGCGCAAAAAATGGGCGTTCGTGCTGCTACCATTAATTCTGATAACCAAGAGGATTGGAGCAAAGTCGAATTAAAAATCACTCGAAATGAAATCGATATTCTTCTAATCTCGCCCGAGCGACTCGCTAACGAACATTTTCGCATGCAGGTTCTTTCAAATATTGCTTCTTATATTTCCTTATTAGTTATTGATGAGGCGCATTGTATTTCTGATTGGGGGCACGACTTTCGCCCTCATTACCGACTGCTAGAGCGTATTGTTAAAACCTTGCCCAAAAACCTAAGGCTCCTTGCTACTACAGCGACCGCTAATAACCGTGTTATGGAAGACCTATCTGCTGTCCTTGGTCCTAACCTCGATGTCTTTCGGGGCGACCTTAACCGCAATTCACTTTCCTTGCAAACCATTCGTCTTCATAGTCAAGCAGAAAGGCTTGCTTGGCTCGCCGAACAACTTGGCAAGCTTAATGGTAATGGCATCATTTATACCCTGACCGTTCGTGATGCCTATCAGGTTGCTCAATGGTTGCAGCACAAAGGATTTAATGTAGAAGCTTACACGGGGCAATCGGGCGATAAGCGAGAGGAACTCGAATTAGCACTACTTAACAATAAGGTTAAAGCTCTTGTTGCAACTTTGGCGCTAGGAATGGGGTACGATAAACCCGACCTTGCCTTTGTGATTCATTACCAAATGCCTGGCTCGGTGGTTGCTTATTATCAACAAGTGGGCAGGGCAGGGCGGGGCCTCGATTCTGCCTACGGAATTTTGCTGAGTGGCGAAGAAGATTCTCATATTACCGAATGGTTTATTCGCAGTGCTTTCCCTACCCGTAAAGAAGTAGGTGAGGTCTTGGCTACTTTAGAAAATGCCCCCGACGGCCTTTCTATTCCAGAAATTCTTACCCAAGTAAACTTAGGCAAAGGGCGCATCGAAAAAACCATTGCCCTTCTTTCCCTTGAATCTCCTTCTCCCATCGCTAAGCAGGGAACCAAATGGCAACTTACCGCTTCAACTCTTAACGAAAAGTTCTGGACTCGGGCTGATCGACTCACCACATTACGCCACGATGAACATCGACAAATGCAAAAGTATGTTAGCTTACCTTTTGGCGATCATATGAAATTTCTTATCACTGCTCTCGATGGCGACCCAAGTACGGTTGGTAAACCTGTACTCGCCCCTTTGTCTACTTCTGTTAATCCCACTTTAGTGCGAGATGCAGTTGATTTCTTGTGTCGCACTAGTATTCACCTTGACCCCCGAAAGAAATGGCCAGACGGCGGTCTTCCTAGTTATAAAGTGAAGGGCTTGATTACTACAAACTTTCAAGCGCAATTTGGAAAAGCACTTAGCGTTTTAGGGGACGCTGGTTGGGGAACTTTAGTTAAAAAAGGCAAAGAAGAGGGGCATTTTTTAGATGAACTTGTTACAGCTTGTGTAAAAATGCTTCGTGAGTGGAATCCTTTTCCCTCACCTACTTGGGTGACTTGTGTGCCTTCGCTTAGGCACCCTAAACTTGTTCCAGATTTCGCCCAGCGTCTTGCCTCTGCTTTAAATTTGCCTTTTATTGTGACACTGATTAAAAACGAGGAAAGGCCCCTTCAGAAAAGTTTTGAAAATAGTACTCTTCAAGCTCGTAATATTGATGGGGCTTTTATCTTTACTGCAAAAACTTTTCCTCGCAGCCCAGTTCTTCTTATCGATGACCTAGTCGATTCTCGGTGGACGCTTACCATTTCAGCTTGGTTATTACGCAAGGGCGGTTGCGGAGAAGTTTGGCCTTTAGTCCTTTCACAAACGGGGCTTGAATAATGATCCCTAATCTTTCTCCTAATACCAAAGCCATTTTATTGCTTACCGCTCCACTGATTATGGGCACGGGTAAATTAGCTTCAGGTCTGTTAAAGCCTAGCGAGTATAAAATCCTTGCTAAGCACCTCCGTGATTTAAAGCGCCAACCTTCAGACCTGTTAGAAATCAATGCTTTAGAATTGCTTCGAGAATGTCAACCCGTGTTTGAATTAGGCCGTTTACAAAAATTGTTAGACCGAGGCTTCTTACTTAGTCAGGCTATCGATTATTGGCAAACGCGTGCAATATGGGTTATAAGCCGGGCCGATTTGGAATACCCCAAGCGATTGAAAACACGCCTAAGAGATGAGGCCCCAGCTATCCTCTATGGGTGTGGAGATTTGTCCCTTTTAGAATCGGGTGGGCTTGCAGTGGTTGGTTCTCGGAAAGTTGAAAAATCTTTAATCGACTTCACCATAAGTATAGGCCAAGTTGCTGCCCAAGCTGGAAAAACAGTTATTTCTGGTGGTTCGGAAGGGATCGATAAAGCTGCAATGCGTGGGGCACTCGAATCGGGCGGCAAGGTTTGTGCCATCCTTTCTGAAGAGCTTGAAAAAAATACGATGGCTCGTGAACAGCGTAATTCTATTATTGCCAAGAATTTGCTTCTCATTTCACCTTTCGACCCCAGCGCAAGTTTTAATATCGATCAAACTCTTGAGTGTAATAAGCTAATTTACGCTTTGTCTGATTTTGCCTTGGTGGTTAATTCCGATTTTGAAAAAGGTGGTACTTGGGCAGGTGCGGCGGAACAACTTGATGAACTAAAATGCGTACCAATTTATGTAAGGTCAACTGGGCAAGCTTCCGACGGGCTTTTAGGTTTAGTAAAAAAAGGTGCAACTTTATGGCCCAATCCCATCGATTCTAAAACATTTGCAACTTTTTATAACGGTATTAGTCCGCCGCTAACACCAATTTCTGTGCCCAAATCTCCTATCAATCAAACCAAAATTCCTATGACTAAATCTGCTAAAAAATCAGAAGGCCCACCCATTTCAAAGGCTTCAGCTTCTAGCAAAAAACTAAAGGCAATTACCAGCCAAGAACCTTTTATTTCGTACCCACCATCTGAGGTATTGTTTGATGCGTTGCGCGAGTTGTTGCAACAAATTTTAAAAAAACCGATGAAAGAATCTGAGATTGCAAAATTGTTAAAAGTATCAACTTTACAGGCAAAAACATGGCTCGAAAAGCTGATCATCGAAAAAGTAATTGATAAAGATAAAAATACTTTTCTTTATTTTTCTATCATTTCGGAAAATAATTCAGATGACCAACCGAATAACAATTAGTCCCAACAAAAAGTTATTTCCATTCGTGGTACTTTTTTTAGTTGGTTACACAGAAATTTACTTTTATTACGGCGAAAGTGGCTATTGTCAAATTTCTAAATTTTTGCAAGGAGAAGAAGATGCCTAGACTTAACCATTCCGAAATTATTTGCATTTTAGACCGTTCTGGGTCGATGCAGGCTATCAAGGCAGATGCCATTGGGGGTTTTAACTCCTTCCTCGACGAACAGTTGAAAGTTCCAGGGTCCGCCTCGGTTACTGTTGTGCTTTTTGATAATGAATATGAAGTTCCTGTAAAAAATGTTGACCTGAAAAAGGTGGAACACCTTAACGAGCATACTTTTGTGCCTAGGGGAGGAACTGCCCTCCTAGACGCTATTGGAAAAACAATTAATGAGGTCGGAGAAAGGCTTGCGAAAACTAATGAATCTGAAAAGCCTGAGAAAGTCTTAGTTTGCATTTTGACCGATGGTGAAGAAAACAGTTCGCACGAATTTGATAAATGTAAAATCAAAAATATGATTGAACATCAGCAACTTATCTACAATTGGGGCTTTGTTTTCCTTGGGGCTAACCAAGATTCGTTTGCTCAGGCTAGTAGCCTTGGTATTGAAAAAAATATGGTTGCGAATTTTGAACCGACTCCCGTAGGTACCAGGCGAGCAAATGCTCAAATGAGTTCTATGGTGATGAGTGCCAGGCCTCGTTTTGAGCCAGACCCCGAACCTAGAAAAGTTCCTAAAACTAGAAAGAAAACTTAATAATCTGGCACAATGTTTTTATCTTTTCTCCAGCAATAATAAATCTTATTGCTGGATTTTTTTTAAAGCGTAGCTAAATAAGTACGAGATAACATCTAAATTAAAGTTTGTAACCAAATGGAAGATGAATTTAATCTGATGAGATTTTTGAAAGCACAAGAATCTCGATATGAACAGGCTCTTATAGAAATTCAACAAGGAAAGAAATCTTCCCATTGGATGTGGTATATATTTCCGCAATTTAGAGGTTTAGGGTTTAGTCAACTTTCAATTCTTTATGCAATAAAAAGTTTGCCCGAAGCTAAAGCATATTTGAGCCACCCAATTCTTGGACCAAGACTATTCGAAGCGGTTCAGGCAGTTCTTGGGATTAAAGGAAAATCAGCGTTTGAGATTTTTGGTTCTCCAGATGATTTAAAACTTAAGTCGTGTGCAACCTTGTTTGAATCAATTTCACCAAAGGATTTGGCATTTTTAAAATTACTTGAACAATTTTATGATGGGTCTTTCGATTCTAAAACACTAGAAGTATTAAAAACTTAGTTTGTAAATTTATAGCTTGAATTTATAAGGCTTTTATTAAAGGGCAATTGTTCATAACACTATCGTTTTTTCTGTACCACTCTAAAAGGCCGTGCGACCTCTTAGCCAGCATTTTTCTTACTTCTCGCCTTTGCCCCTTAACTCGGGGGATGGCCATATCATCGTATGCAGTGGTTTGGTGTCTCATCCACGCAATAACAGCAGCTTCAACGCGGTTTTCAATAGGAATCCGTTTGGTTCGTGCTACCGTTCCGCTACCCACTGGCGTTGCGTGCTTGGTAACGGCTTGTGCTAAAGAAAGCGCAAGAATCGTATGTGCGGGATGAAATGCAAGGTAGTTTAGTAAAGCACCCTGAAAATCTTCCACATATTCATCTTGAACTTTTTCTCTGCGTTTTGAATCTGCAGCTTTTCGTTTCGCAAAACTTTCTGTTGAACGCTCATCCTTTAATTCATTACGAATTTTTTCAATGATTTCACTTGAAGCCCAGATACCCTTTGAGAAAACTCGCCTTCCTTTCTTTTCCGCAACCACCCAATGTTCGCCCATTGTTTTTACTCTTCTAGTGAGCGCAGCATCACCTGGTGGTAAAAGAATCCAATTTACTGGAACGGTTATGATCTTGCCCTCTGGTGTGCAAACGGTGTTCTGGGTAGGCCCCGGTGAAAAAGTTAAACCCATAGGTTTTACCATCGTTTTTATAAAGAAGATTGTAGGTTCAAGAAACTATATTTATTTAAGTTGTTCGATAGCTTCTTTAATAAAGGTCGCATGAACAATGATGGAAATTCCAAGTCTATGGCGTACTTTTGTTGCACCATATATTGATTTCATATCTTCATCAAGAAAGCGCTGTGCTATGACTAACCCCAAGATAAGGTTCAAACTTTCATTGTTAGGTGTAGCATTGTTAGGGGTGAAGTTGTTAGTGCGTGTAAGGAAAACAGGCCCGCCACTATCACCCTCAAAAGTGTTTGAGCTCATAAAAAAAGATTTGGTCTTCTGTGTTGGAACAAGAGGGAAGCTTGCAATTGGGCCATCGCGAAGGATAGGAAATCCAGCAGGGTTACTTTCTTCTCGATGAGGATAACCTAGGTAGGCAATCTTCTCGCCTGAATGAACCTTATGCTTAATTAAATCGTTATCGCTTGCCAGAATAGAAGTGCTAATTTTTACAAGGTCTGCATTATTAGGGGGAGTAATCCAAAGGACTGCTACATCTTGAGTTTTACTTTTTGTCCAAAGGGGTTTACCTTCTTTTCGTATAAGAAGCTTGGCCGGTTCTTTTTTATATTCGCCCTCAGCTTGTTTAGAACGAAAGATAAGCGAAGTTTCTTCCCCGGGTGTGTTTTCTAAAACATGAGATGCAGTTACAAGAATATGCTTCTCATCTTTTTGATTGTAAAGGATGAACCCCGTTCCTGTGGAGTTGGTATGGCTAATTTTTACAGTTGCTCGCATCAACTGGGTGTTAAGGTCTTCGGTCTCTGCGAAAACTGGGTAAACAAATAACAAAGCTATAAAAAGTAGAACTAGATGTTTCATAAGTGTCCTAAAAAATTCACCAAAGGTCTGATTTAGTAACCTTATCAATTTAAAGGTCAAATAAGTTATCACTTGATGCGATAAGTTATTCAACATTTTTCTTTACCACGATGCGTTTATTCTTTTTTACCTATCGTGGTAACTGCTTTACAAATTTAGCGCTGGGCGTTAACCTTAACCAAATATTTAATGTTTATACTAAAGAGCGAGCTATGAAAAAAACAATAATTCTTAGCCTGTTGTTTACTTTACTTTTAGGGTTTTTTTTAGAAGGTCAACCTCCTCAAGTTAAAGTGTTCGAATTGGGAAAAGGCATTAAAATTGAAATGGTTCAAGTGCCTGCTGGTAAGTTTCTTATGGGTTCACTTGAGACCGAAAAAAATCGGTTCCCCAATGAAACTTCGCACCAAGTTAGTATCACCAAGCCTTATTTTCTAGCTAAGTACGAAACAACTCAGGAACAATGGGAAGTGGTTATGGGCAATAATCCAAGTTCAGAAAAGGGCCAAAAGTTGCCTGTTACTGATGTCTCTTGGGAGGAAGTTCAAGAATTTATTGAAAAACTTAACCAGAAAATTAAAGGAACTGTTCGCCTTCCAACCGAAGCCGAGTGGGAGTTCGCTTGCAGGGCAGGAACTAAGACTTCTTATTCCTGGGGTGATGAATTGAAACCCACGGATGCCAATTATGTGAACTCTAAAAACGGTTCCCCGATTGCAGTTGGTAACTTCAAACCAAACGCCTTTGGCCTTTACGATATGCATGGAAATGTTTGGGAGTGGTGTAACGATTGGTACGGAGAGTATCCCTTGGGGCCTGTTATCGACCCAAACGGGCCAGACGATGGGGAATTTCGGGTATTGCGCGGAGGTTCATTTGACGCTGTTACTCGATTGCGTTCAGCTTTTCGAAACTTCAATGTGCAATCGGATAAAACCAATGCCACAGGTTTTCGTCTAGCGAGTTCAAATTAAATTACTCTATTTTTTTAGAATGTTATTAAGAAAGCTGAAAAGCTCTGCACTGGCTTTATCATCTTTTAAGCCTATATCAGAATTGATCGTGCCGTGGGTTTTCCCAGTTGCTGGATAAGCCTTAGCTGAAATACCAGAGTCTTGAAGAGCTTTTACTAACCGAAGCGATTGCCCTTTGGTCTCTGGATGTTCTGCAACATGCAAAATAAGGAAAGGCGGAATCCCTTTATCTTTTGCTACATGGGTGACCGGAGAAAGGTCTTTCTGCTGGGATTCGATGCCAAATTTCTTTTTATAGGAAGTGGCTCGTTTTTCTTCTACCGTGGCTATTTGTAATGGAACATCATAGGTATCGCCATCAACAGGTACACACCCTTTGATACTGGCAAATGATAATTTTTCAGATTTTAAATAGCGGTCATCGGTGCAAATTAAAGCAGCAAGTTGCGCCCCTGCAGAATGTCCCATAACAAAAATGGTATTTGGATCTCCGCCATATTCCTTCGCATGGTCGTACACCCATTTAATAGATTTAGCAACATCGCCTGCCATCTCGTGGATGTTAACGGTGGGGATTAATCTGTAGTTGGTGGAGATAAAAAGAAAGCCTTTTTCTGTAAAAGCCTGAGGTTTTAATTGGACATCGTTCTTGTTTCCAGCTTGCCAACCGCCCCCGTGAATCCAAAATACGATGGGAAGATTTTTGCCCGATTCGGGTGAAAATAAATCGAGTGTTTGTCTTTCGATTTTTTGTTCGGAGTAGGGGATTGCAAGATAACTCTTTGGTTCTGCAGCAAAAAGCTGGGAGGATAAAAGATAGCTAAGGATTAAGAATGATTGGCTCATGAGAGGCTCCATAAAAAGGATTCAGGGTGTGCTTTTTTATGCTAAGCCGAAGAAAGAGTTGCTCCTAGATAATTTTTGCTGGTTGCTAAAGATTTTTAAGTGTTGGACATTTGCAGGGTATGGTAACACAAGCATCAATCGTTTGTTGATCGGTTAGCAGATTTTAAATAGGTCTAAGTTTTTAAAATGTCGTGAACGACCTCGCCATGAACATCGGTTAGGCGGTAATCTCGTCCGCCAAAACGGTAGGTAAGTTTGGTGTGGTCGAGTCCCATGAGGTGAAGGATGGTGGCGTGAAGGTCATGGACATGGACTTTATTTTGGACTGCATGCCAACCAAACTCATCGGTAGCGCCATAGGTCATACCGCCCTTAATGCCAGCCCCCGCGAGCCACATGGAAAAGCCAAAGGGGTGATGTTCCCTGCCGTTATTTCCTTCTGCAGTGGGGGATCTGCCAAATTCTCCTCCCCATAGAACAAGGGTCTCGTCCAGCAATCCACGGGCCTTTAAATCGAGTAAAAGTGCAGCAATTGGTTGGTCAACAGCACGGCAACGATCGGGTAGTTTCTCTTTAAGATTTCCATGATGATCCCAAGCATTGTTTGCTGGTGCATCAAAAAGTTGTACAAATCGCACGCCTCTTTCTACCAATCTTCTTGCCATCAGGCATTGCCTACCAAACATATCGGTAGCAGTGTTATCGATACCATACATTTTTTTAATCAAAGTACTTTCATTAGAAATATCAAAAGCCGCAGGAGCATCTCTTTGCATCCGAAATGCTAATTCAAACGAGGCAATGCGGGCATCGAGATGGTCATCGATGTTTCTGCCACGCTTATGGAATTCGTTCCATTGTCGAAGGGCATCAAGCTTTTGTCGTTGATTGGACAGGCTAATTGATCCCGTATTGAGATTGGCAATAGGGTTTTTTAGATCGCGTACCAGCGTTCCCTGATAGGCACTAGGCAGGAAACTCGAGTTCCATAACTGAGCCCCTTGAAATACTTCCGCTGGACTTACGACTACGAAACCTGGCAGATTCTGGTTTTCGGTGCCTAGTCCATAGGTCAGCCACGAACCAATGCTCGGTCTCGAGAAGGCTTGTTCCCCGGTACACATTTGTAGTGCAGCGCCTGTGTGGTTAATGTTATCCGCATACATTGAACGAATTACGCAGATATCATCAATGCAAGAAGCGAGGTTTGGAAGTAATTCACTTACTTCAATGCCTGACCGCCCATGCTTGGAGAATTTCCATGGGGAAGCGAGAAGGTTACCAGTTTTAGTTCGTTCGAGTTTTGGTTTGTCGAACGGGAGGGGTTTACCGTTGTCTGTAATAAGGCGTGGCTTAGGATCGAAAAGATCGACATGGGAAGGCCCGCCCGGCATGTAAAGGAAGATTACTCTTTTGGCTTTTGCAGGATGATGAGGGGTTTGCACCGCGGAAGGATTTGCAGGAAGATCTTGTTTGCTGCCCGTGTTTTCTGAAGCAAATAAATCAGCTAGGGCCAGCATTGCAAAGCCTGTTCCCGCACTTTCCAATAGGTTCCTCCTTGAAAAATGGGTCGTATTATTCATCATTTTCCTTTCATTAAAAAAGGTAAAGGCCGATCAATCTATATAAATGAATTCGTTACTACACATTAGTAGGTGAGCCAAATCGTTTAGATTGTTTTCATAATTCGTGCCTAGGCTAAGTATATTTCTGGCGAAAATTAAATCTTCCTCTGTTGTTTGTCGAGAAAACAGCAGCAGGATGAGAAGGCGAATTCTAGCATCGCCTTTTTCGGGTATTGCTTGAATTACACGCTCTGCTAATTGCTTCGCCTTAGTTTGAACGAAATCGTGATTGAGCATAAATAATGCCTGCGGGGCTACTGTACTGATGTTGCGCTTTTCAACTGTAGCGTCTGGATTGGCAGCATCAAACAAGGTCGCAAAATCACTCCGATCCCATCGGGCAGTTTGAAAATAAAGTGTTCTGCGATTGTTGTTTATTTCATGAGTCGCACTGCCCCCCATGGAACTGTCTAATCGACCTGTCACAAAAATCATGGAATCACGAATTGCTTCTGCTTCGAGTCGATGAGCGCTGAATCTTCCCAACCAGCGATTCTCTGGGTCGTAACTTGCCTGGGCCTTGGAACCCAGACTCGATTGCTGATAGGTTGCAGAAAGCATGATGTTGCGGGTAAGTTTTTTTATAGACCATCCTTCTTCAATAAACTTAGTTGCGAGAAAATCGAGTAGTTCCGGGTGAGAAACTGGTTCAGAAAGTAAACCCAAATTGTTAGGTGTCTTAACCAATCCTGTTCCGAAATGCCATTGCCACACCCGGTTCACAATTACACGAGATGTTAGCGGATTCTCTTTTGCTGCAACCCAGTTGGCAAGTTCAAGTCTGCCACTTCCTTCGGTGATCTTTTTCTGTTTTTCACCGGCAAAGAAAACTGGCATTGCCCTTGGTACAACCTCGCCTAATCTGGTGTAACTACCTCGGATATGAATAGGCACATCTTGAATTTTTGGAAAAAGCCCGCCCGGCACGCCTCCTTCGCTTACCGCCAATGCCTTTGCGGGTTCTGCGATTAACGAAGATTGCAGCAAGTTTTTTTCTTCGACTAGTTTTTTTCGCTCTGGGTCTTCCACTTTAGGTTTTTGCATTTTCTTGTCGTGTTCTAATAGCTTGGTTGTTAAACCTGCAATTTGACTTATCTGCAAGGCTCGCTTTTCCAACAATTCTTTCGACACAAGCGGCCTCCGCTGAAGGGTTATTTCTCCTCCTTTTGTCCCAAGTTCTGTCAGCATTCTCGTGCTGTAAAATATCCCCGCAAGGCCGTAATAGTCGCGCTGCGATATCGGATCATATTTGTGGTCATGGCATCTTGCACATCCCAGCGTCAGGCCCATAAATGCCTTGCCTATCGTGTCTATCTGATCATCTACCATGTCGCTTACCATCTTTTCTTTGTCTGCATCACCTCGGTCCCAAGCTCCGTTTACTAGAAATGTGGTTGCTATCAGCCCATTGAAGTTTTCTTTTTTACCATCCAAGGCTGGGAGCAGATCACCGGCTATCTGCTGTTTAATAAATTGATCAAACGGTAAATCTGCATTGAAACTTTCTACCACCCAGTCACGATATCGCCATGCTTCTAGCGGTTCGCAAACTGGGTTTCTCGCCTTCGGATTTCCATCATGATAATCTGCATAACGAACCACATCTAGCCAGTGCCTTCCCCAGCGCTCCCCATAAGCGGGGGAGCCAAGTAGTCGATCAATCACCTTGGCAAACGCCCCGTGAGACTCATCCCTTAAAAATGCTTCCACCTCTTTTGGACTGGGAGGCAAACCTGTCAAATCGAAACTAGCTCGCCTAAGTAACATCTCTTTTCCCGCTGTTGGCAAGGGTTTTATCGATTGCTTTTCTAGTTCTTTAAAGATGTACTGATCGATTTCATTGTGACCCCAAGTTTGGTTCTTCCCCTTCGGTAATAACTTTTTATTTAAGGGTTGGTAAGCCCACCAACTTCGCTGTTTATCAGAAGGTTCATGCTTTTCTGAATCTTTTATTCTCCCCGCTTGGCTTACTTTGGTTGGATCTGGCCAAACTGCTCCGCCTTCAATCCAGTTGGTTAAATGTTCTATTTGTTTGCTTGATAGTTTTCCTTTGGGTGGCATCTTTAACTCACCGACTTGGCTTACTGCCTTGATAAGTAAACTGCTGGTTGGTTTTCTTGGTACGATTGCGGAACCGCTTTTGCCCCCTTTTAAGATTGTTTCTTGTGAATCTAAACGGAGTCCCCCCGATTGCTTCATTGCACCATGGCACTTAATACAATGGTCGCTTAGTAGCGGGCGAATATGTTTTTCAAAAGCATCGTCTGCAAATGCACGATTTAGTTGCAACAATAGGAATACCGAAAGTAATACCCATCTCATTGCAACTTCTCCCAATAAAGTTTTTAGCATTGGAATTCGATGTTTACTTTTTCTCGGGCTTAAAGGATTCAAAAACATCTGCAAGAACTTTGTCTGCAAGCCTTCCTAGTTCTGCAAGAATCAATGGTTCTGCTTCTGGTAGTAAGGGCGACATATTTGGCTCGTAACCGCCAAACTTGTGGGACTCTGCTGTGCAGATATATCCCAGATCCCCGTTCGCATACCCAATCACAATCGGTATTGCGCGGTCGGCGATCGCTTTCTCTAGCTTAAATCCGTATTCCACCATCGGTTCACCAGGTATGGTTAACAAAAGGTAGTCTCCTATTCGCATTGCTTGCATTTCACAACTAATTTTTCCTTTCTTCCCGGGAAGTTCAATCACACTGCTTGCGCAGCGTAAAGGATAAATCTTTTTTCGCTTGGCTAATTCTTCTCTCACCACGCTTTTATCTGCTGCACGAACAACTGCACAACCTAGGCTCCGTCCCGTCCATTTGATATCTGCTTCATCGCCACACCTGTAAGGGATTCCGGGCAAGTTGGGTCGGATATCGCCTGCGCAGCCTTGTAAAAACATGGCATGAGTTTTGGCCCCGTAAATCTTCTCGACAAAGCTTTGAGCTTCCCCAGGGAAGTCTGCGCTAATCTTAGGCATTCCTTTCGGATAAGGTGGAGTCAGTTTATCTCCCCAGGTGAAAACGCAAGGGTGGCAAACCGCATGCATGAGTATTCCCATCGGCTCTAAGGTTTTTCCATCATCAAATCGCAACACTTTCACCCGATGATCGCAAGGACCTTCTGGGTTTAGCCGAACCAAGGCTCTGCCATCGATTACTTTCCTTCGATTAATATTAAAGTCGATACTATCAACCCCATAGCCAATGGAAATTGGGCGCATAGATTTTAAGGCTTCCTTCGATGCTTTAGCGATTTTGGAAACTGTATCTCGGCTCCATCCTAATTCTTTATTCCAACCCGGGCCTGAATGATTATGCGAGGTAGCAACCATGATGTTCTTTATTGGTATTTTTGTTTGATCAAAAACAGCTTCGCGTATCTGAATTACCATTTCGCTTGTTGCACCTATTAAATCGAGCGTTATTATTGCGGCTTGAGTTTCACCGTTGTTTAATAGCAATATCCCAGCTCGAATGGGGTCGCGGACTCCATGCGTCTCCCTTACATGTCCAACCACAGGGGTACCTTCGGGCGGGGTAATATCCACTTTGGCAATCCCAGCCCGCAGATTTGATTCAACAGGGAATTGATAACTTTCCTCATTTGCAATCACCTTGTAATGTTTGAACGGTACGGGCATAAATGAAATAAAAAGTATTAGAAGAGCAAGCCTTTTGCAAACGATGTTCATGGTTTAATTCCTTTGATTGGCGTACAATCAATGACTTGTCTTTATTCATTTCTTTAAGCAAATAGCTATTAACTAAACTGAATAAATGGTGTGAATACAAGTCCAGTATAACCTAGATTTTATTTGGCAGTTCGCTTTTTTTCAAAACCATTACTATTTGAATCAATTCTTACAGATGACTTATGTTACCTTCATATAAGTTTAAACCGTAGCAATTTCTGCAAACGAACGATTAGAAAGCTTATTTGCAAAGGATAAAGCTCACCCCGGTCTTTGGGGTAGTTATATTTATTCTTGTGGAATTTATTCTGCGATTACGAATCGTAGTCCGCTTGGCCTTGCTGCTCCCAATTCAATCCCGGTTGATGTTGTTAAGCAATTGCAGGAAGCCGCTTGGCAGCAGCATCAGGAAACCAAATCTGCTTTAAAAAAGTAAAGATTAGACCTTGGGCGTTAGTTTGATGTTTGGCAAATGCCAATAAGAAGATGCTCAATGAAGCGGTACAGAGTTTTGGATCAACCTTGCCTGCACTTTTTTCAACCAAACTGGTCGGGCAGGGGGTCTCATCCACCCCGAGTCCCTTGTGTGTACCCTAAATTTTTTATTTCTATTTGAAGTGAGATTCTCTTAATTTTTAATCCATTTCAATTTCAGTAGGAGCACTTAAATGGATGGTAGAGGGGTTGACTTGAATAGCTACTTTTGGAATAGAGAATGAGTAATTAGTTGAAGTTAGAAACCATTTATGGCAAATCATCAATAAACCAGTTTTCTAGCCTTTTGCGGGCCCAAGGGGTTTTCCTGAGAAAGATTAAGCTCGATTTAATGCTGGGGTCGAATTGAAAACAACGAGCCGGAATGCGCCTTGCTAACTCATTCCAACCATATTTTGCAGCAAGTTCCGTAACAATCTTTTCCAGCGTGATGCCGTGCAAGGGGTCGTTTGGGTGCGATGGGGGTAAGGTCATTTCGATATTCTCATTCGTTCATTTTATTCAAGTAGGACCTATTTTGCTTATTAATATACTATTGAGCAAATGGAATTATAAACATTGAATTAAATTGAGTGGGGGTTATCGGTACATAGTTTTGGCAATTAAAATTAGTCAAATAATGTTTTAAATATGAAGGGTTTTAACCTGATTTTAGGTGCAAACCTTAGAAAAGCCGTGGGTGGTTATTTGGGTTTGGGGAATGGTCCCGATTGATTTTTAGGCTAAATTTAGTTCTTCGTTTTAATTTCTATTTTCTTTACTTGGTTGAGGGTTTTGGGTAGGTTCAAGTTTATCTGACTTCATTCGTTTTAATCTGAAAGTGAAAAATGAATTCTAAAATTACTTCCGTTATTTTTTTTGGTTTGATTTCCATTATCTCTTTCGGGCAAACTGCTAGTGCTCAAAAAGTAGACCCTAAGCAAGAAGCTTTAAAAGCATTTAACAAAGGCGCTGATTCTCATAGCCAGGGTGATTTTAAAACTGCGATTGCTTATTACACCAAAGCAATTGAGTTAGATTCCAAAAACGCTCAGGCTTATTTTAACCGCGGTCATTCTTACTACTTTATCGGTAGGTACCCTGAGGCCGTTGTTGATTATTCTAAAGCGATTCAAATCAATCCAAACTATGCAGAGGCTTACAACAACCGTGGAAATGCTCACTTTGCCCAGAAAAATTATACTACAGCGTTAAGTGATTATAATAAAGCTTTA
>Ga0335396_10000964_pt1 | contig 38428 bp, 20 predicted proteins | sample FRY02_FD_205743 | JGI IMG/M metagenome (GOLD analysis project Ga0335396, IMG submission 205743) | Freshwater microbial communities from Lake Fryxell liftoff mats and glacier meltwater in Antarctica - FRY-02 (spades assembly) (version 2) | ecosystem: Environmental > Aquatic > Freshwater > Ice >... | reverse complement strand
GAGCATCTGCGATCGGCCGCGATCATTGGCCAAACTGTTATTCCGCAATGCTGGCCGGAGCCGGGGTGAAAGGCGGAACAATTTACGGAGCATCCGACGACACCGCCGCTTACGTCAAAAATCATCCAGTCACACCAGAAGATTTCAGCGCGACGGTTTTGCATGCCATGGGAATCGATCCGGCCACACGTCTGAGCCCCGACGGTTTTACTCTGCCCGCGGGTACCGGACAGGTGGTGATGGATCTGTTCTGAAAAATGTCTGTTGCATCTTTGGTTGAGATTCGCGACCTCATTTTTTTGGGGATGCCCCAAATTCGGACAATGCCTTTGGGTTCAGGAATCCCTATACTACCGTGATTAAGTATCCGTTCACTCCGCGATTTCGGGAGAAATATTCGATGGCGAGTAATGCGGCGGTAGCAGCGAGGCTGTCAGAAATTCTTGATGAACTTGGAGGCATTGCTTCCGACCGAGTTCGGCGAGAACCTGCGGCTGGCCATGCCACAATTGATGATTTGTTGAAAGTTCATGGCACAGGTGGGCTGTTCGAATTGGTTGATGGCACCCTGGTGGAGAAGGCAATGGGCTGGACCGAATCATTTCTCGCGATGGTGATTGTGCGAATTCTCGGGAACTTCGTCGTTGCAAATAATCTTGGCGTCGTCTCTGGACCCGATGGCTTTTTGGAGATTCTTCCTTTACTCGTTCGAGGCCCGGATGTGACATTTATATCGTGGTCTCGTCTCCCGGACGGCCGAGTTCCAACAAGCGCGATTCCGAAAATTGTTCCTAACCTTGCTGTTGAAGTGTTAAGTATCGGGAACACGTTTATGGAGATGTCTCGCAAACGACACGAGTATTTTCATGCTGGTGTTCAGATGGTCTGGATGGTGGACCCTCGAGAAAGAACAATCGCTGTTTACACCACCGTCAACGACTATGAAATTCTGGACGAGAATGAAATTCTTACCGGCCATGATGTTCTGCCGGGGCTGGGAATACTGATCGCTGATATTTTTGGCGAACTTGATCGCCAACCAACCGAAGCGGGTGGCTAAACCATTTCCGTCGCGACGTTGTTGGAAGATCTGGAAGAACGCGGCCTGCTGGAATCCACGCTTGTGGTACTTGTCGGTGAATTCGGCCGAACTCCGAAAATCAGCAAGGGAGCATCTGCGATCGGCCGCGATCATTGGCCAAACTGTTATTCCGCAATGCTGGCCGGAGCCGGGGTGAAAGGCGGAACAATTTACGGAGCATCCGACGACACCGCCGCTTACGTCAAAAATCATCCGGTCACACCAGAAGATTTCAGCGCGACGGTGTTACATGCCATGGGGATTGATCCGGCAACACGACTGAGTCCCGATGGTTTCACTCTGCCCGCAAGCACGGGACAGGTGGTGATGGATCTGTTCTGAAAGAGGTCTCATGACGAGCCGTGCAGAATAAGAAAGGGTCGGTAAGGGCTCAGTCTTTGGTCCTCTGTGCAAAAGAAAAATACTTGGAACGTATTGCGGATTGTGAACGAAATGGTTCGCTTTCTGGCACTTTTCTGTTTTCTCACTCGTTGCGCTGTCCTTGGACCATCGTCTTATGATGCATTTAGTCAGAACGGCTGTTGCCCTGCGATGCGATTCGCATGAATCTGCCCGTTTCAGCCAATTCTCGCGCGACATACTCTACGAGGTTTCGGCGTCCGTCCTTTCCAGGGTCTAAGTCGAGACCCTTTAGGAGGTCCAGCAGTTCGCTAGGCTCGACGTGTAGCCGTTCGAAATACTCGACCAATTCTTCGTGGGACATTTGGTAAAGCTGGTCAACTGGCCGATCAATCCGCCTTGCAGCAACGCGCACAATCTCATCGATAAGTTCGGAACGCTTCGGCTTGTTTGGAACCTCTAGCCCCAAGCCAGCCGCTAGTTCTTTTAGAAAGTCAACGGTGCAGGTCTTGCTTTTCTCTAGGCCCGCTTTTGCACCCTCGACACCTAGCCATCGCGCCAATACACGAGCATCCATCGGTCGTTCTAGACTGGACATTTTGCGAGGAACTCCTTAGTCACCGTCCGATATTGTTCGGACTGCTTTTCGGCATTTGCACCGTCAACGTCGTAAACGGAACATCTGTCACGGGCGGCCTGACGTAACCCATCGCCATCGGTGACGTCGGCGTGAAAGATGCCGCAGGATTGTTCCAAACGACGAGATGTTGCCACAGACGCCGATTGTTTTCACGTATGTTGTTCGAGGCAGGCATCTTCTCCACGGTCACTTGCGAGAGCCGCGGGTCAGCGGGCATCAAATCAATATGCTCACCAGTGGTGAGGATATCGATGTTCGGGGTCAAGTCCGAGCCGCTCTAAAGCTGCTGAAACTTTTCATATAGAGTTGTACCTGCCGTGCGATTGCCGTCGCGAAAATTCTCAATCAAATTCTGAAAGAAGCGACATGTCAACCCGCCTCGCTGGTAGTCAGTGTCCACGCAAAGAACACGCTGCTTGTGATAGCGCTGAAGGCCAATTGCGATGTGGTAGCAAGTCGTGGTCTTGCCAACGCCGCCTTTTTCACTGATGAATCCCACTCTTATCGCCATTGAAAGCCTCCTTTGTGTGCAAAACCGTACGGCCAGAGCGCATTTTAGTGTCAGTTACGGCCTTGGGAAGTCAAGACGCCCCAATGAAGAACTTTCAAGGTGTCAGTGCCGATCCATGCGATGTTGAGTCAAGGGAGCCGAAATTGGACGGTTTACTCTGTGAACCTCGTGCTCTCCGCGGTGAAACTTTTTTGCTCTGTTTTGTGCCGCATGTCTGACCAAACAATTCATATCTGCCTTCGAAAAGCGAATCCTCTGGCCTTGTGCTGTGTCTCGCATTCGGCGAGCTTCGTTGAACAGGAAGATCAAAGGCTCCATACATCTCGAGCGAATGGACACTTTCATGAATTCAACCCTCCCACAATCCCCGACATGCGCGCCAGTACGTTCCATCCGACTTTCGCGCTTGCTCAACCGCCGCACGGAGACAACAATCCAGCTCGCAACCTCCTTGCCTGCAAGTACGTTTCGTACACGTCTCGCACGGAGGTCTTTTTATGCGGGTGTCATTCTGGCACGTAAACTTGATGAAGAAATTCGAATTTTTCTGTACCGTCGATGAGCCAAGAAATAGCAATTCATCCCGAAGGGATTTCAGATATTCGCCGGTGGTCGAGCGAAGCGAATACCACCGGTTGTCCAGAAAATGTAGGCTCGCATCCTGAAGGGATTCCAGAATTGGCGTATCTGGCATCCCTTCAGGATGCAAATGCTGGCCGCCTTCGTGTCTGGTGGTGGCGCTTTGCTGTCGCTACGCTTACCACCGGCTAATATCTGAAACCACTCCACGGTAAACGCAATTTGTGTGAGATTCCGATGAAACGACCCTTCCTCCTGATTGTCTGCTTGTTGACTCTGCTATCAGACAGAGCGATCGCTGAGAAGGTCCCGAAGGCCGTTCAGGCAGGAGTGGATGACATCCTGAAGCGGCATTCAATGCCCGGCGGAGTTGCCGCTATCGTTGAGAACGGAAGAGTGTCGCTCATAGTGGCCTCAGGTCTGCGAAAGCAGGGAGACACAAAACCTTTCACTGTTAACGACAAGGTTCATATCGGTTCCTGCACCAAAGCCATGACGGCAACGCTGGTGGGAATGCTGATCGATGAAGGCAAGTTGAACTGGGACACAAAGATCACCGATGTCTTTCCCGAGTTTACCGAACAACTGCACGAAGACTATCGCTCCGTGACTATTTCACAACTGCTGTCGCACTACGGTGGTGTTCCAGCGAACGTTGTCTGGCGTAGTCTGGGCTCGGACGATCTTCCCCAGCAACAACGACTGACCATGATGCGTCAGGTGTTCTTTCAGAAACCAGATCATCCACCGGGGAAAACTTACCTCTACTCGAATGTTGGATTTGTCGCCGCTGGAGCAATGCTGGAAAAAGTCACGGGTGAGACATGGGAAGATCTGATTTCCACACGACTGTTCGAACCACTCGGGATAAAATCAGCAGGCTTCGGTCCACCCAGTATTGATGGCGCGATTGATCAGCCATGGGGCCATGTCATCAAAGATGGGCAGCAGTCTCCCACTCAGATTGACAATCCTCCAATCCTTGGACCGGCCGGGACGGTGCACATGAACCTCGATGACTGGAGCCGCTTCGCCTCCCTGCATCTTGGAACTCTCAAGCAGAAGAAGACACTGCTAAAACAGGAAACGTTAGCTCATCTCCAGACGCCTCTGCATCAGTTCGATCGTCAGATTGTCCCGGAAGGGAGTCCCTATGGATTCGGCTGGATCAGCACTGAACGCCCGTGGGGAGCCGGCAAAGTATTGACTCACTCGGGCAGCAACAATACATGGTATGCCACGATCTGGCTGGCCCCCAATAAGAAAGCCGCCTTTATTGCGGTCGTCAACTCTGGCGCTCCTGATGCTGCAAAGGCGTGTGATGAAATGGCGGCAGGAATGATCAAACATTGGTCCGCAACACCACGACGCTGAAATCGGGAAATCGCCGTACTACAGGTTTCGACTCGCGTCGTTTGATCATAGCTGTCTTGGTGTCATAAAAAGAGCGCAAGTACGATGATTCGAAAGTTAACAGCCGCCATGTTTGAAGACTGGTTTCCGTCGCAGTCAAACATCCCGCGCTACTTTGTAGCCTATGGACTGTATCGATCAATGTTAGCCGCGCTGCGGGGAATTTTGCGGCATCCAGTTCTGTTACTGTACACGGTAATGAACTTCACCTTCATCGTCTGCAGCGTGACGATCTTCTTTCGGCCAAACTTTGGCCTCTTGCGATTTGTGTCAACTTTCCTTGCCCTGTCTACGCTTGCTGAATTCAGCGGCTCGGGAACTGTGGAGCGATACATAGGCTGGTGATTGAGGGTGGGATCGTTTCTGCTCCTTGGGCTGGCGTATCTTACGCCGCTCGCTCGGACTCCAGAAGTTGTGAACCCAGCCTTTTTTTGATGTTGTAACCAGGGATCTCGTTGATTTTTCTCAAGATGAACTGTCGGTACCTTTGACACTGCGCAACCCCATCATTTGGCGGCACCGGCGTGGCGGTTGGCTTTGGGGTCGCCTGCGGCGTGCATGAGTCCAGATTGGTGGTCGATGACGATCATGACAGGATGGGCGATCGGCGTATCAACGATTTCCAGCAGATGGCCTCGGTCCGATAGATTTTTGCGGACGGCCTCGGGAATTTCCTGGTGCACTTTCAATTCTCCTCGACCGACAAACGCGGCGTTGCGATCGGAATTGGGATTGAATGAATCCTGATGATGGTTCATATAAAATCGCGGTGCTGTGACAGCCTGCTGTGGTGACATGCCGAATTCGATGTGATTGAGCAGCACGTTGAGAGTTGTCTGATCCTGCAGATCGCCGCCCGCTACGCTGATGGCAATCACAGGAGCACCGTCCTTCAGAACCAGCGTCGGCGTGAGTGTGATTCGCGGTCGCTTGCCTGCCTCGACATGATTCGGATGACCGGGAGCCGTGTTCATGCTTCGCACGCGATTGCCGGTGTTGACTCCAGACGGCCCCGGCGTATTTGTCAACATATTGCAACTGGGAGTCGCGGCGATGACGTTGCCCCAACGATCGGCCACGACGCAGGTTGTTGTGTCCTGCTTTGGGATCTTCTCGGTCTCATTGCCCGGCACATCGTCAGTTCGCAGCGGCTGCATCTTGACGGGATCACCAGGACGACGGTCCATTGATGCATGTTGCAGATCGATCAAAGGACGACGGATGTTTGTATAACCGTCGGACAGAAGCTCAGTCATCGGCACGGACGAAAATCGTGGATCGGCGTAATATTCGTCTCGATCCGCATATCCCAGTTTCATGGCCTCTGTGAGGACATGAATATAATCAGCCGACAAATGCTGCATCGCATGGAGATCGAATCCTTCCAGTAATTGCAGGTTCTGACACAGCACAGGCCCTTGAGTCCATGGACCACATTTGCAGACGGTGTAGCCCCGGTATTCAATCGTGACCGGATCTTCAACAAGCGTCGTCTGAGCGGCCAGGTCTGGTTTCCGCAGAAATGCACCGGTCGCAATGTACCATGCTTCCAGTTCATCGGCGACGTCGCCTGTGTAAAAGCGATCTCGAGCGGCTGTGAGTTTGTCTTCACGAGTGCCAGACGCATTGCGTTCTGCATCGACGAGTTTTCGCAGTGTCACGGCAAGATTCGGATGCCATGTTGCTGTGCCTTTGTCGAGAAGTGCCAATGTCGGAGCGACGGCCTTTTCGAAAGAGATCGTGCCGTAAAGTTTCAGCAGTGTGACAACCAGATCAACGGCACCCGGCGTCGGCGCGGCTTTCATGCTGCCCGTGGCCGGAATACCATTTTTGTAGAACCATTCGATCGCTGCCGGATCTAATGGTGCGACACCAACACCACTGAGTGTCTTTACCTGTTTTGTGTTCGCATCAAAGACCAACACGGGGACTTCGCCACCGATCGCGAACGAACCGTAATCGGTAACCGCTAAAGCCAGGATTGTGGCTGCTGCGGCATCGGCAGCTCGTCCACCGGCGTCGAGAATTGAAACTCCCGCCGCGACAGAATCTGCATGACCGGCCGCGACGACGCCATTCTTTCCGGATGCATGCCAGGAGATGTCCTGTGCTGGCACAACGGGCTGCGAGATGAGCCACGAAACGATTGTCAAAAGAACAAAATTGGCGAGTTTCATTGCAGTTGTCCTTTGGTAAAACGTACTTTTAGTTCGCGTTTGGATTGGCATTGCACCTCCCTCAAACACCCTCATGATTCAGGAAATCGCGAAACGGGTGGCGGTCGAGCATACGTGATACTTCCGGAAGATTGGTCCATGTGTAAGCGAGATGCAGAAATCGAGGATCGCTTTTGGGGCGGAAGTGCTCGATGGGTTCCCCTTGTCGTTCCAGGGGAAACGAGTCACAGAACGAGCAATGCCTCTGATTCATTTCCCGAAGAGCGGGCAGAATCAGGTCGCGGGCAGATTGATTTTCGATGCGATACCAAGAGAACGAGGCAGATGGATTCCCAGTCTTGAGCTTCACCCACTGATCATTCCATTTCTGGCTGTTTGCCTTCAGCACTTCCGGTTCCGATGGTCGAACCTGCGGTCTCATGCGCTGGCCCTCTTTTGGTCCAGCTGCCGGCGCAGTTGCGCAATCTCCCGGCCCATGATGTGAGAGAGCGATTGGCTTCAATTCGCATTTGTTCATTTCCAAATCAGGTAGGGTCCGGCGGTTCCTTTGAACCGAATCGTTGAGACGCGGCAGTATCACGCATGAACACCGGGCTAGCAAGCGGGAAAGAATATAGCCATCACGTTCCGCCGTGATGAGCCGTTTGGAATGCGTTTACACTGCCAATCGGTCGCGGCTTCCCTTCCGCTCGAAGTAGTTGAATCAAGTGGAACGCGGGATAATTATTCGCGTGGCCTTGTTGAAGGCTCGTCTCGGCGGAGCGAGACGGCTACATTTGGGATGTTCGCCAATTCGACAACCGCTTCACCGTAAACCATCGATTAGTTTGCAGCAGTCAGAAACGCAGCGGACCTTTTCATCGGAAGATACTTGCATGCTGAATTCCAAACCGGTTTTATCCCGGCACACCCTGACCCTTTTTTTTCAATGCCCCGCTTCACTGATGGGATAGCCGGTATTCCGTTCTGGATGAATCAATGAAAAACTGTTTAACCCGTTGCCGACAGAGGTCAGCGCAATGTTTCCCGCCCGAAGTGCCAACGTTGTTTGTGTACCGGCCTGAAAGGCCATGGCATGTCAGACCAAGGCAACGCCTTGGGTTCGAGATTCAACAAAAACCATACGCCCAGTCAGGGCATCGCACAAAATGCTTTGCCCTTTCAGGGCAATGTCCATTGAATATAGTTGTCAACCAGGGGCGGCGTTCATCCGCATTCGCGGATTCACTTGCCCCAGGCTGACATGCTGGGCCCCGTTGGGGCGAAACGCAGTTTTTCCGGCCTTAAAGATCATGGTCTGTCAGCCCAACGCCACGCCACTGTCTGCCACGGGGTAAATGTAACTTTGCTGCTTCCAACCCCAGTCATTAAGCGGGGCATTGTTTTTTTTTCACGAGCGGATTTCAATCCCTTGAATTAGAGGAGTTCCGAGGCACGACGAACTCGAAATCAGCCGAGCCAATTCCACCAATCTCAGCAACCTTTCGGCACCAGTCCTGAAGTTGCGCCGCACTGGCATGGGTATTGACGAAAACATCGCCAATCTGTATCTTCGAGCCACGAAACTTGGCAGAATCCGTTGCAATCACTTTTGGCAGGGTCTGCTCGGTAGCGATGCGCAGCAATAAGCCCGGGCTGCTCGCATCAAATTGCGTCAACAGTTTGGCAAAAGCGTCCTTCCAGTTGAGCACGGGCTGCTCGGTGTCACGAAACCTTATTCTGACTGGTGGCACGCTTGTCGCTTTCCATTTCCGGGGCGCGATGTGATCCGGCATGATGAACTCGAAATCATTTGCGCCAATGCGCCCGATCTCTGCGACTTTTCCGCACCAATCCTGCAGTAAGGCCGCACTGGCGTGCGTGTTGATGTAGACGTCACCGATCTGAGCTTTCGACCGACGGAACCGATCTACTTCCATGGAGATCACGGAATTCAAAGTCTGTTCCGTAGCGATGCGCTTCAATAGAGCCGGGCAACTCATATCAAAATGTTTGAGCAATTTGACGAACGCATCTTTCCAATTCTGAACGGGTTCCTCAGTGCCACGAAACCGAATTTTCGCGGGCGGAGGGCTGGATCGTTTTTCTTTTTCAGCAGAGATCGACTCTCGGCCAACGTCGGCCCAGATGCTGAGTGCGTGCTGCGCCAGCACACGCCCGCGTTGAAGGATTGCGTCCGGCGACCATCGGATGACCCCCGCGAAATGGCAATTCAACACAAAGTGACTATTGGCGAAATCTCGTTGTTTCACCTTGTAGGGCTTATTGGACAACTCGGCGTTGTATTTCGTCAGCGTAAGATTTCCGAGCGTGTGCAACAGGTGAGAGGAATGCTCCTCCGCTCCGTCGCCGAATTCCTGCTCCCACTCTGGGGTCAGCGTCTGTGGAAGGACATGCTCGATCTGCGCTCCAGTAAGTTCCGCAGGCTCTTTGTGATTGTACGAAAGCTCAAGCCTTTCGAGGATCAAGCGAAGCCTCGCATTTTTCTCGGCGGTTGAGTAGAGCGGTTCTGTAGAAAGCTTTAATGCGAATGCTTCATCGTTGGGGCAACGTGTTCCGCCTAGTTGATTACGGAGCCCGTCAACGAAGCCCGAGCCCGCTCCGCCTGCGGCATCGAACACCGGCGGCAGCATTCGCCGCAGTTGGTTCGTGGGCAGGTTGCAAATTGAACGACGAAGCACGAACGACTCAAGTATGTCCAGCGTCTCAAGCACCTGCGCGTGACTGAGGGCGCCTGCGTCGTATGCATCGAACACACGCAGCAAGAACGGGTATGCCACAGTGACCTTCAATCGACGAACTCGATCAAGCCGCTCGGCAAGTGCGTCGCCGGATTCTCGTTCCGAGACGATAAACCTCGCGTAGAACATTCCGTGGCGGTGCAGATTCCTCAGGAATTCTTCGGCTTGAGCGGGCGTTGAGTTCGCGAGCCGATCCTTGAGTTCGAAGTAGACATCCGCCTCTTTGAGAATTTTCCCTTCCTTCATGAGATAATGTCGCACGAACTCCGTCAGGGCATTGCCGAGTGCTTGCTGAATCGGCAGCCAATACGTCGTGAAAAGGCGATCCTGATCACCGACATGCACACGCATCAGCAGAAAGTTGCGGATGAGGTCGGCGGGAGTGAGTTTTTCTCCCTTGGCATTGAGGCTTTCAAAGATTAGGTGCGGATTGTCATGTTCGTCGCAGGTAATGCCAACCAGCGAAAGTCGATCAACGACCGCCAAGTGGATTGGGTCAAGTTGCTCGACCGGCAATCTTTCCAGTTGGGAAAGGAAGAATTGATAACAGCTACGCAATCGCCCCTCTGGAATCATTGTTTTCCAAACAATGGCGCGAAACGCTGGGCGATCATCCTGCGTCGGGAGAACTTTCAGTCTTTCGTCGTCCTCCTCGTATGGATTCTTCAAATACTGGCCATCGATCCGATCACGTAGCTTAACATCGCCCAACCGATCCGCCGAATCCCGGATGGCTGCGAGAAACAATTGAATTGTCGTAATTCGCTGCTGTCCGTCGATCAACAGCCATTTACCGACGCCTTGGGGCACAGACTTCGCCGGAGTAGTCACGATCGAGCCGAAGAAATGTGGCCGCCCGTCGTCGTGCCGAGACTGTTCGACGATGTCGGCCCATAGCGTTTTCCACTGCTTTTCGGACCAACTGTAGGGTCGCTGAAAAAGCGGAACGACGTATTGCTTCGTGCCTTCAATTAGCTGGCGGAGCTTTGTCTCAGATGCTTGCATGAAATCACCCCGTATGATGCCTTGGCACGATGGTCAGAAAACCAAACATATCTTCACCGACTAGCACCATAAAACAACTGTGTGACACTGTTGCATAAAACCTGCGCTCTCAATTGTCGTCGAAAGGCATTTACTTGCAGGCTGCTTTACGGATCACGCGAATGGTTTCTACGGTTGAACGCTTCTGGGCGATAAAGAGGCACACATCGACCGCCCGACGGTGTCAAAAGGGAGGAAAGGAAGGGAGGAAAAGTTCATTCTTTGGAGAAGGCGGAGGAAATGTTTCGTGTGATTTTGAGTCCAGCGAACGTAAATCAGGCCGTTCCCTCTGTGAGCTTCGTGCTCTCCGTGGTGCCAATGACGATTTGCGGGATGCATGATGGACGCAGCTCCTTGTTTGGAAACAGATACTTCATGCGGTCATAAGTGAGTTGTTTTGAAACCACGGATGATACGGATAGCACGGATTGAATTACGTACCATTTATCTGTGAAATCCGTGGTCAAGAGTTTTGCCTCCGTCTGGTACTGCGTGTCTGACCAAACAATTCAAATAGGCCCGCGAACACAGAATGGGCCGGTGGGAACCGGCCCTTCGGTGACTCTGTGAACACCAAAGGTGTCCGGAACGAAGGGCTGGCGAATCATGGCTGAGGAAAAAACGTCAAGCAAAACTTGTCGATGGCTTCACTTTCACAACGCCCGACACTGCAAAGAACCAAGCGGAATTTCCTCAACCGTGAACTCAGAAGAAAGGCGTCGGGCTGCCCATCGCTCGCGACCGCGATGGTGACGGACGTTGTGCTCGGACCGTACAAAGGCAAAGAGACGGGGGAATACGCTTTGCTGCGGCAGATGATGAACTCGCTGATGTCGTGGTGTTCGATCGTTACTACTGCTAGTTCATGATGATCGCCCTGTTGCTGAATCAAAACGTTGACGTGTGTGCTCGACTGCACCATCTTCGTCACGCCGATTTTCGCAACGGCCTCGCCATGTCCTCAAGGCGAACTGCGTAAACACTGCACATGAAATAACTTCCAATCACGGCAGGGCAATTCGATGCTGATACCGAGTGCATTTTGAATCAGTTGATTTTGTTGGATGATTTGGTGATAGCATCGAGAACTGGTTTGGTTAAGATATTCTCGTCGCTGTGCAATCCGCGATAAACGACTTTCCCGCTATGAAATGCCACCTCTGCCCGCCGCCCGGTTCGCTGGACTTTTCTGATGACTGCTTTGAAACTGTTTCCAAAGCCCGCCATTCGACGACGAATCTTTCGTGGTCTCGTGTTGCTGATCGTCACATCGACGGGATTCGGTGCGGCGTCGGCTGGTGAGGAACTGTCTGCGAGGGTCGATGCTTTGATCGGTGCCGCCGCGAAGGGCGAGCCCATCGGTCCAGCGTGTGACGACGCCACGTTCGTTCGACGCGTCTACCTCGATCTGGCCGGACGCATTCCCTCATCGCAGGAAGCGACGACGTTTCTGGCCAGCACCGAAGCGAACAATCGCCCCGCCCTGATTGACTCACTACTCGCCAGCCCTGACTATCCGCAGCGGATGCGGGATCTGTTTCACGCCATGCTCATGGAGAGACGCGGTGACAACGCCGAGTGGACGAAATTTCTGGAGGCGTCGTTCGAGGCCAATAAGCCGTGGGACCAGTTGGTGCGGGAAATCCTCGATCCCGATCCGGACAACGAAGCGGTCCGCGGAGCTGCGTTCTTTCACACTCGACGTCTGGAGAAGGTCGGCCAGCAGGAGACCGATTATCCTGGCCTGACACGCGACACCGGACGACTGTTTCTCGGCATCGATCTGCAGTGCGCCCAGTGCCACAATCATTTGTTCATCGACAGCTACAAGCAGGTCGATTTTCAGGGACTCTTCACGGTTTACCAGAATACGTTCATTCGGACGGACGTCAAATTTCCAGCCGTTGGCGAAAAAGTGACCTCGAAGAAACTCGAATTCATGTCGGTGTTCGACAAGCAGCCGCTGACGACGGGACCGCGAATTCCGTTCGGTCAGGAATTCGAAATCCCGACGTTCGAAAAAGATCAGGAGTATCTGACGCCCCCCGACCCAAAGACAAACTTTCCCGGCGTGCCGCGTTTTCGCGCTCTGGAGGTGATTGCCCGCGAGTTGCCAGTCGATTCCAACAGGGCGTTCGTCGACAACGCCTCAAACCGGCTGTGGTTTGTGATGATGGGACGCGGGCTCGTGAATCCGCTCGACCAACAGCATTTGCAGAATCCACCGTCTCATCCCGATGTACTACAGGCTGTGGGAGAGGAACTCATCGCGACAAAGTTCGATATCAAGTCGCTGCTGCGGCAACTCGCGCTGACGGAAACGTACCAGCGGACGTCCGTGCTCACGACGATCAACGACGTTCCGCCTGCCGACAGCTACAGAGTGGCAAACGAGAAACGGCTGTCGGCCGAGCAGATCATGAACAGCGTCTTCGTCGCCACCGGACCACGCGATCATTCGGCCAGTATTGAGCCACCACCGGCGGCCCAACCTTCAACCGACGCCAAGCCCGTGCCGACGGCTGATGAGATCCGCGCAGCGTTCGTCAAAGCGTTCGGCAACGTCCCGCAGGATCCAGAAGTGGAGTTTTCTCCGTCGCTGAAGTCATCGTTGTTCGTGCTGAACGACTCTGCGGTGCTGGATTGCCTGACGCCACAAGCCGGAAATCTCGTCGATCGCCTGATGAACGAGCCTGATCCGTCTGCAGTGGCGGATGAGTTGTATCTGTCGGTCCTGACGCGGCGACCGACGGTGGACGAACGTGCCGAAGTCGCCGACTATCTTGCAAAGAACGAATCCCGTCGTCAGATCGCTGTCACAAACCTTGCCTGGGCGCTGTTGGCCTCCACTGAGTTTTGCCTGAATCACTAAAGCCATGAACCGAAACTCGCTCTGTAAACCATGGGAACACCGCCTGTCGCGACGACAGTGGATGGGTGGCAGTGCTGGCGCTGTTGCCGGAGCGATAGGACTCGGCGGTCTGATGACGCCAGCTCTGGCGGACGACCTGAAGCAGAAATCGAAGCAGGTTCTGTTCATCTGGCTGGACGGCGGTATCAGTCAGTTGGAAAGCTGGGATCCCAAACCCAATACGGAGTTCGGTGGCCCGTTCCGTGCCATTCCCACATCCGTCCCCGGCATTCACGTGAGCGAACTGCTGCCAAACACCGCGAAGCAGATGCAGCATCTGGCGATCGTTCGTAGCCTCTGCACTCAGGACGATGCGCACTCGTCTGGTGTGGAACGCATTCAGCGAGGCGATCCGAAGAATCGTGGCGTGGTCTATCCATACTTTGGCTCAGCCGTGACGAAACTTCTCGGCGCGAACGACAGCGGCCTGCCGCCGTATGTCTGGATCAAACCACTCAGCGGTGGATTCAAGCATCAGGACGCCGGGTTCCTTGGCCCGAAATACGGCTCGCTGGCCTTTGGCGACGGCAAGCCTCCGGACAATTTGCTGCGTCATGCGTCAGTTTCCGATCAGGATCTGACGGAACGCGCTCAACTGCGGGCGCGAGCAGACAAACGATACGCGGCGTCACATCGCGCGGGTTCGACGGAAGCCAATTCGTTCGTCTTCGATATGGGCCTGGAATTGATGAAGCGACAGGATCTGTTCGATGCCTCGAAATTCTCGCCGCGCGATGTTGAGCGATACGGAACGCACGATCTTGGACGGCACATGCTGATCGCTCGCCAGATGCTGCAGGCGGGAGTGACGTTTGTCAAAGTCAACAGCTACGGCTGGGACACACACGGCGACAACTTCAACGGCAGCCTGAGTCTCGTGCGGAAGTTTGATCAACCGTTCGCCGCGATGATTGAAGATCTGGCGGCGTCCGGGATGCTCGACAACGTCCTGGTGATTGCCATGAGCGAATTCGGTCGCACGCCGCGCGTCAACGGCCACCTCGGTCGCGATCACTGGCCCGAAGCGTGGTCCCTGGCCATGGCTGGCAGCGGCGTGAAACGCGGGATTGCCGTTGGTTCGACCAGCGACAACGGCACGTACGTCACGACCGAACCGTACGACATTGGTTACATGTTCCACACATGGTTCAACGCGCTGGGGATCGATTCGCAGCACACAGAATACGACAACAACGGCCAACCACTGCCCATCGCTCACGATGACTGCCACCCTGTTCAGGAACTTCTCGCCTGAGATGACAATGTCCAACGCACCTTCAGAATTCCCCGAACCTCAGCCCGTCACGGTGGTCAACACCGAGCGGCAGATTGCTTCGATCCGCTTCAGCCCGTGTGGCAGGTTCCTGTTTGCCGCCGGACGCGACGCGAAGATTCATCGCTGGGATGTCAGTCCGCCTGAAGCTCCTGTCGATGCGCCAGTTGCGGCAGTTGCACAGACGGAATCAAAGACAACCGAAGACGCAAAGCTATCGGAGCCCGTGTTCCCCGAGTTGCCGCCGTTGTCCGGCCACGACGGCTGGGTATCGACCTTCGCGTTTCATCCCCAGGGCGAGCGATTGTTCTCAGCGGATTCATGGGGACGACTGATTTGCTGGCGTTACACAGACGAAGCACCAGCCCCGCTATGGAACATCGCCGAGGCTCATGACGGCTGGATCCGTCAACTGGCCGTGAGTCCCGACGGCAGCCAACTTGCAACTTGTGGCATGGATGGACGTATTCGACTCTGGTCCACCGAGGATGGGTCAAAGCAAAACGAATTCGGCGCGGCGGGCGGTGACGTCTTCTCCCTGGCCTTTCATCCCGACGGCAAGTCGCTGGTCACCGGCGACCTGATGGGAATCATCACGCACTGGGATCTGGCCGAAGCAAAGCCCGTGCGCGAGTTTGATGCGAAGATCTTCCATAAGCTCTCGTATATCCAGGACGTCGGTGGAGTCCGCTGGCTGGCGTTCGACGCCGAAGGGAAAACTCTCGCCGCCGCAGGAGGCCAGCCCGAGAACGGCGGATTCGTCCAGGCAGTGCCGACGCTGCGCTTCATCAACTGGACAGACGGCACGGAAATCCAAACGCTGAAGCTCGGCGAAAATCAGGACGGATTTGTTCACGAAGTCGCCTTCCATCCCCACGGATTCTGGATCGGCGTCTGCAGCGGTCAACCCGGTCGCGGCAAATACTTTCTTCACCGCGCCGGCGAAGAGCAGCCGTTTTTCACCAACAATAAGCCGCTCCAGAACTGCCATTCCCTCGCGCTGCATCCGAACGGTGCTCGGTTCGCCGTGATCTCAAACGCAGGCACTTACGGGCAGAAAAAATCCATGGCCCGCGAAGGCGATTATCCGGGGAACACGTCGCCCATCAATCTCTTTGACTTGGTGTTGCCAACGGCCCAGGACGTTTGATTACGCCAGAGTCTGATCTGCGCGACAAATAGCACGGATTGAATTACGTACCAGTAGATCTGTGAAATCCGTGGTCAAAACTTTGCCTCCGTTTGGTGCCGCTTGATTGCCAGGTTTTGGGGTCGATTTGCATTTTCGTGGATATCGCAATCGCCGGGTTGGCTGACAGGTGTCAAGCTCACTCTTGAAAATGTTGCAGTTCCCGATGAGCCCTGGAGACGCATCGTGTGAACTTAGAGACTCTGTCTTTTGAATTGAAGCCCGTTTAGTTCGCTTTTGGGCCGGAAGTGCTCGATGGGTTCCCCTTGGCTTTCCAGGGGAAACGAGTCACAGAACGAACAATGCCTCTGATTCATTTCCCGAAGAGCGGGCAGAATCAGGTCGCGGGCAGATTGATTTTCGATGCGATACCAAGAGAACGAGGCAGATGGTTTCCCAGTCTTGAGCTTCACCCACTGATCATTCCATTTCTGGCTGTTTGCCTTCAGCACTTCCGGTTCCGATGGTCGAACCTGCGGTCTCATGCGCTGGCCCTCTTTTGGTCCAGCTGCCGGCGCAGTTGCGCAATCTCCCGGCCCATGATGTGAGAGAGCGATTGGCTTCAATTCGCATTTGTTCATTTCCAAATCAGGTAGGGTCCGGCGGTTCCTTTGAACCGAATCGTTGAGACGCGGCAGTATCACGCATGAACACCGGGCTAGCAAGCGGGAAAGAATATAGCCATCACGTTCCGCCGTGATGAGCCGTTTGGAATGCGTTTACACTGCCAATCGGTCGCGGCTTCCCTTCCGCTCGAAGTAGTTGAATCAAGTGGAACGCGGGATAATTATTCGCGTGGCCTTGTTGAAGGCTCGTCTCGGCGGAGCGAGACGGCTACATTTGGGATGTTCGCCAATTCGACAACCGCTTCACCGTAAACCATCGATTAGTTTGCAGCAGTCAGAAACGCAGCGGACCTTTTCATCGGAAGATACTTGCATGCTGAATTCCAAACCGGTTTTATCCCGGCACACCCTGACCCTTTTTTTTCAATGCCCCGCTTCACTGATGGGATAGCCGGTATTCCGTTCTGGATGAATCAATGAAAAACTGTTTAACCCGTTGCCGACAGAGGTCAGCGCAATGTTTCCCGCCCGAAGTGCCAACGTTGTTTGTGTACCGGCCTGAAAGGCCATGGCATGTCAGACCAAGGCAACGCCTTGGGTTCGAGATTCAACAAAAACCATACGCCCAGTCAGGGCATCGCACAAAATGCTTTGCCCTTTCAGGGCAATGTCCATTGAATATAGTTGTCAACCAGGGGCGGCGTTCATCCGCATTCGCGGATTCACTTGCCCCAGGCTGACATGCTGGGCCCCGTTGGGGCGAAACGCAGTTTTTCCGGCCTTAAAGATCATGGTCTGTCAGCCCAACGCCACGCCACTGTCTGCCACGGGGTAAATGTAACTTTGCTGCTTCCAACCCCAGTCATTAAGCGGGGCATTGAAAAATATCGCGTCTCTCGCAGTCCAACTTCAACAGTGCCACACTACTATCGCATTCATCAGGGAAAACCTCTCAGGAACGGTTCCTTGACATCCCAATTTCCTGGTATTCTATTTCGTAGTAATTAAGGCTTTTGCATTGCATGGCCACGGGAACGGCAGCAGGCTATCCACGGGACGGCGATAACTTCAGTGAGATCTCCTGAAAGCCCGTGCGACTGTTGATTGTAGAATGATCCATTGCCTGGACCAACCGAGGTGGCTCAAAGCATCACATTGTCAGCACCAAAATCATCGACTTGAATACCCGATCCTCAGAAGCTGAGTTAACTGCATGTCACTGGTTCAAGAATTTGAAAGCATCTGGAACTCAACACCCGCGTCTGCCGATGTGTTTGCTTTCCTGAGGCAACAAAAGGCGGCAGACGCCGATCAATGGCTTGCTGTCCTTGTGCTTGATCAACAGCGTCGCTGGTCACAAGGCTCGCCGCTGCTGGTCGAAGATTACCTGGCCAGACTTCCTGACCGGCCCGCTGGCATCGACTGGAAGCTGCAGTTGGCAATCGGTGAGTTTCAGGCTCGCAGAAATTCTCAAAAGCCACTGGGCATTGAAGAGATCAGCTCGCGATTCCCCGAACTCAGCGACACCTTGCGGGACCGAATCGAAAACTTGCCCGCCCCGGATCAAAAGGCGCCGGCGACCAAAAACATTTCATCCCATGGAAATGTCGCCGAACACAAGGCACCCAACCTGAAAGACGTCGATCGAATCGGCGACCTCTTCGAGGCGGCTGAGCCATCGCCGAATCGACATGATTCCGTCACGTACATTACCAGTGACTCGATCGGTGTCGGTCAGCGAGGCCGTTATCGGCTGGACCGCGTTCTGGGCGAAGGGGCGTTTGGTCGGGTCTACCTTGGCTTTGACGAAGACCTGCAGCGGCAAGTCGCCATCAAGGTGCCTTCAAAAGAGCGTATCCAAAAGCCGGAAGATGCTGAAGCATATCTTGCAGAAGCCCGCACCGTGGCCAGCCTGGATCATCCGCATATCGTGGCCGTGTACGATATGGGACACACGGAAGATGGTTCCATCTGGGTGGTGTCGAAGTTTATCGAAGGCTCCACACTGGAGGATCGCATCAAGGCCGGTCGTCCGCCGGAACGTGAGTCCGCTCAGTTGCTGATCACCGTGTCCAATGCCCTGCAGTACGCTCATGATCGCCGACTGATTCACCGCGACATCAAGCCCGCCAATATTCTGATCGAAGAAAAAACCAACACACCCTATGTGGTGGATTTTGGTCTGGCGATTCGAGAAGAAGATTATCTCAAAACGAATTCAATTGCCGGCACTCCGGCCTACATGTCTCCCGAACAGATCCGTGGTGAAGGGCACCGGCTTGATGGTCGCAGTGATTTGTTTTCGCGGGGAGTTGTCTTGTATGAACTTATCACGGGGAAGCGGCCTTTTCGCGGCAGCTCCCAGCAGGAAACATTGCATTTGGTCCTGACTCAGGAACCACGGCCGCCGAGGGAGCTCAAGGAGACGATTCCTGCAGAACTGGAACGCATCTGCCTGAAGGCGTTGTCAAAGAAAGCGTCCGCCCGATACGCCACTGCAGCAGAGTTTGCGGAAGATCTGGAACAATGGCTGAAGCCCGTGACAAAAGTTGTGGAATCGCCATCGGGTGGTCAGGTGATTCCGAAAGGCCTGCGTTCTTTTGATGCCGGTGATGCTGACTTTTTTCTTGACCTTCTGCCCGGAACACGAAACCGAGATGGACTGCCGGAAAGCATTGCCTTCTGGAAACAACGCATCGAAGAGACTGACGCCGAAAAGGCATTTACCGTTGGCCTGATCTACGGTCCCAGCGGCTGCGGAAAATCGTCTTTGGTCAAAGCCGGACTGCTGCCGCATCTTGCCAAACATGTCACTGCCGTGTATCTGGAAGCCACTCCGGAAGAGACCGAGCTTCGCATGCTGCGAGGGCTGCGAAAACGGCTGCCGGATCTGGATGAGAACCTGAATCTCGTGGATACACTCACTCACATACGCCGCACACGGCAACACAGAGTGGTGCTGATCATCGACCAGTTCGAACAGTGGCTGCATGCTCATCGCGGCAATACGGATGCAGAACTCGTGCAAGCACTTCGGCAATGTGATGGCGTGCATGTTCAGGCGATCGTGATGATTCGCGACGACTTCGCCATGGCGGCCGCTCGATTTATGCAGAGTCTTGATATTGCGATCCTGCAAGGTCACAACTTTGCGACGGTCGATTTGTTTGAGGCCGATCACGCGAAGAACGTGCTGATCAGATTTGGTCAGGCGTTCGGCAAGCTACCAGCCAACAGTGAAAAGCTGTCCGTCGATGAACAGAGTTTCGTCACGGATGTCACTAACGGTCTGGCCCAGGATGGCAAAGTTGTTTCGGTGCGATTGTCGCTGTTCGCCGAAATGGTGAAGTCAAAAAAATGGGCTCCAGAAACTCTGCAACAGGTCGGCGGCACGGAAGGGATCGGTGTCAACTTTTGGGAAGAGACCTTCAGTTCGCCCCGGGCCAATCCTCGCCATCGTCTGCACGCCGTTGCCGCCCGCAGCATCTTGAAATCTCTGTTACCGGAACTCGGCACGGACATCAAAGGCCACATGCGATCGCAGCAGGAGCTACTGGAAGCCTCCGGCTATGCCGAACGCCCTGCCGACTTCAACGACATCCTCCGCATCCTCGACGGCGAACTCCGTTTGATCACCCCCACCGATCCCGAAGGCGACACTCTCTCCGGCGAGCGGCAGGGCGTCAGCCCTCCGAGTTCTCCTGCTGCCGCTTCTCCCCGCTCTTCGCCCTCGGCTCTCCGCTTCTACCAACTCACCCACGACTACCTCGTCCCATCCCTGCGTGAATGGCTCACTCGCAAACAAAAAGAAACCCGCAAAGGCCGAGCCGAATTGAAGCTGGAGGAACGGGCTTCGATCTGGAATGCAAAGCATGAGAATAAGCAACTACCTACTGCTGCGGAATGGTTCAGCATTTGGACGCTGACAGACTCCAAACACTGGACCGGACCGCAGCGTGCCATGATGCGGCGAGCGGCTCGAGTGCATGGGATCAACTGGGGCAGCCTGCTGCTGGTGATCCTGCTGGTGGGAACTGGAATCCAGCAGTGGACGTCGTCGGTACGTGAGAAGAACCTGCACGAGCAAATGCAAACCTTGGTAGGGGCTCTGCAGAACAACCTTGGGCCCAGTGTTCCGTTCAATCTCGAAAAACTTGGGACACTGCCGAGCCGCCTCGTGCTTCCGGAACTGCAAACCCGGTTCGCTTCCACAGAAAACGCCCGACACAAACTATCCCTCGCGTTTGCACTGGCCAACTATGGTCAGCTCGAAGCGGAGTATTTGGTCGCGGAAATCGATGCGATCGCTGAGGCCGACACCCGGAATTTCGTGAATGCACTGCAGGCCAATCCCGCTGCTTCCCTTGCATCGCTGAAGGCCGAAGCACTGAAATGCATCGACAAACCCTCGTGGCGTCGCAAGGCAAGGCTCGCGATCGTCGCACTGGGTCTGGGAAATACAGACCTTGCTCTGGATGTGTCTACGTTCGAAAACCGGCCCGACCCGGAGCAGCGAACATTGTTTACCGACGAGTTCCGTCGCTGGAACGTGGATTTGAAGGTTGTGTTGGCTGCCGTGCAGGATTGCGACAGCCCTGCATTGCGGTCCGGGATTTGTCTGGCGGTCGGCCAGGTTCCCGGCGACGTGCTGTCAGACGTGGACGAAGTAGCGTGGAAATCTCTCGCGTCACAGTGGTTCGTCGAAAAAGCGGACACATCGACGCACAGTGCCGCCGGTTGGCTGCTGCGACAGTGGCAGGTGCCACTCCCCGAAATACCAAAGCCTGGTGAAATCATTCCAGAGCGAGACTGGTTTGTGAATTCCGTCGGCTCCACGATGCTGCGAATTCGTCCCGTTGCCGCTGCTTCGTCAGCACTTCCTGATCCCGTACAAAAACATCGTGATAGTTTGGCGAATCAGGCAACCGAACTGGAAAACCCTGAGTACCGTGAATACCGAGCCATCGCGTATTTCCAAACCGGAAAGCTTGAAGAAGCACTGCAGGATCTGGATGTCCTGGTGACCGCATCGTCGGCTGATCGGCAGCCGACGATTCTGCAGTACCGTACGCTGACACTGGCGAGACTGGGAAGGGGCGCTGAGGCGCACACCTCACTGGCCGCGTATTTGGAGGCAGACGTGCCCGCGTCGTACAAGACTTACATGCAGATCCAGGTGCCTGCGTGGCTCGGGGACATCGCTGAAGCAACGCGGCAACTGGAATTTGCGATAAGTCTGGCGGCTGATGATCAGGACGCCCTGTACAACATTGCGTGTGCGGCGGCCTTGTGTGGCCAGGCAACAGTCAAGGTGGATGGCGACCAGTCAAGAAAGTTTACAGATCAGGCGTTCGCCCTGCTGCAACGGCTTACAAAACTTGGCTATGTTAATGTGGACCATCTGTCACAAGATCCCGACTTTGCGTTGCTGCATGGCGACGCCCGCTTTGCGACCGTTCTTGCGGAGATGAATCCGCTAAAGCCGCTGGGCGAGTTTTGGGCCGCCGATCGGGAAGTGACACGGGGTCAGTTTGAACAGTTCATCAACGACGCCCGTTATCCCGCGGTAGAAAAGCCTGCGGACTGGCGGGGAATGAACGTGGATGCTAGCCCAACAGCCGACCATCCGGCCAATAGTGTGAGTTGGTACGACGCCGTGCTGTATTGCAACTGGCTGAGTCTGCATGAGGATCGGACTGCGTGCTATGAGCGAACTGGGACAAAGGAGAAAGGCAGTTATGACGAAACCGAGTATGACGCTTGGCGCATCATAGCCGGTAGTACCGGCTATCGTTTGCCGGGTGAAGCAGAGTGGGAATGCGCCTGCCGCGCGGGGACGCTGACGGAGTTTTCGAGTGGCGACGACGAGATGTTGCTGGTTCGATACTGTCAGATGCTACCGGCGAAACTGACATCGGTCTGTAGTGAGAAGTTACCGAACGCATGGGGCCTGCATGATGTTCACGGGAATGTGTGGGAGTGGTGCTGGGATCTGTATAATGCCGGGCGCTCGTACCGCGTGCTTCGCGGCGGCGGTTGGAACAACGTCGCGGCGTATTGCCGGTCGGCGCTCCGCACCACGTTCGATCCGACGAACCGTACGGACGACTACGGGTTCCGCCTGGCCCTGAGTCCGTCAGGAGTTTCCGCGGAGCGGGCCAAGGATACGGGAGCGGAGCCAGCGGGCGGAGTAGCCGTAGCCGGATGGCGTAGCGGTGTTTCCAAACCGGCAATCCACTGGGTCAGTGACCAGTGAGTACCAGCAACGCGCCAGCCCCCCATCCGACCCCGCGTCGGTGGAAGCCAGGTTTGGCAACTACAGAAACGCAACCACCAAACACATCGCCCCACCGGCTTCATGCCGGTGGCTCGCAGGTTTGGTAACTCGCCGTAGTTTCCAAACCCATGAACCACTGGCGTGAAGCCAGTGGGGGCAGGCGGGTTGTTCTGTTGTGGGCTGCTTGTAGTTTTCAAACCTTGAGTCCACTGGCGTGAAGCCAGTGGGGATTTTGTGGTTGCCCGAGTGCCTCTGCTCCCCATCCGACCCCGGAAGTTGTGGCTAAAGTCCTGGAAGCTGCTATCGCAAATTGATGCTGTCGCCCGCTTACAAACACTGTCAGGTTTTTCAAAGTCATCATTCACAATGCCACAGCGTCAGGAGAAGGCTTTCACGCTGCTGAGTGGCGATGAATCTCGGAAAGCGTTCGATGTTGAACAGGAAACGCAGAATGTTCGAGACCGCTACGGTCGGCATCCGTCTGGTCAGAATCTTCTGCGATCGGCCGCGATCATTGGCCACTCCTCCGATCCCAGGCACGATGGTCGAAACGGCGGTCAGCGAAGAAACCGCCGCCGAAGTCTGCGTCGTGTTTTTCTCTCGCTGGACTTGCCGAGCAATTGGCTCATAATGAGACGCAGGAGAAAAATATGCCCATGCACAACTGGACTCGCGTTCCCGCAGGCACATTTTACGATTTTCACAATGCGTGGATCACACACATTAAAGAAGCCCTCAATAGCGGACTGCTGCCGGATCAGTACTATGCACTCGGCGAACAACGGACAAGCGAATTCAGGCCGGATGTCCTCACGCTGAAAGCAGACGACACGGAAAGTCCAGATGCTGATTCGTCTTTTGCAACGGACGAGAACACGATGGTCGCCGTGGCCGTTTCGCCGCCGCAGGTGCATTCTTCGCAGGAAGCCATTGAGGATATCGCCTACTATCTTGAGAAATAAAGATCCGTTGCGATTCGTCATACCTCGGGCGATCGCCTGGTGGCGATTATTGAAATCGTGTCGCGTTCGAACCGCCATTCCACAGAAACGTTGAACGACTTCGCCGACAAAGTGATCGCCTCCTTGCATCAAGGAATCCACGTTGTCGTGATCGATCCGTTTCCGAGCGGTCGCAACGATCCTGATGGCATTCACGGACTGATCTGGGAACGCCTGTTGGCAGGCGAATATCACGGAACAAAAGAAAAACCGTTGACGTTGGTGTCCTACACCGCAAGCTACCCGATCAAAGCCTGGATTGAACCTTACCGCCTTGGCGACGTACTCACTGCGATGCCGCTGTTTCTGACAAAGGGCCATTACATCCCGCTCCCGCTGGAAGAGACTTACAATCAATCATGGTCTGGCGTTCCCGAACGCTGGCGACGCGTGATTGTGAAGGAAGGAGACGCGAGAACGGACTGATCACTTTGTCGACAAGTGCCAATGCGGGGAAATTCGCGGCGCGAGAAAATGCGGGGCCACCCACCCAGATGATTCTTTCGGAGCACGTGAAGGTGTCACGTTTTGCGTGATCTCAAGGTGAGATACTGTTGACTGTTCGTCCCTAGCCCGGTCCCTGCCGCTTCCAACCGGTCACGAGGTTTCAGGACTCCTGGAAAAACGGAGATTGAAAAGACGTTGCCAGGAAAACTACCGGCCCTGCGTTCATCTGACAACGTTGGCTCAACGTTCAACGCCACGTCCGACGCTGCGGTTGGGTTGAGTGACTGTTATTGTGCGAGTCGTATGTTCGTGCAGGCGGTTGGTTTGGTAGGCGTCGATCAGCCGTTCCAGCATCTGCAGGCGATAACGAATTCTCTGGCCTCGTTCGGTGTCGCGCATGCGGCGGGGCTCATCGAAGACCCGGATTTCCTGGACGTTGGGGACGATGTCGATGCCATCGCGCAGTGCGGCATCGACGGATTCGAAGTGATGATGTTCCGCCAGCACAATTCTGTTGGGTTCAAGCACAAGTGTGTACCCATAGTCGCCGTAAGCCTCGGAAAACGCTCCGTCAATAGTGATCGCCTTGCCGCTGCGTTTCAGAGGCGATTCGCCTTTCTCAACTTTCACCGGAACGTGGCCGTTAACGATCAATCCGCCGTCAGTCGCCATGCCGAATTCTGTCAGGACGCTGTCGCAGAAGGCCACTTCGTGAATCAACGAGAAATACGGATCCTTGGTTTCTTGATGCGATGTTTTGTCCGCGATGAAGTCGCGTTCGAAAGTGGCGATGCGATCTTTGCCAAACAGCGGAGATCTCGGGCCGCTCCACAGATACCACAGAAAATCCAGGTCCGACTGAGCCGCACCCACGACCGCTCGACGCACCACCGTTTCGATCGCCTCAAACAGTTTGCGTCCGGCGAGTAACTGACCATCCACCGTCAGCGGCAAAAAGTTGCCGTCGGCATCCACGGGCACGCATCCGTGAAAGACCAGGCATTCGTCTCGCCGCAGATACATCGAACCATGGCCCACCATGAACCGAATCTGCTCCTGAAGCTTCTGACTGTTCAGAAATGAATGCTTCAGGCAGGCCAGGCACGAAGATTCTTCCGCCGTTAACTGGTACGGGTTTTCCGGATCAATAGTTGGAAACAGCGTGTCACGCAGGTCGAAGGTGGTGCCGTCAATTTCGATCGTGCTGTTATCGTGGTCGATGCGGTGCAGCAGTCTTCTATGTTCCAGACCCCACTCAGGATTGCGTTCAATCAGCTTGCCTTCCAGCTTGAACTGCATGATCGCGGCGGCTTTCTGCATCCGAGCCACAACGTCTTTGGGCCGCATCCCGTCACGTTCGGGCATGAAGAATTCCGCCGGGTCATCGGCGTAAACAGTGCGAGCCAGATGTTCCAGCGGTGTCAGAGGAATACTGTAGCCTTCGTCCAACTGGCCAAGCCGGCGGTATCGCAATGACACTCGCAGCACGGTGCAGATCAGAGCTTCATTACCCAATGCTGCTCCCATCCACAGAGCATCGTGATTGCCCCAGATGAATTCGACATTGGGCTGCAGACGCAGATATTCCACCACACGATCGCCTCGTGGACCGCGGTCCCAGCAGTCGCCTCCGATGATCAGTTCATCAACGGCCAGGTTGCGAATCAAACGACCCAGCAGATGAATCAAATGCAGAGCTCGTCCGCGACGGACGAGTTCATCCAGCATCGCTCCGACAAATTCCGGGCCTCGATCCGTCGAAGGAGCATGCAGCAGTTCCAGCAGCAGTTCACTGTATTCGGCGGGAAACAGTTGAGTGGCCAGACGCAGACTGTAGTTTGAGACCAGATGACGCAGCAGTTCCAGTTGAGGCTTCAACATTCGAGCTGCATAGGCTCGCACGTCGCCGGGTTGTGTCAGAGTCTGTTGCAGGCGTTCGGTGACTTCGGCCGGATAAAATGTCAGCTTTAGAAAATCCGCCAGTTCATCCGAAGTCATCTGCCCGGCAAACATCTCTTCCACCAGTGGCCGCAGAGTTCCCGACGCATTGTTAATGACGTGCTGCAGCTTTTTGTCTTCGCCATGAATGTCGCTGATGATATGCACAGCGCTTTTCGGCAGAGTCTGCACGGCCGCCAGCCGAGCGACCTCAGCGATGGCAGCATCAACATTGGGATATTCCATTGCCAGCAGTTCCAGCATGGCAAGATCCGCTTCCGGGCGTTTGAAAGACAACGAAGTATTGGACATGGAGTAATGAATTCAGTCGACAGGACAAAGCGGGACATCAGGGACGAGCACTGAGCATAATTGATCAGGACGACAGACGGGAGCCTGCCCCGCAAAACTGTTTCTCGTGAAAATCGCACACGGAGGGCTCACGCCCAGCCGCTCGCCGGTTGCTACTTCAGCAGCCGTGTTCTGATTTCATGGCCAATGTCGATCGAGCCGGGTGTGCCGATCGATCCGCCGCTGATCTGTTCACTGATGACTGTGTCGCGTTGAGTTGTCAGCGATGCTGCAAGTTGTGTCAACGCCGCTTGATTCGCGACCGCAAGGCATTCGTTTAACACGGCGATTCGAACAAGACGATTGTCGATCGTTTTTGCTTTCTCTTCCGCGAGCTGCAGAAGGTGTTGTATCACCTCTGTCTTTACGTCCGACTGCGCAAGCATCCTGGCGGCGAAGACTACGGCAAGCTCAGGATCTGATCGAAGCGATTCGGGAATCTTCTGTTTTGACGCTCGCTCGCTTGTTTCAGAAACAGCGTCAGGTGCCTGCGGCGCGGTGAGCAAACTTAGCTGATCGACCAAACTGGTTTTGAGTTCGGCATCTTCGATTGTGATTGTGATTGCGAAGGCCAATGCCGCCGTGATCAATGACGCTGGCGGATGTTGGGACGTCAGCAAGCGCTGGATGTTTGTTGTCAGCGTCAGCCGCAGTTTCTCGTCTTCAAAAGACTGTTTCCCAATCGCTTGAACGATCACCGAATCCATTCGGATGGTCTTCAAAATTGCCGCGTCGTGAGTTCGAGGATCGGTGGTTCCAGTCAGCTCCAGCAGCAGGTCGGATTGCCCGGCTACCGAGTTCAAAGTTTCATTAGCCTGTGTCGCGCTCTGGACAGCGAGCTCGAACCAGCTCACAAGTTTCGCCGCTGAGATCTGCTGTCGCGCCCAGCGTTGCGATGCGTTGAAACGCGACTTAAAGGCCACGGCTTTGTCGTCATCCAGATCGCTGGTGAATTCATCAATGTCGTGCGACGTGACGTTCAATAACAGTCGAGCCCCTTCGATAGGAAAACCTGAATGCTGAATTTTTTCACCGGCCTGCAGCAGCTCGCGAATCGATTTGGATGCGTTGCCGCTGTTCGCGCCTGTACTTGCAAGTAGACGCTGGACTCGCAGATTGATGATGCTTCGCGAATCGGCGAATCGGCTCATCTGTTCGTAAGTCTCGCCGAGTTCTTCCAGGACTGAGTCCGCAAGTTCTGCATTCTCCGCGACAAGTTTCGACATGCGTTCAAGCAGCCACAGTCGCTCATCATCCCAGTCGCTACCCAATTCTTTGAGTCGCTGATTCAGCACGATCAGATGGCGGAGTTCCGGCCTGCGTGCAGTTCCGGTGAGGCATTTTTCCAGTTGCTGCTTCATCACGTCCGATTGACCAAGTCGCGCTTCGACATAAGCCACAAGCAACTGCGAACCAGGTGCCCCAACACCGTCCGCGACGATCTGCCGAATCAGGGTATCGTGAACGGCCTGAAGATTATGTGCCATTTTCAGTTGCTGAATGATGAGGCTGATTTCGTTGAAACTGGTGGACCATGCGATTCGGGCCTCGTCAGAAATTTCCAGCAACAGAGCTGTCGTGAGTTGGTCTTCGTGCGTGAGATCGGGCCGAGCGAGGAATCCACCGATCGCCAGACGGCGAGTGTTTTGTGTCGCCAGCAACTTTGCGATCGAACTCTGCACGAGATCGTCGTTCGACTTTGTGTGAGCAACTTCAGCAATGATGTTGATGATCAATCCAGCATGTTGGCTCCAGTATTCGGACTTCAGATTCATCACAGCCGTCAAAAAATCGGCCTGCCGTTTGGCGCGTTCAAAGGCTTGAACGTACGTCTCCATCTCATCCGAAAACGCAGCGGGATCATCCTTCAGAATTGTCAGATAGATGTCACACGCCCCGCTGACGTCGCCGTTCTTTTCAAGTTCAACGGCTTTCGCTTTTAAGCTCGGCGGCGCTTTCTTTATGAGCAACGCGATCCGGTCTCGCTTTGCTGCCAGCAAATCCCATTGTTCGGCGGCGTCATGAAATTCAACAAGGATTTCCAGCAGCTCCACTGAGCCTGGCGATTCGGCCAGCATCGCTTCGTATCGATCGATTAGTGGCTGAAGTCGATTCAGTCGACCCAACGCTTTGATTGCCTGAAGCCGTTCGCCGCCATCGTCGCGGTCATCGTCGGGACGATGGCCGGAGAACAAGGAGCCGCCGGACGCCAGCTTTAACAGTTCCCAGGCGACTTCCCCAGCGAGTTCGTTTTTTCCGGCAGCCACGTACGTCTGCAACTGCCGTCCGAGAATCGATTGCCGGTCCTGTGTGCCACGACCAAATCGCGACTGCATCGCCGCAACCTTGTCTCGCATGCCGAGCTTGTCCAGCACTGGAATCAGATCCCGCTGTTGGTTCATGTTGAGCGGCAATCCAAACAGTCGCTCCGCCGCCATGACGCAGCGTTCCGACTTGCAGGCGGGGAATAGAAGTCTCAGAATGAATTCTTCGCGTGCAATCTGCCGCGCGGTGTCGGTGAGATTCAAGGAATCCAGTACCAATACGGCCTCATCGATCAACGCCTGTTTGGCCACCAATACTGCAATCAGAAATCGAACATCGTCGTTCTGCGGATCGCCTTCTGCCGCATCGATCAGGCAGGAAATTTCCGCAACATCATCACCAAGCTGATGGGCGAGTTCAGCACGAATCAAGTTCAGCGTGATGAGTTCAGAGGGTGATGCCGATTCTGATTTCGTGCGGCACCATTGTACGACACGCTCCTCCGCATGAATCGCGACGAGAAATTGAAGGCAGGCGGAAAGATTGTTTCCCGCTGGCTCGCCAAGTCGATAATTGAGGATTTCGGGTAAAGTCAAGAATTCGCCCGCTTGATTCTTTCGCTCTGATTGTTGCACGGACGAGCCCAGTGTTTCCCAGAAATTCAGCAGCAGGATCACGACCTCCGGATCGCTTTGAAGCAGTTTGAGATTGACCTCGCCGCCAGCGAAGCCAGAATCATCGTTCGATATCGCGGCTTCAAACTCTGGGGCAAAAGTCGGATCATCCACGAGTCGCTTTTTCCAGGCGGTGAACACGTGCTTCAAGAGCTCGCCCGATTGCAGTGTGTTTGCGACCGACCACAATGCGCCTAGTTCAGAAATCTGACTTTCGGCAGTCAGCCTTTGTTCGACGAACGCCGAAATCTCTGACTCAGATCCGTCCTTTGGCAGCGAGGGCAGGATCGGCAGACTGTTTTGATTCAGCCATGCTGGAGATTCCCCAATGAGCGTCTTCAGCAACTGCATGGCACAGACCTTGAGTTGTTGTTGACCTTCTGCAGACAGATCATTGGCCGCATAGTGTTGGCACGTCACGTAGAGTTGCACGGCGGTTCGAGCCGCACTTGGCCGACCTTCCAGAAAAGTCTCCATCGCCGTCCATAATTCACTGCTGGCCGGAGTTCGCGCGGTCACATATCGAGTCAAATAGGCCGCCAGTCGAAGTTGATCACGTTCAGCAAGTTGCGAGGTAAAGACACTGTCGATGTCTTCCTTCGTCGGCGTTGCACCGATACGAAAAACGAGCGACGTGGCGGATTCGCAATACACCGCTCCAAATGAGCCCGCCGGATTTTCTGTCGAATCAATCAGCCACGCAGAAAACAATTCGGCCGTATCGATCACTGGCGCTGAGTTCGTCGCCGGGGAAGTGACCACTGAGGGAATATCGAAGTCCATCGCCAGACGAATGATGCGGCGACTCACGTCTCGTGCTTCGGCCAGTTGATGCCGACGCAGCAGGATTCCGCGATACGCATTCAACGCCTCCCAGTCATCCGGCGACGATTCCAGCAATCGCTGACACAGCAGCTCCGCGACGTCGTCATATCCACCCGAAACGAGAATGTCGATTTCCTTCAACACATCGACGCGATCGGTGCGGCTTTCGGCGAGACGCAATCGCTCCTTCGCCGCTTCATCGTAGAGACTTTGCTGTCCTAGAATTATGATTAACAGTCGTCGTTCTTCATCAGCCCCGGTGAGTTCGACGATTTGCCGCTGATACTGTTCCATCTGCGGAGTGTTGTGTTCCTGTTCGGCGAGTATACGAAGTTCTTTCATCAGCCCGACGTTCTGCGATTCATCGTTCATCAGCCGTTCCAGCGTCTCCCGCGACTTGCGAAAATCCCCCGCTTCGCGATATGCCGTAGCAATGCAGCGAGTCATCTCCGTTGGCAGATTCAGTTCACGACTGCGGAGTTCCAGACGCTCAATGAGTTTCGAAAACTGGTCGCTGCGCAGGTAGAGATTGCTCAACGCCACGACAATGTTCGTTTGGCTTTCAAGATCCTGAGCCTTATCAAATGCTCGCCAATAGAGATCGATCGCCTCCGGAGTTTGAAATTCATCCGCCAGAGTTTTCGCGAGCGCACGCAGAGACGCTTCGTCGCCTGGGTTGACTCTCACGGCTTGACGCAGTGCATCAACTGCGGCGTTTGTCTGGCCGGCTTCAAACGCCAGGTCGGCGAAGAACTGATACGCTTCCGGATTGCCCGGTGTGGCTTTGATGACGTCGCGGCCCGTTTTGAGCGCGTTCTCAAATTCACCGAGACGAACTTGAAACCTGGCCGTTTTCCTGAGATATTCTGAGATCCCGCGTCGATCGAGCGCGGCCAGTTTTTTCATCGCAGCGACGGCATCGCCAAGTCTCCCCGTGCGTTCGTAGAGATCGGCGAGGATGGCCCACCCCGAGATCGATTGCGGTGCGAGTTCGACAACCTTCATCGCCGAATCTGTGGCCTCGTTGAGCTTGTCGGCCGCGTCCTGATACAAAGCCAGCGTTCGCCAGCGTTCGGCGGTGACCTGTGTGTCGCTTTTGATATCAGTGTCGCTTTTGAAATCAGTGTCGCTTTTGAAATCAGTGTCGCTTTTGAAATCAGTGTCGCTTTTGAAATCAGTGTCGCTTTTGAAATCAGTGGCGGCATTAAGTTCTGTCGCCAGCAGATTCGTTTGTTCGTCGAGCTTCCCGGCGGCGATGAGCGTTTTGATTCGCTCACGGAGAATCTGTTGACGTTCGTCCGACGTCTCCGCCGATTCCTCAGCAAGGTCGAGCTGTTTAAACGCTTCGTTAAAGAAGTCACGTAGGCCAGACTGAGCAACCTGCTGCGGATTCGCCGGAACTTCGGTCGGGCCTGCAGCTTCTCGCAACATTTCTGCAAACTGAATCCGCTCCGCCGGATCAGGATTCATCTCACACGCATCACGCATCGCTGCCAGTGCAGGCTCAATCTGGCCAAAGCGATTCAGGACCTCGGCCAGACGAATCAGATTCGCCTTCGACCGTCGATCCCCCGCTGCGATCTCGTTCCAAACAACTACCGCTTCATCGGTTCGCTGAAGCTGATGCAGATACTCACCAAGGTACTCGCGAAACTGCGGATCGTTGGGAGAGTTTTCAATCGCCGATTGATACAACGCGATCGCTCGGTCACGCAATTCGGCTCGTCGCAACAATGCCGCCAGTCGCGCGATCGTTACGGAATCTTCAGTACGGTTCGAAAGCAAACGTTCCCAAACGGCAGCCGCTTTTACTTTGCGTTCGTCCACCGGCAATTCTTTGTTCGATAAATACAACTGGCCCCACGCTTCGATGTGATCCAGATTGCCCGTATCAAATTTCGACATTTGCTCATACTGAACAATCGCGTCGGAAAGCCGATTGTCTCGCACCAGTTGTTCGATCAGCGATTCACGAAGTGCAACGTTCGTCGGAGCCAGCTCAATCGCCTTGCGGTACCACGCGGCTGCGTCTGCTGTTTGATTCTGCAACGATAATGTGCGACCCAGCCGAGCCATCGCATCGACGTCTTCGGAATTTTGTTTGATCCAATTTTCGTAGTACGCCACCAGCCCCGGCAAATCATCACGACCCCGAAACGTGGCTTCGATGCGGCGTCGGATTTCTTTGTACAGCCAACTGTCAGCATCGAGCATTCCCAACTGCGTTTCCAGCAGCTTGATCGCATCCTGCGGTCGGCCAAGCTGAATCATTAAATCGCTGGCAGACAGATTCGTCTGGACTCGCTGATCGGGATTTTTCGATTCCTTTGCCATCGCTTCATAACGCACCAACGCATCCTGCCAGCGACCATCCTGAGCCAACGCAGTGGCGATTTGTTCTTTGACTCGCAGATCGCCGGGAAACAGGTTCTCCAGTTGTTGCCACGCCGCGAGTGCCTTCGCATCCTGTTGAGACCGTTGCAGCGTGCGAGCCAGTTCCTTGTAGATTTCCAGCAGATCGGTCTTCGCAGGCCGACACGCGATCGCTTTTTCAAACGCCGCTGGAGCCGCATCGAGCTGCCGGTTCATAACGAGCGCTTTGCCCAGATACCAGTTGACAATCGCGTCCTCCGGGCGGAGCTTCACAGCTTTTTCAAACGCTGCGACTGCAGCTGGTCCCTGAACATGTTGAAGGTCCAGCATGCCTGCGAGCACCGCTGCCTTGCCGGGATCTGGTGGCGTCGTGAATGGCGGAATCACACCATCTGTTTTGGCGCCATTGTCTTTGGCCCCGTCAACGGCTTTAAGTTCCGGTAACTTCGCCACATCGGCTAACGCATCATGAAAGACCTGCAGTGTGCCGCGATTGGAATGAAACTCGTAAACACGGTCCCATGCCGTGCCGAATCGTGGATTGCCGAGCAGCACCTTTAAGAATTGCTGATACGTCTGAACGTCAGCAGCTTCATCGTTCAGTTCATTACAGGATAGACATCCCGCGCTTGCTAACGACGGACTCAACGCAAAGTAAGTCAACAGTGACAGCACGATTAGGAACGATGTGAAACGCAAGGGCGAGAGCATAATAGAACAGCGCGGATGGATTCGGGCGGGTTTGATGTGAGCGGTCTAGTCGATTTTTGGACCAGAAAGGATCTTACAGATGCTGATTCCGAGTTACATCGCAATTCTTGAAAGAAAATGCTGAACGCCCTCCAGCACCCCGCTGGTAGCCTGCTGCGCCGCGTGATACAGGCGATTTGACCAGCCAGCCCTGCGATGAGCTTCCTGGACCTGTTCCACAATTGAAGTCGCCGCATTCCCAACGATGACCGTGTTGTAACCTGCATTGAAAGCCGCCAGGTCGTTTCCTGAATCACCGGCAAAAATCACAGATTGCTGCGCCAATGCGGACTCACGACAAAGCCATGCCAAAGCAAACGCCTTGGTGACGCCTGTCGGCAGCAGATCGATCAGCCCATCGTTCGTAAACGGATCGATGCTGCTGATAATCTGGTAGGGTGCATTCAGGGCAATCAGTTGCTCGTCAATCTGCGAGACGACTTCATCGAGACATTCCGGCGATGCGTAAAAGCTGATCTTGAACGTTGATTTTGTTTCCGGTTCCTGCAGCCGCAAATTTGGAATGGTAGCTGCCAGATCGAGCAAAGATTGCTGCTCAACGCCACCCGTGATCTCGTGCAGTGTCTGAGCATATCGATCAACGTGACGAAACTTACCATCGGCACATCGTACATAGGCCGAGGTTCCGACGTCGCATAAAATCCAATCGGGAAGTGGCAACTGATGTTCCCTGATGGCGTTCTGCACCGATGCGAAGTGGCGACCTGTCACGAAGGCCAGCGACATCTCATGTCGTTTTAGTAAATCTGTCAGCAGTGTCAGTGCCTGATGGTGCTCAGAATCGCCAGCCAACGGAATCAACGTACCATCAAGATCCGTCGCGAGCAAAACAGGATGTGTACTACGGGCTGTTGTCATGTATTCAATTCACTCCTCGCCACGACGCGGGTTTGCCGATCAATGTGGCGACAGACAGTTGGTTGTCTGTAAAGTTGATTGGGTCGAAACGAACGGGAATTATCACAACCCGACGCATCAGCGAGGGATTTTGGGGTATGCAGTCGATCTGGCAAAACTCAATCCCTCACTTACGTTTCGGGTTGCGAAATCTGAAACGACGCAACTCTAAAACGCGTTAGCGTCGGCGGCTGACTTAGCATAGGAAGCCGCGGAGAGTTCGATCGGGTACATTGTAGAGCAACAAAGGTTGCAATGCACTCTAACTCCAGCCCACCCTGTCTCCCAATCAATCAGATCTGGTACTAACCGGATGTGACAAAGTTGATTGCGTACCAAACGTTGTCATGGCAAACGTTGTCATGGCGATGCCAGAGGTAGAACCTACGGTTGAAAGATGAAACTTGCTGTTTCCCGAGACTTCAGTGCGTTCCGACTCGCTGGACCGCTCCAAATTTGCAGCCGCTGATAAAGTCTCCTGACCACGAGCTTCCACTGCCGCCAGAACAGATTCAAACGCTTCAAGAATTCGCTGAAAGTGCTGGGGATGCGTTTCCGGCCGAAAACGTTTAATCAACGCGGAATAGGCCCGGCGAACATCCGTCCGCGCAACGTTTCGCTCAAGCCCCAGAATTCCGTACGGAGACAAGGGCCATCCGCTGATGTCGTCGCTGAGAGAGTTCTCGGGCAGGCTGTCCATGGGATTCTTTCATTCTTCAGATTATCCGTACGCTGAGTTCCTGGCTTCGCTCCGTGTTGATCAGCCTTGCTCCCTCTCACACTTCCGATAACCTCAGCAAGAGCATTTCTAATATTCTCCGGAATTCGATCCTCCGTCAGGTAGCGAAGTGGAGGCGTGTTTGCAGGTTGACTGTAGACTGGTGGCACGTCGCCGGAATACGTTAAGTTGTCGGTAAGAATCGGCCTGGTCTCGGGTGGAGAAGCAATACTTGCCGAGTTCTCGATGTCCGACCAGCCTGATAACCGAGCATGCATAATCGAGCCGGGGAGATGCGGGGGGAATTCCGCTGGTCGGTTTCAGACGCAATCCGTACGTTCCGCTTCCCGGAAGATCATTCGGCGTGGATGCCTTGAAGGAAAAATCGCATGGAATCGCATTGCGAAAAAACACCAATAGTCAGATCGACGAACGTACGCCCCGTAACTGGCGTCGTAGCGGCGTTGCGTTATCAAATTCTGCTGACGCTGTTCGTGTTCTGTGGCTGCGCAGGTCCGCGTTTGGCGGAGCAGTCGCAGGTCGTCACCGAAGGGCCATGGGAAGTGAAGCAACTGGATGTTGCGCCGTTGGGATTTCAATTTGATATCGGCCCGTTCAGGACGTCACCGATCGGCGTACTTCACGGAAAAGAACTCCGGAAAATCCCGAAGCCAGAATTTGAAACCGTTCATTTCCTGAAAGACAATGCCGGGATGACATTTGAACTGACTCATGCCAACGGTCAGAGGGCTTTGGTGAGAACTGGTCTGGCAGACACGGGATCTGATACTTTTCAAGCCGAGCTTGTACATTCGGGTCCGCCATTTTGTGATGGTCGAGTTGTTCTGACAGCTCACCTGTCTTCCGAGAATTCAATTTCAAGATACCCGATCACGGGGACGTTCGGCTTGTATTTCTGCCATGCGGACCAGGTGATGAGATTCCCTTCAAGTGTTCTCGGCCTGACTATGATCGAATGAATTGTTTCCTCGTTGAGCGTTGCTAATTCGGACTCCACGAATTCGCGAATCGAGTCGCTCGTGTCCTTCCATTCGAACAGTGTTTTCATCGCGTCAAGATCTTTGGCCTTGACTGCTGCCTGAAAGCGTTCAATAAGCCGATCCACAGACACTTGATTCAGCGGCTGTGCCTCTCGCAGATCCGGAGGTGTCTCGTAGTACGAACTCACACGATTGATCAGCGTCATTCCGTCCGCCGCGTTCTGCTGTCGTTGCATCTGAGTATACGGCCGACTGTTGATCGCCGTCGTTCGCACCGGCACCGAGAATACACCGCCTGCCGGTGATTGCACCACGAGCCGCACCCACCAGACGCCGTGCATTTTCTCTCCGTCGTCAAAGCGAGTGAATCGTCGGAAGTATGCGTTCGACGGCAGCGTGCTGGACTTCAGCATCGCACCAAGCTGTCCCTTTACAGCTTCCGGAACGTGCGGTTGCTCTGCAAGCTTCGCAATCGCGTCGCGAGTCTCCTGCTCCGTCACACGCGGCTGAGACGATCCGATCGGACTTTCCTTCGCTTCGAAGTTGAAAAGAGAAATGGCCTCGATCAGCGGGCGATTCAGCAAGTTCTCGACTTGTACGACACAATGTGGATGGAGAATTCGTGATGCTTCAGCAACACTTCCGACTTCAAACGATACTCTAACGGTTTCCAGGTTTACCGTCTCGTTAGGAATATCCGACCGGCGAAACCGTGCGAATATCTGGGCTGTGAATTGCCCCTCAGAAAAGCCGTATGTGAACGGCGGCTGCAATTCGCCACTTTCAGACAACGTCGAAGCGACCTTGAATTTCACATGCTCGATTTCGGCACCATTGCCGAGACCTTCCTTCGTCTCATGAAATTTTTCTAGTTTGCCGGTCATCGGCTGAATCTCACGAGGCGCCAATTCAGCGGAGAATATTCGGAGCGACGTTTCCCCTGTTTCCAAAATCTGTTTGCGATGAAGATCGGTTCCGGATTTGTTTTCAATATTCAAACCCCAGCCGTCCTGGGGATGTGGCAACGGGAACTGACACAGAACATTTTCCTTGCTGACATTCTGCACATACAGCTGCAAGTGTGCCTCATCTATCGTCTTGAACGATTTGACCCCATACGCAGGTGCATCCACAAACATTGCACCGATCCTCAGCCCACTCACCGATTCACCCCATTGAATCGGCAGTTGTTCATACTTTGACTTTGCAGCAATGGCTTCGGGAACAGGTGCCGCTTTTTTTTCCGGCAGTTCAAACGTGACTTTAGTCTCGCCGTTCAGGTTGATCGGAACTGTTTGTGATAAGTCTTTATCGTAGCCCAGGCTGATTTCTACCTTTTGAGCCGGTGCATCGGGACTCAGATCCACAGCGAGACCTCGGAATACCGCTGTGCCGCCAGTTTCGTTGACTTCGATGAATGCGTCACCTCCCATCAGCGCACCATAAAGTTGTCTGTCCCCGCTGCGAAGATCAACACGTTGCCGTACGCTGAGAAACGGTTTGCCTTGTCTCTGCGGAATTTCGCTGGTATCGCCTTGGATTGTCACATTCAGGTCACGCCGCCTTGGAACGGTGATCTTCAGATCTTTCTGTCCCGCGCGAATGTCGCTAATGACGGCTCGCGCTCCGTCTGCTGTTTGTATGATGAACAGATAATGCGAAGTCGATGAGAGCTGATCCAATTTGAATCGCCCCTTGCTATCAGTAATCGCAAAAGACGTTCCCCAGAAAGCGTCACTGGGATCATCAATACTATTTGCATTACCATTTTCATAAACTTCCACTTTGGCCAGCAACTTTGCCGCCGCTGCGGGAGTTCCGTCGGAGTTTAAGATGACGCCATTTGTGACGTCGCTGCGGATGAGGACTTGTTCGAGGACGTCGCTGGAAGAGACATCAACAGATTCGCTCCGCAGAGTCTGATAACCCTTTGCTTCGATCCGAAACGCATACGGCGACTCGGCCAAATGCTCCAGCCACAACTCGCCCTTCTCGTCCGTGAGTTTTGGATCAACCGGTCCGCTTCTTTCGCCGTGCATCTCAGGATGCGCCACCAATTTCGCGTCGGAAACGCTGCGGCCTTCTTTGTTAATCACTCGAATTCTTTTCGATCGCCCAGGCTTCAAAACGATGGTGAAATCGTTGCGAACTTCGCCCGACTTCATTTCGAACTGCTCGGTCCACGCGGGCGCAAAACCATCCGCAAAGTAGGAAACCCAGACTGTTCCCGCAGGGCATGTAAAAGAAAAATGATCCACAAATTGGTCCACAACGCCGCTGAATCCACCATTCCCCGACTTGATGTGGTTGTACATCCAGCCCTTCGTGGTCGCAGACGAACCATCTTCCAAAACGATGCGGCCAGAGATCGTGACCTTTGCGTCTTCCGCCTGAGTTGCTGACTT
>Ga0335396_10000957_pt1 | contig 38628 bp, 31 predicted proteins | sample FRY02_FD_205743 | JGI IMG/M metagenome (GOLD analysis project Ga0335396, IMG submission 205743) | Freshwater microbial communities from Lake Fryxell liftoff mats and glacier meltwater in Antarctica - FRY-02 (spades assembly) (version 2) | ecosystem: Environmental > Aquatic > Freshwater > Ice >... | reverse complement strand
CCATGCTCCACCTCCGCGCCGTCTACTCGAACGGCCGCTGGGATGAGTTCATCGAATACCACGTGGAAACTGAGCAAGATAGGCTCTATGGCAAGACTGCGGCATAGAGATTTGCGAGTTACGCCCTATTTATGAGTAGCAGGAGTATCGTGCTGTGGAGCTAGATCTGGACATTTTCCGTGCGAGTGGGCCACCACCGGCCGTTACTGAGACAAAGGCGAGTCGTGTGGGCCCCCCCGGGCAGACATATCTGGGCAGCAAGCCGCCAATGTGGTGGCTGTGTCGGTCACACACCCTCGGCAAGGCGGCGCTTGCAACGGGTCTGGCACTCTGGTTTTCGTTTGGACTGCGCAAAGGACGCCCCGGCCCAATTACGGTCAACAGCGCCATTCGCCGCCAAATGGGCCTCTCGAAAGACCAAGCCCGCCGCGGCGTCCATGCGCTGAAGAAGGCAAAGCTTGTGAGGGTGAGCCGCGGTGGTCGCGGCCGTTGTGCGATGGTGGAGATCGTTACTGAATTCGCGGAACCAAGTGTCCCGCCTGTGTCGGCGCCGGATGGCCGTGCAAGTCTGGAAACATTTAGAGCGTCTGTGGACGAGAACTAAGATCGGGCATCGCTTTTCAACAAGTGCCCGCCCCAAATCGGCGGCGGCGACGACAAGGAGGCGTATCTCATGGGTGACGAAATCAAAGTCTATGTGGTCGAGTTCGGAGACCGCCCGCACTATCAACTGCAGTGGCAGGACCCCATTACGCAGCGACTGCGAACCAAGACCACGAAGATCCGCCGCTCGGGCCCAGCTCGCGACCGGAAGCAGGCCGAGCGGTTGGCAGGCGAGTTGGAGGGCCAACTGAGGGCAGGGGCGGGCGGATTACCATCACGCCTGAGCTGGGGGGAGTTCCGTGCGCGGTATGAGCGTGAGGTCGTGCCTGGGCTGGCTCCCAAGACGGGTGAGAAAATCCGCGGCGTCTTTGACCGGGCGGAGAGAGAACTGAATCCCCAACGCCTGCGAGATGTGACCGAAGCGCGCCTGTCGTACTTAGTTTCAGTGCTCCGTGGGGCGGGAGCGGCCGAGAATACGATTAGCGGACACCTCGCGCACTTGAAGGCCGCACTCACCTGGGCCGTCGATCAAAAGCTGATCTTGGTGAGGCCCCGAATGCCAAAAATTCAGCGAGCCAAGAAGAGCAACGGCCGGCCGATGAAAGGTCGGCCGATCACCACCGAGGAGTTTGAGCGGATGTTGGAAGCCGTTCCCGTGGAGGTGGGTGAGCATGCGGCACCCCAATGGGAGCGATATCTCCGTGGTCTTTGGACGAGCGGTCTGCGGCTCCGCGAGTCGCTGGATCTCTGGTGGGATCGAGAGGATCGACTGTTTCCAATCTTTCCCCGGGGCGGTCGGCCAATGCTGCGGGTTCCCGGCGAGTTGGAGAAAGGCAACGCTGACCGACTGCTCCCGATCGCCCCCGAGTTCGCCATGCTTCTGCTGGCAGTGCCAGAAGAGGAACGGACAGGGCCGGTGTTCAAGCTGGATGGTCGAGTCGGTCGGTTAGGGGCGAACGAGGTCTCAAAAATCGTCTCAAGGATCGGCAAGCTAGCCGTCGTGCGCGTGTACGTGAGTCCCAAGGACCCCACAAAGGTGAAGTATGCTTCTGCCCACGACCTTCGCCGTGCGTTTGGTGAGCGCTGGGCTGCCCGACTCATGCCCGTCCAACTCAAGGAACTTATGCGTCACGAGTCGATTGAAACGACGCTGCGATTTTATGTGGGCACCGACGCCCAGCGAACAGCGGATGCGGCTTGGGCGGCGTTTGAGCGTGCTACGGCGCCGTTTTCGGGGCCATTACCTAACAGTTCACCTAACAGTGGCGTTTTTGGGCCATCGGCAACGAGCGCCTCCACTCGTCGTAAACCCAAGCGGCAGCAGGCGGTTATGAAAAGTGGGGCCGCTGGGACTCGAACCCAGGACCAACGGATTAAAAGTCCGATGCTCTAACCAACTGAGCTACAGCCCCTAAAACTGTTTTCCGATCTCGCCTGCCGCCGATGCCTAAGGACACAATGTATGAGAGCAACTAAACCCGCTCAAAATGCCCGAGAGAGGACTTGAACCTCCACCCAGTTACCTGGACAAGAACCTGAATCTTGCGCGTCTGCCAATTCCGCCACTCGGGCAAGTTGCGGCCGCTCATCGCGGCATCAGCCCTAATGGTACCAACGGCCCGGAAGCACGCAAGGCTTGCCGTTGGCTCCCGAAGCCTTACTCCACGGTCACGCTCTTGGCCAAATTACGCGGCTTGTCAACGTCGCAACCTCGCAGCACGGCGATGTGGTAGGCCAAGAGTTGCAGAGGGATCGTCGCCACGATTGGCTGCAAAAAATCGACCACTGCCGGTATCTCAATCACGTCGTCGGCCAACTCGCGAACACGCAGATCTCCGCAACTCGATACGGCAATCACCGGCCCCTTTCTCGCCTTGATCTCCTCCAGATTGAGAAGTACCTTCTCGTAGACTGCCCCCTGCGGAATCAGAAATACGCTCGGAGTCGCAGCGTCTACCAGTGCGATCGGTCCGTGCTTCATCTCTGCCGCAGGATACCCCTCGGCGTGAATATAACTGATTTCCTTAAGCTTGAGGGCGCCTTCGAGCGCAACGGGAAAATTGAACTGCCTGCCCAGATAGAGAAAGGTGCTGGCGTTCTGATACTTTTCTGCAATCCGCCGCACGGCATCATCGGTCTTGAGCGCCTCGGCCACCAGTGCCGGCAATGCTTCAATCGCCGCAATACATTCCAGTCCTTTCTCGTAGCTCATGTGTCGCAGGCGACCAAAGTAAAGGGCCAACAGCGCCAGCACCACGCACTGGCTGGTGAAGGCTTTGGTGCTGGCCACACCGATCTCCGGCCCCGCATGCAGATAAATGCCGCCGTCAGCCTCCTTCGCAATGCTACTGCCCACGACATTGCAGATCGCCAGGGTCGGATGACCTTTGCGTTTCACCTCGCGCAGAGCAGCCAGCGTATCGGCTGTCTCGCCCGACTGCGTGATCGCAAACAGCAGCGTTCCTTCGTCGATAGGCGGATTTCTGTAACGTAGCTCGCTGGCATATTCAACCTCGACGGGCAGCCTGGCAAACTCCTCGATCAGGTATTCGCCGACGAGCGCCGCATGCCAACTGGTACCGCAGCCTGTCAGTACGATTCGTTTCACACGCTGCAATTGAGCCGAAGTGAGGTTGAGTCCGCCGAAGACTGCCGTCGCATCATCACGCGAGATTCGGCCACGCATCGCAGCCGCGATCGTTTCAGGCTGTTCAAAGATCTCTTTCTGCATGAAGTGGGCATAGTTGCCTATGCCGACATCGCTCAGCGACAGGTCCAGCGGCAAAACAGCAGGCACAACGCTGCCTCTATCACGGTGGATCACGTGCACGGTGCTTGCCGTAACGACCGCCAGTTCATGGTCGTTCAGAGAAACGATCCGTTCGGCATGTCCAGCCAAGGGGCTTGTATCGCTGGCGATAACAGTCTCGCTGTCACCGATGCCTACCACCAGCGGACTGCCAAGGCGGGCTGCTAGAAGCATCTGCGGCTGTTCGCGAAAAAGCACCAGTAAGCCATAGGTGCCCCGCAACTGCGCGATCGCCTCCTGCACCGCAATCACCCAGGGAGTGTCGGCTAGATCGTCGGCAACGTGCGGTCTGCAGGCCAGCAATCGCTTCAGGCTCTTGTCGATTAAGTGAGCAATCACTTCAGAGTCTGTTTGAGATTGAAAGACATACCCATCGGCTTCAAGATGCTTTTTGATCGCACGATAGTTCTCAATGACTCCATTGTGAACGACCGCCACGGAAGGGTTTTCCTTTGCGCCACCAAGATGCGGATGGGCATTGTCGTCGGTCGGTGCGCCGTGCGTGGCCCAACGCGTGTGGCCGATGCCGATTGAACTATTGGGCACTGCAGCGTGCAGAATTGCCTCCAAGCACGAAAGCCGGCCGGCTGCCTTGCGAACCACGAGCCCGCCGTCAGCGTTGAGCACTGCCAAGCCGGCGGAATCGTAGCCCCGATACTCAAGCCTGCGAAGGCCGCTGACAATGAGATCGGCGGCCTGACGAAAACCGACATAGCCAACAATGCCGCACATGGACAGACTTTCGTTGAGGGAACGCTGGACACGAGCGATCATGCCGAGGAAAGAACGAGACTGTCCGTGGAACAATTCTGATTCTAGTCCTCTTCATGAGCGGCGGCGAAAAGCAGTACGATTTCACGCTGTAAGTCTATTGACTCCCCTGATCCGAGCCATTTTTCTATGTCGGCCCATTCCACCCACGCCCTGATCGTCATTCCCGCCCGTCTGTCGAGCCAACGACTGCCGCGAAAAATGTTGCTGGCCGAAACCGGCAAGCCGTTAATCGAGCACACCTGGCTGGCCGCCAGGAGTTGCCGGCAGGCCACTCGCGTCATCGTCGCTACCGATAGTGAGGAGATCGCGGCCGTCGTTCGCGGCTTTGGCGGTGAGGCTGTGATGACTTCGCCAGATGCAGCCAGCGGCACGGCGAGAATTGTCGAAGCACTGCCATCTCTTGCCGACGCCAATGTGATTGTCAATGTGCAAGGAGACGAACCAGAGATATCCGCCGCCGCCATCGATACGGCAATCGATCTGCTCACTCGCTGTCCGGCAGCGGGCGTGGCCACGCTCGTGACACCGCTGCTTTGCAGCGAAGATCTCCACGACCCCGCTTTAGTCAAAGCAGTGCTCACCCCATGGAGATCGCAATCCTCCCCCAAAGGAATTTCTCTGGAATCCGTGGTGGGCGCGTGGCGGGCCCTCTACTTTAGTCGCGCTTTGGTGCCTGCTGCCCGCGACTGGAGCGACTCGCTTCTGGCGATCACGCCGCCGCTTTACTGGCAGCATGTCGGCCTCTACGCCTACCGCCGCAGCGTCCTGGAAGCCTGGAACGACCTGCCCGAATCGCGACTGGCAACGCTCGAAAGTCTGGAACAGTTGCGTCTGATCGAGGCCGGCATTGCCGTCGTGGCCGGCGTGATCGACCATGCAGCACGGGGCATCGATACACCAAAAGACTATGCGGCTTTTGTGAAACGGCAGACTGCCCGACAAAAAGAGAATTAAAAATGCCTTCGTCGACAGCAGGCTTTTCCTCGGCCCTTCTGCCGACTCGGCTCTCCGCTGTTGCACGCGAGCAGATTGAAATAAGCGTGCAAACAATCGGCCGCTCGCTGCTGGAAAAGTCTCTCGCCGGCCAGCCGTCGCCGATTTCTTCGGAGTGGTGGGTGCAGCAGGCTGGCGAATGGGCCATGCACGACGACGAACTCAAAGTGCGGTTGTTTCGACTCGTCGACTGCATGCCGATGCTCGAAGATCCAACCTCCCTCAATCGCCACATGCGAGAATACATCGACGACGACACGCTTCGACGGCTTCCGACATTCTTGCGAATGGCGCTGGAAGCGGCACAGACAGGATTGCTGGCGCCGCTGGCTGCCCGCGCGGTGCGGGCGGCAACGCTGGCGCAGGCTAGGCGATTCATTGCCGGCACCACGCCTGCCGAGGCTGCGCAGGCGGCACTCGGAGAACGCCGTCGCCATCGCGGCTTCACGCTCGACCTGCTCGGCGAGGCGGTTACGAGTGAGACTGAGGCCGACGCCTACGCCGCAGCCTATAGGCATCTGCTGGAAGAGCTTCCAGGTATCGCCAGCCACTGGGCAGCCGATCCGCTTGTCGATGACGGGCCAGAGCCTGCCCCTTTGCCTGCGACCGCTCGCTTCGGAAGCGGAAATGAAAAATTCTCTGGACAACTGCCGCGAGTCAATGTTTCGCTCAAGCTTTCGGCGCTTGACAGTCAGTTTGATGCGATTGATCCGCGTGGCACAACCGATCGCGTGCTCTCGCGGTTGCGGCCCCTGTGGCGATTGGCCCGTGCCCAGCAGGCTCAGGTTCACATTGACATGGAGAGCTATGCCAGCAAAGACCTTGCGCTGGCAATCTTTCAACAGCTTGCCAGCGAGGAGGAGTTTCGCGACTGGCCGCACTGCGGCATTGTTGTGCAGTGTTATCTGCGCGATGCACCGAGTGATCTGGAATCGCTGCTGGCATGGGCCCGCAGGCGGGGCACGCCTATTTGGGTGCGGCTGGTGAAGGGGGCCTACTGGGACTACGAAACGATTCACGCCCAGGCCGCCGGTTGGCCGCGGCCTGTCTGGGAGCAGAAGTGGCAAACCGACGCTTGCTTCGAGGCAGCCACCACATTTCTGATGGAACACGCAGAGGTCCTCAGGCCGGCTTTGGGCAGCCACAACCTCCGGTCACTGGCGCATGGCATGGCTGTGGCCGAGCACCTTGGCATCGATCGCCGGGGCGTTGAAATGCAGATGCTCTACGGCATGGGCGATGCTGAAAAAGAAGCGGTCACCGCGGCCGGATGGCGGATGCGGGTGTACATGCCGTACGGCCAACTCGTGCCTGGCATGGCGTATCTGGTGCGGCGGTTGCTCGAAAACTCTTCTAACGATTCATTTTTGCGAGCGGGATTTGTCAAGCATCTGCCTGCCGAGACGCTTCTTGCTCCACCGCATGCGTGGGCCGGCGAGTTTCTCAAACCCTCGCCATCGACAACAGACACTTCAAATTCGTCTCCATTTACAAACGAACCACACAGCGATTTTTCTCGTTCCAGCGTGCGGCAATCGATGCAGACGGCGATCGAACGCTTGCGTGCCGACTTGGCCGGCGATCGAGCAGTCGTTGTGCCAATCATTATCAATGGTCATCGGGAGGAGTCTGCCGATCGATTTGTGCGACATGATCCTGCCGACCATGCCATGCTCGTGGCTACGATCTGTGCCGCCACGCCTGAGGCAGCCCGTCGCGCTGTGGCTGCCGCCGATAACGCTCTGCCAGCATGGCGTGCCAGTGGTTGGAAGCATCGCGCCAGTCTGCTCAGGGCAGTTGCGGCCTTGATCGGGCAACGGCGGTTTGCATTGGCGGCACTGCAAATCGTTGAAGTCGGGAAACCGTGGCGCGAGGCCGATGTGGAGGTGGCAGAGGCGATTGATTTCTGCAACTACTACGCAGACAAAGCCGAACAACTGGCCGTTCCACAACGGATCGATCTACCAGGAGAGGAGAATGCCACAAGTTATCTCTCCCGAGGAGTGGCCGTCGTGATTGCGCCGTGGAATTTTCCGCTGGCAATCTTGGCTGGAATGACGACAGCGGCACTCGTGACGGGCAATACTGTCGTGATGAAACCAGCAGAGCAATCGTCTTTGGTGGCCCTCAGGTTCTTTGAGATTTTGCTGGAGGCTGGCGTACCTGCCGAGGCCGTCGCCTTTCTTCCCGGCCGTGGCGAAACAGTTGGCCCCGTGCTCGTGTCAGATCCTCAGACAAGCCTCGTGGCATTCACCGGTTCGCGAGCCGTGGGTCTGGCGATCAACTCGCTGGCAGCGGAGTCTTCAGGCAATCCTGGCCAGATGGTCAAGCGAGTGATCGCAGAGATGGGAGGCAAAAATGCAATCGTGGTAGACGACGACGCAGATCTGGACGAGGCCGTTATTGCTGTCGTGCAGAGTGCGTTTGGCTTTCAAGGACAAAAGTGTTCGGCCTGCTCGCGGGTGATCGTCGTCGATCGCATTTACGATGCCTTTGTGGCACGGTTGGCCGATGCCGTGCGAAGTCTGCAAGTAGGGTTGCCAGAACACCCGGGGACGCGAATTGGGCCGCTGGTGGATGGTGAGGCCCGCGACCGCGTGAGGTCGTTTATTGAGATTGGCCGCACCACGGCCCGCCAAGTGGTGGCGGTCGATGTTGGCTCGCTGGCCGATAGCGGCTGGTTTGTCGGACCGCATATTTTTGCAGATGTCGATCCGTTGGGGCCACTGGGGCAGGAAGAAATTTTTGGTCCGCTGCTGTCTCTTTTTCGGGCCCACGATTTTGAGCACGCGATCGCACTGGCCAACAACATTCCCTACGCCCTGACGGCGGGAGTTTTCTCACGCAGTCCAGCGCATCTTGAGCGGGCTCGCGAGGCATTGGTGGCAGGCAATCTCTATCTCAATCGAGGCATTACCGGCGCCCTGGTCTGCCGGCAACCGTTTGGCGGCTACCGTCTTTCTGGGATCGGCAGCAAGGCTGGAGGCCCCGACTATCTTTTGCAGTTTGTTGTGCCGCGAACAATTACGGAAAATACGCTGCGGCGGGGATTTGCGCCGATTCGGCCGCAACAGGAACCACCCTGCGATTCAGTCGGTTGAGCTTTTAGTCAACACAGCCTCCAGGCGATGAGAGGGTATAAACAACAGCGATTCAAAGAACCGCTGCTCCCTTTAACGAAACCTATGAAACGCATGTCGGATCTGCCGCGATTGTCGCCATCGCCATCACTCCTGTCGCAGCCCGCCGTCGGCCCGTGGTGGTCGCAGTTGACTCGTTACCACTGGTTTGTCTTTACCGTGGCATCGCTAGCCTGGCTATTCGACTGCCTCGATCAGCAACTTTTTCTGCTGGCACGGGGATCAGCCATGACGGCACTGCTGCCACCCGACCTCGACCCCAAGATATACGGAACCTACGCCACAAGTATTTTTGTCCTCGGATGGGCAACGGGCGGACTCATTTTTGGTTCGCTAGGCGACCGCTTCGGCCGGGCCAAAATGCTCACAATCACAGTCCTGATCTATTCAGTCTGCACAGGGCTTTCGGCGTTTTCCCAGAACTGGATTGATTTTGCCGTCTTTCGTTTTCTCACCGGCCTCGGCGTCGGCGGTGTCTTTGGCCTGGCTGTCGCACTTGTGGCCGACACGCTGCCCGATACCGCCAGAGCAGGCGCTCTGGGAATGCTCCAAGCGCTTTCGGCTGTGGGCAATGTGACGGCCGGTATTGTCAGCATGTCTTTGGGCCACCTCGAGAGCATGAAGACAATTGCCCCTGGCACGGCGTGGAAATATATGTTTCTGATCGGCGCCGTGCCGGCTTTCCTCTGCGTCTTTATTCAGATGCAACTGAAAGAACCTGAGAAGTGGGTCAAGGCTCGCGAGGCAGGTCGAGCAGCGGGAGTGAAGTTTGGATCGTATGTCGAATTGCTGGGCGACCCTCGCTGGCGAAGGTCGGCACTGCTGGGCATGATGCTCTGCGTGTCAGGCGTGATTGGCCTGTGGGGAATCGGATTTTTTAGCCCCGAACTGGTCGGTGATGTGATGGTGCGTTCGCTGAAAGCTGAGGGCATTCCGGCCGATCAGATTGCCGGACAAAAAACATTCTGGATCGGCGTCAATTCGATCGTACAGAATATAGGCGCTTTTTTCGGAATGCTCGCCTTTACACGAATGGCTGAGAGCATGGGGCGCAAACCGGCTTTTGCCATCGCTTTTGTAGCGTCGTTTATCGCCACCGTGGGCTACTTTCAAATGTTTAATGGCCGTGGCGATATCTGGATGAGCGCCGTAATGGGCGCCTGTCAGTTGGCCCTTTTTGCCGGCTTTGCGATTTATCTGCCCGAACTCTTTCCCATCAGTCTGCGCAGCACAGGAACGAGTTTTTGCTATAACGTCGGCCGCTTTCTGGCTGCTAGCGGCCCGTTTGCGCTCGGCAGTTTGCAGGCTGCGCTGAAGGCCGGTGCCGCGACGGAAGAAGCGAAGCTGATGGCGTTTCGCAACGCCTGCTCGTACATGAGCGTGATCTTTCTGCTGGGCCTAGTGGCACTCGTATTTCTGCCAGAAACCAAAGGCCGCCCGCTGCCGGAATAGTTGGCGATCCGTCGCTGATGGAGCGAGCCTTTGAAGTCGATACCCCCTGAATGCGATAGGGTACCGATTCATTTGCGGTAGTATGCCAATGAATATCCTCATTACAGGTGCCACGGGCTATGTCGGTGGCTGTCTGCTGCGTGAGCTCCAGCAACGCGGCCACTCCCTTCGATGCCTGGCCAGACGCCTTGCAGCAGAGTATTTTGCCGAAGCGGCCCGAGCGGCTGGCGTGAAGCGGATTATCTATCTGGGTGGCCTCGGCGACAAAGACGATGCGCTCTCGGCGCACCTCCGCAGCCGGCACGAGGTGGGTGCGATCCTGCGGGCCAGTGGATTGGATGTGATCGAGTTTCGCGCCTCGATCATCATCGGCGCGGGAAGTTTTTCATTTGACCTCGTGCGCACGCTGGTGGAGCGATTGCCGGTGATGATCTGTCCGGCATGGCTGGCCACTCCCACTCAGCCGATTGCGATTACCGATGTGATCGCGTATCTGGCGGACGCCATCGACCTGCCGGCGGGCACACCGCGCATTTTTGAAATCGGTGGGCCTGATCGGGTCTCGTATGGTGCGATCATGAAGGAGTATGCAAGGCAGCGTTGCTTACGGCGGCTATTGATACCGGTGCCCGTGTTGACTCCCCGGCTTTCCAGCCTCTGGCTGCATCTGGTGACGCCACAGTATGCAAAGGTGGGCCGCAAACTGATTGAAGGACTCAAAAATCCAACGGTCGTGACTAATGATGCGGCCTTGCGAGAGTTTGCTGTGCGGCCGCGAGACGTGCCAACTGCGATTCACGAGGCGGATGGTTCAGGAAGACACGACAATGGCTGGCAAACGCTGGGCCGATCTTGCGGACCCAGAAGAACTGCCGTCGAAGTCTGTGACCGGCCGCATCGCCCGCCTGATGCTTGCCGGCATCGTACGAGCGGCCGTCAGCGACCGCCGCTAATATGGCAGAGGCACAAAGGCTCTTTCAGAGCACATCACGAGGCCGCTGAATGCACTCATTCCCTGCGGCAAGCTGTTCCATTTGAATCGTTGTATGAGTGATCTGAAAGCGTTCGCGGAGTGCCTGCGAGGCTCTCTTGAGCACGAGTCTGTGCTCCTCGGCGTCCGGAACCACCAGATGCACCGTCAGTGAAATCTCTGATGTGCTGGCATTCCAAACGTGCAGATCGTGCACCTCTGCCACGCCCGGAATAGCTGCCAAGAGATCTGTCACATCCTCAAGCTCGATCCCTCGCGGCACGGCGTCGAGCGTTAGGTCGATGCTCTCACGAAATAAATCCCATGTGCCAAACACGATTACCATGGCGACAGCAATGCTAACGGCTGGATCAATCCAAGCCCAGCCGGTCAGCAAAATGGCGATCCCAGCCACCACCACTCCCGCCGAGACAGCCGCATCGGCGGCCATGTGCAAAAAAGCGCCACGCAGATTTGCGTCGCTCGAGCGGCCCCGCAGAAAAAGCAGAGCCGTTAGTGTGTTGATTAAAACACCGACCGCCGCCACGGCGATCATGGTCGCGCCCAGAACTGGCTCGGGAGATTGCAGGCGATGCACAGCCTCCCAGAGAATGGCCCCGCAGGCCGCCAGCAACAGCACCGCATTGCCAAATGCCGCATAGATTGTCGAACGGCGAAAGCCCCACGTGTAACGGCGGGTCGGCGGCCGTCGTGCAAGCGTGCTAGCGCCCCACGCCAGAAGCAGTCCCACCACATCGCCGGCATTGTGGCCCGCATCGGCCAGGAGTGCCAGCGATCCTGCCAGCGATCCTGCAACCACTTCGAGGCCGACAAACAACGCATTCAGGCCGACGCCGATCGCCATCGAGCGGTCAAAGTTGTCAAATGAAAGGCGATGTGCGTGCTGATGCGAGTGGCTGTGCTGGCCGTCTGGTTCGTGTTTAGAGCGGTAGGATGCCATGGTGATTCGCTCACTGAGAGTCGCGTTTGTTACGCTTTGAATGCCTGCAGCCATCGACTCACTGTGAGCGTGAGCAGGTTCGAAAATTGAAGTCCTCTATGATAGCGACACGACTGATACGAGCGTGAACACACAACAGATGCATTGGCTCCCGTGCACACCCTTCAATAGCAGAAAGACTCAACCCTGATGGAACCCTTCCGAGTGGCAGTGATTGGAAGAACGGGACGGGGCGACTACGGCCATGCCCTCGATGAACTCTGGGCTGGCGTGGAGTCTGGCGAAAATGGTCGCCAAGGGATCGCTGGAGCGCAATTGGTTGCAGTGGCCGACGAGAGTGAAGAAGGCCTCGCCAAAGCGGCCGCGCGACTGGCGCTCGACGCATCGCAACCGGGAGTTGTCTTTCGCGATTGGCGTAAAATGTTGGCCGATGTGAAGCCCGACATCGTGGCCATCTGCATGCGGCAGATCGACTGCCATGCGGAGATGGCAATTGCGGCCGCCGAGGCTGGCGCGAAGGGCATCTTTATGGAAAAGCCATTTGTACCAACCAAGGCAGAGGCCGACGCTGTGATCAAAGCCTGCCAAAAGGCAAACGCAAAACTCTCGATCGCTTTGGTGAACCGTCACTCTCCAGCTTACTCAGCGACTCGTGATCTCATCGAATCAGGCCGAATTGGCAAGGTGCTGGAACTGCGTGGCAGGGGCAAGGAAGATCTGCGTGGTGGGGGCGAGGATCTATGGGTGCTCGGCTGTCACATTCTCGACATGATCGTCGACTTAGGCGGCGCACCGCAGTGGTGTGCGGCAAGCGTCGAGATCGGTGGTAGAGGAATCGTCGCGGCCGATCTTGCGCCGGGGCCCGAAGGCATTGCGCCGATCGCCGGCGACGCCGTGAACGCAATGTTTGGTTTGGCAGACGGCCCAATCGGCTTTTTTTCCAGCGTCCGCGAGGCTGGACTCAAGCAGCCAAATTTTGGCCTGACCGTCGTGGGCACAAAGGGAGCGATCCAGATCCGTCCCGATTATGTGCCACATGCCTATCTTCGCGAGGCGCCGCTGTGGCGGGTCGATAAAGAGTTTCCGTGGCGGCCGATTGGACCAGAGGGGCTCGACTCCGCATTGCCTGCCAGCGACGCAGATCGCTCTAGCCAGCGAGCCAGTTGGGCCCGCCGCGCCGCCGCCGATCTGATCGACGCCATTCAAGAGGATCGCGAACCGGAAACCGGCATGTACGCCGGCCGCACGACGGTTGAAATGACACACGCCATTTATGCCGCCGCGATCAGTGGTACGACGCAAAAATGGTGAGCCAAAAACCTCGTACCGTCATTCGTGCTGCCCGCCTTGGGTGGCTTGTCCGTCAGAGGGCTACACACGACCTGGTGCGATCAATTGCGACAGGAGTGGCAGCAGTTGCTTCTTTCGACTGACAATATTCTTCAGCTCATAGAGACCGCGATCGAGTCTCGGATAGTGAATCTCTTCCCAGGCCTCAGACTCGCGGGAGAGGAGTAAAAGCGATCCGTTGCTCACCACATCGGTGACCAGCAGTGCCGAGAATTCGCACCTGTTTCGCAGGGCGAATTCCTCCAGTGCCGTCCGCAATTGATCTTTGCGTTCCCAAAAAAGATCAAACCCCGTTTCCTCGATCTGCGAGATCGTAAATCGCACGCCGTGCTCGGAGAACTCCTTGCAGTCCTCACCGATCACGCCCGCCGGCGTGCTTGATCGCAACGCTGACCCGATTTCAAAAAACGCACGGGCATACTCTTCGATGTCGACTGTGCAGAGGCTGCCCAGCCAGTCGAGAATTTCACGGTCGGTGTCGGTGGTTGTCGGGGAACGCAAGAAAAGTGTGTCGGAGATGATTCCCGAGGCCATGCACAGAGCCATCTCCGGCCGCGGCTTGAGACCCGAGGCGCGAAACTGCCTAGCGACAAGTGTGCAGGTCGACCCTACCGGTTCATTGATAAATCGAATCGGTTGCGTCGATTTGAGACCTCCCCCCAAGCGGTGGTGATCGAGGACCTCGATGATATCAGCATCCTCCGCCCCGTTCACGGCCTGTGCCAGTTCGTTGTGATCTACCAGCACCAGTCGGGCCTTCGGCGGATGAATCAGATCGGATTTGACAGACACCCCCACCAATCTGCCGTCATCTGCCACAACGGGAAAAACCGATTGCGACGAACGCTCCACCACTTGCCTGGCCTCAGCGACGCTGGACTTCGCCGAGACGGCAATGAAGTCTGTGTCAACAACCGCATCGATAAACTGAGACGACTTGATCCGTAGTGTTGTGTTGAGCGTATCGAAGGGGCTCAAGATCACTGACACCTTATGAATTCGGGCAAGCTCAATCAGCCCTGAGGAGAGCGAGAATCCACCCGTGATCACCAGTGCCCGCACGCCGTGTTCGATGGCAGGCAGTTGGATCGTAGGCCTGTCACCGCAGACCACGATCAGTTTCTCGGCCGCAAATTGCTGCATCCTGTCGGTGAACCCTTCGGCACTCATGGCACCCACCATGACGAGAAGTCGATCGCGTTGCTCTGGCAAAAGCGAGTGCTGAAAACTACCGCCAAGCACATCGCAAATCTTTTTCAGGCAACTCGTCACCGTCCTGGATTTGATGGGATCTCCCTCATCGTGAAAGAAGAGGTCCATGAGATTGAGCACCGAGAGCACACCCACCACTCTGCGAGCCGAATCAATCACGGGAATAGCCCGCAGTTCCGCAGCCTGCATCCGCTGGTAGACTTCGTAAAACGAATCGCCAAACACGGCCGTCACGGCATCGCGACGGCAGATATCCTCAACGGTTGGTCGCACATCCATGATGATCCGTGGGGCCGCTAGACCGGCTCGTGCGAGCACATATTCGGTGCGCTTGTTGGGTGGGCCGCAGCAGGCTGCAACGGCATCTGGCCGCGTGGTCTGCTGCAATAAATCGGCGTAGGCAATCGCCGAGCAGATCGCATCGGTGTCTGGATTGCGATGTCCAAAAACAAAAACGCTCATGAGCCAACTGTTTGTAAAGAGGCTATGCCCGGAGGAGGTCCCTCGGCAGCATCCGTGCTGGGTGGGGCCCGTTCCATGGTTCTTGTATGTCCTGACAGGATGAAACCGACAGGTCCAAACCGCTTCCTCTCACCCGGGCATAGCCAAAACCGTCTGTCGAAAGTTTGCTGCAATAAAGTTTTGCGTGCCTTCAAGCCGTTAAGTCGTCCATGCGCTGGCGAAAATCCGGCATTGCGACGGTCACAAATGCGTTCCATGCGGCTGGCTGCCAGAGCTCTACGCAGACCGCCGCACCAACCACCACCAATTCCGCGTTGGGCTCGACCGCGAGAAACTCTCGAAAGCCCTCGGGCACAACGAGCCTTCCCCGTTCGGTCAGCGAGATAACTTTGTGCCGGGTCGAGAGGAGTCGGCCCATATCCTGCAGTTGCCCTACTCGCTGCGATAGAAGGCCAGCCTGCAACTTGCTGCGGACGACATCGATTGCCGCATCGATTCGAGGCTTCCAGATCGACGCTGGCCAGAGCGAAAGGCAGCCGGTGCGTTCCTTTGCAAGTACCAGGCGTGGCCCATTCGCCAACAATTGGCCGCACAACTCTGCCGGTAGAGCCAGCCGATGTCGCTCGTCGAGAGTGCGCACAAATTCGCCGATCAATAGGTCTGCGACAGCACTCATATCCGCACTTTTTTAAAAAACTCATGCCGGTAGGCCTCCACGGCAAACCCCCTCCGAACAAACGCCAGTTCGCGAGGGCGAATCCATTCGCTTAGGGGCTTAAAACCCACATATTAATCGTTGAATAATTGTAAAATGGGTTGAAAAACCACAAAAAACGATTCTAGCGACTTGGGTTAAAAGTGCAACTCTAGCGTCTTAAACGATAGATTTCCTAACGGGACGGCAATCCATGCCCTTGAAGTGGGCGGGCCGATGGCCCCTTCGGCCGTTCTTTCCTAGCCAGACAGGGGGCGTTTGCGTACCTCGAGCAAAACGCTTTCGTTGTCGCTGCCGCGGATCGGCCATGAAGCGACACGGCGTACGGTGACTTTCTTTACGAAGCCGTGGTGCCGTGCCTCACCTTTTTCCGTTTCCCAGCGAGGGCCTTTCACAATCAGCATTCGCCCGTAAGCGTCGCAGAGCGGTTCAAACCACTGCAACAGTTTCAGCAGCGGCGCAACAGCCCGCACGACAAGCGTATCGAATCGATCGCCATTCGCGAGGCTCTCCGCCACAAACCGCTGCGCTGGCCCTTCGTGAACGGGAATGGAAAGGCCAATCTCTTCGACAATGTCACGCACGGCCCGCGCCCTTTTGGCCACACTGTCAGCGAGTTCAACGCGAAGTTGTGGGCGGAGAATCGCTAGAAGAACGCCAGGTACTCCGCCGCCGGTGCCCACATCCAGAATATGCTCCCCGCCAAACGAGTTCTCGCTGGAACGCGACCCATCCAGATACAAGGCGATCGCCACCGCATCGGCCACATCGCGAGAGACAAACTTCTCCACATCTGTGTGTCGAGTGAGATTGAGTTTTGTATTCCACGCCCAAAGGCTTGCCGCATAGGCAGCAAGCCCAGGGAATGCTTCGGGCCCAACCGCTACTCCGAGCTGGATGGAGACAGCAGCGATTTGATCGGTAAGGTCTGATTGGCTGGGTTGGCTCACTTGATAAAAAGCATTTCGCGATAGGTCGGTAGCGGCCAGAGATCGTCGGGCAAAATGCTCTCGATCTGATCGGCCACCTCGCGAAGTGAAGCCATGGCCGGGATCACATCATCATGGAAATGCTTGACTTCCGCTACAATGTCATGATTGCCGTGGACGAGCGTGGCTTCCAGTTCGTCAATCTTTTTCTCAAAGCTGCCGACAAGGCAGGTCAGCTTATCGAGCGTGCCCATGTGCACTGTCTGGCCGATGCTCTTGAGCTTCGATGCCGTATCGACGAGCTCCCCCTGGTAGCGGTAGCCGGCCGGCAGGATCATGGTCTTGGCAATCTGCACAGCCGAATTTGCTTCAGCGTTGATGTCCTTGCAGTAACGATCCATATAGATTTCGTAGCGGCTGCGCATTTCACGTTCCGAGAGAACGCCATACTTTTCAAAGAGGGCAATATTCTTGGGCGCAACGAGCACGTCGAGGGCTTCAGGCGTGGCCTTGAGATTGGGCAGGCCGCGCTTCTTGGCTTCGATCTGCCATTCCGGCGAGTAGCCGTTGCCATTAAAGATCACCGCTTTGTGCGCAGAAATAATCTGTTGCAGTAGTTTTTCAATCGCCCCGTTGAGCTTGGCAGCGTCACCACCAGTGGCTTTCTCCAATTCCGTGGCAATGAAGTCAAGACTTTCCGCCACGATTGTATTGAGGGCCACCAGCGGACCGGCGATCGACTGGCTCGATCCGACGGCGCGAAATTCAAACTTATTGCCCGTGAACGCAAAGGGACTCGTACGATTGCGGTCGCCGGCGTGCTTGGGCAGCGGCGGCAGCGTGTCGACGCCAATATTGAGCGTGCCGCTGGCCTTGCTGCTAATGGCCTTGCCCTTTTCGAGCTGTTCAAAAACGTCCGAGAGTTGTTCGCCCAGAAAAATGGAGATCACCGCCGGAGGGGCCTCGTTGGCACCTAGGCGATGATCATTGCCGCTAGCGGCGACCACAGACCGCAGCACGTCTCCATGGAGATGGACGGCACGAATCACGGCCGCGCAAAAGACGAGAAACTGCGCATTCCCATGGGGGCTTTCGCCCGGTTCCAGCAAGTTGCCCAGACGGCAGCCGATTGACCAGTTGACATGTTTGCCAGAGCCGTTGATCCCGGCAAAGGGTTTTTCGTGCAGCAGACAGGCCATGCCGTACTTTTCAGCCACTCGCGTCAGCGTTTGCATAATCGTCTGCTGGTGGTCGGTGGCGATATTGGCATTTTCATACATCGGGGCGATTTCATACTGCGATGGAGCCACTTCGTTGTGCCGCGTTTTGACCGGCACGCCGAGTTTGTAGAGATCCCGTTCGGCTTCCAGCATGCACGCCAGCACGCGTTCTGGGATTGCGCCGAAATACTGGTCTTCAAACTCCTGCCCCTTGGGCGGCTTCGCGCCAAACAGCGTTCGGCCTGTGACAACGAGATCGGGCCGGGCGAAATAAAAATTCCGATCGATGAGAAAATATTCCTGCTCTGGACCAGCCGAGGCCGTCACAGGGCCAATGTCTTTGTGGCCAAACAGAGAGAGCACGCGACGGGCCTGCTTGTCGATGGCCTGCATTGATCGCAAGAGCGGCGTTTTTTTGTCGAGAGCCTCGCCCGTCCACGAGCAGAACGCCGTGGGAATGCAGAGAGTGGTGCCGTTGGGGTTGTCGAGAATGTAGGCTGGACTCGTTGGATCCCAAGCGGTGTAGCCACGGGCTTCAAATGTGGCCCGCAGGCCGCCGGAGGGAAAGCTCGAGGCATCGGGCTCGCCTTGAATTAATTCCTTGCCAGAAAACTCGGCCATCGCGTCGCCATCGCCTGTGGGTGTCAAAAAGCTATCGTGCTTCTCGGCAGTAAGGCCTGTCAGGGGATAAAAAACATGTGCGTAGTGAGTCGCTCCCTTTTCGATTGCCCAATCTTTCATCGCCATGGCAACGGCATCAGCGATGCTCGAATCAATCTGCTTGCCCTGCTTGATCGTCGCCTGCAGTGCCTTGTAGACGCTCTTCGGCAAGCGATCCTTCATGACCGATTCACTAAAGACATTGGCGCCGAAGATTTCACTCGTTGGCGTTTCGCGGAAGTTCCACGCGTGGCCGTTGGACTTGTAACTGGTGATCGCAGCAATCGCACTGGAACGGGCATTGGTCATGGCAGAACCCTTCTTTGAGTAACGGGCGCATCAGAGATCGCGGTTTAGGAAAACTAGGAATGATGAAGTAGCAAGCAAAACATCAAACAATTGATCAACCTGAAAAGCAGCGACTGGTCGCGGATATGGATCAGATCGGCCCAACTCCGCACACCGCAGCCAGAAGGAAATTCTGCGGCGTACTTGAGGGCGATCGCTGCCTTTGAAAAATAGCCTAGCGAGGCCAGAGAGCCTGTTCAAGTAGCCCTCTACCCCTAGCGGGCAACCGTCGAACGAGCGACGGGCTTCGCGGCTGGGCGTGGCAGCCTTTGCCGGGCTGCTGCGATCGCCGTTTGTAGAAATGCGTCGGGGCGTGGGGTGTCGACTGCCTCGGTGCCTGGATCAAGCGGCTTGGCAGCCGTGTGAACCTGCAAGTCTGGCTCGACCCCCACTCGGCTGTAGGGATGTCCGTTGGGAGAATAAAACTTTGCCGTCGTCAGTCGCATGCCAACCCCGGCGACTTCCAGCGGAAAGATGCCCTGAATGGATCCTTTGCCATAACTGCGGGTGCCGACGATAGTGCCACGGGCATGGTCGCGGATGGCACCAGCGAAGATTTCACTCGAACTCGCCGAGTCGCCGTCGATGACAACAACCAAGGGCATTTTCCATGTGCCGGGACGGCCGGCCGAATAGTTGAAGTCTTCTTCAGGACTGCGGCCGCGCGTCGCTACCACGAGCCCGCGTTCCAGAAAAAGATCGGCCACATCGACAGCGGCCGACAAAAGCCCGCCTGGATTGCCGCGGAGATCGATCACCAATGACCGCATGCCGGCAACATCCAGCCTCCGCAGAGCTGCTTCAAGATCGGCCGCTGTTGTTTTTTGAAACGAGGAGATCTTGAGGTAACCCACGCCGGCAGCCGCATCGACGATCTTGATCTCTTCGACGCTGGGCACCTCGACATGCTCGCGGCGCACGGTCACGGCCCGAGCTGGGCTCGGAGCCCGCAGGATGGCGAGGGTTACGAGCGATCCCTCAGGCCCCTGCAAGAGTTGTGCTGCCTCGTCCACATTCAGGCCGCCGATCGACTTTCCCCCAACGCCTACCAGATGGTCCCCCTTGCGCAAACCAGCCCGCTCTGCCGGGCTACCGGTGATCACATTCACGACCAGCAAGCCATCGGTGGCCGTTTTGAGTTCGATGCCAAGGCCGACGAAGTTGCCTTCAATCTGCGAGTAGAGATCGTTGAGTTGGCCTGTCGTAAGGAAGGCCGAGTATTCATCGAGGCCACCCATCGCAGCAGCAGTTAATTCTAGCAGTGTGACTGCCGGTGGAATGCCCAGCGTTGAATGAGCGACGCGGGCGATCCACGTCGCAACTGTTTCAGCATCCGCTTGCGAGGAGACGGTGCGGCCGGCAGTGATCCTCGCAACCTCTTGTCGGTAATGCATCCGGCGTGCAGAAGTGGCTTGCGCTGCATAAGCCGACACAAATGTCGGATCATCAATCGCAACATCCATTGCTAGACAGCCGCGCGTGACGAGTCGGGCAAAGTGAGGCGCTTCAACATGGTGCGAAGCGATCCGCGCAAGCACCTCGGCGTAGACGCGACGAGCATCGGTTTCAGCCAGTTTGCTTAGCTGTGTGCGGAAAGCGTTTTCGCCATAGCGGCGAGAGATATCGCAGTGAATCTTAGCGAGGTCATAGTGCTCCGCCAGTTCCGGGGCAAGGGTTCCTTTGCGGGCTGCGGTTTCGCAGATGCTGACAACATCGGCCCAGCGACGATCGCGCTGGAGCATCGTGGCACGAACGACAACGTCATCCCGAGGCCCCTCTGCTGGTTTCCAATCAAGCGAGGGTGCTGTGGCAGATACCGTGGCATCGCCGACAAGAAAGTCGACGGCCATTGCTCTGCCACCGTTGGCGGATCCAAGCCAGAGCAGCCCAATCGCGAGCACAGCCACATTCATCAGCGACTGCCATGACCGACGCAACGTGCATGCACATGCCGGGCATGAGATAGAAGACGTCGGAGAGAAAGCGACGTTCACGTGAGCAATCCATTCTCTGGGAAAAGCCGCATTGTGTCGCGGCAGGCAGCGGCCGATCCGTTGACCGCTCGCGATTATGGATCATGTTTGAGGGGCAGTCAAAAAAAAGCTTGCGTTTGCCGCACGAAATATTTTTGCTCACACCCCATCAAGCCAGATCTCCGCATGTTCTGGCCATATCCGGAGAAAAAAATAATTTCCGGGCCACGTTCGCGCTGTTGACGCGACACATTGGTAGGATGTTTGGGGCTTGAAAAGAGGTTGCAGAATCCCTATGACCCATACACCCATGCCCGTCGACCCACTTCGCCACGGGCCGCTGCCCAACACGCAACCGACGCTGGTCTTAATGGATCGCGCCAGGCAGGGAGATCAGTCGGCCGTGAATGGTCTGCTTGCCCGCCATCGCGAGGCGATCAAACGCATCATTGATCGCCGCATGGATCGTCGTGTGCAGCAACGAGTCGATGCCAGCGACATTGTTCAGGAGGTGATGATTGAGGCCAGTCGCCGGCTCCATGATTATTTGGCCAATCCGATCATGCCCTTCCAACTCTGGCTGCGTCAGATGGCAAAAGACAGAGTCATCGACGCCCATCGGCGGCATCGTGTTGCCTCCAGTCGCAGCGTCGACCGGGAAGTTTCGATGACGCTGCCGGCGGGGGAGGATCATTCGCAAGCCGACATGATGGGACAAGTAGCCGATGATGAACTCACGCCTGCTGCCGCCGCGACATGGCACGAACTCGAGCGACGGTTTGCCGGGGCCGTCGAGATGCTTGACGAGGACGATCGACAGATTGTGTTGCTGCGTCATTTTGAGCATCTGTCGACAGCCGATGCCTCCGCCGTGCTCGGGCTCTCCAAGGCAGCCGCCGGAATGCGCTACCTGCGCGCCATGCGAAAACTGAGGGTGCTCCTGGATGGGGATGGGGCCACCGCCGGTTTTGACTTGCTGCAGATTGAGCCGACAAGGCAGAGAGAAAGTGACAAGTCATCCGCCAAGCCCTCGGCATAATCGCGGGAATGAACGGTGAATAGCCGCAGTGGTTGGAATTGACTGCAGGGGTTAGGGCTGCAAACTCCCAGCGAAAAGCCGCCGGTCTATGCTTTGGGAGGAGTGCTTCAATTCTGGGGGCTCCTTCAATCGATCGATTCAGAAAATTTGTAGGGGTAGGGATTGATTCGAGATTTTCCGGCAAGCCATTGAGGGACGAACCATGGCACTCCATCAACAAAAGCAAGAAACAAAAAAAAGACCGCGAGCGGTCGAGGCACCGCTCTCCCTTGAGCAGGAGGAGCGGTTGGCCGTGTTGTTGGAAGAACTGTCGGACCAACCCGCAAGCAATACTCAAGCAATCCTCGCATCGATGACAGCCTCGCATCCGGATGTGGCTGGACATTTGCGAGAATTGTTTGCCACGATGATGATCACCGAAGCGGTTGCAGGGGGGTCAACAATTCTCAGTCGGACGGAGCGATCGAAGGCTTCCGTACAGAGCGGTGTCGGGCTTCCAATCAGTCAGCCCCGATTTCCAAACGGTTTTATGCCGGGCCGCACTGATCTTCCCGCCATGCTGGGAGATTACGAACTGCTCGAGGAAATCGGCCGTGGCGGCATGGGCATCGTCTATCGGGCCACGCAAAAAAGCCTAGGCAGAACAGTTGCAATTAAGATGTTGTTACAGCGAGATGGAGCCAACCAAGTTGATCTGGCTCGGTTTCGCGGGGAGGCCGAAGCGGCAGCGCAACTCGACCACCCAGGCCTTGTCTCCATCTTTGAAGTTGGAGAATGCGATGGGCATCCCTTCTACAGTATGCAATTCATCGAAGGCACAACCCTTGCCAAGCGTTTGACAGAAGGCCCAATGCCTCCGCGTGAAGTTGCAGCACTTTTGGCCGATGTGTCGGATGCGGTCCATGCGGCACATGCAGGCGGAGTTTTGCATCGCGATCTCAAACCCTCTAACATCCTGATCGATTCAGCGGGCAAGGCGCATGTTTCCGATTTTGGCCTAGCAAAACGTTTGCGGGGGGATGGATCGGTAACACACACCGGCGCTATTTTAGGTACTCCCAGCTACATGTCCCCAGAGCAGGCTGCTGGGAGTCGCGGGGATGTTGGTCCAACGAGTGATGTTTGGAGCTTGGGCGCCATTCTGTATCAAATGCTCACCGGCCGGCCGCCTTTTCAGGCATCCAATCCACTCGACACGCTACTGGCGGTACTCGAATCAGATCTGAGGATGCCCCGATCGATTAATAGTTTTATTGATCGCGACTTAGAAATGATCGTACTGAAGAGTTTGCAGAAACCGCAGGATCTTCGCTACGCCACCGCCGCTGCACTGGCACTCGATCTACGGGCGTTTGTCGCGGGCGAGCCTGTGGCAGCCCGTCGCGTTGGGTTTGCTGATATTCTGAACCGTCTCTTTCGTGAAACACATCACGCGGTTGTGCTGGAAAACTGGGGCCTGCTCTGGATGTGGCACGCAGCCGTTTTGCTAGCCATGTGGATCATGACCAATGTCTTGATATGGCAGGGAGTCGAATCGCGTTGGTCCTACTTTATACTCTGGGCCGGCGGAATTTCCCTGTGGGTGCCGATTGTCTGGATGCTGCGTCAGCGGGCTGGGCCCGTGACGGCAGTGGAGCGACAGATTGCGCACATTTGGGGGGCCAGTATGATTGCCAGCCTGATGCTCTTTTGGGTAGAGCTGCTCCTTGATTTGCCAGTTTTAACGCTCACACCTGTGATTGCACTTTTGACGGGTATGGTCTTTTTTATCAAAGCTGGAATCCTCTCCGGCGTCTTCTATATTCAGGCGGGCGTGCTCTTCCTGACCTCCCTTTTCATGTGTTTGACGGGTGACTTATCCCACCTGTTGTTTGGATGTGTGATTGCGGCCTGCTTCTTCGTGCCGGGTCTGAAATATTACCGGAAAAGCCTTCGGGCAGATGACCACTAGAGAATGCTCGAGAGAACTAGAGATGGTCGAGAGAACTAGAGATGATCGAGAGAGTTTTACGGGCCTTGCCGATCTTTTCGCCGACGGTGATGACAATTCGCTCCCAGCCGACCATTGTGCCAAGGCCTAGGCACAGTTAACTGGCACAAGGCCAGCGAGGTGGGCATGGCACCGATTCTTTCGCCACTGATCGGCTTTGAACTCAGCGTGAGAAGTGAAACAAGGAGTTGCTTTGGCGGCATCAAATCCTCACAATGGAGAGAGAGCTGATAAGAGCCAAAGGAGTTACCACGATGGCAGCAGGGGATCGCTTGCGAGTAAAACGGCGGTTTGCTGGCTCCAGTGCCGCCTACATGCACCACGGAATCGACATCGGCGACGGCACGGTTGTGCATGCGAGGCCAGATCACGCGGGGTCGTTGCTGGCGGGTGGTCGTGTGGTGCGGACGAGTCTGGCCGAGTTTTCCAGTGGCAGGGATGTCTGGAAAACCCACGAACCGCCACCAGCATTTCCACCCGAAACAATCGTCGCTCGTTCACTCCAGCATGTTGGACGCGACGGCTACCACCCGGTGATCAATAACTGCGAGCACTTTGCCACCTGGTGCGCCACCGGCGAGCGGTCGAGCCGACAGGTCGATATCGTGCTTTCGCGCATCGCTCGGGTGGTCACTCGCACGACGGTTGCTGTTTCAACGCGAGTGGCCGCCGGCGCAACCGAACAAATCGTTGTTCGCACTGTCGTCGGCACCACTGTGCGTGTTGGCCTGCGCACGATTGTGCCAGTAGCGATTGTGGCCGAGGGAGTCGCGCTGGCCACAGAATGGTCGGCGCATCAGGCGGGCCGATCTGCTGCCGACAGCCGCAGTGCGGGTGAGTCGGCGGGATTGGCTACCAGCACGATTGCCTGCGCGCTCGCGGGCATCGCCGGCGGGCCGCTGGGCATTGTGGCTGGAGCGCTTGCGGGTGCCGCACTCTGGACCGGAGGGTCGTGCGTCACGGCGATGGCCGGGCAGTTTGCCCGACGGATAGCCAGTCGTTAGCCACTCGAGTGCCAGAGAGAGAAACTGTCTGTTTCGTTTGCCAGCGGCAGAGGAGGTTTTAGCAGTGGATTTTACGAATAAGGTCGTCTTTGTTACGGGCAGTTCTCGGGGCATCGGCGCTGGCTTGATTCGCGCATTTGCAGTTCGCGGCGCGCAGTGCGTTGTCAATTATGTTGCCGATACGGACGGCAGAAATCGATCCGATGCCCAGGCGCTTGCCGAAGAGGTCAACGCGGCCATGACGGTCGAAGCGCATGTTGGCGACCACGCGAGAATCGGTGAGGTGATGCGCGAGATCGCGGCCCGTCTCGGCGGTCTCGATATTCTCATCAACAACGCCGGGATTCTCCGCGACAAGACGCTCAAAAAAATGTCGGCAGAAGATTTTAATGAGGTTGTCCAGGTGAATCTCACTGGCACATTCAACACCACACAGCAGGGCGGAGCGATCCTGCGTTCCGGAGGCCGGATCGTCAACATCGCATCCGTGGCCGGTTTTGTCGGTTTTTATGGGCAGGCGAACTACGCCGCGAGTAAGGCGGCCGTCGTGGCGCTGACAAAGGTCGCTGCCCGGGAGTTTGCCAAGCAGCAGATTACAGTCAATGCCATTGCGCCGGGATTCATTCAGACTGAAATCCTCAAGGAAATGCCGACTGCTGTGGCCGAGCGGTTTATCGAACAAATTCCGCTCGGACGACTCGGTCGAATTGAGGACGTGGTCAACGCTGCACTCTTTCTCTGCTCTCCGCTCAGCGACTACATCACCGGGCAGGTGATCCATGTCAACGGTGGATTTTATATGTAAATCGTTGCGAAGCCACGGTCACTTTTGAGAAGCTTGATTGGCTGCCGTTTTTTTGGCAGCGAGACGCTGAAAAAATAGATCCATCAGATGCCTGCTGGCTGCTGAATGCCTCAACTCAATCAGCCCGCGACGTTCGGCTTCCAAAGCCGCTGCATGGCCCTTTCGGTACGACAACTCGACGATGTCGACAAGACATCGCGACGCAGAAATCTCCTCTGCGGGGTCTGATCCCAATCTGGCACGCCATTGGGCGATGATGCGAGCGTAGTCTGCTGCATCGGCATTGTGCGCGATGGCCGTGGAGGAACTGGACGGCGGCGGCTCAAGAATCTGCTGCCTGGACGCTGGAAGCAGTTGCTCTCGCGGGACAATTCTATCGACCATCCCTTTGTCAAGCGATTCTGCCGGCGAGAGCGGTCGGCCAGAGATCATCAGTTCAAGCGACACCTCGAGACCCACCAGCCTTGGCAGCCGGATCGTACCGCCCCAACTCGGCACGAGGCCGAGCGTCGATTCTGGCAGGCCGATGCGAATGTGTGGCTCGTCGATCGCCACTCGCCATCGGCAGGCAAGTGCCAGTTCAAGACCGCCCCCAAGAGCATCGCCATTGATCGCAGCCACAGTCGGCATCGGCAAGGCTGCGAGTCTATCGACAATGCGTTGACCTTTCGACAGGTATGCGTCGAGCGACGCATCGTCCATCGCTTGCATCTCAAATAAATCTGCACCGGCTAAAAACGATCGCTGTTTTGCCGACGCCCAGACAATCCCGGCCGGCCGTAATGAATCCACTGACTCCAGCAATTGATCGAGATCAGACCATGTCTCGACCGACAGCGTGTTGACCGATTTGTGGGGCAGATTCAACCAGACGGTCATCACCCGATCGGAATCGATTTCAAAGTGCATGGTGTTTGGCATATCATTCCCTTAAAGATTGCTCTGCTGGTGCGGCGCACTTTTGCTTTGAGTTGCCCGGCGAATAACCTAGACGGATACGACAGTTGCTTTCTTCAAACCGAGTGTATCAATGGCGACTGCTAAAAGCCGGCATGCTGGGCCTGGATGGTGGCTCGATGTTCGGGCTGATCCCACGGGTTGTCTGGTCAAAAACAGTGCCCACCGACAGCCAAGGCCGCATCTCCGTCGGCCATAATTGTCTGTTGCTGGAAAACTCTGCAGGCGAGCATATTCTGATTGAGGCTGGCAGCGGCAACAAACTCGACGCGAAAATGAGGGCCATCTTGAGCCTGGGAGACCGCACGGTTGTCGAGGCTGTCGGCGAGGTCGCTCCCATAAAAAGCGTCACGCATGTGCTTGTGACCCACCTGCACTTCGACCACGCCGGCGGTCTCACGCGACTTGCTTGCGAAGGTGAAGAACCCGATTGGATCCATCCGACGACGGGCCTTGGTGTGGTCCGTTCGTTTGGTGATGCCGAGATCATTGTGCAGCACCGCGAGTGGCGAGATGCAGTCGTCAACAACTCCGTGATGACACGCACCTACCTGCTTGAAAATCTCGATCCCCTGCGGGCGCATCTACGCACAGTCGACTCACCACTGCCATTTCCCGTTGGACATCAACCAGGCCGCGATGAGCCGCCCGCGTCGACGGTACACGAGAGAATGACGGAAGTCCTGCCCGGCATCTTTGTTTTTTTAGTGCCAGGCCACACGTGGGGTCAGCAGGCCGTGCTTTTTACCGACGATCAAGGCCGCACCGTGGTTTTTACCCCGGATGTCATGCCCACGCTCAATCATTTAGGCGCAGCCTACAGCCTCGCCTATGATGTCGAACCCTACACAACGATGGTCAGCAAACGCTGGTTTCTGGCGGCGGCTGCGGAAAACGACTGGCTCTTGGTTCTGGATCACGAAGTGAAAACCCCCGTTGTCCGAGTGCGTCCCGACGGCAAGGGTTGGTATCTGCTTGTGCCGGAGGTGTGATGCCTTTCCCGCTGGGTTTCGCAGCGGTAGCAGTCTTCAGTCATACTTCAGCGATTCGGCACAAGCTCCGACCATACATCTGCTGCCCGAGAAGTCGATTCATCCATGCCACCTCTTTCTGAAAACCGCGACGCGATTTCACCGGTCGGCCCGGAAAGATCCGCTGCGATTTCGTTGATTTTGGCACAGGCCGGACGCTCGGCCGAAGAGATTGCTGCACTGGCGACGCTCGACGATGCCGATCGCGCCGCAGAAAAACAGTTTTCCGGCCAGGCCCCCACGCTGACATCTCTGTTTGGCCGTTGCCGAGCGATTGAGCTCGATGCCGGATATTTTAGTCCCACGCCTGAAGTGGCAGCGACCATGGCGGCCTGCGTTGAGTTTCTGCTGGGATGCAAAAAAACAGGAACGCTGCTCGATCATGAGAAAATGCTCTTTTCTGCCGACACGATCGCAGGCCTTGCCTCCCGGGGATTCTTTGGACTGGCAATTCCCAAGCGGTATGCCGGCAGCGGAGCAAAGCTGGGTGATCTGGGGCCGTTGCTGCGCACGCTCACACTGATCCACCCCGATCTGGCCGTGATGTTTGAGGTGCATAATTTTTTAGGGCCGGTAACGCCCTTGCTCGATTTCGGTACCGAGCAGCAAAAAGACTACTACCTGCCGAAGATGGCCCGCGGGGAACTGCTCGGCTCGTTTGCACTGACTGAACCGGGCGTTGGTGCAGATCCAAGCAAATTAGCAATGACTGCCCGCCGCGACGGCGATCGTTTTTTGGTGTCGGGCGTGAAGTGGCCGATCACAAATGTGATCCATGGTGGAATCTGCATTCTGGTCTTGAAGCTTGCAGGTGAGGGACTGCCAAAAGGCCGCGATTCGGCGATGCTCATTTTTGAAGTGCCCAAGCAGGACAGCGATCACTTTCGGATGGTCCGCAATCGTTTGACTGCCTTCGACTATCTCTGGAATGCGCGTTTTCGGTTGAACGAGTATCCGATCCCGGCCGACGCACTCCTGGGGCCGCCGGGGAAGGGGTTGGCGCAGGCATTTAGTTCACTGGCCAAAGGACGAGGCGGCATCTGTGTGAATAGCGCCGTCAAGATTTTTCGACTCATGGCGCAACTGATCCAGGACCCGATTGTAGTCGAGACGGCATCAGCAATCACTGCTCGCAAGAAGTCGGGGGGCTGGCTGGCCTTTCGCTGCACCTTTGGCAAGCCGATCGGCCAAGCGCCTCGGATCCAAGCCTGGCTGGGTCGAGCCACCGCGCACGCGCTGGCCAGCCGAGTGCTCGGGGATGTCTGCTTTCGTTTGGCTGCCAATGGCGTGCGCGACGAAACGATGGGAATGATCGCCAAGGTCTATGCGACCAAGGCGCTCTTGCAGACAGCCATTCACGCCTACCAGATTCAAGGCGGGCGATCTGTTCATGTCGATGAGCGTCTCGAAGCCGATCGACACGCAGCGACCGCTCAAACCCTGTCCGCAGCAGCAGCGGATAGGAATCAAAGTGTCATCGAAAACTACATCGGCAAGAATATCCACGAGTTTGCCATCGCCACCGTTTACGAAGGCCCAAACCCCGTGCTGGCCGATATTGGTGCGCCCAATGCAATGACCCGCAGCATTCGCACCGAGTATCTCGAACCGATCGGCTTGGCTGAGGCGCAAGGATCATTCGGATGGGGCTCGAAAGCCGCATTTGCCTGGTTTGTGCTGCGCACGGCCGTTGGGTCTTTGCATCCCTGGCCCGGTACTGCCGCCGGAGTTGAAAAGCAAACCCCGGCGAAACTCCACTGGATTCACAAAGCCTTTCGCCGGAACCGAATCTTGGGCCGACACATTCTCTGGATCATTGCCCGCTACCAGAAGAGTTTTATCGACCAGAGTTTTTTGCTCGGGGATGAGGGGGGAATCTTTGACAAGCTCTGTCATTCAGTCGCCTCGCTTGTCTACGCGATCAGTCTCAAAACATCGCACCAGGAATACCTGCTCGTGGCTCAAGCCCTTGACCTAGAGGCTGATTTGTCAATGCGTCGGCGGGCCCCCACTCCTGAGCTTCAAGCCCGCTGGGCAGAAATTGGCCAACACATCATGAACCCAGATTCGCTGCTGTATAAGGATTTGATCGCGGATATTGAAGTCAGCGGCATCCCGCTTGATCCTCGGTTGATCGATCAGTTTATTTAAATTGCCTCGGCTGAGTCGGACGGAAACCGTTTCATTCCCGAAGTGAAAGGATTGTTATGCCCATGGATGACTGCGTTGGCGTCGAAACGATCTATCCAGGAGTGGCACTTGTCACGCTCGATCGCCCGCTCAAGCGGAATGCCCTCTCGATTGCGTTGCTCAAGCAACTGGTGGACGCCATCGATCGTCTGGCGGCAGACGGACAGACGCGGGTGGCGATCTTGCGAGGCGCGGGAGCTGTTTTTTCTGCGGGCCTCGATCTCACCGAGGCGGCGAACATGAGCTTGGTTCGGGAGTCAGCAGACTGTGTGGCTGCTGCCTTATATACCCTGCGGCATTCAACGATCATTTCTATCGCTGCGGTGCATGGCGGGGCCTACGCCGGCGGTGCGGGCTTGATGGCGGCCTGCGATCTGGCGATTGGCACGACGGACGTAAAGATTGGCTTTCCAGAGGCGCAGCGTGGTCTGCTGCCGGCTCTCATTTGTGATGCCTTACGAGCGAAGGTGCGCGCCGGTGATCTGGCCGAACTTTTTCTCGTGGGCAACGCGATCGATGCCAAGCGGGCTCAGCAGATTGGTCTTTTGCAACGGGTAACGCCGCCGCAGAGTCTGCTGGAAGAAGCCCTGACGATGGCAAAAGGGATCCTGGCTGGCGGCCCGCAGACGATTCAAATGACCAAGTCACTGCTCCGTAGAACCTACACAGACGGCGAGGATTCCCAGACAGTGAATCGCTCTGTCTCAGCCGATGCGATCGCAGAGCATGTCTGTGCCCGTCGGTCGGTAGAGGCGACCGAAGGCCTGTTGGCCTTCCGCGAAAAACGACTGCCTCAGTGGAATGTGCGCGATTGACCGCCGCCAGACAATCCTCTGGCGCATTAGGCCGTTTCAATTTCGGCGGCATCCTCGAGGCCGAGTTCTTGGATGCTGATTTCTCGCATTTTGTATTTCTGAATCTTGCCTGTCACCGTCGTCGGAAACGCTGCCACGAATTTCCAGTAGTGGGGAACCTTGAAATAAGCCATCCGCAATCTAGAAAACTCCGCTAACTCTTTGGCGGTCGCCTGCTGCCCGGCCCGCAGGCAGACCCACGCCATAACCTGTTCGCCGAATTTGTGGTCGGGCACACCAATCACTTGCACGTCCTGCACCGCCGGATGCTGATAGAGCACCTCTTCGATCTCTCGCGGAAAGACATTCTCGCCCCCCCGAATCACAAGATCCTTGAGCCGTCCTGTGATCCGAAAATAACCATTTGTTTCTCGCATCGCCAGATCCCCAGTGTGCAGCCAACCCTCGGGATCGATCGCTTTGGCAGTCATCTCTGGCTGCTTAAAATATCCCAGCATCACATTGTGGCCTCGCGTGCAGAGTTCGCCCGACTGCATGTCTGCCAGTGGTCGGCCCGTTTCCGGATCGACAATTCGCGCTTCAATACCTGGCACAACACGCCCTACCGTGCCGACTCGCAGTTCGATTGCGTCATCCACTCGCGTTTGCGTGATCAGCGGAGAGGCCTCGGTTTGCCCATACCCAATCGTCATCTCCGCAGCACCCATTTCTTGAGTCACCCGCTTCATCAATTCGATCGGGCATGGACTGCCGGCCATGATGCCAGTGCGCAGTGACTTGAAATGACGGCTTGGATAGTTGGGGACGGCGAGCATCGCGATAAACATCGTTGGAACCCCATACACGGCCGTGCAGGCATGGGACTCAATTGCCTTGAGCGTCGCATCTGCCTGAAAACCCTCGGCGGGAAAGACCATCGTAGCGCCGTGCACAATTCCACAGAGCGTGCCGAGCACACAGCCAAAGCAGTGGTAGAGGGGCACTGGGACGCAGATTCTGTCCTGAGATGTAAATCGTTGGCAGACTCCGGCGTAGTAGGCATTCAAGAGCACATTGCGATGCGAGAGCATTGCCCCCTTGGGAATGCCCGTCGTGCCCGACGTAAATTGAATGTTGATCGGATCGTGGCAGGTGAGTTTTTCCCGAGCCTGCTGCAATTGTGCCGGAGAAACATCGTCGGCGCGGTCCAGCAGTTCTTGCCACGACAGTGCGCCCGCCAACGGTTTGCCGCGCAGAGAAACCACCATCCGCAGTTGTGGAAATGTCGCTCCTTCGAGTGCGCCGGGCGAACCGCCAGCCAACTCCGGCACAGCTTCCTGAAGCGATGCGTGGTAGTCGGTCGATTTAAAGTGATCGATCAGAGCCAGTCCCTTCAATTCGGCTTGGCCAATTGCCAAGGCCAATTCGTTTGTTCGGTACGATGGATTGAGCGTGACTAAAACAACGCCAATCCGTGCCGTGGCGAATTGCAGCAAGACCCACTCGGGGATGTTTGTGGCCCACACGCCAAAGTGGTCGCCGCGATGAAATCCACTCGCCAGTAAAGCTCTCGCCACGCGATCGACTTCTTGATTGAGTTGGCTCCATGTCCTTTGCCACGCCAGCCCGCAAAAGACCAGAGCCAATTGATCGGGAAACTTTCGGCTCGTTTCAGCCAGCACCTCCCCAATCGTCAGTTGATCGACCCAAGGAAGAATCTCCTCGTCGCCCGCTCCACGACTCATTGCGTCGTCCGTTTGAGCAGTCATGCTGGCGATCTCCGATCAGGCGTTGGCTCGCTGACCTCTGACAAGGGAATCGACAAGAGCGCCTGCGCCAGCGATTTTCCTTGTGAGTCGTTGCGAATGCCCCGGCGCAGAATTCCCTGCACAACAAAATTGAGGCCGCCCAGATTCGGCAACTCATACCGTTGGACCGCTGTGACGCCGATCGAATCAAAAAATCGCCAGACCCGGTCTGCCGTCAGCCAGTCAACGAGCCACGCGTAGTGCTCCATTGAGCGAATCAGGATGCCGATATTGGCGGCGGTGCCCTTATCGCCACTGCGGCCATACGCCAGATCGGCCAGCCTGACCGCTTGATCGGGATTTACCGCAGGGATCAAACTCGGCTGATCCTGCCAGGCTGCCTCTGTACCAGCATTTATTTTTCTGATCTCCTCCCGCAGCCACACCGGCGGCGAGGCTCTGTCAGCCAGTGTGTTGGCCGTGGTGAAGGTGTCTATCTGTGGACTCGCGCGAGTGGCTGCGATCAAACAGGGCCAGTAGCGAAAGACCGGGTGAACGCGAGGTCGGCCCTGGGCATACCCCGAGGTGCCCTGCGGCCCGGCGGTGACCAGCGGCATGAATTCTCGGGAAAATGACTCCACATCAGCCTGCGACTCAGATTCAACCGCCATTCGCAGCACGGTTTCATACGTCTGCTCGCAGCCATATTTCGGCCCCAGAATGGCGATGCTCTGGGCATTCCCCAAACACTCCACGATCGAATCTCGATAGGTGCAGCCGGCCTCCCTGAGTCGCTCCAGGACAATCGCACCACAGCGTTTGGCTTTGCGGACGGATTGAGGGCCAAACAGCGTGAGCATGCCGGCCGCACGAAAGCCATCACGATAGGTTGCGCTGACCTTGAAGCAACTCGGCCGTGAGGAACCGCGTGCTCCCCACACTCGCACCCGATTCTCACCGCACGATTCCACCTGCACTCCCTGAAATGAAACGATCACATCGGGACTGATGTAACACGCTGGATCTCCAATCTCATACACCAACTGCTCTTTGACCGTTTCGAGCGTAACCATGCCGCCGGATTGCTCTGGCTTGGTGATCACGCACTCCCCGCGGCTGTCAATCTCGGCGATTGGAAATCCCAGATGCACCGGATCGGGAACATTCAACCAATCGGTTGCGATCCCGCCCGTCACATGAGTGCCACACTCGAGCAAATGACCAGCGACGGTGGCTCCCGCCAACGCATCCCACGCATCTAGCTTCCAGCCAAACGCATGGACGCAGGCGGCCACCACCATCGACGGATCGGCCACACGACCGGTGATCACCAGATCGGCTCCTCTCTCGAGTGCCTGCACAATGCCCGCACAGCCCAAGTAGGCGTTGGCCGTGACAAGCCGATCTTGGACTGTGGCAATCTCAGCCTGGGAGTCGAGATTTGAAAATGTGTCGCCAGAGGCGTCGGCCGCCTGCCCGCGAGCCAGCAGGGCTGGCAGCACATCGTCTCCCGAAACAACGCCGATCACAAGCGGCCGGCAACCTTGCTCTTCTAACGCGGCCCGGCAAGCTTGCGCACATGCCAGCGGATTCAAGCCTCCGGCGTTGACAATCAACCGGCAACGACCTCCGGCGGCCCAGTAGTCGGCGAGGCCTCGAACAACATCGATAAAATCCTGCGCATAGCCGAGCTGCGGATCGCGATCCCGCTGCATCGCCAGGATCGACATGGAAACCTCGGCCAGATAATCCATCGAAAGAAAATCGAGGTCCGGAACCTGAGCCAGCAGTTGCTGCGCAGCGTTTGGACGATCTCCCCAGAAAGCCTGGGCGTTTCCAATTCGAATCATCTCTTTCACACATCCCTCTTCGTCAATGGTGGGCAAAACAGACCGGCAGGCGTGGCAATTGTCGCAACAATTGACAAGGCCGCTGCGAGCCACTTTCTCGTTTCATGAGGAGCAATGACAGCATCCACCCAGCCCCGGGCAGCGCCGTAGCGGATATTGGTCTGCTCTTGATAGCGATGGCGAATAGTTTCACGCACTTCGAGGACTGCCTCTGGAGAAAGCGGCACCCCAGATTTCTCCGCATCGCGAATCCGCAAACTGACAAGCGTGTCGGCCGCTTGATTACCCCCCATGACCGCATACCGGGCATGAGGCCACGCCAGAATCAAGCAGGGGTCGTAGGCCCGTCCGCACATGGCGTAGTGGCCGGCACCAAAAGAACTCCCCACGATCACCGTCAGCTTAGGAACTGTGGCAAGGCTCATGGCCCGAACAAGTTGGGCGCCAGATTGAATGATGCCCGTCTGTTCTGCCTGCTTGCCGACCATGAAGCCTTGAACATCCTGAAAGAAAATCAGCGGAATTCGATTCTGATTGCAATCGTTGACGAAGCGCGCGGCCTTCTCGGCGGCATCGCCGTAGAGCACGCCCCCAATCTGCACTTCTCCGCGTGCGGTCTGTGAACGGCTTCTCGCATTAGCCACCACGCCAGCGGGCTGGCCGGAGATCCGCACATACCCTGTGACAATCGTCCGGGCAAAGTCGGCCTTGAATTCCTCAAAGCTGCCTGCGTCCACAATGCAGTTGAGTAACTCGTGAACATCATATTCCCCCCGACCATCAGCCGGCACCACACTGTAGAGATCATGCCCATCGCGCAGCGGCGATCGGCCAACAGCAGGCGCACCTCGCGAGGGCAGGAGTCCAACCAGCGTGCGGAGTCGCAGCAAGCAGGCGGCATCGTCTTTTTCATGAAAGTCGATGGTGCCACTCACTGTGGCGTGCATCGTGGCCCCACCCAATTCCTCGGGGGCGACCGTTTGTCCAACGGCCGCTTTCACCAGCGCCGGACCCGCGAGGCAGAGTTGGCTGCCCTCGGTCATCAGAATCTTGTCGCAGAGCACCGGCAGATACGCTCCGCCGGCAATGCAGTTGCCCATCACCGCCGCAAATTGAGGGATTCCTTCTGCAGACAAGATTGCGTTGTTGCGAAAGATGCGGCCAAAGTCGTCTTCGTCGGGAAAGACCTCGTCCTGGAGCTGCAAAAAAACGCCAGCGGAATCGACCAAGTAAAGAATTGGAACACGCAGGCGGTGTGCTATTTTCTGCGAACGAATCAGTTTCTTCACCGATTGTGGAAACATGGCGCCAGCTTTGACCGTGGCATCGTTGGCGGCGATTAGGCAGGGTTGGCCAGAAACCCAGCCGATTCCACAGACAATCCCAGCCGCCGGCACATTGCCCCAGTCGGGATACATTTCGTAGGCGGCCCACAGACCAAGTTCCAAAAATGGCCGATCGGGATCGAGCAAAAGTGCAAGCCGCTCTCGCACAGGCAATCGGCCCAGCGATCGCTGTCGCTCCCAGCCAGCCTCGCCCCCTCCGAGCAGCAAGGATTGTTCCTGAGTGCTCATTGCCTCAGTCATTTCCCACAGTGTCGCCATCGGTCAACCTCCTGATTGGGATCTCTTACCACGGGTGTCTGGTATGTCTTTGGAGGCTTGTACGGCCGCACTTTTTTCGGTTGCAGCCGAGGCCCACCAGAGTTTATCGAATTTTGCCAGCCCACCCACGATCCAGCAGAGAGCAGCCATCAGACAGAATAATCATTTCCTAACAGTTTTTGAACAGTTTGCCCGTATCATTCGTAAAGACTTTCAAGTTACGGCAGGCGATTTTTGCTCTGCCGCCGCGGCCAGTCAATCGGGAACAGTTCTTTTTGTCAAGCAAAGGAGGCGAGCCATGAACCGGGAAGAACTCTGGGCTTTGTGCCTGCATTTCGCCAATCGCCAGACGAAGCGAGCAGGCACTGTGACGGTTACATTTGTCGATCCTACTCCAGAAATTATCAGCAGCTATCACCACGGCGAAATCTCGGAAAGCGAGAAAAACTCACTGCTTGTTTTTGTCGGCCCGCCTGGTGCAGAAGAGAGTGACGAAGACATTCGTGCTTGCTGCGCATTTGAGGATCAGGCGAGTGGCTGGTAATTCATGCACTCAGCGGTGACCCTCGGGCAGGCAAAAATGGCTGCCGAGAGTCTTTCTTGAGGCGAGGAGGCGGACCAGTCAAGTGCATGTCTGCGTCTGCACAACCAACAACGAACGCTCCTGAAGGATTCCGGTCACGGGAAGAGCGGCAATCCCAGCTCTCTGAGGAACTCGTTGTGCTGCGTAGAAGCCGTCTTGATTTTCTGATCCAACGCGACCAGCTTCCCATGCACCGCCGTGAGGTCGATCTCCTCCTCCGCGGTCGCCGTGCTGATGTAGCGGGAGATGTTGAGGTTGTAGCCCTCCTCGACGATTCGCTCCATCGGGATGCGCTTGGAATAGCGGTCCTCTTCTTTTCGGAATTGGTAGGTGTCGATGATCTTGGCGATGTGGTCTTCCGTGAGGCGGTTCTGGCGTTTGCCTTTCTCGAAGTTCTCCGGGCCGCTGGCGTTGATGAAGAGCACGTCGTCCGGCTTCTTGCACTTCTTGAGCACGAGGATGCAGACGGGGATGCCGGTGGAATAAAACAGATTGGCGGGCAGGCCGATGACGGTGTCGATGTGGCCGTCTTTGAGCAGTTTGGTGCGGATGCGTTCCTCCGCGCCGCCACGGAAGAGCACGCCGTGGGGCAGGATGATGGCCATCACGCCTTCGTCTTTCAGGAAGTGAAAACCGTGCAGCAGGAAGGCGAAATCGGCGGCGGATTTGGGGGCGAGGCCGTGGTTTTTGAAACGCACGTCGTCGCCCATCGCGTCGGTGGGGTCCCAGCGGTAGCTGAAGGGCGGGTTGGCGACGATGGCGTCGAAGTGGGGCTTCTTGGCGGGGTTGAGTTCGCACAGGATGTCCCAGTCGTTGGTCAGGGTGTCGCCGTGATAAATCTCGAACTCCGAATCCTTCACCCCATGCAGCAGCATGTTCATGCGGGCGAGGTTGTAGGTGGTGATGTTCTTTTCCTGTCCGAAAGTCTTGCCGATGCCATTCGCCCCCATGCGCTTTCGCACGTTCAGGAGCAGGGAGCCGGAGCCACAGGCGAAATCGAGGACCTTCTCCAGTCGCGGCTTCTTTCCAGTGGCGGGCTCCTGACTGTCGAGAGTGACGATGGCAGAGAGGATGTCGGAAATCTGCTGCGGGGTGTAGAACTCGCCCGCCTTCTTGCCGGAGCCGGCGGCGAATTGGCCGATCAGGTATTCGTAGGCGTCCCCCAGAGCATCGGAGTTGGTGGAGAAATCGGCCAAGCCCTCGGCGATCTTTTGGATGATGGTGCAGAGCTTGCCGTTTCGGTCTTCGTATTTCTTGCCCAACTTTGGGGAGGCCAGATCAATCTCGGAGAACAGCCCTTGGAAGGTGCTTTGAAAGGAGTCGTTCTCGATGTATTTGAAACCCGCTTGCAGGGTGTTGAGCAGGTCCCCGTCCTGCCGCCGGGCCATCTGGGCGATGCTGGTCCAGAGGTAGTCCGGCTGGATGACATAATGCACCTTGCGCCGCATCTGCTTCTCAAACGCGGCGACATCGTCGGAGTTGTTCGCATACCAGTGGGCCAGAGGCACGCGGCTGCCATCGTCTTTTAGGTTGGGATAGTCCTTCCCCAATTCGCGTCGGGCCGCCGCCTCGTAGTTGTCCGAGAGGTAACGCAGAAACAGGAACGACAGCATGTAGTCGCGGAAATCGTCCGCGTCCATCGCGCCACGCAATTGGTCTGCGATGTTCCAGAGGGTTGTGCCTAGTTGTTTTTGATTCGTGTCGTTCATGAGTGGGTCTTTGCCGCGTGGGCGGCGGTCTGCCGCAGTTCCTGCGCGGAAATGCGGGTCAGCTTGCCATCTTTTTGAATCACGATCCCGGTATCGGTCTGGATGGCCGTCTTACGGGCAGACTCGGCGGCCCGTTGTAGGGCGGCCATGGAGCCTCGTAGATCGACGTCTTTGGCTTCGCTGATGTCTTTGGTTTTCATTCGTTTTCTCCCCATTCTAACAGGCTAGGTCTCTCCCCAACGTTATCGTATATGGCCCAAGTATCGACCACCGACTTGTAGGCGTCTTCGAGGTTGCGCAACCCAGCGGTAAACCGACGACGGATCACCGCTTCGGGAATGTCGTGCCCACCCTGCCGCGATCAAGTCCGCATTGATGAAGCGCGGGCACTGCGCCTCCTCCGGCAGGAACGATCGCGCAAACGTCGTTTTCCCCGCTCTGTTCGGCCCGGCAATGATGATGATTTTCTTTGCGCTCATGCTTCAACCTCCTCCGGGGATGGGAAAAGCTGCTGCATCAGCCCCTTCTTGTGGGTCTTGAGGGTTGAGAGCTTGGCGGTTTGGGCGGCGATTAGCTCGTCGATGGAGGTGAGGCAGGAGGCGATGCGTTGTTGCTCGGCGAGGGAGGGTGGCCAGGTCAACGCAAGTGCACGGAACCTCGAACTGCCAAGATGAGCCACTGAGGTTGTTTGGGTCGCAACGCTCGCGAAGGTCCCGTCTTTCTGGCATTGCCGAAAGGCCTGTGCAGCGAACT
>Ga0335396_10000952_pt1 | contig 38678 bp, 36 predicted proteins | sample FRY02_FD_205743 | JGI IMG/M metagenome (GOLD analysis project Ga0335396, IMG submission 205743) | Freshwater microbial communities from Lake Fryxell liftoff mats and glacier meltwater in Antarctica - FRY-02 (spades assembly) (version 2) | ecosystem: Environmental > Aquatic > Freshwater > Ice >... | reverse complement strand
CCTGCGCGTGTTAGGAGAACTACGTCGGCGCTTGCAGCCCATGACCAAAAGCAGCCAGAGTTCAGGCAGTTGCGAACCATCCAGTAAACGAGCCGCATTGAGCAAGAGCGCACGAGCCACGCTCAAGAGCGCAGAAACCTACTTTGCTAACCACATCGGGTGCATGGATTACGCAGGCTGGCAGGGGCAAAAGCTGCCCATCGGCAGTGGTGTCACCGAAGCCGCGTGCAAGACACTCATCAAGCAACGCATGTGTCAGAGCGGCATGCGCTGGAGTATTGCCGCGAGCGATGCCCTCATCTCATTGCGTGCGCTCTACCTCACAGCCTCACGCTGGGATCACTTCTGGTCTCAACATAACCATCCAACCTCAACCGCCCTCTAACTCACATCATTCCGGCGATGCACCCGGACACACCTGTTTGACTCGGGAGTTCAAATCTCCCCTCTGCCACCACGTTGAATCAACAATGTGGTTGGCCATCGCCCCCAGTTCAGCCTTGTGGAAAGCGCATGCCTGAAGCAGCGCATTGACTTATTCCCCGCTCGTCGGATCAAACGCGTCGCGCAACCCGTCGCCGAGGAAGTTGAGGGCGAGGAGGCTGGCGGACATGAGGAGAGCGGGGAAAACGAGCAGCCACCACTTACTTTCGAGCGGGTTGATGACCTGCGCGCCGTCCTTGAGCAGCGAACCCCAGCTTGAGGCGGGGTCTTCGATGCCGAGACCGAGGAAGCTGAGGAAGGATTCGTCGAGAATGACGGCGGGGATGGTCAGTGTGAGGTAGGTGAGGATGATGGTGCTCAGGTTTGGCAGCAGATGCCGGCGCAGGATGCCCCAGCTCCCCTGCCCCATCGCTTGGGAGGCGGTGACGAAGGTCATCTCCCGCAGCACGAGCACCTGACCGCGCACAATGCGCGCCATGGTGAGCCATTCGACCAGTCCGAGCGAAACGATCATCACCAGCACCTTGGAGTAGGCTTTCAAATCGTTCATGGCCTCGGCGAAGCGCGTCCAATTGCGCTCCTGGGCGGTGAGACGCCAGCCGTCGAGCCAATCCACAAGGTAATCATCCAACGCGGCGATGAGGATCATGATAAACAGGATGCGCGGCACGGACTGCAGCACCTCGACCGTGCGCATCATCAACGCATCCACCCGACCGCCCGCGTAGCCGCTGATCATGCCGTAGAGAGTGCCGATGACGAGGCTGATGAGCGCACCGACCAAACCGACGCCGAGGGAGACGCGCGCGCCGGACAACAGGCGGTAGAGCATGTCCTGGCCGTTCACATCGGTGCCAAGGAGATGCCCCGATGAAGGCGGCACAAACGAGGCATCGCTGGTGAGTTTCAATGCCGCAGGCAGCAGCATCGGCACCACGATGGCGATGAGCGACAGCGCGGCGAGAAAACCGAGCGCGATCAAGGCCGCGCGGTTGCGCTTCAATATCTGCCAGCCGTCCGGCCGCGCGATGCGTGCTGGTGTGGCGGCGTCAGGCATAAAGACGGATGCGTTTGTCTAGCAGCGTGTAGATCACGTCCACGAACAGGTTGAAGAGCACAAGCAGCACGCAGTACACGATGACCGCACCGCCGAGCAGGAAGACATCGCGGTTCTGGATCGAGTTCACGAAGATCATGCCCGCGCCGGAGATGTTGAAGACGCTCTCGACGATCATCGAACCCGTGAGCAGATGCGCGGCGAGTGGTCCGAGGAAGGTGATGACCGGTAGGATCGCTACTTTGACCGCATGTCTGGCCACTGCCTGCGTTTCGGTGAGACCTTTGGCCCGCGCAGTGCGCAGGAAGTCGCTTTTCATGACATCCAGCAGGCTGTTGCGCATCAACCGGGCGACATAGGCGATGTAGGGCGCGGCGAGGCAGAGCGCAGGCAAAATCATCTGGCTCAGCGTGCCCCAGCCGCCCACGGGCAGCCAGCCGAGCCACAGCGCGAAGATGGCGATCAAAAACGGCCCGCTGACAAACGAGGGAATCGAGATACTCAGCAGTGCCCCGAACATGGCGGTGCGGTCAATCCAGGTATCCTTGCGCATGGCAGCCAGACTGCCGAGAAAAACGCCCGCACAGCTCGCGATGACGAAAGCGAGACCGCCAAGGGCGAAGGAGTTGGGCATTTTCTGCCGCAGCAGCTCCGAAACACGCCAGTCGCGATAGCGCGTGGACAGACCGAGGTCGAAACGCAGCAGCGAGCCGACGTAGGCGGTGTACTGGTCCCACACGCTGCCGTTGAGTTTATAACGTGTGAGCAACGCCTCCTTGATGTGCGGCGGCGGCTCCTTCTCCTTGTCAAACGGCCCGCCCTTCGTGATCCGCGCGAGCACGAACGTGATCGAGATCACGCAGAAAATCACGATCACGCTGCTGATGGCGCGGCGGAGGAGGAAGCTGAGCATTGGGGAAAGGTCGAATGACGAAGGCGGAATGTCGAATGGTCAATCAAGCGAGCCACCATGCAAAGCTGCCGCTGGGGAGAGGCAGGACGTCTTTTTCGCCACGCAGTTGCATCTCGCCATGCTCCACCTTGCCACTGGTCCGGCCAAATTGCTGCTGGAGCAGGTGATGCAGCGAAATGGGCGTCAATTCCGGCGTGTGGCAGGACAGCAGCACGCCGAGTGGCGCGGGTGACATGAGCTTGCCGAGCAGGGAGAGCAGCTGTGGGAGGTCGTTTTCGATTTTGAAGACCTCGCCCTTCGCGCCGCGACCGTAGCTCGGCGGATCGAGGATGAGCAGGTCATACTGGCGCTCGCGGCGGAGTTCACGCTCCAGGAATTTCGTCACATCATCGACGATCCAGCGCACGGGTTTGTCATCGAGGCCGTTCAGTACGGCATTTTTGCGCGCCCATTCCACCATGCCCTTGGAAGCATCCACATGGCAGACCTCCGCGCCAGCGAGTGCCGCCGCCAAGGTGCTGCCGCCGGAATAGGCGAAGAGATTCAGCACACGCGCAGGGCGGTTGTGACGCTTGGCATACTCCGTGCAGCCTTCGCGGATGCGCCGCCACTGGTCGCGCTGCTCGGGAAAGATGCCCAGGTGGCCGAAGTCGGTGGAGCTGAGTTGAAATTTCGTGCCATCCACTTCAATGCTCCAGATGTCAGGCAGATGCTCGCGTCCGCGCCATTGGTTGCCGCCATCACGGAAGAAGCTGGCGGTCACCTTTTGCCAGTCGGATTTCGGCAGCGTCTGCCGCCACACCGCCTGCGCGCAGGGACGTGAGAGCACCACTTTGCCAAAGCGCTCTAGCTTCTGGAATGAGCCGCTGTCGAGGAGTTCGTAACCGTTGGGATCAGACATGGGAGAAAAAGATCAGTCCGCCTCGGGGCGCGGATCGCGGGAAAGCAGGGCGCGCATGCCCTCCACGGGTGATTTGCCCTGATGCAGGACGGCGTTGATTTCATCAAGCAGCGGCATGCGCACGCCACGGGCTTTGGCGGCACGGTGCAGGCTGGCGGTGTTCAGCACACCCTCAGCCACCATGCGGGTGCTCGCGAGGATGTCATCCAACGCGCGGCCCTGGCCGAGCATGACGCCGACGCGGTGATTCCGGCTGTGCTCGGAGTAGCAGGTGGTCATCAAATCGCCGACGCCGCTGAGGCCGTAAAACGTCTCGACTTTGCCGCCTTCGGCCAAGCCGAGGCGCACCATCTCCGCCAGCGCACGCGTGACGAGCGCGGCGATGGCATTGTCACCGAGTTTCAAGCCATGCGCGATGCCGGCTGCGATGGCATAGGGGTTCTTCATTGCACCGGCCCATTCGGCACCGGTGATGTCATCGGTGGTGTAGGTGCGGAAAAACGGCAGTGTGAAGCAAGCTTGCAGCGCTTTGGCAATGGTCTCGTCCTCGCAAGCTAACACGGCGGCGGTGGCGAGCTGGCGGGCGACTTCCTCGGCATGATTCGGCCCCGTCAGCACTGCCAGCGGGACGCCGGGCAGCGATGCGCCGATTACCTCGCTCATGCGACGTCCGGTTTCGAGGTCGATGCCTTTGGCGCAGGAGACCAGCACCCGCGCCTGTGCGGCGGCCTTGCTGCTGGCGATGAGTTCCGCCGTGCTGCGTATCGCCTTGGAGGGCACGACGAACACCAGCAGGTCCGCAGGCTGCAACGCGGCGACATCGGACGTGATGACCATGCTTTCAGGCAGGGTCAAATCAGGTAGGTAACGCTCGTTGCGGCGTGTCGCACGAATCTGCGCCATGAGTTCGGCATCACGGCCCCAGAACTGCACTTGGAGGCCGCGCATGGCGAGGACGGAGGCTAGCGCCGTGCCCCAACTGCCCGCACCGATGACTGTGGCGGACTGGATCATGATTTTTTCGCCCCCACGCGGCTCTCCGTGCCTGCCAGCAGACGCTGGATGTTCGTGCGGTGCCGTACAAAGACGAGGACCATCACCACCAGCCCGAAGCTGAGCATCACGAAGTCCCACCGGCCCGCACGGGCCATCTGCGCCGCCATCGTGGCTGGCACACCGACAGCAGCGGCCAGTGATCCAAGCGAGACATAACGTGTCGGCAGAAAAAACAGCAGAAACGCCGCCAAACCGCCGAGCATGGCCAGCGGTGCGATCCCCAGCAGCACGCCCGCCGTGGTGGCGATGCCTTTGCCGCCTTTGAAGCTCAGCCAAAACGTGAACATGTGTCCAAGCACCGCCGCGAAGCCCGCGATCACCTTAACCGTGGAGATCATCTCCACCGACGTCCCCTCAAGCCATGCCGCCGCCAGCCACACCGGCAGCCAGCCTTTGAGCATGTCGAGAATGAAGACCGGGATGCCGATGCCCTTCCCCAACACGCGGATCGCATTCGTGGCACCGATGTTGCCGCTGCCATGCTGGCGAATGTCGAGACCTTTCAGTTTTCCGGCGAGATACCCGAACGGCACGGAGCCGCTGAGGTAGCCGCAGGCAATGCTGGCGATGAGAGCGGTGGTGGTGGTCATGGTCGGAGTTTAATCAAATACCACGGTCTTGTTCTTGAAAACAAGCACGCGGTCGCGGACGTGCCACCAGAGGGCTTTGGCGAGGACGGTTTTTTCCAGGTCACGACCGAGGCGCACGAGGTCGGTGACGCTGTCCTCATGACTGACGCGCATCACGTCCTGATGAATGATCGGACCTTCATCGAGATCTGCGGTGACGTAGTGGCTGGTGGCACCGATGATCTTCACGCCGCGCTGGAAGGCCTGATGATAGGGCTTCGCGCCGACAAAGGCGGGTAGGAAGCTGTGGTGGATGTTTAGGATGCGATTCGGGAACTCGGCGATCATCGCGGGGCTGATGATCTGCATGTAGCGGGCGAGCACGACGGTATCAACGCGATGCTCACGCAGCAGCTCGATCTGCGCGGCCTCCTGCGCGGCCTTGTTGTCCTTGGTGATCGGGAAATGATGAAACGGAATGCCGAAACGCTCGGCAGCCGGCCGCAGCGTGTCGTGATTGGCGACGATGAGCGGAATGTCCACGGGCAGATCGCCGGACTCATGCCGAGCGAGCAGGTCGTAGAGGCAATGGCTCTCTTTGGTGACGAACAACGCGATGCGCTTGCGCTGGCTGGCGAAGCTCAGGCGCATCTGCATCTCATGGCGGCGGGCCATCGGTTGCAGACGGGATTCGATCTCCTCGCGTTCAAGCGTGAATTTTTCCAAACTCCATTCCAGACGCATGAAGAAGGCATCCTGCTCCTCATCAATGTGCTGCTGCAGGTCGATGATGTTGCCCTGATGCGAGGAGATGAAACCGGTAACATCATGCACGAGACCGGGGCGGTCAGGACAGTGGATCAGCAGCGTGGCGGTGTCGGACATGGATTAGTGGGCGGTTTGAGCTGGAAAGCGGGTGCAGATGCCGTGGCCCTCGATCAAACCGGGAATCGCCTCGGCGTGACGGCCGGAGGCGATGATGCACTCGACGCCGCCATGCACGGCGTCCTGCACGGCGCGCAGCTTGGAAATCATGCCGCCGGTGCCGAGCTTGGTTTTTTCTTCCTCGGCGTGGTGGATCACGTCATCCACGTTTTCGACGACAGGGATCGGGCCGTCCTCGGGCTTGTTTATGTCACGCAGCAGTCCGGGGGCGCTGGTGAGCAGCATGAGCACATCCGCACCCCAAAAACGAGCGACACGGGAAGAGAGCTTGTCGTTGTCGCCGTAGCGCAGCTCCTCGGTGGCGACGGAGTCGTTTTCATTGATGACGGGAACGACTTGGGAAAACTCCATCAAGCGATCCAGCACGGCTTTGACGCGCGGCGCACGATCAGTATTTTCAAAATCGCCATGCGTGACGAGCAACTGCGCCACATGCAGGCCGTGCTCGCGCAGCAGCGTCTCATACGCGTGCATGAGATGCGTCTGCCCCACAGCGGCGAGCGCTTGAAGCGTGGTCACGTCGGTGGGGCGCTCGGTGAACTCCAGCGGCTTCAAACCGGAGGCCACGGCACCGCTGCTGACGACGACGACGGCATGCCCGGCGGCCTTGAGCAAGGCGATGGCTTCCACCAGCTTGCGCAACTGCACGGGATCAGGCTCCGGCGTGTGCTTCCGCGTGAGAATGCCGGTGCCGAATTTGAGAACGATGCGCTTGGGGGCCGATGCCATAAGGGGCGGCGAATATGGCGGGATGCACGCCGATGAAAAGGGCAAATAAGCTGCAGAAATGGTCGCAAAAAAGACGCAAAGAACCGCAAAAAATAGGATTCAGATGAGCCAATTGCAAAACCTCACACCTTCGATGTTACAAATGCTGTGTGTTGCGATCAGTTATGGCAGATAACACATTTAGCCTAAACAGCGTTGGTTTTCAGGGGTTTTGCAATTAGCTCAGATTAGAATCTGAATTTTTGCGTCTTTTTGCGGCCAATCACCAACGCACGACCGAGCTGGCCCAAGTGAAGCCGCCGCCGAAGGCGACGAGCAGGATCACATCGCCACGCTTGAGGCGGCCGGCCTTGTTGGCCTCGTCGATGGCCACGGGAATGGTGGCGGCGCTGGTGTTGCCATATTTGTCGAGGTTCATGAACACGCGCTCAGCAGGCAGGTTCAATCGGTCCGCGATGGCGGTAATGATGCGCGCATTGGCCTGATGCGGGATGACGAGCGCCACATCTGCCGTGGTCAATCCAGCCATCTCCAAAGCCTGCTGCGAGGCCTCCAGCATGCGGGTGACGGCGTGCTTGAAAGTCTCACGGCCCTCCATGTGAATCGTATTCGGACGTGATTCGACATTTTCCGGCGTGATCGGACAGGCGGAGGCACCGCCGGGGACTTTGAGCAGATCCACGAGATTGCCATCGCTGCCCATGACGGTGGAAAGCACACGGCCAGGAGCCTCGGTTTCCGATTCATCTGCACGACGGATGACGACCGCACCAGCACCGTCGCCAAAGAGCACGCAAGTGTTGCGATCCTTCCAATTGATCAGGCTGCTGAGTTTTTCAGCGCCGATGACCAACGCCGTGGTGCGGTTGCCGGTGTTGATGAAGTGACGCGCGACCTGCAAGGCATACAGGAAACCGGAACAGGCAGCGGAAATGTCGAAACACACGGCATTCGACGCCCCGATCTTCTTTTGCACAAAGCAGGCCGTGGACGGGAAAAACATGTCCGGCGTGACGGTGGCGACGATGATGAGCTGGATGTCCTCCGGCTTCACTCCGGCGGCGTCCATCGCCCGGCGTGCGGCTTCAGAGGCTAGGTCGCTGGTGGCTTGGTCGGCAGCGGCGATGCGGCGTTCTTTGATGCCAGTGCGGCTGGTGATCCACTCATCATTGGTGTCCACGATCTTCGAAATATCATCGTTCGTGAGCACTTTTTCCGGCATGTAGCTGCCAGTGCCGATGATGCTGGAGGCACAGAAATTACGTTTGTCAGGAGCTGGCATGGAGAGAGATGGAGTAGGCGGTGACGGCGGCCTCGATGTGCGGGTTCACCTGATGAGAGATGGCCGCACAAGCCTGCCGGATGGCGTTCTGCATGGCAAGCGGAGATGCGCCGCCATGGGCGATGATGGTGATGCCGTTCAGCCCCAGCAGCGGCATGCCGCCGACCTCATCGGCGTTGGTGCGGGTGTGAACGCGTTTGAAGGCCGGACGGGCAAGCATGCCGCCGATCTTGGTGCGGAAACCGCTCATGATCTCACCTTTGACCATGCTGAAGATGGCCTTGGAGAGCGCCTCGGCGCTTTTCAGAATGATGTTTCCGGTGAAGCCGTCGCACACGACGACATCCGGCGGCTCGTCCCACAGGTCATGACCCTCAATGTTGCCGCGAAAATGGATGCCCGGTGCGGCACGCAGCAGTTTGCTGGTTTCCTTGCACAAGGCGTTGCCCTTTGCCGCTTCAGTGCCGTTGGACATCAAACCGACCGTCGGTTCCGCACGGCCAAGTACATGCCTAGCGTAAGCACTGCCCATGATCGCGTTTTGCACCAGATGATGCGGCTCGCTGTCGGGATTCGCCCCAGCGTCAATCAAGATCCAGTGCTTCGTGATGGAGGGCATGAGCGAGACGATCGCGGGCCGCTCGACATGCGGCAGCGTGCGCAGTTTGATCAACGAGGCGGTCACCGCCGCGCCGGTGTGTCCGGCGCTGACCACGGCATCCGCCCGGCCATCGCGCACCAGTTCCACCGCGCGGCTGATGGAGCTGTCTTTTTTCTTCCGCACGGCATCCAGGCCACTATCAGACATCACCACGACCTGGCTGGCAGGTACGATTTCGATCTTCGGGCTACTGATGCCCTGGCGCTGCAATTCCTGCTCCAAAACCTCCGGCACGCCCACCAGTAGCATACGGGTGATCTCAGGCAGTGACTCAAGGGCGAGCTTGACGCCAGCGATGGGGTTTTGCGGGGCGAAATCGCCGCCCATGGCATCCAGTGCGATCTTCATTCCGGCGCGTGCGTAGTGGTGTTCAATTGAGGTTGGACGCCATTGTTAAAGCGTGAGAACGCGGGAATGCAAACGGGAGTTTGGGCCGCCTGCGGCGGCACTGACGGAACCAGAATGGCGAATGACGAATGTCCCTGGCGGGATTCATCCGTCATTCCACATTCGTCATTGCCCGCAGGGCTAATACACGCCTTCGACGATGGTCTTCTCCATCGCGCCGAATGGCCGTACATCGGCAACACCATCCCAGGCGTAAGGCGCACGGGGCTTGCGGCGCATGGCCTCGTCACGCTCCAGGAAGCGGGGCATGAAAAATTCCTTTGAAAGCGTGGTCAGTTCCACGCGACCCCAGGCATCATATTCGACGGTGTTGTCGGTCGCTTGAGGATCAACGACTCGCAGCACGGCACGCGGTTGTGGCGCGTAGTAGGTGATGGAGAAATTGTCCTCTGGCGTCAGCGTCACACTGGCAGCGAGGCCCATCAAGGTGTTGCCGTAGGTCGGATAGAAACCGATGCGGTTTTCTAGCACCTCTTCCACAATGAAACGCACATATTGCGGCGTCATGGTGGTGCCGCCGACGAAGCAACCACGGATGCCGGTGCTGTATAGGTCCACCTTCTCAGCCAGCGCTTCGAGCAACTTGGGCGTGGTGAAGATCGCGGAGACCTTGCGGTTTTTCAAAATGAGCACGGCTTGGTCAATGACGTGGTCCATGTACTGACGCGCCACGTCGAATTGCTTGTTCGTGATCGCCTTCTTCACGAAGCGCGGGTCCAAATCGACGAAGTAGCACGAGCTGCCGCGATAATTTGCCAGATGCTCCACCGCGAGACGCAGGCGGCGCGGCCCCGTCGGGCCGACCATGATCCACGCCTCACCCGGCGGGAAATGCTTGTCGTCGAGTTTGTGGCTGAACTCCTCGTAATCCACGCGGAAGTCATTCCAGCCGATGCGCTGCTTCGGCATGCCGGTGGTGCCGCCGGTCTCGAAAATGTTGAAGGGCTTGCCTTTGAACGCGGCAGGCACCCAGACTTCGGGCTGGAGATCACGCAGCCACTCGTCCTGGAAGTGCGGGAAGTTCGCGATGATGTCCTCGAAGCTGTTCACCTTGCCGCGTGGGTCGAAGTTGCTCTTCGCCCAGTCGAGCCAGAATGGACAGCCAGTTTCCGGCGAGAAGTGCCAGTTGATGATTTCACGAACTTGGGTGTCGAGCTGGGTCTTGGCTTCTTCGGAGGTCATGTGGGTCGGGGTTGAAGGACGGGAACTTTGGAAAGGGCGGCAGGAAACGAAAGCAGAAATCCATCCCTTTCGAGGCCCACTGTTTCGATCAGGTGAATCAGCCATTGAGGCATGCCGCCGATTGTCACGGCGCACTGCGGCCTGAAAGAGGGTCTGAAAGCAGCCCGTTTGCCTTAGCCCCCTGATGATCCGCCACGCCCTCGTTTTAGCACTTTTTTTCACTGCCGCCGCCAGCGCTGCGGACCTGTCGCATTTTGAGCAGCGCATCCGCCCGCTGTTGATTGCGAACTGCATCGACTGCCACGGCCCCGACAAGCAAAAAGGCGGCCTGCGTCTCGATTCGCGCGCAGGCTGGCAGACGGGGGGTGATTCCGGGCCCGCCATCGAGCCTGGCAAACTCGCCGACAGCAAGCTCTGGCATGCCGTCAGTTATACGGATCGCGATTTGAAAATGCCGCCCAAGCGCAAGCTCAAGGACAGCGAGATCGCCGACCTCAAACTCTGGATCGAATCCGGTGCGCCCGATCCGCGCGAAGCTGATGCCACGAAAATCGCCTCCGGCCGCCAGCCACGCGCCGACGCCAGCTTCTGGTCCTTTCAGCCGCCCGTTGATCACCCGCCGCCCTCCGTTCAAAACCAAGCCTGGCCCGCGAACGACATTGATCGCTTTATCCTCGCAAAACTGGAGGCGAATCAGCTCACACCTGCGCCAGACGCCGATCCCATCACTTTCATCCGCCGCCTCACCTTCGATCTCACCGGCCTACCACCGACGCAGGAGGAAGCAGACGCATTCGTCCGCGATTGCACCTCCGGCTCGTCATTCGTCATTCGTGATTCGTCATTGAAGGCGTTAACCGACCGTCTCCTCGCCTCCATCGCCTTCGCCGAGCGTTTCGCCTCGCACTGGCTCGACATCACACGCTTTGCCGAATCCTCCGGCGGTGGGCGCTCCCTGCCCTTCAAAGACGCCTGGCGGTTCCGCGATTACGTCTTCGAATCCATTCGCGATGATGCGCCCATTGACCGCATGATCACCGAGCAGATCGCGGGTGATCTCATGCCGCACACCAATGCCGCCGAGCGCCGCCGCCAGCTCACCGCCACCGGCTTCCTCGCCCTCGGCCCCACCAACTACGAGGAGCAGGACAAAGGCATGCTGCGCATGGACATCGTGGATGAGCAGCTCGACACGATGGGCCGCGCCTTCCTCGGCCTCACCATCGGCTGCGCTCGCTGCCACGATCACAAGTTCGACCCCATTTCCACGCACGACTACTACGCGCTGGCTGGCATCCTCCGCAGCACCAAGACGCTCATCAATTACACCGACAACGTCGCCCACTGGATCGACACGCCGCTCCCCCTCGATGGCGACGCCGAAGCGCAGATGCAAAAGCACGAGCAGCAGGTTGCCGAACTCAAAGATTTAATCGCCAAGGCGAAGGACGAATCGCGTGATGCGGGCAGCGCTGAATTGCGCAAACGCAAAGACATCGCCGCCACCGACCTGCCCGGCATCGTCGTGGATGACAGCGAGGCGCAGAAGGTGGGCCTGTGGAAAAACTCCACCAGCTACGCCCCCTACATCGGCAGCGGCTACCTCAGCGACAACGACGACAGCAAAGGTGAGAAAACCGTCACCTTCACCCCCAAGCTGCCAGCCACCGGCCGTTACGAGGTGCGGCTCGCCTACAACGCCGGCCCCAACCGGGCGGAACGCGCCTTTGTCACCATCCTGCATGCCGACGGCGAGGAATTGAAGGAGGTCAGAATGGTCACCGAGAGCCTCAAAGGGCTACAGTTTGCCTCACTGGGCACCTATCGCTTTGAAGCGAACGGCCAGGGGTTTGTCCTCGTCTCCAACGCCGGCTCACAGGGTTTTGTCACTGTGGATGCCGTGCAGTTCGTGCCTAAGGATGAAAAGCCTGACGACAGCGTCGTCAAAACAGATTCAACCGACCCCAAAAAGCTCAAAGAGCAGTTCGTGAAGCAGAGTGAGCAGCTCACGAAGATCAAAACGCAGTTCTCAAATTTCGAAAAAATCAAAACCCGGCTCGCCGACCTCGAAAAGCAACTCAAGGCCCTGCAAAAGGGGCAGCCCGAACGAGCCGAAGCGATGTCGGTAGCCGATGACTCGGCACCCGAGAACGCCAAGGTCCACATTCGCGGCAGCGTGCGGAATCTCGGTGCGCCCGTGCCACGCGGCTTCATTCAGGCTGCCATGCGACCAGGTGCGCCCGTCGTACCGACAGATGCCAGTGGTCGCCTCCAGCTCGCGCAATGGATGACCGCGCCCGACAATCCGCTCACGGCCCGCATCATGGTCAACCGCATCTGGCACTGGCTCTTCGGTGCCGGCATCGTCCGCACCACCGACAACTTCGGCTCCACCGGCGAACTGCCCAGCCATCCCGAACTGCTCGATCATCTCGCCCGCCGCTTCATCGCAGACGGCTGGAGCTTGAAGCATCTCGTGAAGGAAATGGTCATGAGCCGCACCTACCGGCAGTCTTCGTTGGTAGTTCGGGCTTTAGCGCGTTCCGACACTCCGGACGGGCTAAAGCCCGAACTACAAACCGACCCGGACAACCGCCTGCTCTCCCACATGAACCGCAAACGCCTCGACGCCGAGTGCCTGCGCGATGCCATGCTCGTCGCCGCCGGCACCCTCAATCGCAGCATCGGCGGCCCCGGAGTCAGTGATGTCAAAGCCATCGACTCCAACGACCAAAAGATTCAAAACATCGAATACGGCTACCAGTTCCTCGACACCCGCCGCAGCCTCTACACCGCCGCCTTCCGCAACGTGCGTCATCCGCTGTTTGAAGTCTTCGACTTCGCCGACATCAACCAGCCCATCGCCCAGCGCACCACCAGCACCGTCGCCACGCAGGCGCTATTCTTGATGAACGCACCGCAAGTCATCGAGCAGGCCCGTAGCGCCGCCGACCGCGTGCTCAAATCATCACCCGACATCGGCAAGCGCATCCACAGCGCCTTCCAAACCTCTCTCCAGCGCCAGCCGACTGACAGGGAACTCGCCCAGGTTCGTGATTTCATCGACTCCGCCACCTCCGGCAACGCCTCCGCGGATGACATTCGCGACCTCTGGGCGCGGTTCATTCAGACGCTGTGGGCGACACCGGAGTTCAGGTTCTTGAATTGAATGGGAGGATCAGAGAGCGCTCTCCTCGGCCGGTTCGACTTGATTGGCGGACTCAGGCGCGGCCTTCACTTTCACTTTACGTTTGCGCACCACCGGCTTGGTCACGAGCTTCCCCATAGCTGCGGGTGCTGCCGCTGGCGGCGGAACATCTCCCGGCAGGATCAAGATACTACAGTTGCCGCAGATGAGAATCCCCATGTCCTCCCGCAGCAGATCAGCCATCTGGCCACTGGGCAGGGAGATATAACAGCCGCCGCAAACGTTGTTGCGCAGTTTTGCCGCACCGCGCTTACCCTTGGAAACTCGGAGGTCGTAATGATGCAGGATCGAGGCAGGCAGACGCTCGCGAACACGATCAGACTCCACGTTGAGTTTTTTGAATTCGGGCGTTCCTGACTCCAGGCGGCGCTTGCTGGCGTCCAGCTCCGTGAGTTGGCTTAGGTCTTCGATTTGTGTGGTTGTTTGCTTCATTATTTCGTGGGTTGGTGTTTGGGAAAGAGACTTCATTCGGCCGCAGGTTTTTCAGCTTCCGCAAAGGATTCTGGATCGTCGTCCAGACAGGGCTGCGTTTTGATCCACAGCTTCAGCGTGCCGTCGTAGGCCGTCTTGACGCAGGTATAACACTCCGGAATTTCGGCACAGCAGCCATAATAAGTGACCACGCGCGTCGCCATGGGCCGCTGCTCGAGCTGTTGCTGCACATGCAACGTGTAATCGTCGTAATGCTGCGGTGCCATCTCCACCTCATCATCGACCCGCAGAATGGGCAGGATGTGCTCCTCGAAGGGATTGAAGAGGTAGAAAGCATCGAACGCGTCAAACGACATGTCGGCGATGTTGCCGTGGACGATCTCAACCCACGCAATGCCATAACGATGCAACATCTCATGCGCCGCTTTGACGAACCGGCCCCGCTGTTCCACCCCGGTAAAATGACCTGCTGTCGTGTGAGCGCCGATCGCGCAGAATTTTCCGGTGCCGCAGCCGATGTCCAGTACGCGAGTGCCCGGCTCTACGACGAGAAACTGCGCCGCCATCTGGCACACCTCCACCGGACTCCAGTGGCAGTCCGACAGATGGCGAATGGATTTCGGATAGCTCTGATCGAATTCGTGATCCTCAAAAACGTGCGGTAATTCCTCATCGGATGGAATGCACGGGGTCCGGGGGGAATGGAGTGAATGGGCTGGCATAATGTCTTCCAGCAACGCAATTTCGACGGCCTGGGTGGCGACACAGACGTTGGAGATATGAGACCCCGATGCCAGACCTTATTTCGTTATAATTGCGGCCATGCAGCAGCCGAATCGCATGCCTGGGACCACGCCCTTGCAGGCGCGGCTACGCGGCTTAGCTGCCGCCGCAAGGCGGTGGGTGGGAGTCACTTCATGGTGCGAGCCTCATTCCTCGGTCTCGACGCATTCATCCACGTCCGTTCCAGATGGCTCTGGCAACGCACCCGCAGCAGGACAATCCCGCAATCAATCTTGCCATCAGGTTCAATTCGCGATTGAATCCAAGATTATGGACGAAAACACGGAACAAAATCCGCCAGCACATGGTGCCTGGTGGTTCGGGTGGATTTTTGCCACTGTCGTTTTTCCCGGCGTAGTGCTCGGACTCATTGTCAAAGCCAGCCAAGAACCCAGTGATGCGATGCTAAGTCTGTTTGGTTTGGCCGTGTTCATTCTGCATTTCGTCTCCAGTTTCAGACTCAGCCAAGGGAAATCTGGCTGGCTCACTTTTGGCCTCATTGTTGGCGGCTGGCTGCTCGCTTTGATGTCGCTCTTTGTCGGTTGCCTCATGATTGTCAGCCAAAGCCGATGAGCACCACTCTTCTCAAACGCACCACCTCGCGCTGCCCGCAATGCCAGCAGCCTTGTCCGGCCACGGTCGAGCAGCGGGATGGCAAAGTATTCATGAAACGGCGCTGCATCGCGCACGGCGAATTCAGTGCCTGCATCGCCACGGATGCGCAATTTTACTGGCTGGCGCAGGGCAAGGAAGAGAACCGCTGCTGCTCCAGCAGTGCGTGCTGCACGGCTGAGGGCAAGACGGCCGGCACGCTGGGCCGCAATGCGGCAGGACGCGGCACCAATCCCATCGAGACGCTCTCCACCTGTCTGGCGCTCATTGAAATCGTAAACTCCTGCAATCTCGCCTGCCCGACCTGCTATGCCGATTCCCCCATCGGCATCGGTGCCAAGGTGGATGCTATCGCTGTCGCAGACATCCAAGCGCGCGTGAACGGCGTGATCGAACGCAAAGGGAAGATCGAAATTCTGCAACTCTCCGGCGGCGAACCGAAGCTGCATCCGCAACTGGCCGAACTCTGCCGTTGGGCGAAGGCACATGAGCAGATCGACTTCCTGCTCATCAACTCCAACGGCGTTCGTTTCGCCAAAGAACCGGCCTTATGTGAGGAACTCGGCGAAATCTTCCGCCATGGCGGCTTGCAGGTCTATTTGCAGTTCGATGGCTTGCAAGATGACGGGCACAAAGCCCTGCGCGGTGCGGATTTGCGGGCGGTGAAGCGGCAGGCGCTCGCCAACCTCGCTGCCGCGAACATTCCCGTCACGCTGGCGATGACCGTGACGCATGAAAACCTGCCGCACCTCTGGCAGACGATCCGCTTTGGCCTTGATGACGCGAACATCCACGGCGTCACCTTCCAGCCGGAGTTTTTGAGCGGACGCAATCAAGCGCCATCCACGAAGCAGCGCCTCAACACCGCCGACATTCTGCTCGCTTCGGTCGAACAATCGCAGGGACAACTCCGCTTTGAAGACTTAACGCCCCTGCCCTGTGGCGACCCGAATTGCGCCACCATCGGCTATCTCATCCGGCGCGAGGATCAGGTCTGGCATGTCAGCGACTTCCTCGATTTCAGCAAGCTGCAAGGCTTTCTCCAGGACAAGATTCACTACACGCTCGCCGACCTCGCCAAATGCGGCTGCGAGAACGAACCGCTCGGCGAGCTGCTCAAGACGATGGAGCAGACCCGCAGCATGGCCTTCCGCCTGATGGTGAAGCCCTTCATGGACGCCTGGACCTGGGACGAGGACCGCATCGACCGCTGCTGCACGCATGTGATCCGGCCGGATGGCAAACTGGACTCCTTTTGCCGCTACTACTCCGGTTTTCCTGACACACGCGACTCGCTTTGAACTCGTCGGTCCAGCATCAGCTCATGCCCGGCAGCACCGCTTATGCCGCGTTCATGGCGGCAGGCATTTTGATCGGTGCGGTGTTCTGGTATCGGCGTTCGCAGGGCCAAAGCGGCCTGCTGCTCATCTATCTCGGTGCTCTCATCGGCGGCTTTGCGGGTGCCAAGATCGCCTACCTGCTCGCCGAAGGCTGGCTCGAATGGTCGCAGCCAGACCGCATGCTGCGCTGGGCCACCGGCAAGTCCGTGCTCGGCGGCTTGCTCGGTGCCTACGCTGGTGTGGAATGGACCAAGCATTTCGTCGGCCACAAACAGTCCACGGGCGATGCCTTCGCGGTGATCGTGCCCATCGGCATCCTGCTGGGCCGCGTCGGCTGTTTCATGAACGGTTGCTGTCTCGGCAAGCCCACCGCCGGAGTGTTTGCCACCCGCGATGTCAGCGGCATCGCCCGCTGGCCTGCGCCCTTAGTCGAAGGCGCGTTTCAAGTCATCATGCTCGCGATCATTCTACTGCTGCAACGCCGCGGCCTGCTGCGTGATCGTTTGTTCTTCCTCTACCTCACGACGTATGGCGTCTTCCGCTTCGTCCACGAATTCATGCGCGACACACCGAAGCTCTGGCTCGGCCTCAGTGGTTATCAATTCATCGCGCTGATGATGTCCGCGCTCGGTTTTCTCATGCTACGGCGGCGCTCGAAATCCATGCTTGCGTCTGCCACGGCGGAATGACAGCCTCACGCCATGAAACAGGAAAATCTCCGACGCGGTCTGTTTGTAACCGCCACCTGCCTGCTCTCATTCCCCTGGCTGACTCCCTGTGTAGGCATCTGGTCAGCGGCGGCGGTGAATGGCACGCATGACTCGATCACGCGGCGCGATGAGCCGCTCAACCGCCTGCCTGATCCACGGCTCAAAACATGGGCGGCCAAACCGGGGCCGAAGCTGACCGTTATCTCGCATCAACCCATCTCACCGCTCACGCTGATAATGGATGCGGAAGTGTCTGCCGCGAATGGTGGCCGGAATGCTTCACGACCTGGCACTCTCGTCGGCAAAGGAGCCTCCGCATTGGTGGACGGTGTGACGTACGCGCTGGTTTGGGTCGATCCGTTCACCTGGGTTTCACAGAATTCGATGGGCATGGAACCCACGCAGCCTAAGCGTCGCCTGATTCTGTGTGAGTCGCCGTTTGTCATGCTTGAGGGCAATGACATCCGCTACACCCGTACCGGCAAAGCGGGTGTGGTCCGTCTCGTCCTGGCAAAAAACGCCAAGGTGACGGTCATCACGCCAGACGGCTCGTTCTCAGCCTCGGCTGAGCACATTCATTATCGTGGACCTTCCCAGGAAGTGCTGTTGGAAAAGGCGCACGCCATCCGAAGTCATCAGCAGTACATCAGACTCGCCAAGGATGAATCGCTCGTGAAACTGAACTTCGTGAAGCGCAGTATCTCATGTACTGGTGAGCTGACGCAGAGAGATAGCTATCTCACTTCAATGCTGCGTCAGAAGCAGCCCACTTCTCCCGCAGTTCCTTGAGCGTGGCCGCATGCGCGGGATCGGCGATGAGATTGTGCTCCTCCAGCGGATCAGATTCGAGATCGTAGAGCTCTTCGACGAGGGGATTCGGCTCCATCCAGCGGATGTATTTCCAGCGTAGCGTGCGGAATGCCTCGCTGGGCGGGATGCGGTCTTTGACGCTGTGGTGCTCGTAGAAAAATTCGGTGCGCCAGTCTTCCGGCGTGGTGCCTTCGATCAATGGTTTCAAGCTGCGGCCCTGCATGGCGGCGGGAACCGGAATTCCGGCCAGATCGAGCATCGTGGGCGCTAGATCGACGTTCAGAGCCATCGCATCCACCGTACTGCCTGTGCGTGACTGCGGAAGACGCGGGTCCTTGATGATCAGCGGCACGCGCAGATCTTCCTCATACGCATACCACTTGTCCGCCATACCACGATCCGCGAGCGCATAGCCGTTGTCAGCGGTGAAGATGACGATGGTGTTCTGCGCGAACTGCTGTTTCTCCAGCGTCACCAAAATGCGCCCGACCTCGCGATCCACGCCGGTGATGAGGCGATAGTAATCATGCAAGATGCCCTGCGCCTTCTGCGCCTCATCAAAGCGCCACTCCCAGCGGCGGCGGCCTTCACTTTTCTGCACAAACTCGGGCAGGCGTTTGAAGGCTTCATCCGTCGCCAGCTTCGGCAGCGGGATTTCAATGCCGTCATACATTCCCTCTTCGCGGGAATCGGGTTCATACTCGCGCTTCTCATGATCGCGAGCATGCACAGCGTTGAAGCTGATGCTCAACGAGAACGGCTTGTTCTTCGGTGCCGTCGTCAGGAACTCCAGTGCGTCGTTGCCCATCTTCGCCGACTTGTGCGTGCGGGTGGGATCTTCCGGCTCGATGAAAAAACGCCCAGCCTGCCCTGGTTCGCCACGCCAGAAGTCAAAGCTCGCCCCACGCGCCTTGGTGACCGGAGCGCTGCCCACGCCGTATTTGCCGACGAAGCCAGTGTGATAACCGGCGACCTGAAACCGTGCCGGATAAGTGTCTTTCCAGGCCGCATCGCTGATGCCTTTGGCAAAATCCTCGATCCCATGACGCCGCATCCATTGGCCGGTGAGAAACGTCGCCCGGCTCACGGCACAGATCGACGTGGTGACGAACATGTTCTTGAACAGCACGCCTTCTTTGGCGAGGCGGTCGATGTTCGGCGTCTTCACGATCTTGTCGCCCATGCAGCCGAGAGCGTTATAGCGCAGGTCGTCCACGAGGAGGAAAACGACATTCGGCTGCGTCGGCGCGGCGTGCGCGAATGAGGCGAATAGAAGAAGTGCGAGATTGAGGAGCTTCATGTGCGTATTGGAACGTGAAGGGAGTGCGGATCAAGCATGGAAGAACTGAAAATGGAAAACTGGGATTGGGAAATGCCCTGACCGGCGGCGGATGGCCTTCTGTTCAGCCCATTTACAGTTTTCCACTCTCCATTTTCCATTCCTCCATTGCCTGGCCGTCGCAAGCCCTCACCACCTCACAACGTTCTCTCAGCATCATGGACCCTCTCCTCGAATACCACCGCAGCCAGACCCGCCGACAGTTTTTCGGCCAAACCGGCCTGCGCATGGGCGGCGTCGCGCTCGCCAGCATGCTGGGAGACCAGTATGCGAATGCTTCAGCCACGCTCGTGCAGCCGCCGCTGCCCGGTTTGCCGCATTTTGCGCCGAAGGCGAAGCGCATCATCTACCTGCACATGAACGGTGCGCCTTCGCAGCTCGATTTGTGGGATCACAAGCCGCAGCTCCAGCAGCATTACGACAAGGACCTGCCGGAGAGCATCCGCAACGGCCAGCGCATCACAACGATGACCAGTGGCCAGGCGCGTTTTCCAGTGGCTCCAAGCATGTTCAAGTTCACGCAGCACGGCCAATGCGGTCGCTATGTGAGTGAATTGCTGCCGCACACGGCGAAGATCGTCGATGAGATCGCGGTGGTGAAGAGCGTCCACACCAGCGCGATCAATCACGACCCGGCCTGCACCTTCGTCATGACCGGCAGCGAGGTGCCCGGCAAGCCGAGCATCGGCTCGTGGCTCTCGTATGGCCTCGGCAGCCTCAGCAATGACCTGCCGTCCTTCGTCGTCCTCACGCCCACGTTTCCTGCCGCCAGTCAGGCGCAGGCGCTCTTCACGCGCATGTGGAGCAGTGGCTTCCTGCCGACGAAATTCACCGGCGTGGCGTTGCGTGGTCAGGGCGATCCCGTGTTGTATGTGAAAAACCCGCCCGGCGTCGATCCGAGCGACCGCCGCACGATGCTGGACGCGCTGAACAAGCTGAACACCATCAATCACGGCCGCGTTGGCGATCCCGAGATTCAGACGCGCATCGCCCAATACGAAATGGCTTTTCGCATGCAAAGCAGCGTGCCGGAGCTGACCGATCTCAGCAAGGAGAGCAAGGCCACACTGGAGATGTATGGCGAGGACGTACATCGCAGCGGCAGCTTCACGCACAGCGCCATTATGGCCCGCCGACTCATCGAGCGTGGCACGCGCGTGGTGCAGATCCTGCACCGCGGCTGGGACCAGCACAACAACCTGCCGAAACTCCTGCGCGGGCAGGTGGAGGACACCGAGCGCGCCTGCGCCGCTCTTATCATGGACTTGAAACAACGCGGTCTGCTGCAGGACACACTCGTCGTCTGGGGCGGCGAGTTTGGCCGCACCGTCTATTCCCAGGGCACGCTAACGAAGGACAACTACGGCCGCGACCATCATCCGCGCTGCTTCACCATGTGGATGGCTGGTGGCGGTGTGAAAGGCGGCATCGAATACGGCGAAACCGACGACTTCAGCTACAACGTCGCCAAAGACCCCGTCCACATCAATGATCTCAACGCCACGATCCTCCAGCTCATGGGCATCGATCACCGCAAGTTCACCTTCAAATTCCAAGGACTCGACCAGCGCCTCACCGGCGTGGAAGAGCATCAGCCGGTGCAGTCTTTGCTGGCCTAAAGTAGCCATCTTGCTCCGCGAGATGAGCACAGAGTTTTCGCGATTTCGGCAGAGGTACGATTTTTCAGGCACTCCATGTTTGCGGCAGCGCTCAGCTCATCTCGCGGAGCGAGATGGCTACCGTACGATCTCCACCATCACCGAACGGTGATCCGATCCCATCTCCGGCCCGATCACGCGTTTCTGCACCGTCAAACCGCCCTTCACCAGCACATGGTCGATGGGAATCATCATCGGCAGGTTCAGACCCCAGGTCGGGGGCCAGACGGGATCGACGGAGCGGAATTGCAGGCCGCCCTTGTCCCGCAGCAGGCGCATGCCCTCACACCAGGGCGTCGCATTGAAATCACCGGCCACAATGACCGCACCACTGATGCTGGCGGCCAACGTGCCGATTTGGGACAATTGATCCCGCCAGTCACGCGCATCCTCACCGCCCATCGGCGGCAGTGGATGCATGCCGATAAAAGTCAGCGGGGTGCCGAGATGATCGAGATTCAGTAGCACGACCGGCAACCCCCAGTTGGTATAGCGCCGCACCTCGCTGCTTTTCAGCGGCAGCCGGGTGTAGCATGCGATGCTGAAGGCTCCATCGCGCAACTCCTCCACACGATGCGGATACCGTACCCGCAACGGTTCCAGGCTCAGGCGCCAGATTTCACTGGGCTCCAGCAGACAAACAATGTCCGCATCCGCCTTCAGCACATGCTCGATGGCGGCGACGTGGTTTTGATTGGTCTCCTTGAGGTTGAACACCATCACCCGCAGCGGCTTGGCGGTGGAGTTTGACGTCAGCTCAGCGGTCTGCTGCATCGAATGAACAAGTTGCGCGTTCCAGAGCAGCGAGAACAAGGCGACCAGCACCAGCCAGGCGCGCCGACGCAGCAGCGCATAAACCAGCACGACGGCGCAGATGACGAGGTATTGCAGTCGGAAGTGCGACAGCAAATCCAAAAACCAGTGGTAACGCCCCAAACTGCCCAACCAAGTGCCGGTGAGCGAGAGCAGGCCGATGATTTCACAAAATCCGCCGAACGAGACAGACGGTGTCAGGAGGGAGGGCTTGTCGGCGCGCGGCGTGTCGTCACTCATGGGTATGGCGGCGAGCATGAACGCGATCCAGCGGGCATGCACCTTCTTCTTGCACGGTGATGCACACCGTTCAAGGATGCCGCATGGGCCAACTCCAAGACAAAATCGCAGTCATCACCGGTGCCGGACGCGGCATCGGCAAAGCCATCGCTGAAACTTTCGCCGCCGCTGGAGCGAAGGTCGCCATCGTCAGCCGCACGCAAGCCAACGCGCAAAGCGCCGCCGATGCCATCAATGCCGCGCATCCCGGTGCCGCGAAGGCCTATGCGCTGGATGTGGCCGATGGACCCGCCTGCGCCGAGGTGGGCAAGCAGATCCTCGCCGACTTCGATCATGTGGACATCCTGGTGAACAACGCTGGCGTGACCAAGGACGGTCTGCTGCTGCGCATGAGCGAAGAAGACTGGGATGTCGTGCTCGACACGAATCTCAAGGGCGCTTTCAACATGGTGAAGGCCGTGCAGCGCAGCATGCTCAAGCAAAAGGGCGCACGCATCATCAACATCAGCTCCGTCATCGGCCTCATCGGTAACGCGGGCCAGGCCAACTACGCCGCCAGCAAGGCCGGTCTGATTGGCTTCACCAAATCGCTCGCCCGCGAGTTCGCCGGCCGTGGCGTCACTGCGAACTGCCTCTGCCCCGGCTTCATCGCCACCGACATGACGCATGGGCTCAATGACCAGGTGAAGGAAGAGATTTTGAAAAAAATCCCGCTCGGTGAACTTGGTGCCGCAGAGGACATCGCCGCCGCCGCACTCTACCTCGCCAGTCCCGCCGCACGTTATGTGACTGGCCAGGTGCTCGCGGTCGATGGCGGCATGGTGATGTAGCTGGATGCTCGCTACTGGATGCTCAATGCTGGATCAAATCATCCAGGATCGAGAATCTAGCCGCCAGTATCTAGGAAGAGCATCCCGAGAATGCTCGCGGCGTTGAAGATCGCGTGCAGCAGCATCGGCACCAGCAGGCAGCCGGTGATCTCATAAGCGAGGCAAAACAGCACCGCGAGCATCCACAGCGGCAGCAAGCTGCCGACATGCATGTGAATCACCGCGAACATGAGCGATGAGATCAGCGCTGCAAACGGTGCGTCCGTGTAGCGCTTCAGCACGCCATAGATGAAACCGCGAAACAAGGTCTCCTCCGCCAACGGCGCGATCACCACGGCGGCGATGATCACGAGAATCTTGAACCCGATGCCGCCAGAAGCCTGAAACGCCTTCACCATCTCCTGCGCTTCCAGCTCAGGCCAGATGTCCTTCAACCAGCTCACCGAGACGGCGGAAACCAGATTCACCGAGATCAAAATGATCACCGTGAACACCACCACCGCCAGTCCCAGCGAGCGCCAGTGCAAATGCTGCAGGCCAAACAATTCTGCCGGATTCAAACCGCGCAGCCGATGCAGATACAGCAGCAACCCGGTGCAGACGATGAGATTGAAGACCATGCCCACGATCAAGCCGCCGCCGCTCACCCCGCCCGCGCTATCGCCGCTCTGCGGCTCGATGGAGAAGATGAAAAACAAGCCTAATGCCGCCAGCACCAGCAGATCCGGCGCGGCATAGGGCCGCGAGAGCACCTGCCCCTCGAAGTTCCACGCGGCCTCAGGCCGGTACTGCCGCAGCAGACGATACCCCACGAGCGCCAGCACCATGGCGATGCTGACAAACACCGAGAGATCACGCAAAATCCCGACTGTGGGCACATCCAGCATGATCAGCGTGCGTAGCCGGGTGGCAGGTAGTAGGGCACACCGGGGAGCAGTTTCGGCAGCAGGCCACTGCTGAGATCCAACTGTACTTTGGCAGGTGGTGCCGCCGCTTTGGCTGAGGCCATGCCAAAGACGTCAAACAGGCTGACGTCACGATGGTATTTCACCACGCCAGCATCCGCCGCCTTACCCAGCTCACGCGCCAGCGCGTAGGCATCCTCGACATAGCCGATCTGGTCCACCAACTTCGCCGCCAGCGCCTCGCGGCCCGTCACCACACGACCATCCGCCACATCTTTGAGCTGTTCTTTCGGCACGCCGCGAGATTCGGACACGATGCCGAGGAAGCGCTCATACATCTGCGTCACCAGGTTCTGCACATAAGCCTTTTCATCGTCACGCATCGGCCGTGCGCCGCTTAGGGAGTCCTTGAAGGCGCCGCTGGTGAAGGTCGTCATGGACAGGCCCACTTTGCCAAACAGATCGCTGTAATTCATCGTCTCGATGATCACGCCGATGCTCGCTGTGAGAGTCGTCTCGCTGGCGATGATCTTCGTCGCCCCGCAGGCGACGTAGTAGCCGCCGGATGCCGCCATGGAGTCCATGTAAACCACCACCGGCTTCTCCTTCGCCGCTTTTTTTACCGCATTGTAAATGATGTCTGAGGCCGTCACCTCACCGCCGGGCGAGTTAACGCGCAGCACGATGGCCTTCACATTTTTGTCCCCTACCGCCTGCTCCAGCGCATGCTTAATGGAGTCCACACTCGGCATCGCATCGGCAAACAGGCCACCCATGTCCATCGAAGAAATGATGCCCTCTAGATCAATGTGGACGATCTTGTCGCGGGTCGGCTGTTTCGCCGTCTCCACCGTCACCTCGCTCAACTGGCGTTTGGGCCGGGCGCTTGAAAACGCCATGTCAGCGCCGACATCAAAGTCCAGCTTGCCCAGCAATTGCCCCAGGTTCAGGCCAAGGCTCACGACCAGCGCAAGCAGCAGCAGGGTGATCAGGCATCCAGTTTTCTTGTTCATAAGTACGCCCATGCTACGCACCCCGGCAGGCCTTGCCAAGCCTTCAGGTCACTATTTCGCTCACCACGCTGCCATGAATATCAGTCAATCTAAAGTCTCGGCCTGCGTGACGGTAGGTCAGCTGTTCGTGATCCAGACCCAGCAGGTGGAGGATCGTGGCATGCCAGTCATAGATGCTCACCTTGCCCTCCACCGCCTCGTAGCCGTAGTCATCGCTGCTGCCGTGGCTCACACCGGCTTTCACGCCGCCGCCGGCCATCCACATCGTGAAAGCCTTCACATTGTGGTCGCGGCCATCCGTGCCTTCGGCATGCGGTGTGCGTCCAAATTCGCCGCTCCAAATGACCAGCGTGTCCTTGAGAAGTCCGCGTGATTTCAGATCGCTGAGCAAGCCGTGCAGCGGTTTGTCCACAGCGGAGCAGTTCTCCGGCAGTTTGACGCCAAGTCCGGCATGATGATCCCATTCGCCATGATTGATTTCGACGAAACGCACGCCGGCCTCGACCATGCGCCGGGCCAGCAGGCACTTGCGGCCAAAGTCATCCGTCACCGCCTCGCCGATGCCATAGAGCTTCTTCGTCGCCTCGGATTCCTTGTTGAGGTCCATGACCGCCGGCATCTCGCTCTGCATTTTGAAAGCGAGCTCAAAGGATTCGATGAGTCCCGCCACCTGCGGGTCCTGCTGTTCACGCGCAAGTTTGCCGCGATTGAGCGAATGGATGAGATCCAGTTCGGCACGTTGGGCCGTGCCATTGAGCTTCGGCTTCAAATTGGCCATCTCGGCATTGGCGATGGGGCGTTTCTCCGCGCCAATGCGCGTCCCTTGAAATTGCGCGGGCAAAAACGAGCTGCCATAGTTCTGCGCGCCGCCAAAACCGCTCGCAGGCGTGATTGTGATGAAGCCCGGCAGGTTCTCATTGAGCGATCCCAGCCCATACAGAGTCCACGCGCCCATCGAGGGCCGCACAAACTGCGAGCTGCCGGTGTGCATCCTCAAATAGGCCTGCGGATGCGCGGGCAGATCGGTCTGCATGCCGTGCAGAAAGCACAGATCGTCCGCGCTCTTCGCCAGTTCAGGAAACAACTCCGACATCCACTGCCCACTCTGCCCGTGCTGCGCAAACTTCCAGCGCGAGCCGAGCAAATGCGTGCCCGCCTTCGTTCCCGGCTTGCCGCTGTCCGCGTTGAGCTTCGGCTTGTAGTCAAATGTGTCCACATGCGAAGGCGCACCGCGCATGCAGAGAAAAATGACACGCTTAGGCGACTTCGCCGCCGCGTTGGCCGCCAGGGTGGACAAACCAAGCCAGCCGAAGCCGAGCGAAGTGTTTTGGAGAAAATGACGACGGTTCATGGCAGACGCAGGGGGTTCAGTTCACGAACAGAAAGTCAGCGCTGGCAAACAGCGCACGGCAGATGCTCGTCCAGGCGGGGAGATCGTTACGGTCGATCTTCCTGGCAGCGGCAAGCTCATCAGGCAGCGGGTCCCGGCCATACGCGAGTCGGCAGGCGAGGGTAAATCGCTTCTCATAGCTGCTCTCAGTCATCACCCTCTTGGCCATGATCGCCGATTGCTCAGCCCCGAAATCGCTGTTCATCAAATACAGCGCCTGCGGTGGCACGATGGTCGTTTCACGCGCTCCGAGCACGGAACTCGGGTCCGTGAAATCGAACACTGCGAGCACCTCCGGCTGAATGCACCGCGCAATGGGCAGGTAGATGCTGCGGTAGCGGCCATTCGCCTTCACGAGGATTTCCTCTCGCAGCACTTGGAAGCGCTCGCCGCCAATCGGCCCGTCGCCTGCAAGCGCAACAAGAGAACCAGCCTGCGGCGTGGGATCGAGCGCGCCGCTGGCGGCAAGCATGGCATCGCGGATCGTCTCCGCATCGAGTCGGCGGAGATTGGCATGGGAGAACAGCACATTGTCCGGGTCCGCATCACCAGCGCGAGTTGCGGCCAACTGATATACACGGCTGCTGACGATCTCGCGAATCAGCTTCTTGAGGCTCCAACCGTTGGCGATGAATTTTTGCGCCAGATAGTCGAGTAGTTCTGGATGGCTCGGCTTCGCGCCGCTCGCGTCGAAGTTATCGCCGCTTTCAACCAGACCACGGCCAAACAGCCAGTGCCAGACTCGGTTCACGATGACACGGGCGGTAAGCGTGTTCTGCGGAGATGCGATCCAGTTGGCGAGTTCGACACGTCCGCTGCTGCCGGCCGCAATCGTGTTGTTCTCGCCGTGGGCGAGGAACTCGGGCACACCGCGGGGGACGGCATCGCTTTCCTTGTCGATGCTACCACGCAGGAACAACGGACTGTCTGCGATGGTCTCGAAGCCGCTGCTACGCCGCCCCCGGCTGCTCGCACCGCCCGCGCTGGCGTTCATGCGCGGACGGCGAGTCACAATGGCAGTGGCCGGCCTGTCGAACGCTCCCATGATGCGTGTTTTCGGACTGCCATCCGCATTGAAGCCAGAGAGATCGGTCTCAAGCTGTTTGGCGCGGGTGATGACGCGCACCACATCGAAGCTCGACATCTGATCCATCGCGCTCGCACCTTGCGCCGCATTTGGGGCGCGCGCAGCCAGTGCGGCATCACGGCGGACAACGAGCTGATCATACTCGGCTTTCTTTTCCGCTCAGACGGCAGGATCCATACGTCGATTGATGGTTTTGAGCCCGGCGGAAGCGGGCACCTCAATCAAGGTCGCGGCATTTCGCCCCTGCACGCCACCGACGGTGCCGAAGCGTGTCTCTGTGCTCAAAAAGATGCCCGCGAGCGCGGTGTAATCCTTCTGCGAGATCGGATCGAACTTGTGATCGTGACAGCGCGCACAAGAAACCGTCATGCCCATAAACGCCTGCGACACGGCGTCGATCTGCTCGTCAGCGAGATCGACGGCAAACTGTCTTGGATCGGTGCCATTGAGCGGCTTCGGCCCCACGGCCAGAAATCCGGTGGCGGTGAGTTTTTTCGCACGGTCCGCGTCGCCGGAATCAGGCAGCAGATCGCCTGCAATCTGCTCGCGGATGAACTGATCGAACGGTTTGTCGGCGTGGAAGGCGTCGATGACGTAATCACGATAACGCCACGCTTCAGGCATCGTCACATTAGCATCGCGGCCGGTTGTCTCGGCATAACGTGCGACATCCAGCCAGTGACGCGCCCAGCGTTCGGCGATCTGGTGAGTGTTGAGGAGTTGGTCGATGTCAGCGGAAGCACCGGGTGGCGGTGGCAGTCCGGTGAGATCGAGAAACAACCGCCGCACCAACGTGGCACCCTCAGCATCGGGTGCTGGCTAGAGATGGTTCTCTTCGAACTTCGCCAAAATGAAGCGATCAATGTCGGTCTTGGCCCATGTCGTGTCTTTCGTCTTCGGCACAGCGGGATTCGAGATCGGTTGATAGGCCCACCATGATTTCGCGGCCACCGGATCGTAGGATTTGGTGACAGTGACCATGCTTTCACGCGGATCAGGCGCGCCCATCTTCACCCACTGCTCGAAATCCGCGATCACACTGACCGGCAGTTTGCCGCCCTTGTTCTTCGGCGGCATGCCGGTGTCGGCATCCTGCCAGCGCATGGCGGTGATGAGCAGACTCTTGTCCAGATCACCCGGAAACACGGCAGGCCCATTCTCACCGCCTTTTTGCATCCCATTGCGTGAATCGAGCAGCAACTCGCCTTTGATCTTCTCTGCTTCCGCCGAGTGGCAGGAGTAGCATTTGTCAGCCAGCACCGGGCGGATTTTCGCCTCGAAAAAAGCATTTTGCTCCGGCGTGATCGCTGTGGCGCTGGTGGCGGCGAGGAGGAAGATGAGTTTCATGACAATGAAACTAACCCAGCTACCAGGCCGATGTTCTGCCGCCGCATTCAGATAAACGCGGATTAATTTTTGGAGGCAACCAACCGGCTTGCGATGCGGCGCTATTTGAACAACCCTTTGAGACCCTTGAAGGTCTCGATCAGCCCTTTGGCCTTTTCTTCGATGTCGCCACCCAGCATGCCCTCCAGCCGGTTTTGAATGTCCGGTTTGACCTCGGGATGCGACAGCGATCCCGTGATTGTGAGATCGAAGGCGATACGGCCACGCTCATCCGAAAAAGCACCGACCACCAAGCGTGAGATAGTCTCCCCCACTCGGGCGGCGACACCGCGCATGATCTGCTCCTTGAGCGCCGGGCCGCAGGAGAGGCGGGTCAGGAGGCCTTGCTGGTCCTTGGCAAAGTCCATATAAGAGTTCTGCTTGATGGTGAACTCATAATCCGGCAGCACGAACTCCGTCGTATCGAGGAAGCGGATGGACTCGTCACGAAACAACACATTCACATTCACATCCTGCGCCAGCAGTCCGCCAACGCGGATGGCGCTGAGGTCCACGCCATACTTCATCAGCTTGTCCAGGTTTTGGCCGGCTGCGTCGCCAATGGTCATGTGACCGCCGATGCTGGAGCCACGGTCGATGATAAGCCGTAACTGCGCCACCGGCGACCACAGCATCGTGTTCGGGTCCACTGGGTTCACCTCGCCCTCGCCATGCAGTGTCATGTCGGCAAACCGCACCTGCTGCATGCGCCCGCCGATCTGTGCTACGCCATCGACGACCGCCTTGCCACCCAGCCGCACCTGCAAGCGGTTGTGATTGGCGATGTCGCCCGGATCAATGTCGATGCCGGTGAGGCTGAGACTGAAATCACTAACTTCGGCATCGAAACGCGAATCCGCGCCTTCATTGGTGATGCGGAAATGCGCCTGCTCGATGCTGATCTCCTGCAGCGCAACACGAGCGGCCCGCGCGGTCTCCTTCTGCACCTCAGTCGGCACCACGGGCGCTGGGGTGGCAGGATCGGTCACCACAGGCGGCTGTGGCTCGACAGGAATCGCCCGTGGCACCTCATTCTCCTGCGGCATCTGTTGCAGGATGGCGAGCTTTTCGGGTGGCGGCTGAAACATTTTTTCCAAAGAACTACCATCCTGCGCGCTGATGCGCTCCTGCACGTCTACCCCGATGAAGCGCAAAATGCGCGGGTAAAACTGGCGGTTCCACAGCGCCTCCGGCACCAGCTCGGCATAGGCCATCTCGATCTGCACAGGCGCATGCGTCAGCGGCGGGCGGGCGGCCAGCGGCGTGCCGGCATACTGGTCACGCGGGCTGATTTTCAGCCCGGTCAGGCGCATGCTCGGCGGCCAGGCGAAAATCGTCAGCGTGAGATCATCGACCTGCACCCGGGCATTGATGCTCTTCTCCGTCGCCAGGATGAGGCGCTCCTTGTCCACATAACGGCGCAGCAGATATGCGCCCACCAGCGGCGTGGCGACGGCGGCGAGCACGAGCAGACCGAGGAAAATGAGCAGCAGGCGGAATATCTTCTTCATGCAGCGAGCATAGCCACTGATGCGCGCTTGGAAATTTGAGATTTGAAATTTGCAGCGGCGATTCCCGGCTATGGTCACGGCCCGTTTCAACCCCTCAGCCTTTTCCATGTCCCTTCGCGTCCGCTTTGCCCCCTCCCCCACCGGTGATCTTCATGTCGGAGGTGCCCGCACGGCCTTGTTCAACTGGCTCATGGCCCGCAAGCACGGCGGCACCTTTGTGCTGCGGGTGGAAGACACCGATGGCGCGCGCAACACGGCAGAAGCCGCCGCTGGCATTCTCAAATGCATGCGCTGGCTCGGGCTGGACTGGGATGAAGGCCCCGAGGCCGGTGGTGACTGCGGCCCGTATTTCCAAAGCCAGCGCAAGGACATCTACGACGCCTATTTCAAGAAGCTGGAGGACGCCGGTCGCGTCTATGCCGAGCACGATGGCGCGATGCGCTTCAAATTCAGCCGCACCGCCATCACGGTACATGATCTCGTTTGTGGCGATGTCACCTTCGCGCCCACCGAGGAGCCGGACATGACGATCCGCCGCCCGGATGGCAGCTACATCTTCCATTTCGTCAATGTGGTCGATGACATTGAAATGCGGATCTCGCACGTCATTCGCGGCGAAGATCATCTCTCGAACACCTGGAAGCACATCGACCTCTTCAACGCCTTCGGTGCCACGCCACCGACCTACGCGCACATTCCGCTCATTCTGAATCCCGACGGCACGAAAATGAGCAAACGCGACGAAGGCAGCGCCATCGAGCACAGCTACATGAACGCCGGTTTCATGCCCGACGCCGTGTTCAACTACCTCTGCATGCTCGGCTGGACCCCGAAGGCGGAGAGCGAAAAACTCTCCCGCATCGAACTGACCGCGCTGTTCGACGCCGACGCCATTCACAGCAGCAACGCGAAGTTCGATCTCAAGAAAGCCCAATGGTTCAACGCCCAGTATCTGCGCGAACTCAGTCCCGAAGCGCTGCTGGAAAACGCCCGCCGCTTCCTCACCGCCAAAGACCTCACCTGGACCGATGAAGCGATGGCCGCTGCCGCCGTTCACAGCGTCCGCGAGAAGGTGAGCCTACTCACCGAACTGCCCGAGTGGGTGCATTACTTCTTCCGCGAGGATTTCCCCTTCGAGGCCGATGTCGTGACCAAACTCAAGGCCAAGCCCGAAAACGTCGGCCTGCTCAAGGCCGCGAGCGATCAACTCGCCCAAGCCGCCGAATGGACAGAACAAAGCGTGCATGACGCCGTCGAAGCCGCCGCGAAGACGCTCAGCGTCAAACCCGGTGCCATGATGCCGCTGCTGCGTTTCGCCCTCAGTGGCCAGTCACGCGGTCCGGGTGTGACGACGATTGCGCATTTGATTGGGAAAGAGAAGACGATCGCGCGGATTCAGCAGGCGTTGGCGGAAGCAATGTGAGGTTACTCTTATGAATGCGAAAAGACGCAAGAAGGCCATACATGATCGCAATCGCAGTCCATATGGATGGTGGATTGGGATGTACCTGCAGCGTTTTGAATATTACGGCGAAGATCGCAAAAACGCTAAGCGACGCTGCAATGCTGATGAAAACACAGTTCTCATTACCGCCAAGGATCGAGAGGAAGCCTACAAGAAGCTGATCGCTCTAGGTTCGGCGGCGGAGGGAATGGAATGCGTGAATACAACCACTGGCCGAAGGGGCATTTTGCGTTTTGCGTTTTGCGTTTTGCGTTTTGCGTTTTGAGGGAGTAACAGAACTCCTGCCAATTCACGAGAAGATCAAAGATGGTGCGGAAATTCTATGGACCACGCACCGCAATCGTTCTGTTAAAAGCTTTCAAGCGCTTATCAGAACGAAAGAAGAATTACCCGTGTTCAACGACAACGAAGCTCCATAATATGCTTAGCAGATCGTCAAGTGAAGACATTCTCCCCCACCCACTGCACATAGCTTTCCGCCACCTGCTCCGGTTTGAGGGCCACGATCTCGGGCACGACGTAGGGATGCAGTTCGCGGAGGCGTGATTCGAAGCGGGGCCAGGCGGCGGCGGTGGTTTTGAAGAGGGCCAGCACTTCGGCAGCGGTTTCGACCTGGCCCTCCCAGCGGTAGATGGATTCCACGGCGGGGATGAGATTCACGCAGGCGGCGAGTTGCGATTCCACCAGCGCCGTGCCAATCTCGCGGGCTTTCCCGAGGTCCGGGAAGGTGCAAAGGACAATGAGAATGTCGTTCATGCCAGCCAGTATGGGGAACTTCAAACAACGCGACATGAGAAACCGCAGAAAACAGCTCCCACTGCATCTGGCTGCAATTGCCCATTATGAGATCCGCCTTCATCGACAAGCTTATCAAACGCATGGACCGCCTGGAACCGGGCGAGGTTCAGGGCATCGTGCGCGAACTGGTGCGAGAGAAGAAATTTCAGGAGAAGGTGTTCGAGGCACTGCAGGAGGGCGTCATCCTGCTCGATACCGAAGGCAAGATCAGCTATGTGAACCGGGCGGCCTGCACGTTCTTCGGCCTGGAGCAGGACCAGGTGCTGGGCCAGCGCCTCGCGCAGGGCGTGCGCGGCCTTGACTGGAACGAACTGCTCAAGCCCGGCACGGTGGTGAGCCGCGATCTGGAGGTGTTTTACCCCGAAAACCGCTACCTCAATTTCTACATCACCAGCATCGACGACGACTCGCCGCTGGGCTTCGTGATGCTCATCCGCGATGTCACCGAGACGCGCAAGCGCACCGAGGAGCAGCTCGAAAGCGAACGTCTGAACGCCTTCACGCTGCTGGCCGCCGGGGTGGCGCATGAACTGGGCAATCCGCTCAATTCACTGACGATCCACCTCCAGCTTCTCGAACGCCGCCTGAAAAAGATGGGCGCGAAGGGTGAAAGCCTGCGCGAGCACCTGGACGTGGCCACCGGCGAGATTCGGCGGCTGGATTTCATCATCGGCCAGTTCCTGGCGGCGATCCGCCCGACGAAGCCGCAGCTTCAGCGCGTGCAGTTGCGCGAGTTGCTGGAGGAATGTGCGCGCTTCCTCCAACCCGAAATCGAGCAGGCAAAGGTGAAACTCAAACTCGACCTGCGCGCCGATTTGCCCTCCATGCCGCTCGATCCCGGCCAGATGAAGCAGGCGGTGTACAATCTCATCCGCAACGCCTGCCAGGCCATGCCGGAGGGCGGCACGCTCACGATCAACGGCACTTTCACCGACTTCGAGGTGCGCCTGAACTTTGAAGACACGGGCAAAGGCATCAGCTCTGAGCAGATGAACAAGCTCTTCCAGCCCTTCGCCACCACCCGCACCACCGGCACCGGTCTGGGCCTGCTGATCGTCCGCCGCATCGTCCGCGAGCACGGCGGGGAGATCGACATTGAGAGCCGCGAGGGTCTAGGCACGCGCGTGAGCCTGTGGCTACCGCTGGTGGAGAAGCAGGTGCGTCTGTTGGAGGCCGGAAAGGGTGAAAATGATGTAACCGCCTAAGATTTCCATCCCAGACATTCTTTTTCGCCGGGACCAATCCGCCTCATCACGTTGTTGACCTGTGGCCCGTAAGCTGCCAGCCTTATGTCCTATGTCCGAACCAACCACCCCGAAACCCGCCCGTAAACCGAACCCAGCCCTGATGAAGCCCGTCCAGCCGGACGAGATTCTCGCGAAGGTGATCGGTTCCACTCCGCTCTCCCGTGGAGAAATGACCAAGAAGCTGTGGGAATACATCAAGAAGAACGGTCTGCAGGACCAGACGAAGAAGACCAACATCAACGCCGACGAGGCGCTGAAGGCCGTCTTTGGTGGCAAAGCCCAGGTGACTATGTTTGAGATGACTAAGCTCGTCTCCCAACACGTCAAGTAAGCGCTATTCGCTGACTCCCCTGCTCGGCGGGGGAGTCACTGCGGGTATCGTGCGATACGTCCGCATCTGAGGGCCAAATCCCCCTTGCATCGCCCGCGCTTCGGCGTCATCTCAGGTGAACCCGCACGTCACCACCTTGGCAACCACCGTTTCCTCCCGCACTCTCGTCGCCATTCCTGCCCGCTGGGGTTCCACCCGCTTCCCAGGCAAGCCGCTCCACCTCATCGCCGGGAAACCGCTGGTGCAGCACGTCTGGGAACGCTGCCAGGACTGCAAGCAAATCGACGACATCATCATCGCCACGGATGACGCACGCATCGCCGAGGCGGCGGCCAGTTTCGGCGCGAAAGCGGTGCTCACCTCCCCCGATCACCCGAGCGGCACCGACCGCATCGCGGAAGCGGCCAATTCGTTCCCGGAGCACCGCATCATCATCAATGTGCAGGGCGACGAGCCGCTGATCTCCCCTGCCCTGATCGACGAACTGGCCTGCACCATGCGTGACGATCCCAGCGTGAAAATGATCACTGCCGCCGCACCGCTCCACGATCCGGCGCAGATCAACGACCCCAACGTGGTGAAAGTCATCTTCGACACGCATGGCGACGCGCTCTATTTCTCGCGCTCGCCGCTGCCCTTTGTGCGCAATCCTGAAGCCTGGCCGCGCAGCTACCGCCACCTTGGCATCTACGGCTTCCAGCGCAGCTTCCTCTTTCAGTTTGTCGCCTGGCCGCCCTCGCGGCTGGAGCAAACCGAGTCGCTGGAGCAGCTCCGCGCCCTGGAAAACGGCTCGCGCATCCGCGTCGTGCTGACGGACGAGCTTTCTCCCGGCGTGGACACGCCCGAGCAAGCCGCCGCCATCGAAAAACATCTTCAACAACATTCCGCTTGAACCGCGAACCGAGCACCGCGAACCGAGAAGCATCATGAAATACATTTTCGTCACCGGCGGCGTCGTCAGTTCTCTTGGCAAAGGTCTTGCCGCCTCGTCCCTCGGCACCCTGCTCGAACTGCGCGGCCTGCGGGTCATCATGCAGAAATTTGACCCGTACCTGAACATCGACCCCGGCACGATGAACCCGTACGAGCATGGCGAGGTGTATGTGCTGGACGACGGAGCGGAAACCGACCTCGACCTCGGCCACTACGAGCGTTTCACGCACACGAACCTCTCCAAGCTCAATAACCTGACCTCCGGCCAGGTGTATCAAAGCGTGCTCGACAAGGAACGTGCCGGCAAATACCAGGGCCGCACCGTGCAGGTGATCCCGCACGTCACCAACGAGATTAAAGCCCGCATGCACGAGGTCGCCGAGAAGATGGGTGGCGACGTGATCATCACCGAAATCGGCGGCACCGTGGGCGACATTGAGGGCCTGCCCTTCCTCGAAGCCATTCGTCAGTTCGGCCACGAGGTCGGTGCTGGCAACGTCCTCTACATCCACGCCACGCTGGTGCCTTACATCAAGGCCGCGCAGGAGCTGAAGACCAAGCCCACGCAGCAGAGCATCGCGAAGCTGCGCGAGATCGGCATCGCCCCGCACATCATCCTCTGCCGCACCGAACACCCGCTCGACCTCGATGTACGCGAGAAGATCTCCCTCTTCGGCAACGTCCCCATCGAGTCCGTCGTCGAGGTCCGCGACGTCAAGCACACCATCTACGAGGTGCCGTTGAAGCTGCATGAAGAGCGCCTGGATGACAACGTCTGCCGCATTCTCCACCTCGACACCCCGCAGCCCGACCTCTCCCGCTGGCGGAACTTCGTCCAGCGCGTCATCCATCCTTCCCACCACGTCCGCATCGGTGTCGTCGGCAAATACATCGAGTTGCAAGACGCCTACAAGAGCATCTACGAATCCCTCACGCACGCCGGAGCGGCGCATGACTGCAAGGTGGACATCGTCCGCGTGGATGCCGAAAGCATCGAAAAAGCCGGTCCTGAGCTCTATCTCACCGGCCTGCAGGGCATCCTCATTCCCGGCGGCTTCGGTGATCGTGGCACCGAAGGAAAAATCGCTGCCGCACGCTATGCCCGCGAGAAAGGCATCCCCTACTTCGGCATCTGTCTCGGCATGCAGATCGCCGTCATCGAGTTCGCCCGCAACGTCTGTGGCCTGAAAGGTGCCACCAGCACCGAGTTCGACAAAGCCACGCCGCATCCCGTCATCAGCCTCATGGAGGAGCAAAAAAAGGTGCAGCAGCTCGGCGGCACCATGCGCCTCGGCTCCTGGGTCACCGATCTGGTGCCCGGCAGCAAAGCGTTTGAACTCTATCACAGCGCCACCATCACCGAGCGTCACCGCCACCGCTACGAGTTCAATTCCGACTACAAGGACCGTATGGAAGAAAAAGGCCTGCTCATCTCCGGCACCTCGCCCAAAGGCGATCTCGCCGAGATCATCGAGCTGCCCGCGCATCCCTACTTCCTCGCCTGCCAGTTCCACCCCGAGTTCCTGTCCAAGCCAAACAATCCGCACCCGCTCTTCCACGGCTTCGTCAAAGCCGCCATGCAGTACCATAGTGTAGCGGAGCCGGTCTGCTGAGACCTGCACTGCGTGCCTGACCACCCGCATTCCGTGCTTGCTAGTTCACGCGCTCTTTCGTAAAAGCCATCCCGTATGGCCGACGATCCCACTCCCGCCTCCGAAACGCCACCCCCGCGCACCACGGGTGGCGGCACTTCCGTTGGGAGCCACCGACCGCCGCTGAGCTTCAGGCCACCATGCCCGGCTACACCATTGAGAAACTCCTTGGCCGTGGCGGCATGGGCGCGGTGTATCGCGGCGTGCAGATGAATCTGGATCGGCCCGTCGCCATCAAGATCTTGCCTCCCGGCGTGGAAAAGGAAGACCCCAGCTTCGCGGAGCGCTTCAAGAGCGAGGCCAAGCTCATGGCCAAACTGATGCATCCCGGCGTCGTCGCCGTGTTCGACTTTGGCACCACCACCGCCGGTCAGCTTTACTTCGCCATGGAGTATGTCGATGGTAGCGATGTCTCGCAGATGATCAGCGCTCAGGGCAGACTGCCGCCGGAGCACGCCCTCGCCATCCTCGCCCACATGTGCGATGCCCTCGGCGCGGCGCATGAGCTCGGCATCGTCCACCGCGACATCAAACCGGCCAACGTCCTCATCAACATGAAGGGCCAGGTCAAAGTGGCCGACTTCGGCCTCGCCAAGATCGAAGACCCCGGCCAGCACTGTATGACGAAGACCGGTTACGCCATGGGCACGCCAGATTTCGTCTCCCCGGAGGCCCTCATGCTCGGCACCGCGATTGATGGCCGTGCGGACTTGTATGCCGTCGGCGTCATGCTCCATCAGATGCTCACGGGGGCCGTGCCGCGCGGTGCCTTCAAGCCCGCCTCCGTGCTCGTCCCCGGCCTCGATCCGCGTTACGACGGCATCATCTTTAAGGCGATGCAGAACGACCGCGAAGAGCGCTATCAGAGCGCCGCCGAGCTGCGGCAGGCGCTCGATGTCATCCTCACCGTGCCCTTGGTGAAACAAGACGCGCCCGCCAGTGCCGCCATCCCCGTTTCACAGCTCGCGCAGATGCCCGCGCAACGCAGCGCCGCGCAGAAGCCCATGGGCAAAGCGCCGCAGCCCAAAGGTGGTGCGGACATTCCTGTCCGCAATGAAGCCGCCGCCGCAGGCAAGAATGCCCGCGCCACACCCACGCCGCCGCCCGCGAAGAAGACCCCGCTCTTCATCGGCCTCGGCATCGCCGCCGTGCTCGCCATCGGTGCGTTCTTCATGTTCAGCGGCAAGAAGCCCGCCGCACCACCCCAGACGGCGCTTGGAGGACCAAGCGCCCCACCTGCTTCCGCACCCATCAAAGTGCGCGAGGAGCCGAAAGTGGAGCCGCCAAAGAAAGCCGAACCACCGAAGCCCGAGCCCAAACCCGTCATCGCCGCCAAAGCAGAGCCTGCGAAGCCCGCGCCGGTGCCAGAGCCGAAGAAAGAGGAACCCAAACCTGCCGCGATGGCCGCCGCCGTGCCACCCACCGCCGTCACCGCCCCCCAGACGGCGCTGGCAGGAGCCAGCGCCCTACCACCGGCCCTACCACCGGCCCTACCACCGGAGCTTGCCGCGTTGAACGACCAGTTCGTCAAACTGCAAGCCGAGCGCGTCTCCGCCCCCTTCGAGGCTGATGTAACGAAGCTGAACAGCGGCTACCTCGGGGGCATCGACAAAGCCATCGCAGCGGAGAAAGCCCTTGGGCATCTCGATGGCATCCTCGCGTTAGAGGCGGAGAAGAAACTCATCACCGAGAAGCAGCCCATCCCTGACACCGATGATGAAAAAGCCCCCGCCGCGCTGAAAAGCCTCCGCACCATTTACCGCAGCGCGCACGCGAAGTTCATCGCCACCCGCGCCGCGAATCTCCAGGCCCTCACCAGCCCGCTGGACAAACGCCTCGCCACCATGGAGACCGACTTCACCAAGGCGGATCGCCTGGTTGATGCGAAGACCGTGCGCGGGTATCGCGAAGCGCTCAGTGAAGGTAGGGCGGATGCTCCTGCATCCGCCGTCCCCCAGACGGCGCTTGCAGGAGCAAGCGCCCCACCCAAGCCCAGCACTACTTTAAATCCCGCTGCCATGCTCGCCCTGAAAGACGG